>Ga0316208_1000012_pt1 | contig 348169 bp, 339 predicted proteins | sample 3monopyrite_MG_FD_204944 | JGI IMG/M metagenome (GOLD analysis project Ga0316208, IMG submission 204944) | Microbial mat bacterial communities from mineral coupon in-situ incubated in ocean water Damariscotta River, Maine, United States -... | ecosystem: Environmental > Aquatic > Marine >...
GGATAATGTGCCATGGAACACCTGCTACAGATAGTCTCGCACGTCGTGGCATTGTATGCCTCTCTTCTACATAGGATAAAGGCTGATCAACATATCAGATTAATAGTGGTCTGTCCCCTATTACGCCTCTTTTCAGCATTATTCGAGACAGCATTTCAAGGTACATCGATGTGGGCGTGTGGGGCGTGTGGGTAGTGCGGCTCACGCTTTTGAAACGCCAGAATAGAGGGATCCTGAATCACGCCACCATCAATATTTATAGCCCGTCGAATGGTCTCATTATGCTGCCAACTATCACGACCTTCCACCACCGTAGGTAAATGAACAATAAGAGCGGCAGAGAGTGAGCGCGAGGCACTTTCCCAGAGATAGCTTGGAGTATGATCCACGGCGTAGTAATCTATCGTTTCATATTTAAACATTGGATTCTTGAATGTGGTTGGTTTGGCAAAAAAGAATCCCATACCCTCGTCGCAACTAACATCAATAATCAGGCAGCCTGGCTTGAGGCATGAACTTTCCGCTTCGGTCACAAAGTGGGTGGGATTTTCCGTTTCTTGAAAGGTTCCGTTTATGATGATGTCTGTTTCACTGATCAGGTCAGTCAACGGTCGCTCAGTACTATCGTGTTCCACCACCAACATGCGTGCTTCGCCCTCATTGCCTGCCCGAATCCCGACATAGTGACAATCAAGTACCTCTTCACGTACCTCGTGGTCGGGGCGCTGAATGCAGATTGTGATATCTCTAAATCCATGCGCTTTGAGGGCGTATATCGCGCCACGGCTGACAGCACCAAAACTGAAAATAATCGTTTTGCGTTGGTTGCCGTAGTGCCCATCGATACCTTTGAGCTGTAAGGCATGTAATACTGCGCAATAGCCAGCCATTTCGTTGTTCTTATAGAACGTGTGGCGGCCAATCTGTCCGTTAGGCGTCCAAACAAACATTTCCTCAAAGGCAATGAGCGTCAGCTTACGATCGAGTGCAGCTTGGGTGATATCCCGTTGCTGCACACAATGCACATAGCCCCAAAGTGTTCCACCTTCACGAAGTTCTTGTAAATCAGCTAATACTGGCTTGGCAATGATAACCGTGCCAATGTCGGCCAATAATTCGTGGCGTGTGGCAATGCCACCTGTCTGAGCGGCAATTTCCGAGTCTGCAATACCGAATGGTGCGCCATAGCCCTCCTCAAATACCAGCTGGCGACGAATTTGTTCAGGAAGGCGTTGTAAATGCTCTGGATGGATTGGGACACGCCGCTCATCCTCTTTTTTTGAAGTCCCAATGACTCCCAATGTTAATTTACTCATGCCGTTTCCTTTTAATTAACTAAATCAATCTGTGTGACTTCGTGAACGAATTATCAGCTTCGCCAATAGGCCTACTTTTTTATGCTCTGGTCTGTCGCAACATTCCAGAGTTTCAGAAAGTGAAACTCTGTACAAATAACGGGTGTATCAAGCCTAGACATAATGACTTCCCACAACCAATAAGCCGACCTTCGTGTCTAATCGTGGGTTAGCGAAAAATCACCAGAGCCATCGTATTATGTTTGTTCAAAACACAACAAATCGACATGAGATGGACATGAGATGGACATGAGATGGACATGAGATGGACATGAGATGGACATGAGAAAGTCTAACATATTATTCGTAGGACTCGATGCTCATAAAGAAAGCTCATAAAGAAAGCATTGAAGTTGCACTGGCTGAGGACGGCATTAGTGGTGAAGTCAGACACTATGGCAAAATTGGTGGTACTTTTGATGCCGTTGATAAATTATTACGCAAACTCGTTTCATTGGGTAAAACCTTACATTTTTGCTACGAAGCCGGTCCAACAGGCTATGAATTGCATCGGCATTTAACAAACAACGGCCATACCTTGAAAAACACCGCAGCAACGCAACACTATCCTTCTCTTTCGGAATAAATAACAAATGAACATGATTTGTCATCAAAACGTATGCGTGGATTGAGCATCCATATTTCCCGGCCTGCTCATTTAACCTAAATTCAGCAGTTAAAAAAAGGCGTATAATGACAAGCCTCTGATTTCAAGGATGAATATCATGGTTTTACCACCAAAATCTATTCACTCAAAGGGTGAAGATCTAACCGCTACACAAACAACACGGGTAAAAGCGCTAGAAGTCGATACTTTTAATGGAAAGTTGCACGTTGAATGGGATTCAAGTGCCAGTATCACACCAATGGGACAATTGCCATTTTTCATCGAATTTTTGAAATTAGGTCATCGTTTTAAGCCTTGGGTTGATGATTGTCCATTAGTGTATACCAGTCATAATGCACCAACAAAAACCGATGTATTAGGGTCACTTTTATTATCCTAGAAAGATCAGTTGGACGCGAGAATAGAGTGCAAGTAATTGGTTTGATTGGCGTAATGAAAAAGTTTGCGTTCACCTGGTTGGTGAATCAAATCTTTATCATATAGCCAAGCGAATCAAGTAGTTGTGCTCTAGCTCGTGGATCAACTGATTTTTCTAGGATTATCTGCTTTGTCAGGCCATACGCGCTATGCGCATATAACCACATTAATGGGCGACACGGTTAATTGTGAAATGCTGGGCATGAACAAAGTCGTTAGTGATGACTCAGCTCGCCGTGCATTAAAAAAAATAGATGAAGCTGAGGGTGTCGCATGGTTACAGCAACACTTATATTCCTGTTATTCGCCACTGCTGAAAACACCCTGGATTTTAGAGACTGACGTAACAATTAAACCGCTTTACGGACATCAAGAAGGGGCGAAGCTCGGATATAACCCTCATAAACCTGGACGCCTGTGTGTAGCATATCAGCGACCTTAGCATCGTAGCCCATTTGTAGCCCAGTGAAAAATTGAAATAATAGAGAAAAAGGTAAGATATTGTTTTATATGGTGGGCCCGGAAGGATTCGAACCTTCGACCAATGGATTATGAGACCGCACAGTAAAGTGTAATAGTTAATTTAATCAATAGCTTATCCGGGGCGCTCGTTGCTGATTTTGACCCACAATGCATAACAATGCACGACTAAACCACGCAAAACTCCCGCACTATTTTTCGTTACAAGAGTATTCCATATACAATTTCAAACACTACATCATCGCACTTGGGGGCTTCTAGAATGAGGGCCAGGTGGCTTTTCGCTCAATTTAGGCACGCTTTCAGCGACATTTGGACGACCCTTGCCACCACATACCGACGAGCCTACAGTATCGTTTAGACGGTGATCAATTATCATTTGGAAGAACTGATACCTCACATATATACCCTCGTTATTCCGCAAAAAACATTCACGACACCCCAGTTGTGTTTATCATAGGGCCACGGCAGACGGCAAAAAATACAAGAAGTGCTATTTACAATAAAAAAACGAACAATGCTTAAACAACATAACCTTGCGCTTGATCGCGCATTATCGATTTTATCAGAAAACTATTTGCTGCATAATTTTTTGCTGACGACATGACATTGGACAAAACGAATGACAGACTCCATAGAAGAAATATTATCTAACTTCAAACCAGAACAGGCTTCTGATTTTTGCAGTAAAGTGGTGACAGCCCTTGATGATTTGCAAATTCAGGTTAAGGATGTTGGGGATTTGCGCTTACCACTGAAACCGCGAATTATTCAATCTCTCATCAAACAATCAAGACCAGCTAAATACGGTTTGAAAGAACAAACCCTATTGGATAAAGAGGTTCGAGATGTGTGGGAGATTCCGAAAAGCCGGGTCAAAATCAATCAGCGATACTGGAAAACATCATTTGATGCCGCTTTATTACAATTAAAAACCTCACTTGGCCTAAGTGAGCAGTCTAAGCTAAAAGCCGAACTTCACAATCTAATCATCTATGAACCAGGGCAGTTTTTCAAACCGCATCAGGATTCAGAAAAGTGTGACGATATGGTCGCCACCCTGCTGGTAGTGCTACCGTCATTTTATCGCGGTGGTACGCTCATTATTGATCATCAAGGTGAGAAAAAACGCTTCACCAGTCAAAGCACCCCAGAGGACAAATTAACGTTTATCGCATTTTATGCGGATTGCCATCATGAAGTTAGGCCTGTGACAGATGGCTATCGTGTTGTGCTCACCTATAATTTAATATTAAAAACCAAAATAAAAACTGGAGCAGACTTCGCCAACAATCATTCAGATAGCGCATTGCAAGAAACCTTAGCCAGCGCCCTCAGTGAATACTTCGAGAGCAATCAATCAGACGAATCTCAATACCTGTCGAATAGGACAAATTGTAAAAAATTTGCGTATCTTTTAGATCATGAATATACCGCTAAAGGCTTGCATTGGTCACGCTTGAAAAACGGTGATATAACGCGAGTAAACGCTTTTAGAGCGATAGCGAACAAACTCAATATGGATATCTATCTTGGTTTAATTGATGTTCATGAATCCTGGGAATGTCAGGATGATACGGATTGGGGTTATGGGCAACGCCATCGTTATTGGGAATATGAAGAAGAGATCAAAACAGAAAACGAACGCGAAGATGAATACACTTTAGGTGAGTTATTATTTTCTGAAACAGAATTTAAGTCTTGCATGGATATTCAGGGTAAGCCGGTAAACATGTCCGGTTTAATGATTCGCAGTAACGAAATTTTCTGCACCAGGGAGATGGAAGAATTCAAGCCTTTTGAATCAGAATATGAAGGCTACATGGGTAACTGGGGAAATACCATGGATCGCTGGTATCACCGCGCAGCCATTATTCTGTGGCGCAAAATAGATCACTATCTCATGCTGCTTGAATGTAGTCCGACAGAATTCCTCAATGAAGTTTTAACCCTTGCGAAAAAGAAAAAGGCGCGTGAAAATATTCAGCGTATCGTTACACACATTCTACCAAGTTGGCGTGGGCTAAGAAATGAAGATAATTCGCGAAATTTATCTCGCGTATTGCAGTTAGCATTAAAAATTGAGAATCCTGAAAGTGCAACGCAATTAGTCAACGTTTTAGGCGAAAAAGCCATATGCAAAGAGACAACAAATGAATTGATTGAGCTGGCTAAGACTTATGGCGTAAGCTGGTGTACTGAAAACATGCACACCTGGCTTTTGAGCAGACATGGGATGGGGAGAGAAAAACTTATTCTTGCTGACCCTCTGTTGCCAATCATTAAAATTTTGGTTTCAGATTCATCAACAACCGCTTCAAAACTGACAAGCTGGTTACTCAAACATCAATTAGATGCCTTAAAGCAAGCTTTTGATTCGGATGCAAAAATCTACCAACAAGCAGAACTTGATGCGCGCGTTTCAAACCGCATTAACATTCTAACCGACCTCATGCAGGCTAGCTTGGCTGCAGAAACGTTTCCTGTTTACGATGAATTAATGTCATATACGATCAAAAATAAAAACATCTTCCCCGCCGTTGAATTAACATCCGCGTTATTGAAAACACATCGTTATTCTCAGAAACTAACGCTAGCCAAACAGCAATACGTTAAACTTAAAACTCACGTGTTTAACGAAATTAATTCCGCACTAAATTCTAAACCGCGCAGCTCAAACGACTGGTCGATTAACGATAAAAACCTGTGCGGCTGTGACGATTGCCAGGTCTTAAATCAATTTTTACTGGATTCAAACAAACAGAAAATGATTTGGCCAATGGCAAAAAACCGTCGACAGCATATACACCGCGTGGTTGATAATATAAAGTTACCGGTGACGCATACGACCGAGAGAACTGGATCGCCTCACAAGTTGCACTTAACAAAAACAGAGCAACTATTTAAGCGTGAAGCTGCACTTCGAGATAAATATAAAAAAGCGCTGGTTTTGTTGGAGAAATGTAACGGTTAATTGATGATATTGAGGTGATATACCCAATTCTAAAACTCCCACCCGCTGTTTCAAGCCAGTTAGAGCAACTGGATACCAAAGCAAAAATTTGACTGTGGATGAAAATAGTAAGGTACTTTTAAAGAAGGTTGTCCCGGTACTGGCAAGAACTGGACGAAAAAGATCTGCAGTGCACCCTGCAAAATAACATTTAGACGGTTTCTCTTTTTCGGCTTAACGAACTGAACTCCAAATGCACAACGCCAGTAAAAAAAGATGAAATGCAGAAATGTACTATCGAAGCAAATTTGGCATCTTACCCTTGCGTTGCTCATCGATCAATTGCTTGGAAAGCTTCCATGGGTCACCTTTAATCCGCATAACCAGTTGTGTCCAGATATTCGTGAACGCATTCATAGCATCGTCATCATTAAACCGGACGCCCGCAGGTAACAGTGGTGCAATGTCTTCGGTTAGGCTTCGACGCAGCTTTTCCAACATCCGTTGCTCAGCGACGGCGCGAGAAATCGGCTTACCCTCCAGCGCCAGGTAGTGGTCGATGCAGGCGATAAGCTTACCGTGATCCATCGAGAGCTGCTCGAGTCCCTCATGTAAATCGAACAGATCGCGGTTTTTACGCCGCTGCAGCAATGCCCGAAGCTTTGTCCCGAACAGCTCCTCCGGCTCGAAAGATGCGATCTCAGTTTTCGCCTGGTGCCAACTGCTGTCCATTTCGAAGGGATACGGCTTAATACCATACAAACTTTCGTGCTCACGAGTATTGATCTCGACCTTCAGCTTGAGCGTGGTCATCAGATCGGCTTCAGGCGTGAACTTGAACACCAGGTGCATCGAGTGTCCAGCTTGTATTCGCTGGCACTTACCCAACCATGAAAGCGCATCGCGAATACCATCAATGGTTGTACCAATAGGTTCTGGTTGTATTTGCACCAGGTCGATGTCTTCCGAGTAACGCAATGGTTGCCGGAAAAGCAGCTTGTTGATCGCGGTGCCACCACGAAAGGCGATCCTGCCTATCAATGTCGGTGAATTGAACAGGTCACACAATGCACGGGAGATGATCAGATCTTGCTCAACCTGTCTCGAATCTGGCCAGGGCGCTTTGATGCTCCATTCTTGAATGTATGAGGCTGGAATCAAAAGTCGATCTCCACAGGTTCATTGATCACGAGCATCCATTTGGCATCTTTTTCACACGACTCTGCGAGTGACTCAGTCAGCTGTTTCACGGAAGGATCCAGGGACTTCATGGATTTGGCCTGCCTGGCGAACGGTTCCAGAACCTTGGCCTGGCGCGCATGACCAGCGTGATCAAGCAGATATCCAAGCCGACGCACAGCGGAATTTTCGTAACACACAGCGGCTTTCGCCAGCTTTCGTGGATCGGCCTTTGCGCCGAGGTCCTGAGCAATCTGGGCCACACCATTGATACCAGCAGCTTTGTGGAAATAACGGGCGCAATCCAGAAGGGTCAGCTCCACACCAGCCACCTTGGCAAAGCCAGTCTCGCTTTTCATTTGCGAAAGCCATTCGGGCAGGTTAGTTTTGGCGAATACCTCTGGGGTCTGATAAATAAACTGAAGCCTGTGGCGACCAATATCGAAGGCCCGCTGCTGCCTCGGGACGATTACCTGAAAAACCATGGCCGCCTGGTGTGAGGAACCATGGAAAGCAGCTGCCCGCAACAAGGAGATTCGATAGTCGAGTCCAAGGTATTTCATCAGGGGATCAATCCAGCGAACCGGATCAGGCGCCCCAGTTACCCTGTCTTCCGGCCGCAGGATCAAGTAAAAACCACGACGGGGAGAGATCAGCCGGTGTTTTATAGCCAATCGGCCAGCGGCGGCAATGAACGCACTGGAACTTAGGCCGAGTGCTTCCAATGCCGATTCCCGAGAGAAGTAGGCCCGACCGCGGGAAAGCAGCTCATCAAGATAGTGGTCAAGTGAAACCATACCCCCACTTATATGCGAATATCGATGAAAAAACAAGTATTTTGCATATAACTGGGGAAACTAGAAAGTAAACACCTGAAGCGATACATCCTTGCTGGCAACAACCACATATCCGTTAAATACCGAGCAATTCCAATATTTGTCCCTCATTTTGCCACCAAAGCAGCGACAGATAATCATGCCCATTAAAAAATACGCTTTCTTTCAAGGTGTAATCACAAGCATTAGCTCGATCTATCCACTTGTCAGCATCAACTTCCTGTGTACCAACTTGAATCAATGTTTCTTTGGGTTTCAAAAGCTGACGAAGAGGCCAAATTTCTTCGGGAACAGTCTCGCTCCGAACAAACCATCGCCGCGAACCTGATGAACCCCAGCACACTAACATGCATGGAAACTCTGTCACTTCCACCATCCGAATCGCAGAGCTGGTTCGAGAAGAACGAAAATCGTTAGCTAACGCCTTTACAGATTCAAAGGTAATTGGGCAATCAACCAATTGAGGACCAAACAAGTATTTCGGCATCATCAATTCCGCTGAAAACTTATTTGCCCTAACCTCTTTGTGTTGACGAAAATCATTTCGGCGAATCTGATGCTGCCTCATATCTTCAGCACTGCATCGATAAGTTAAATTCTTCCCTTTATCATTGACCCAATGCCCAATCTCATGCCCAAGGGAAAACCTTTGTCTAGTTGAATCCGCACTACTATTGATAGTAATAATCGCTCTTTCGCTAGTGCCGATAATATTACCCTCACATCCCGACAAAGAGGCTATTTTGACTTGCGCTCCCAATGAATAAGCAACCAACTCTAAATCAATGTCGTCAGGATCATAGATACCAATATTCTTAAGAATATCCTCCGGCTGCTGCTTAAACCTCATTTCTGATACCTAATCTTGATCGGGGTCTATAAGACCCAAACTGACCAGATTCTCCCATATCTCTTTAATATCCTGCTCACTCCCTTGTTTATTTTGCTCTCTAAAAGCCACAAGCAAACCGTTTGGTATGCTGTCACCTTTTGATTGCATGGCTTGAACGATATCAGCGATCATCTGATTAACATTTTTGGTTAATGGTTTGGCCGTTCTCTCAACATCTCTATTTACCTTATCCTTTACATACGATGCTTTGACTCGTTCTAATCGAGATGCTCTACTTTCAGCCACTGCTTGAGCAGCCAGTTTTTTTGCTTCACGTACGTTTTCCCACGATGGATAACCTGTTTTGCCGATATTTGAGAGAATCTCTTCTTCTGGGGACTCAAGAATAGCGTCCGCAATAATATCGTTTATCTCTTTTACAAAACTAACACTCATGATTCGATCTCCCACCAGGGCAAGCCGCCAGGAAAGGCCTTTTTCAGACGATATTTCATCTTGGCTATAGCCGCCTGGTAACTCTTTTCATCAAGCTCACAGACCTTCAATATCAGATTCTTTTTCAGCTCATTATATTTTTGCTGAAGGATACAAAAAACCGCGTGGTCATCAGCAAACAATTCTGTAATTTGAGAGAACCACTTCTGAATCATTTTCTGCCCCTCCTGGGTTTGCAATGCATTCTCGATATAGCTAGACTCATCAATAGAACCGGGCGATCCATCCTGATCTTGTCCTCTTTCAATAAACTCATCCACATCCATATGTTGAGCATCTGTTTCACGCCCTTGTTTATTTGCCTCATTGCTTAGGATGCTTCTACCTGCATTCCACAAAAAGGCAGTTGGATGCACGCCTTTCGGCCAGCCCCTCTTACCCTCCAAAACATCAGCAACCGTGTGATAAAAGTGCTCCACTCCAGCCAACCCTACGGACACATCCACGAGCCTCAAAATATTGGATGAAACGGGCAATATCAGCATCACCAAAACCCGCTATTAGTTCCTCTATTTCCACAACTGAATAGTATTTTTCTTCTGCCATATAGCTTTTCCCGTAGCTTAACCATACTCAATAAAGGCTGAATCTCAAAAAATATCGAGAAACTTTCTCCATTTTTATAAAACATCCAGCCTTATTCACGTATGGGAGGAATAAACGTCTCCAACGCTTAGGCTAATAATAATTTAAAGAGAGCAACAAGTGGTAATAAAACAGTTAGTTCAACATCTTTCAACCAAAGAGATTTGGCAAGATAAAAAAATAGAAATAACTACATATTGTGATTGAAATGAACAAATACCAACCACGTATAGTGATTAACAAAAAACAGAAGGAAGCAATCATCTTGACCAAGCAAGAAGTAACTAATAGTCGTCACATTAAGCTCCCCGTTCAACTGATGTTGTGGGGACTGGCGTCGGGCCGGTGTCAATTTGATGGGTGTAATAAACGCCTGTGGCAAAATAGCGTCACAAAAGAACAGGTCAATATCTCACAAAAAGCCCATATATGGTCATTTAGTGCTAACGGCCCCCGAGGAAACGAGGGCATTGACAACGAACATATCAACGACCTAAGAAACTTAATGTTGGTATGCCATGAATGCCATAAATTAATTGATGAAGACAAAGAAGGGAAAAAATATTCTGTATCACTTCTCTCAAAAATGAAAAAAAACCATGAAGAGAGAATCGATCTAGCGACATCAATTTCACCCAACAAGAAAAGCCATATTCTTCTATATGGAGCCAATATTGGGGAACATACGTCACCCGTTAGTTACAAGGCCGCTGTAGAGGCAATATTTCCTGACTACTATCCTGCTGAGCATCATGCTTTTGAACTTGGTCTTGTTCATAGCCCCATCAAAGATCACGATGATGGATATTGGTGCTTTGAGAAACAGGCGCTTGAAGGGAATTTCAATAACACAGTCCGAAGCAGGCTGATTAGTGGTGATATCCGACATCTTTCTGTATTCGGTTTAGCGCCTCAACCTTTACTGATTTTTCTTGGAAAACTACTCTCCGACATTCCTGAGTCGAAGGTATATCAACGTCATAGAGAACCCCAAACATGGCGTTGGCAAGATGATGATCTGAGTACGCAATTTTCCGTCATTGAGCCAGAGCACATTAAGCCCATGGTCGCTTTGAACATTTCACTGAGCGCAACCATTGACAACTCAAGAATAGAGCAGGTTCTTGGAGTCGATGTATCTATTTGGAAATTGACGGTTCCGCAGCCTCATAATGACTTTATGCGCTCTGCTTCTCAGCTACAGAAATTCAGAAAAAATTTTCGAGCGTTAATGGATAAAATAAAGTCAAAACACGGGCATGACACTACCCTCCATATTTTCCCTGCTGTACCTGTTTCGGTTGCGATTGAGATTGGTCGTACCTGGATGCCAAAAGCCGATATGGCAATGGTCTTATACGATGAAATCAAAAAAAGAAATGGTTTCGTTAAAGCCTTCAACCTGTAACTACCAACTATGAGATAACCCAGACATGACCTTTAATCTAAAACAGTACAACCAATTTCTTGAGCAAGTTGCAGAAGACTTAGATATCTCACCAAGTAAGTATCAACAAGCCGTAGAACGATATAAGTCTGTCAGCAAATGGCTTGAGGATGGTGATTACCCCGACTGCTCAGGTAAGATGAAGATATATGTTCAGGGATCTTTCAGATTAGGAACCGTTGTGCGCCCGCTGATTGAAGGTAAAGATGCGGATTATGATATTGATCTAGTATGTGAATTGCCTACCTCTAAGCCACAAACTGATCCTGAAACTATAAAATCACTATTCGGTGACCGTTTAAAAGCAAACGCCACATACAGACGTTTGCTTGATAAAGAGGGAAGACGTTGCTGGACATTGAATTACGCTGAGCAGGACAATATAGGATTTCACCTTGATGTTCTCCCCTCTATTCCTGATGAAGACTATAGATCAGATACCAGCATTGCCATTACTCACAAGGAAGATAGTGATTATTCATGGTCATCAAGCAATCCATATGGATATGCACTTTGGTTTGAAGAAAGAAACAAACAAGCATTCCTCTTAGCCGAAACTCAGCAAAAACAGGCTATTTATTCTCGCTCGTCAACCATCTATGCCAGTGTGGATGAAGTACCTAGCCAGCTCATTAGAACCCCACTTCAACAAGCAATACAGCTGATGAAGAGACATAGAGATCAGCGCTTCAATGGGCATATTCTCGATGATAAACGGCCTATCTCAATGATTATTACTACCTTGGCAGCATATCTTTATCAGAATGAGGGCAATGTAGCTGTTGCATTACAGGGGATTGTTGAAAAATTACATGCGCATAATTCACTGTTACACAACCAAATACTTGCTGATCATTCATTAGCAAGAATGAACATCATTCAGAAACGAAATGATGGAAGCTGGTACATAGGGAACCCAGTTAACCCTGAAGAAAATTTCGCTGATCGTTGGCATGAGGATAAGGATGCGCGAGCTAAGTCATTTTTTATGTGGGTTGAGTGGCTGAAAGAAGATCTCGTTGAGATACTGACATCACAAAACGTACAAGCATCAAGAAAATCACTGAACAGTAGTTTTGGTGACAGTGTAACTGGCAAGAACTTCCATCTTCTTGCCGCACAGGTTGCTCCCGCAATCATCACACCTCGCCAAGTGAGTATTGATTCCGCACCTAAGCCATGGAAGAGCTAATGAATAGTGATCTTCAACAACAGATCACTGAACTACAGGAGGCTTATAGCGCACTTAATGAAATAGAGATTCTTGGTACTGAGACAATTATCTCAGGTTTCCTCTGTTTTTCCGCCGCCCCAAAGGATTTGGAAAACATTTGCGAAACGTTTAGCCTCGAGATACATGTACCCAATAACTATCCAGTTGAATTACCGCACGTTATCGAACTTGAAGGTAAAATAGAAAAGGAATTTAGTCATTTAAACGATGACAACACCCTATGCCTTGCTGTTCCAATGGAAGTGAGGCGCATATTTCAGGAAACACCCACTCTCCTAGGATTTGTGGAAAAACTGGTTATTCCATACCTATATGGATATTGCTACTGCTACTGGAAGAAACATGGAGCCATGCCATTCGGTGAGGCCAATCATGGCAACACTGGGGTACTCGAATATTATCGGGAACTATTCAATCCCCTAAATGATTTAGTCCTTCTGAAGGGGTTATACGGAATATATCAGCATGGTTACCGAGGACATCATTCTTGCCCTTGTGGTAGTGAAATTATCGTCAGAAAATGCCACAAAGATACCGTTCTTTGGTTAACAAACAGGTCAAATAAAACTGAATTGATGCATGACCTTTATATAATCCTCGATTCATACAAAAATTCAGAAGCATGAATATTTGTCTCAACATTATTTTTTTTGCCCCGAAAATAATTATCCCTTGATACCACCCAGCTCCCTAAGTTAGCGTGACTCTAATTCCGTCCCACTGATTATTCAGTGGCCCTTGTTGGCACTGCCAACGCCTAAGCGCCTCCGCCGAACCGTTTAACAGGCGCAACGACCATCCGTCGTCGGTTCATTTTTATCCAGCTTAACGGCATTCTTTTTTTAACCCTGCCAGGGAGTGTTCCCTGTCACGGGATATCTCTCGGCGGATTTTTCCATTAAAACCAAGAGAGGTAATCCATGAATATCAATGGAGTTTTAACCATTCGTACTATCCAGGGTCGTAACGGGCCATTTAATGTCGGTCGTCTCATTACCCTAGAAAGATCAATTGGACGCGAGAATAGAGTGCAAGTAATTGGTTTGATTGGCGTAATGAAAAAGTTTGCGTTCACCTGGTTGGTGAATCAAACCTTTATCATATAGCCAAGCGAATCAAGTAGTTGTGCTCTAGCTCGTGGATCAACTGATTTTTCTAGGATTACTGATTTGGGCGAGTTTGCCGTTAAGGACACCCTGCTGGAACAGTATGAGGAAGGCCGGTATGAGGGGAATTTCAATGTTACGCAGATATTTCCTTCATCCTACTTAGCAGGCGGTCGTTTTGTCGTTGAGGTCAGAGCAACAATTAAAAGCCTGAATCTCGATGGTGTTGACGATCTCAAGCCTGAAGATAAAGAAGTTGCATCTGAACCCGATCCAGCAGACAACCAATCTAAATCAATCGAGGTTGCTGTCTCTGATCAAAGTAATCAACCCGCAGAAGTTAATACCGAAAGCGAAGAGAATGACCTCGGTGATGATTGCGGCGATGAAGCACTGTTTGATTCTTTGTGGCCTCTTGGCACTCAAGTCAAACTCGACCCAACAGTGGATCGACTGAAGTTCCGTTTACAGCGGAATCGTCTCAAGGATATTGGTTACACCTTTGATCCAAGGGAATAAATTTGGTCTAACAACGTCGCTATCGGATAGCCACAACATCAAACCCAACTGGGGAATTTGCCCCGATGGGCGCTTTCTCCGGTTAATTTCAAGGAGAATGCAATGCAAAAATTATTAATGCAGATAGATGTAATACCTGATCTGTATGTCGATGCCAGTTTGGTAGACGCTTACGATAAGCTGTTGTTCTTGTCACTCTGGGGTCGTGATACCGCGATTCAGGAGTTTTTGGCCGGAATCTCTCTGGCCAACGAAGAAGGTGGAATCAATAGTTTTTTTCTATCTACCGGCATTAAAGCGGGCGGCGATCCAATGCGTAAGCTTGTGCAAATCGGTGAAGCCAAGCGCTTGAATCATTACACCGGGCGAATGCCTGCCAGTTGCTGTGCTCATTGTTCCAGAGCAGTGCGTAAAAAATGGAGATGAAAGGCTTGTCGTATTAAATCGGATTGCCTTGTCGGTAGTAAATGACCAGAGAGGGAAACATCCCACTCATGTATTCACCTACAAAGGCAAACCGATCTTGCGAATGCTTAACAGCGCATGGAAGCGTGCCAGACAGGAAGTCATATTGCCCCAAGTTAGGGTGCATGATCTAAAGCACACCTTTGGCCGTCGCTTACGTGCGGCTGGAGTGAGTTTTGAAGATCGGCAAGACCTGTTAGGACACCGGTCAGGTAGAATTACTACACATTATTCGGCAGCAGAATTGTCGAGACTTATCGACGCGGCGGATAGTGTGTGTGACCGGGGACTGGGAAAGCCTGAGCTGGTTGTGTTGCGGCGTCTTTGCGTGAGCTAGGTCCCGCAAAACTCCCGCAAGGAAATTTCAAAAATCTATGGAATGGTCGTAACTCATTGAAAAATGGTGGGCCTGGTAGGACTCGAACCTACGACCAATGGATTATGAGTCCACTGCTCTAACCAACTGAGCTACAGGCCCAAATAGAAGAAAAACGATAAGCGCGTGCATTATAATAAAAAGTCATCACCAATACACTATGTATTAGTGATGACCTAACATTCATTACGTTTTTTATTACTCAAGGAAACTGCGTAACTGCTCAGAACGAGAAGGATGACGTAGTTTTCGCAAAGCCTTGGCTTCAATTTGACGAATACGCTCACGTGTCACATCAAATTGCTTTCCAACTTCTTCAAGCGTGTGATCGGTGTTCATATCAATACCGAATCGCATTCTTAATACTTTCGCTTCTCTTGCCGTCAAACCTTCAAGTATGCGCGTGGTAGATTCACGCAAGCCTTCAAATGTGGCACTTTCACTTGGCGCCAACAAATTTTGGTCTTCGATAAAATCGCCAAGATGTGAATCTTCGTCGTCACCAATGGGGGTTTCCATTGAAATCGGCTCTTTTGCAATTTTTAATACTTTGCGGACTTTATCTTCGGGCATTTCCATGACTTCCGACAGTTCCTCAGGTGTGGCTTCACGCCCCATTTCCTGCAGCATCTGTCGAGACACGCGATTCAACTTATTAATTGTTTCAATCATGTGTACAGGAATACGAATAGTTCGCGCCTGGTCAGCAATAGAACGCGTAATCGCCTGACGAATCCACCAGGTGGCATAAGTGGAAAATTTATAACCACGACGGTATTCAAATTTATCAACCGCTTTCATTAAGCCGATGTTGCCTTCCTGAATCAGATCAAGGAACTGCAGACCACGGTTTGTATATTTTTTAGCGATGGCAATAACAAGACGTAAATTCGCTTCAACCATTTCTTTTTTTGCGCGCCTGGCTTTGGCTTCACCAATCGACATTTTACGATTGATGTCTTTTAAATAATGAATGTCTAAATTGCCGGCAAGACCTTCAATTTCGAAAAGACGGGCCTGCGCTTTTTTGATGTCATCAACATGTAATTCGAGGTATGCAGAATAACTTTCTTTTTTCTCTATGTACTGGTCAATCCAGTCGACGTTACTTTCATTTTGCAAAAAGCTGGAGATAAATTCTTTACGAGGCATTTTGCCGCGCCGAACACAAATCCCCATAATAATACGCTCTTGCTCACGCACCTGGTCAACGATATTTCGCATGCTTTTAACAAGCTTCTCAACGAATTTAGGCGCGATTTTGAACTCAAGAAACAATTCAGTAACGGCTTCATTGAGTTTTTGCGTTTTCTTATCGGTTACGCCATTTTTTTCTTTTGAGACGAGATACTTGGTGAAGGCTTCTTTGAGCTCAGTCATTTTCGCATGGACTTCTTCAAGGTCAGGACCGGTATCAACCTCTTCATCGTCATCACTGGCTGCTTTCGGCTCAGGCGGCGTAGGAATTGTGTCACCAATATCGGGGTCAGCAAAACCAACGATCACTTCTTTCAGACGCGCTTCTTCGGTTAATGTTTTCTCATACAGACCAAGGAAGGCCTCAATGCTGGCAGGAAAATAACTTAACGCGGTTAAGACCTGCCTCAAGCCTTTTTCAATGCGTTTAGCGAGCTTGATTTCACCCTGGCGAGTTAGCAACTCAACTGTACCCATCTCACGCATATACATACGTACCGGGTCAGTCGTGCGGCCAAATTCACTGTCAACAGTCGCTATTGCAGCTGCGGCTTCTTCAGCGGCATCTTCATCCGGCTCGGCACTATTGCTCATAACAAGTGAGTCACGATCTGGCGCTACCTCGTGTACGGGTATACCCATGTCGTTAATCATGCCGACAATATCTTCGATTTGCTCGGGCCCAACAACTTCATCAGGTAAGTGATCGTTAACTTCACGATAGGTAAGAAAGCCCTGCTCTTTACCTTTCGCAATTAATAGTTTAATTTGGGACTGTTGCTCAGGATTCATTCGTTTTTTTACCTATTTCTTCTTAACTAGTAAGTTAGTAAAGTTCGCGTTGCAAAAAAATCAGCGCGTTAGTATACATGAAACTATGATAGCTGTCCTCGTGTATAGCGAACAAATATCGTCTAATATTTGTTCGCTTCACGACAGGACTGCATCTCTGTTTACCACCTGATCACTCACCCGTTAAACAAGCGCATCACAATACTAATAGTACATAAATTTAAATTTTTCAATATGTTGGGGCGCTTATTCGGCAAGCAAGCGCGCCAGCTCTGCCTTTTCATCAGCAGAAAGCGGTGCAAACTTTGACTGAGACAACAGCTTTGTCAGCCGCTGCTCTTTTAATTCTCTAAGTAATATATCGATGGTACCGTTAAATTCGCTTTCAATCCCCTGCCCTGGCACATGATGTTCCCAACGCAAAATCTTGTACAAAAACTCACCTTCACGCGTATCGTGCCAGTGTTCAAGCAATGCTCCAGTGGTAATATTGGGGTGATCAGCGATGAAAACAAGCATCTTTTCAAGCAAATCCACCCCCGGCATATTTAACTCGCGCAGCTGATCAAGCCTGGTCACTGCCAAAGCCAGCGATGGTTTTTCCAGCAGCATGGCAATAGCCAATCGGATCACTGAAGGTTTTTCGGCTTTCGCCACATTATCTGCACGATATTTCTGCACACCACGTCTCGTATTCGAAAAAAAACGCCCAAAAAGCTCTTTCTCAGGCATATCAATGCGTTCGGCAAGCCTGGAGGTTAATAATTGCGCATACGCACCTTGGGGTAGCTGCCCCACCAATGGCCTGGCCAGCTCTATTAGACGCGCTTGACCATCAATCGTTTGATGATCGGCTTTTTCCAGCAAAAAATCGATCATGAACTCGGACAGCGGTTTGGCCTTGCGCTGCAATTGCCGAAAACCCTGCTCACCCAGCCTGGAGACCATCGTATCCGGGTCCTCACCATCGGGTAAAAACATAAACTTAAACTGCAAGCCGTCTTTCAAATTAGGTAACGAGACTTCAAGCGCTCGCCACGCTGCTTTTCTGCCCGCAGCATCACCATCAAAACAATAAATAATTTCGCTGGCGTGCTTTACCAGTACTTGCACATGAGTTTCGGAAATCGCTGTACCCAGGGTCGCTACCGCGTTATGCACGCCGCCATTTGAAAGCGACACCACATCCATATAACCTTCGACAACCAGAATGCTATTAATTGCACCCGGTCGTTTCAATACCTGATACAGACCGTATAATTCATTGCCCTTATGAAAAATATCGGTCTCGGGAGAGTTTAAATATTTTGGCGTTCCCTCTTCAATAATACGGCCACCGAAGGCAATCACCCGGCCACGGCGATCACGAATAGGGAACATAATGCGTTCCCTGAAACGGTCATAAACCTTACCGCTGTCTTTTTCAATCACCATACCTGCACGAGTGAGCTGCTTGATTATTTCCGGCGCACTGGAAAACACCTGCTCTAAATTATTCCAGCCCTGAGGCGCAAAACCCAGCTCGAAGTTTTTCGCTGTCTGCCCGCTTAATCCTCTGTTTTTCAGATATTCGACGGCAATATTTTTTTGGGGATGGGTTCGCAACTGAACGGTATAGTAGTTAGCCACCTTTTCCATCAGCTCATACAGCTCAGACGAACCCGGTTCAGCACTTCGGACTTGAGGCCGGCCGCCTTCGAACGGCACTTCAAGGCCCAGTGATTTTGCCAGCTCTTGCACTGCCTCGACAAAATCAAGGCGATCATAATCCATTAAAAAACGAATTACCGAACCACCAGCGCCACAGCCAAAACAATAATAGAATTGCTTTTGGCGACTAACGGTAAAAGAAGGGTTTTTTTCACTGTGAAAGGGGCAACAGGCCTTAAAATCTTTACCTGCTTTTTTGAGGGGCACCCGACCGTCTATGACATCAACAATGTCGACGCGAGTGAGTATGTCATCGATGAAGGTGCGCGGAATTGAACCTGCCATGCGTTTTAGACTTTGAGCTTGTTATTTACAGAAGCAATTTGCGACTAAGCTGAAAAGAAGCAATTTAGCAGATTATGCCTGCGAAAACGAGAATAAAAGAGAGAAATCTACCAGGTACGTTAAGCGCTTAGCTGATCTTTAATCATTTTGCTAACAACGCTCATATCAGCCTTGCCTTGCGCTTGCGACTTGATCAAGCCCATGACTTTACCCATATCCTTCATTGAAGAGGCGCCGGTGTCAGACATTGCCTTTTCAACCATGCTGCGAATTTCGTCATCGCTTAATGGCTCAGGCATGAAGGTTTGTAAAATTTCGAGCTCAACACGCTCGACGGATGAGAGATCATCTCGACCGGCCGCATCAAACTGCGAAATAGACTCACGGCGTTGTTTCATCATTTTATCGATGACCAGTAATACCTGCTCATCATCTAATTCGACCCGTTCGTCTACTTCACGCTGCTTGATCGCCGCCATGATTAAACGAATAACACCAAGCCGCACCTTTTCTTTGGCGCGCATGGCGTCTTTCATGGCACTTTGAATGCCTAGTTTCAAAGATTCGGACATAGATTACTTACGTCTTGTTGGTTTTGCTTTAACGCTTGGGCGACCACCACGGCCACGTAATATTTCACGTGCGCTTTTCTTCATCTGACGCTTAACAGCTGCGGCTTGCAAGCGCTTACGCACCTGTGTTGGCTTTTCGTAGAATTCACGACGACGAACTTCTGACAAAACGCCTGCTTTTTCACATGAACGCTTAAAACGACGTAAAGCGATGTCAAAGGGCTCGTTATCTCTTACTTTAACTGATGGCATTGTGCTGTTTTACCTTAAATTACTTGTTTTAAATGAGTTTACAACCGCTTTCACACCTGATGCAGAAATCCGGTTTTGATATATACTGGCATGCCATTTGTTTCAGCAGGGGGCTTTTAACTTTAAGTAAGCTAACTACCCCACTCGTAAAAACTGACGTGTTTTCCAGCAATATACAGAGAACCGCGGATTTTACTCTCTAGTAACCCCTAAATCAATCAAGAATCGTGTTTTTTTACTCTCGCTGGCATTTTTTATGCTCCGGACTCGTATTCGGGCTACAATACAGGCCAAAACCCAGACAATCAATTCAATCTAAAGATAAAAACATGCGCGTATTAGGCATCGAAACGTCCTGCGACGAAACAGGCATCGCGATTTATGACTCCGAAAAAGGGCTTATTGGTCACACCATATACAGTCAAATCGAGTTACACCGTGAATATGGCGGCGTTGTGCCCGAACTCGCCTCGCGAGACCACGTCCACAAAGCACTACCCTTAATAGAAGAAGCACTGTTACAGGCAAAATTGAGAAAATCTGACATAAACGCCGTTGCCTACACCGCCGGCCCGGGATTAATGGGGGCTTTACTGGCAGGCGCGTCGATTGGTCGATCCCTGGCCTGGGCCTTAAACGTACCCGCGACCGAAGTACACCACATGGAAGGCCACCTGCTCGCGCCTTTGCTTGAGGATGACAGCATTCAGTTTCCTTTTTTGTCGCTGCTTGTGTCCGGCGGGCATACGCAATTAATTCTCGCCAAGGCACTCGGCGATTATGAAATTCTCGGTGAGTCTTTGGATGACGCGATAGGTGAAGCATTTGATAAAACTGCGAAAATGCTGGAGCTACCCTATCCCGGTGGCCCGGAAATTTCTCAGCTTGCATTAAAAGGCAACCCAAAGGCATACAAGTTTCCACGCCCGATGACGGATCGGCCGGGGCTGGATTTTAGCTACAGCGGCCTGAAAACGTTCGCCATCAATACATTTAATAAATCAGACAAATCCCAGCAAGCTAAAGCAGACATAGCGCTTGCCTTTCAAACGGCAGCAGTTGATACATTATTTATTAAGTGCAAGAGAGCGATAATACAAACTGAGGCAAAGCAATTGGTAGTTGCAGGCGGAGTTAGTGCTAACAATTATTTGCGTGAAAAATTATCGCTGCTGGAACAGAAGCTCTCAGTGACAGTACACTATCCGGGAAAAGAGTTTTGCACCGATAATGGGGCAATGATTGCGTTTGCCGGCTGGCTAAGACTACAACATAAAACGACGCAATCACTGTCATTCACAGCGAGACCACGATGGCCGCTAAGCGATCTAAAAAAAGTAAAGAATTAGAAGACCCCGGCTATTCAACTAGCGCCATATTATTAATATCACGCCTGTAACGTCACACAATAGGTGAATAGCGGGGCGTTATTTGTTAGCGCTCATTGCGATCATCGACCCGGACTGTTTCCGGATGAAAATCTGCGTCTTCCTGATCTTGTGTTTTCGCCTGCAAATGGGCAACCACCACACCACCCATGATTGCACCAACAAAAAATGAAATAAGAACTGCTTCTGCAACTGTCTGTAAAGTTTCCATGCGACACCTCTAATTAAATAAGTTAAATAAATTAAATTATGAAAGGTGGTTAGTACCGCATTCTCTAGTCACCTATCTATTGCTTCGGCTATGCGTTTGCGTAGCTTTAGAGCTAATTTAATAATTGCAGAGACTATGCCATCAATTTGATCCCTTATTTTGCAGGCATGACAAAGACAATCAGACAAACCAAAGCTTAAAAATCAAATAGATATAAACAGGCGTGAGACGTTGCTTACAGGTAAAAAGGCGGAAGGCGGAAATTAGAAAAAGTGAAAATAATGTTTTTTTGACGCAACAAGGGATTGTATGATAATTAAAAACTGATAGATATCAACCTTTTAACCTAGAAAGATCAGTTGGACGCGAGAATAGAGTGCAAGTAATTGGTTTGATTGGCGTAATGAAAAAGTTTGCGTTCACCTGGTTGGTGAATCAAATCTTTATCATATAGCCAAGCGAATCAAGTAGTTGTGCTCTAGCTCGTGGATCAACTGATTTTTCTAGGTTTAATGAAATTAATCAATAAATGCTCAACAGTAGATACAAAGCCAGCATACAACCCCAAGCAACCCGCTGACTAATGTCAGATTACGCCTTTATTGGCAAATAGGGCTGCGTACGGGTTAAGTCATGATCAATCATACGGTACTGGACAAAAGCATCCACTTTGTCAAAATGCAAAAAAGGATTTCCTTCCACCTGTTCCTCGATTGTTGAAGTGAGTTTTTCGGCGTAATTATGCCCTGGATGGATTACGGTTTGTTTCGGCATGGCAGTTTTGAGTTTGCTTAATGTGTCAAACAACTCGTTAGGATTAGCACCTTCTAAACGACAATGACCACAGCCGAAGATAAACAGGGTATCGCCAGTGATAAGCTCACCGCCAATATGAAAACAAGCGGAACCAGGACTGTGCCCCGGGGTGTGCAGTATTTCAATTTCAGTTTCACCTAGCATCACTTTATCACCACCGTAATAGAGCTTTGCGCTTGATAAGAAATTACCACTTATGTATTTCGCTTCGTCCTTCAACAAATGCACCTGAGCATCCGTTTGCTCAATCAAATCATCAACGCCATTGATATGATCATCGTGAAAATGGGTAAGGAATATGTCGGTGATTTTAATTTGTTTTTCTTCTGCCCGTGCCACAATACGGGCAACATCCCAGGCAGGGTCAACAATCGCAGCACGGTTTGTGGCGTGATCATGAATAATGTAGACCAGATTTTCCATTGGTCCCAGCTCAAGGCTTTCGATACTGAAAGATTTACTGTTCAATTTTATGTCCTACCAATCTACTAAAGGTACTTACCAGGAGCCTGCCCGAGAATAAAAGTCGCCGCTAGGGAAAGTCATTTTGAGGCAGACTTTTCATTCTCGGACAGACTCCTGACAATGCTTCGTAACTTTGTCACCGCCAAACCGGCCTCATCAGCAAGTCCAATCGCGCGTGTTAACCTTGCCGGCGCCGAACGCCCCATGCACAAATGCTCAGGATCGCCGTTAATTGCGCGCTCGAAACCTTCGAATAGCTTTTTCCGACCCAGGTTTTTTCCGGTTAACCAGGCCTGAACATCCATCACTTCATTTGCCACTTCGCGGGCCAGAGCATTTTGCTCAATCCACAAATATTTCACATTACCACCACAGACCAGGCCGGCAATATTGGTTGTCAGGATGTAAACATTTTTCAAAACCAACTCAAACTCCATATCTTCGGTGCTTGATTTTATTTCAGATGGAATACCAATTGTTTCCAGCGCAGTTTTAATTAACTCAGAACCAGGACCAAAAACCGGGCTAGGAATCAAGATTTTAACATCCCGGCCTTTTTTCTTTTCAAACCAGACGGAGATAACCGTAGGATCAGCCAGATGCTCAGACCAGTCACGGGGTAATAATTCATTTTGCAATAATGCGACTTTGCCTTTCCACTGAGCGGGTATGGTTTTTAGGCTAGCCTGCAGGTCATTTTCACCCATGGCGAGCAGCACAAGGTCCGGGTTTGGCATACTTACCACGGCCTGCTGAATATTCATTGTGCGCACGATAGGAAACACCGGTATTCCAGCACGCAAAAAGCCGCGGGCAAACACCCCACCCATTTCACCCAAACCAACGATAACCACATTTTTAGTCACACTGAAACCCTCAACTTGTATCCTGCGTTTTCAGCAGGCGCTTTCAATTTGTGGCGATTCTATCATGTTAGGCGGGAAGCGGGATTTTACGGTGATAAAAAGTGGTAGGAATTACCCGGCTTAACGCCGTTTTTTCTCAAAACGAAGATTTTTTTTCGCTTTATAAGACTGCAACGGGGTCATTTTGCTTCTTCGGCCTTCAAAAGGATTGGCGTGAGCTTTAAATTCCACGCGAATCGGTGTGCCTTCAATTTTTAACACTTTTCGAAAAACGTTCACCAGATATCGCGTATAACTTTCAGAGACTCTTTCAGTCTGATTGCCGTGAATAATAAACACAGGTGGATTTTGCCCGCCCTGGTGCGCGTATCTGAGTTTGATTCGTCGACCGTGAATCATTGGCGGCGCGTGCGCTTTAACGGCATCTTCCAGAATTTGAGTTAACAAACTGGTTGAGTGGCTGGTTTTTGACATTTGGTAAATACGACTCACCACGCCCATTAATTTACCAACACCACTTCCATGCAAGGCGGAAATGAAATGCACTGAGGCATAATCAACAAAAGACAGCTTTCGATCCAGCTCGCGTTTTACGTTGTCTTTGTCGCTTTGAGGTAATTTATCCCATTTATTTACCGCAATCAGCAAGGCTTTACCCGCATCAATCACATAACCCAGCAAACTGGCGTCCTGAGAGCTAATGCCTTGGCGCGCATCAAGCACCAGCACAACCACATTTGATGTCTCGATGGCCTGCAAAGTTTTTACAATACTGAATTTTTCTATTTTATCGTTGACCCGGCTTTTTCGGCGAACGCCTGCGGTGTCGATTAAGGTAAATTGATCGCCGTGATGCTCAAAAGGGATTGAGATGCTGTCTCTTGTTGTACCGGGCATATCAAACGCCAGAACCCGCTCTTCACCAAGCAAACGATTAACCAAAGTAGATTTACCCACATTCGGGCGACCGACAATGGCAACTTTCGGGCCCTTTATTTCCTCGACCTCGTCTTCCTCTACGTCAGGAAAAGAGCCGCAGATTGTTTCAAGCAAATCACCTACGCCGTCACCGTGCGCGGCAGAACAGACATAAACATTACCCAGCCCCATCGAGTAAAAGTCGGCGGCGACGATGTCCCGATTCATGCCTTCAGTTTTATTCACTGCAACATAAACCGGCTTGCCTGTGGCCCGCAATTGATTCGCAATAGCCTCGTCGTCAGACGTTAATCCTGCCCGACCGTCCACCAGAAAAATAACCGCGTCACTTTCTTCAATCGCCAGGTACGCCTGCTCAGCGATCAGCTCGTCAATGCCTTCTTCGCCGGAAATACCGCCGGTATCAATTAAAATATGTGAATAATCGGCAAAGCGCAACGGGCCATAACGTCGGTCTCGCGTTAAACCGGGCTCATCGGCAACCAGCGCATCACGGCTGCGGGTTAATCGATTAAAAAGGGTAGATTTTCCGACGTTGGGACGGCCAACTAATGCGATGACACGTTTCATGTTATTTCGCTGCCGATACTGAGGCTATAATGCCATCTTGATACACAATAAAGAGGTTATTACCCACCACTTCAGGTCTAAAGGTAACACTATTTGCGTGAGGCTTGGGTGGAAAATACTTGTCGTCATCATCCAAATGCTCGACATATTCACTGGCACCGGCTAATTCAGACACTCTGTCACGTGATAATCGCCCCAATAACTGACCATCGCTAGTCGAAATCCAGTAAACATCACCCGTCGAGGCACCAACCGCGAGCTTGTCACCGACAATAGCCGGACGAGTGCTGGCAATATCTTCAAGCTTGTCCTGCATCCACAATGTTGCACCACTTTCCCGACTTAACGCCCACACCTGGCCTGAAGCGGTGGTCACAAAAACCAAGGTCTCACCGACCGTCACGCCCAGCTGAGAGGACATCTCACGCGCCCAGATCATACGACCGGAATCCGCGCCCATTGCCGCAACCTGACCATGATAGGCAGAGACATACAATATGCCATCTTTTTCAACAATCGGGCCGTCAATATCAGTCATTCGCTCCAGCTCAGTTCGACCTTTTGGCACAGCGAGTGACGACTCCCACAATAATTTTCCATCGTCAAGTGCAAGCGCAACCAGGCGCCCATTAGCAAACCCGACAACAACCTGATCACTCACGATCAGTGGCGTGCTATTACCCCGCAAACTTAATACTGGCACGGTACGCTCATAAACCCAGGTTACTTTACCGGTTGCCGCGCTCAAGCCATAGGCTTTGCCATCATTCGTTTGCACGACAACCACATCGCCACGCTGCTGCGGTGTGGACAGGATTTCACTGGACAAAGTTTGCTCCCACAAAGTGTCACCGTTACTTGTAGACACGGAGTAAACATCACCTTCCTGTGAACCAATAATGGTCATATCACCCGCACTTGATAAGGACGGGCCAGCGGAAAACCGGGCATCAAACTGCTTATTCCAGATCAACTTTCCGGTACTTGTATTGTAATGCATTAACTGGCCGCTTCTGTCGGCCATAATAATGGTCGAGCCAATGACCAGCGGCAACAGACGAGCGTACTTATCAACGCCGATATTGGCAATCTTGTTTGCCCAGTTGACATTAACGGCATAGTCCGGCGCTATGATTTTTTCAGGATTGACAGTGCAGCCTGCAAGTAAAACACAGGCAATAGCCGTGGCGCGTAAAAACATTAACCTGCTTCCCCAGCCTTTATATCTGATGTATCTGAGCCTGTTTCAACGTTTGTCGCATCGTTCATTGTGGCATTCGTTGAAACAATAGCATCACCAATGTCATCCAGCTTTAGTTGAATAAAACTTTTCAGCTGAGGACCAAGTCGGCTACTATCAAGGGCCGCCTGATAAGCGGTTTTAGCGCTGGCAAACTCGCCTTTTTTATAATAAACATCGCCTTTAACAACCGCATATCCAGAGCTGAAAGCCCCCTGCTGAGGATGGCTTGCGTAAGTTAATGCTTCTGAAAAGTTGCCTGCGGCACTCAACGCCTTTGCCAGGCGTATACGTGCAATGTGCTGCACTTTTTCGTCTTTGCTGTTAGCCAGCACCCACTTTAACTGCGTTGCGGCCTGGTCATATTCACCCTTATCAACATAGGCTTTTGCCGCGCTCAGTGCGGCCAACGCGGCATACGCCAGATCAGCACTTTTTTTCACGATGCTTTCAGCACGCTGCACAACAGAATCTGTATTACCTGCAGCCAGCTCTTTCAGCATAAGATCATATTGCGCTGAGGCGTTGTTCGCTGCTGATACTTTAAAGTCGTTCCAGGTTTTATAACCAATTGTTGATGCGACAGCAACGATACCCAGAATAATGATAAGCTTGCCGTTTTGTTCCCACCAGCGTTTGATGTCTTCTACTTGTTCATCTTCAGTTTTATATGCGCTCACTTCTGATATGCTCCTACGCCGTACTCAATAATACTTATACTTAATTAGTTAAAATATGCCCGATAAAAATTCAGTCAGTTTATTCGTCGAAACAGCCTGCTGCGGCTGATCCTGCCGTAAATATTTCACGTTTATTTCATTATTGGCTATTTCATCGTCACCGATAATGAGTGCCAGACGGGCACCACTTCGGTCGGCTTTTTTCATTTGCACCTTGAAACTACCACCACCACAGTTGGTTAATAGCTTTAAACCGGGAAGTGCATTATGAAGACTTTCAGCCAGTTGTAAACCTTTGCGCTGCGCCTCATCACCGGCCAGTACAACATAACAATCGGCCTGCGATGGCAACGGCGTATTATCCCGCTCCATTAATAATGCAATTAAACGCTCCAGCCCCATGGCAAAACCAATCGCCGGTGTCGCTTTGCCGCCGAGATATTCCACCAGCGAATCAAACCGCCCGCCAGCACACACGGTACCCTGTGCACCCAAATCATCGGTTATCCACTCAAAAACGGTTTTCGAATAATAATCCAGTCCCCGCACTAAACGCGGGTTAACAATGTAATCAACACCGGCATCATCCAGATATTGTTTCAATTGCCGAAAGTGCAACTTTGACTCTTCGTCCATGTAATCGAGCATATTCGGTGCGTCTGCGACGATTTTCTGGGTTTCACGATTTTTGCTGTCCAGTACACGCAAGGGATTGGTTTTAAGCCGTTTTCGGCTATCTTCATCCAACGCACTTTCATGTGCGGAAAGATACTCAATGAGCTTTTCCCGATATACCGCACGTGACTCAGGACTACCCAGAGTATTTAACTCAAGCCTGACATTAGACAAAAGCCCGAGCTTTTCCCACAAACGGCGAGTAATCAGAATAAGTTCAGCATCAATATCCGGGCCCTGCAGGCCAAAAACCTCAACGCCGACCTGGTGAAACTGACGATAACGGCCTTTTTGCGGGCGCTCATGGCGAAACATCGGGCCCTTGTACCACATTTTTTTAACCTGGTTATATAACAAACCATTTTCAATACCCGCTCGCACACACACGGCGGTGCCTTCGGGCCGCAAAGTCAGGCTGTCGCCATTGCGGTCACCAAAGGTATACATTTCTTTTTCAACAATATCAGTTACTTCACCGATTGAACGCTTAAACAGCTCGGTTTTTTCCAGTATCGGAAAACGGATCTCCTGATAACCGTATGCCGCCAGCGTTTCCTGAACGACGGACTCCAGATAATGCCAATAAGGTGTCTCTTCCGGCAGTATATCCCGCATGCCGCGTACTGCTTGTATCGATTTAGACAATCGTTCTCTCCAAAAACAAACACCTGTGCTGAGAACCATTACCAGATTCAACAACACAGGTGCCAATATTCTTTGTAATAGGTAATTACTCGGCTTCTAAGGGCGGCGCTTCTTCTATTTTTCGCTGCGGAATACTGAGCTCGGTGGCCTGCTCGCCCACCTCTGCTGAACCAGTCGCCTGATCCCACAAACCGGAAAAATCCAGAGACTGGCCGACAAAAAACAGCAGCGCAACAACAAGCCCTATACCAACATATTTTAACCAGCCCAGTGAAACAGACGAGCCACTGGCTTTTTCTTTGATCGAAACCCGATTTAATTGCGGCGAATCACTCTGGCGCATCTCATCATAAACCCGCAAAAACGCCTCAACCGGCACATTTAATATGGCGCAATAACGTTGAAAATAGCTTTTCATGTAAATCGGCGCAGGCAGGTTTTCATAATCGTCCGTTTCCATCGACTTAAGCTGATGCAGGCTTATGCCCACTTCTGCCGCAAACGACGCTTCCGAGCGATCAGACAATTCGCGTAATTGTTTTAAAAATTTTCCCGGGCCTTCTTCAGCCCCAAACAGCTTTAGCGCCTGCAATATTTCTTCCTGGGTATTTGGGGCATCCTTGTTCTCACTCCAGGCGCCATCCTCTTGAACCGCTGGCTGATCCATATTTTTTCCTTAATTCAGATATCAATTTTTCGTTGTAACAGGTCAGAAGCAAACCAGACTACTACCGCCATCGAACAGGCGCAGAATGATTTTTCCACCGCAAACTTATTGCTCACTCTCGACCTTGTTGTCACTCAGCTTCCCCGTCTCAATTGAGTCCGGGAATCGCTTTTTTAGGTCATTTTTTATTAATAAGGCCTGATCAAAATCCCCTAGCTTACGCTCAATCATCATAGCAATAAATAAACTCTTTGCATCGCCACCGGCCACCCGGTGATAACGCTGAAAATACGCTCGTGCAGATAAGAAATTTTCGGCCTCATACTGAATTTTAGCTAACTCCAGCAGTGAACGAGGCATATCTGACTGCAATTCTAGCGCTTTTCGAAAGCGTGACTCTGCCAGTTTACTTCTATTTCCTTTTAGAGCACAAATGCCCGCATTTTCATATGCGTGTTGCGGCGTAACATAAAGCGGATTTTGAGCCGCCAGTAAAAAATGCTCACCCGCATCCAGAAAACGGGAATTTTGACACAAAAACGCCGCGTAATTATTATGAACGATGCCGAAATCACCGCTGTCTTCCGGCACATATTCCACCGCACTCTCAAAATAACCATCGGCTAACAATGGCTGTTCGAGCTGCTGGTAAATTAAGGCTAACAGCAAATTTGCCGTAGCGGATTGTTCATCGGCAAAAACCGCTTTTTTTGCCGCCTTTAATGCCGCCTCCATACGCCCAAGCCGAAAATATTCGGCGGCCAGATTAACATTAGCTTTTGCGACCTCAACAGGTGAAACCTGCTTTGATGAAGTGGAAACACAACCACTTAAACCAGGTAGCAGGCCAGCCAACAGGAGAATATGCAAAATAACCACCAGGCCTATGCCGCGATGATTTATTAACACAGCTTAACCCTGAACCGCTTTAATATGCCGAAGGCTGCGGCGGGTTTTATCCTGCACTTTACCAGCAAGCTGTCCGCATGCGGCATCAATATCCTCACCACGGGTTTTTCGAGTAACAGCAACAATGCCATTGTCAGCCAGAATTTTGACAAAACGGCTAATAGACTGTGGCGTAGAGGGTTCATATTCGGTATTCGGATAAGGATTAAATGGGATTAGATTCACCTTTGACGGAATATTTTTAATCATTCTGGCCAGTTTTCTGGCTTCTGCCGCGCTATCGTTAACATCCTTAATCATGATGTATTCAAACGTGATATGGCGCTTAAGGCCGTTTTCAACATAACGCCGACAGGCTTCAAGCAAATCTTTAATCGGGTATTTTTTATTCAATGGCACCAGCTCATCGCGCAGGGCATCGTTAGTGGCATGCAGCGATACCGCCAGGGCCACACCACACGCTTTGCTTAAACGATCCATTCCGGGGATAACACCGGCGGTACTCAAGGTAACACGTCGTTTTGAAAGCCCGTAGGCGTTATCATCAAGCATTAAATTCATGGCTGGGATAACCGCATCAAAATTCAATAATGGCTCACCCATGCCCATCATCACAACGTTGCTGACAACCCGGTCGGCGTCCTCTTCGAACTGTCCAAGCGCTTTGGCGGCAACCCAAAGTTGGGCAATAATTTCACCCGTCGTCAGGTTACGATTAAACCCCTGTTTTGCAGTAGAACAAAAAGAGCAATTTAGAATACAGCCAACCTGAGAGGAAATGCACAGAGTACCGCGGTCATTTTGCGGGATAAAAACGGTTTCAATACAGTTACCGTCGGCCATTTTCAACAGCCATTTTCGGGTGCCATCATCTGATAACTGATCGACAACCACTTCTGGCATACGAATTTCGGCAGTCTCCAGCAATTTGGCGCGTAAAACCTTCGACAAGTCACTCATTAAGGATATGTCAGTCACACCGCGTTGATGAATCCACTTTATCAGCTGCACAGCATGAAAAGCCTTCTCCCCATTATCTGAAAAGAAGGCTTTCATTCCATCAATGTCAAAATCCAGCAGGTTTTGTTTTTGAAGGTTTTCGGTCATAGCGTAAGACTTATCGTGTTCTTGGGCAAATTTCATCATCATTGAAGTGAAACGCGATTTCTTCAGCGGCTGTTTCAGCACTATCTGAACCGTGAACCGCATTTTCGTCGATGCTGTCAGCGAAATCAGCACGAATAGTACCTGCTGCTGCGTCTGCCGGATTAGTTGCACCCATGATGTCACGATGTGCAGTAATGGCATTTTCGCCTTCAAGTGCAGTCACCATGATCGGGCCGGATGTCATGAAAGAAACCAGGTCATTGTAAAAAGGGCGCGCTTTATGAACCGCGTAAAACGCACCGGCACGTTCGTCAGACAGATGAACCATTTTGGCAGCAATAATTTTTAGGCCTGCTTTTTCAAATCGTGAGTAAATTTCACCGATAACGTTTTTTGCGACTGCATCGGGTTTGATCATTGATAATGTACGTTCAACTGCCATTTTTGTATATCTCCAGCGGGTTTCAGGGTAGAGCAAAGAAATGCCCCTGCTCCAAAGCGCGCAATTTTAACTTTTGACGGCTTTTCAAGCAAATCTCATTCGCGATTATCAGGCTAAATTCAGGACTAATTACAAAAAAACGGCTAATCCGCCGAAACTCAAGCAATTTAGCGACTTGCCGCTACAGAAATAACAGATTAAAAACTCATTTTTTATAAAACATATAGGACAAAACCGCTGGTGCCGCGCTATCACAAACACTGCCACAAGCACTTATCAGTATTTCAGTCAGGCCTGACTTACCTGCTACTGACCGTGATACTGATGATATGCGCCTCGACTAGCAGTACCGCCAGCTCGCTTTACAGTAGACAATACAAAGTCAGCTGCGCCGCCTGCCATTCAGCACCGCCCCAGCTAAACATATTCGGCCTGCGGTTTCGGCAAACCAACAGCCTGCCAAACTGGGAAAGTTTCACCAGCGTTGATACCGGCGATGACAACACGGCAGTGCCCAGCGTATTTCCGTTTTCTGTGCGTTCTCAAATGCTGGGACAACTGCGTCGAGGAAAATATTTTTCGGACATCAGCACCGGCGAAGTAGCCAATGAATCAAATTTTGATTTGCAGATGCCAAATTACATCAAGCTGATTTCCAGCGCGCCGTTAACCGAAAATATCAGCTTTTATTTTGACGCTATTTTAAAACCCGGCGAAAACGAAGGTGCGATTTCACTCAGAGAATCATGGTTACGCTACCGCGTAGAAGACGGGATAATTGCGACGTTAACCGCCGGTCAGTTTCCCAGTGCCGATGTCATCGTTGATCAGGATACCAGGCTAAGCCTGAAAGAATATTTAATTTACCGTCAGTCCGGCCTTGGACTTGACCAGGGCATTCGCGCCGACATTGATGTTCTGGATATCATTTTCAGCCTGGGTTTAAGCAATGGCAGCGATGCCAACCCCGGCAAAGAAATGAACAGTGCCGGCCTGGGCCGTCAGGATCGCATTTTTGATAACAATAATCGAAAAACCGTTTATGGTTACGCGGCAAAACGCTTCAACACATTTAAAACCGGCGGTTTCTGGCAGCTTAACCAGCAATTTGCCGCCGACGGCCCGCTTGGCAACCAGGTGTCTGACCGGGTCATTTTTCAAACCAGTTATGGCTTCGATATTCAGGCGTTCCCCACCTCGCGAATTAGCTGGATGGCGCAGATTATCTGGAATAAATGGAGTGAATATCTGGAAAAGGGCACAAACATTCAATGGTATGGCGGCTTTTTGGGCATAGATTACCGGGCCAGCGACAGTATCGCCTATTCACTGCTATACAATTACAGTAATCCTGGCGATTTTACAAACACCGGCACCATTTATGAGGGGCTTGCGGCAAATACCGTAACGACCACCCTTTCATACTATTTTCGCAGCAACGTACGTGGTTTACTCGAAATCACCATGGATTTTTTGCCTCAGGAAAATGACGCGGATTTTGTCGGTCACGAAACCAAAGAAGATGCCATTATTATCGGCATCGACATCAATTATTAAACTGTGCCGACCATGAATATTCAACGCACACTCAGTTTAATTGTTAGCCTGATATTTTTTCTATCGGCCGGTGTTCTCGCCAAAGACGCGCCGATAAACTCACCGCCTGGAACACCACCGGCAACGCCTGCGCCGGATTTTAAAAAGCTCAACGTACTGAGTAAATTTACCGATAAAAAATCCGCCGACACCCTCGCCTACAGCCTGAATAAAAGCGGTCAAAAAGTCCGTGTAATCTCAAAAAAAATCGACATCTCACTAAAGTCATTAAGCATTGGTTTATTTTTGACTCGCATGCGAGCCGAACACACGGTAAAGCGTCTGAAGAAAAACGATATTGACGCCTTCGTACATGAGTTAAAAAGTGGCAAGTTCCGTGTTTATGCTGGTGCCATGCAGAATGAAAGCAACTTCTGGCAGCGTTATGAAAAACTCATGGCGCTGGGCTATGACAAACCGGACACTACAATCCAAATTGTGCAGGCAACTGAATATTATGTGGTGAGCGATAAAAAGGAAAAAATCTCTCTACCGAAAAAAATAAAGTCGGTTGCACACCAAACTAAAACCAGCAACTTCAAAACCGAATTCGACAGGGCGCGTTTTAAGGGCGAGTTCAGCATATGGGGAGATGAAGACAACAGAAGCAGCAGCAACTATTTTGACGCGGCATTAAGCTTACGTACCAAATACAAGTCCAACCTGGACTTCACTTATGGCACACGCTTCACCGCCACCGAGCAGTCCGCCGAAGAAAACATACAAAAGTTTGAACTACAGTGGCAACCCACTTACTTGCGTTATTCCAAACAAAAACAACAATGGATACTAGGCGCCATGTATGCCCGCTGGGACGACATAAATCCCAACAACGAACACGATACCCTCAGTGACCGGCTCAGCAGCAAGGTACTGGTACGATATAAACTGGACTATGAAATTGTAGATAAACGCCGCCCCGTATTTGGCGTGCGCTGGAAATACAAAACCGAACAATACGATTTCGACGTGATTTGGACACCCGTGTTTCGACCGGCAAAACTACCCGATTTTGGCAGCATCTGGCACCCGGTCAGGCGCGCCGACGGCGTTATCAGGGGCATAAAACCCACTAAAGACTGGCAGGATCTTGTGCAACGAGGTAGTTTCGCCGACGAAAAAATGGATAGCGGCGGCGCAGGCGTGCGTGTTGCCAAACGAGTTGGCAGCCGCACCCGCGCAATCACCTTGCAATATGCCCGTCGAAACGAGCCGTATTATGCGCTTAACCCGAAAATTGCCCAGCAACTTAAAGCCGGTAAAACCGTGGACTTCGCTTTTGCCGCTGCACCCGGCTACACGTTTTCGCCGGTACACCCTTACAGCGGCATTCTCAACTGGGAAGAATCAGGCAAAGTCTCACATTTTGAATTTGCGCTTTTATCCGCTGCGCCGTACACCAACGCCAATTACGAATATAAAACAGCCGCCTCCGCAGAATGGAAACTGGGTTTTATTTACCCGACAAAAGACAAAAAAAGCCACGTTTCCATATATCTGACCGGTCGCCACATCAATACCGGCGAAAAAATACTGGATCGTAAAACAAAATCTTCCTTGCTGGGTGAGTTATATCAGATTTCAAAAAGTGGTATATGGAAGGCAGGTACCGCTTATGAGATTGGACTGGATCAGGTAGAGTTATTTATCAACCCCCGAGTCACCTTTCAACAGTCAAAATACATTAGAATTTTTCTTAGTTATCAACTATTTGCAGGCTCACCAAACACAGCAAGCGGCTATCACACAAAAAACTCCATACTTAGTCTGACCTGGCAGGCAGTTTTTTAGTGCTCACGCCATCAACCCCACTTTTGCCAAAAAACGAGGTATTCTTCCGCCTTAATCTTTAATTAAAACTCAGCTGCCTATAATGCCTGCTGAGCCAACTCACAATGCACGATCATTTATTGAGAAACGCTCCATATAATTAACAACAGATACTTGAATTCTTTTCTGTTTTGCCGTTTAGTACAGTATTAGGCTGCATTATATAATGATATGCTCGTTGGTTCGGGTCGGTGCCATTTTCTTTAAGCGCCTGTGTATAAATTACCCACAGCTGATAAAATTTAACCCAATGCCAAAATAACACTTAAAGTCAACAATATAGAGACGGAGCGACGTTCTACATGATAAAAGAATTAAAAGCCTTATCTATTTTGGCCGCAACCGGGTTGCTCGTAGCCTGCGGCGCGGGGGACGCCACATCCGGTAAAGAGACCGTCGTGCTTGATGAGAATGCACCAATTGTCGAAAGCATTTCACCCAATATCATCCTTTCGAAAGGCGGACGTACTGAAATTTCCACGTCAACAAAAGATATCACTTTTACTTTTAACGAGGCCCTGGATCCTGACTCCGTTACCGCTTTAAACACAGTCAGTGTCGAAAGAAAATCAGGCCAATTGTTGAAGGGCACATGGGCCTATGACCAGACCACATTTAAGCTGACCTTCACATTTGATTTTTCCAGCCTAAGCGCAGACGCCAACAAACTACCCCTCGATGAGACCTTTATCCTTCGTTTCTCTATAAAAGATATTGCAGGCAATGAGCTTGTTCAATACGAAGCCGAGTTTTCAACCGCACAAACTTACGACATCCAAGTCACCACAAACGGCCTGCCAGCTGAATCCAGCATAGATATTATCATTTCGGACCAATCTGGCGAAATACAGGACATTGATTTCAACATTTCTGCTAGCGGCAATAAAACGGCAGAAACCGCCTTCGCAGCAGATACCCGGTTTCTGCTTAGCATTGCAAAGCAACCGGACGCAGAGACATTTTGCAGTTTCTCCAACGCATCGGGTGAAATTGGCAGTGGGGACTTTAACGTAAAGCTGAATTGCAGCAATGTCGTGCCCTATGAGACCAGCACCGCTAACTGGAACAGTTATTATTGGCCTGATACAACAAAGCCGTTCATTCACGGCGGGGAACAACGAAAATTCACCTTGAGCGCGCTCAATGGCTGTGAAAACCTGGTCATTAACGACGATCTCGGCGCCTTCGACTGGTCGTGCAAAATCGACGACACAGACCCCGCTTCACCGAAAACAGTTATTTACAGCACTAACTTAAAAAGCGGCAGATATCTCTCTGATTTACTTGATTTTAATCGCACCAATCCAGCCTGGCTGAAGAACTCGGTATCCGTCACAAAGAATGGTACAGAGCTTAATGACCCCCAGGTACCAGCTATCTGGTGGAATAACCCCGTAATGATACCGAAGAACAAATCATTATCGACCAAAGGGGCTATCTACCTTATTACCGGTGAAAACGATTACGCCGATGACAGCTTGAGTCGCTCCTATTCAATCAATGCAGAACAAATTGCCCTTATCATCCAGCCCGGCAATACACTAATCACACCTTCAGAACTAGCAGCAATCAAAATCAGCAGCAACTTCGCCTGGCTCGAGGGTAAGGTTGACGCTAGCGGATCAACAACAGGTTTAACTATTGGAAACAATTATTACAACCAGATACGTAACTTTGAAATATCAAATGCAAAAGAAGATGGTATACGCCTGAGCAGCTCAATGCGGACTTATTTCGTTGATGTCATATCCAGAGAAAATGGGGCTAATGGACTGAGCATTTCAGGCGCCTCTATTACCGGCACGATTTTCGGTAATATCACCCAAAACGTCAGACTCGATGATAACCTGGGATACGGATTGCGGGCGAAGACAGGCTACAACCTGCTTGCCTCCGTTCACGCATATAATAATAAGCTGGATGGTATTAGCCTCTCTATTAACAACCACCTATCCAATAGCGATGCTGGCAACAATGCCGGTAACGGCCTGTCGCTTAACGGCCACAATAATACCGTGACGATGTTCACCAGTGACTCAAACGCGGAGGCAGGCATTTTGTTTTCACAACAAACACCAGATGTATCACCGCTTCCCCGAAACAACTTTGTATCCAGTGTGACATTGACAAATAATACCGATGGCAATATTACTTTATTCGGTGATGCAGACGTTGATAATAGCAACACGATCATTAACGCACTCAGAGACGGTGAAACTGTCAGCCAGAATGCCCTGCCATCTACAATGCTAAATCACGTTTTTTTCGACGGCACAGATGCCGGCATAACCACCTCATACCTCAAAAATGCTGTTGAGCCATTTGGCGATAACTCGGGTAACGATAATGGCCTGTGCGAAGCCGGCGAAAAATGTTTATTCACCGTAAACACCGGTCACTACCAAGGGCAAGGGCAACTCGAAATCGTCGAAGATACAGATAAGGTATGGAGTAGCGACCCTCCAACAGCTGATGACATCACACTTGAGCGATACCCGCAAAATGGCGGCTAAACTCAAAAAGACATCATTGACTCAAACACTAAAACCCGGCCTAAAAACCGGGTTTTTTATTGCCACCGCCTCCCACATTACGTGATTTGAATAAGCTTATTCAAAAAACTTACTCAAAAAACTTATTCAAAAAACTATATTTATTCCCTCGCTGGACGACAAGTTCAATAAGTAACCCAAAAAAGCCAAATTATGTCTCATTTTATTCGCTTATCCGGTCGGTAAACGTGCAGATTTATACCAACCTGGCGGCAATCAATACATCGCGAATGCTTAACCCTAGAAAAATCAGTTGATCCACGAGCTAGAACACAACTACATGATTCGCTTGGCTATATGATAAAGATTTGATTCACCAACCAGGTGAACGAAAACTTTTTCATTACGCCAATCAAACCAATTACTTGCACTCTATTCTCGCTTCCAACTGATCTTTCTAGGTTTAACGTCATCTTTCCGCTGAGCTTTTATAACAACGAAGGCCCAACCGAATATCTGGATTTTCAGATAGGCAGCAAGGAAGGTGAAACGATTAAAGTGGCGTATGCCGCAGCAAGCACAAGATCGCTGGGAATATCAAACGTAAGCCTAACGGAGGATGCGGGTACAGCCATCACCAAACTCGACAACGCTATTACCTACATATCAAAACAAAGGGCAAGGTTAGGGGCGCAGCAAAACCGGCTTGAAACTGCAATAAATGTGAATGAGGTTGCAGTGGAAGCGCTGTCGGCCAGTCGCTCACGTATCAAAGACTCAGACTTTGCCGTTGAAACGGCGGCACTAACCCAGGGCCAGATACTTCAGCAGGCCGCAAACGCAATGATGGGACAGGCGAAGGCTACGCCAAACCTCGCACTGCAATTGCTTAACCGTCTTTGCGAAGAAAAAAACAGTTAACTATTCGCGCTCTTCAATCCAGGCCATTTGAATAGCCTCAAGAATTTTTTCGCCAGAATGCTCGGCCTGGTCATCAAACTCTTCTAACGCCATTACCCATTCGTGCAAATCGGTAAAACGGATCACTTTGGGGTCCACATCCGGGTGCGCGTCATCCAGCGCAATGGCGATCTCCAGTGAATCAATCCATTTTAAGCTCATGTTATTTCCTTGCTTGCGTCTATTATCAGTGAGTCAATATCTTCAGGTAAACAGCTCAGTGGTTTTCTGAGACCATATTAATGGTATATTTTGGGATTTCCACAACCAGGTCGTCATCAGCAACAATGGCCTGACAGCTTAACCGTGACTCAGGCTCTAAACCCCAGGCCTTATCAAGCAAGTCATCCTCATCTTCCGTCGCGTCCTCAAGCGAAGAAAAACCTTCTCGAACAACAACATGACAAGTAGTGCAGGCATTGGATTTTTCACATGCATGCTCAATTTCAATATGATTTTGTAACAAGGCATCACAAATGCTTGTGCCTTTTTCTGTATCAAATGCGGCGCCTTCGGGGCATAATTCTTCATGAGGTAAAACGATGATCTGTGGCATTGTATTCCTGCTTAGCTATTTTTTTGCTTTAAGTTTGTTTTAAATTCTTCAACGTTGTGACCAGCCATGGCCCTTTCAATATTTCGATTCATTCTGCGCTCAACATAAAACGAACACACTTCTTCAACCTTATTGATGCACTGCTTGATGAGACCGGCGTCATCGCCCTCTCGTTCGGCTTTTAATATGGAAAGCGCGGCCATGATGCGGCTCAACTCTTCTTCATCGAGCAGGACATCGGCGTCATCAGCTAACGCTGACTCCAGTGCTAATATTTCGCGGTCAGCCTCGACCTGTTGCTCACGTAATTTGCGCAACTTAACATCTTCGTCGGCATGATCAAATGAACTTTGCAACATCTGCTCTATTTCACTTTCACTCAAACCATAAGAAGGTTTAACTTCAATATGGCTAACAACACCGCTGTTTTTTTCCAGCGCGGTGACATTTAACAAACCATCAGCATCAACCTGAAACGTCACCTGGATTCGTGCTGAGCCGGCAACCATTGGCGGTATTCCGCGCAACTCAAATCGGGCCAACGAGCGACAATCATCAACCACTTCACGTTCGCCCTGCACGACATGCACTGACATCGCTGATTGACCGTCTTTATAAGTCGTAAACTCCTGGGCGCGAGCGATTGGAATGGTGGTATTACGCGGAATAATTTTTTCAACCAGACCACCCATGGTTTCAAGCCCCAGCGACAAGGGAATAACATCCAGCAATAACATCTCGTCATCTGGTTTATTACCCGCAAGCACATCCGCCTGAATCGCCGCACCAATGGCAACCACTTTATCCGGATCAATATCAACCAGCGGCTCACAGTTAAAAAACGCCGCCACCTGCTCACGCACCAACGGCACCCGTGTCGAGCCGCCAACCATCACGACGTTCTCTAATTCATCTTTTGAAATACCCGCATCACGCAATGCCTGACGACAGGGGCGTAAAGTTTGTTTAATGAGTGGCAAAATAATTTCATTCATTTTTTCCCGGCTTAAAGAGCCCTGCCACGATGTATCGTTATCAATATTCAATTGAATGCTGACCGAACGCTGTTCTGTTAATGTTTCTTTGGCCTGCCGGGCGTGCTGCATTAACTGGCGCAAAGTTGCATGATCGGCATCATCGGAAATATCCGCTTCAGACATCATCCACTCTGCAATTGCGTGATCCATATCATCACCGCCAAGCGCACTGTCGCCAGCTGTCGCCAGCACTTCAAAAATACCTTTATTTAATCTGAGTACAGACACATCAAATGTGCCGCCACCTAAATCAAAAATAACCACAACACCTTCCGAGCCACTATCAAGCCCGTAAGCAACCGCGGCAGCGGTTGGCTCATTGAGCAGACGAAAAACATTTAAGCCAGCCATCTGTGCTGCATCTTTTGTTGCCTGACGCTGTGCCTCATCAAAATAAGCTGGCACGGTAATAACAGCGCCAGTGAGCTCACCACCCAACGTTTGTTCTGCCCGCAGACGCAATGTTTTTAATATCTCGGCAGAAATATCAACCGGACTATGTACGCCCGCAGCGGTTTTGATTAAAGGCACTGACGAACTGTTTTCTTCAAAATCATAGGGTAATTTAGCACCCAAAGACTTAACATCACTCAAACCCCGGCCCATTAATCGTTTAACTGAAACAATGGTATTTAAAGGGTCGATTGAAGCAGCAGCTAATGCTTCGGCGCCAACAATAATTTCAGTTTTAGAGACACACCTGACAACCGATGGCAGAAGATGACGACCATTTTCATCGGCCAGGGTTTCGGTGGAGCCACTACGAACCGCAGCGACGAGAGAGTTTGTTGTACCAAGATCGATACCGATAGCTAAACGATGCTGATGGGGCGCTGTTGACTCCCCTGGCTCAGTAATTTGCAATAATGCCATTTGTTATTTCCAGAAATCCAGGTGTTTATATGTGCAACGACTAATGCCAGCCGTTGATCGCTTATTTATTTTCAAGGTCTGCCAACAGGGTTTCAGCTTCGTTTCGCAAACGATTAAAAAACTGCAGTTTTAATACGTTGTCATTAATTTCGCGATAATCAGGCGAAGCTTCAGCAAACCCATTTTTTATCTTATTAAGAAAACTCCGGTAGACGTCGTCAATTTCGTCAATCGCGTCCTCTACTGCGGTTAACGCATCTTCTTTTGCTGACGCAGATTCCAGCGACTCCCGCATTTCCATTTGTTGCATTAAAAAAGAAGGCTCTGAAATTGTCGCGTTTTTTTCAGGTTCAATGCCATTTAAAGTCAACAAATACTGGGCACGTAACAAAGGAGACTTTAAAATAGCAAATGCGTCGTTTACCTGTCCGGCTCGCTGAACTGCCTGCAAACGCTCCGATTCTGTACCGCTGGCAAAGTTATCCGGATGAACAGTTTTTTGCAAAGTCAGATAACGCCGGGATAATTCTGCGAGGTCGAGATCAAATGCTAACGGTAATTCAAATAATGAAAAATGATTTTGCATAACTGCCATTTAATCTGATACGACAAACAACGAAAAAATAAATTAGCACAGAGCGAAAAATAACAATCTAAACGTTAAAGCTTTCGCCACAACCACATTCGCCGGTCACGTTCGGGTTATTAAACTTAAAACCTTCGTTTAACCCTTCTTTAGTGTAGTCCAGCTCAGTCCCATCAAGATATAACATGCTTTTTTTGTCAACAATGACCTTCACGCCATGCGCCTCAAAAACCTCATCAACGTCTTCAATCGAATCAACAAACTCAAGTACATACGCCATGCCGGAACAACCGCTAGGTTTAACGGCCAGCCTTAAGCCAACACCTTTGCCTCTTTTTTCAAGAAAAGTGCGAACCCGGTCTGCTGCCGTTTCAGTTAAGGTTAATGCCATTTTTTAATTCCCTTGCAAATTTTTTGTACGACTGCTTGTAAAACCGCTTAGTGCGCAGCCCATTCAATTTTTGACAAGTCAATTCCGTCTTTATGCATTTCCCACAACACTGACAGGTCACGCAGTTTTTCAACTTTTTCACGCACAATATTAATGGTGTGATTCACTTCTTCTTCCGTTGTGAAACGACCAATGCTAAAACGAATTGAACTGTGAGCCAGCTCATCATTACGACCCAACGCACGTAAGACATACGACGGCTCAAGGCTCGCTGAAGTGCAGGCCGAACCGGAAGAGACGGCAATATCTTTTAAGGCCATAATCAGAGATTCACCTTCGACAAAATTAAAACTCACATTCAAATTACCCGTAATCCGACTGTCTTCATCGCCGTTGAGGTAAATTTCTTCCATATCGTTTAAACCATTCCAGAGCTTATCCCGCAGCATACGAATGCGTTCGTTCTCTGTGGCCATTTCCTGCCTTGCGATGGCAAAAGCCTCACCCATGCCCACAATTTGATGAACAGCCAATGTGCCCGAACGCATACCACGCTCATGACCACCGCCGTGCATTTGTGCTTCAAGACGAATTCTTGGTTTACGCCGCACATAAAGTGCGCCCATGCCTTTAGGGCCGTAAATTTTGTGCGCCGAAAAAGACATTAAATCAACTTTCATCGCCTGCATGTCAATCGCCACTTTGCCCGCACTTTGTGCAGCATCAACATGAAAAATAATACCCTTGCTTCGTGTTAACTCACCGATCGCCGTAATATCCTGAATAACACCGACTTCATTATTGACGTGCATCAGTGAAACTAAAATTGTGTCATCACGCATCGCTGCTTCAAGCTTTTTGATATCGACCAGACCGGTTGTTTCAGGATCAAGATATGTTATTTCAAAACCTTCCCGTTCCAGTTGGCGACAGGTATCAAGCACGGCTTTGTGCTCAGTTTTGCAGGTAATAATGTGCTTACCTTTATTGTGATAAAAGTGAGCAACTCCTTTAATGGCGAGGTTGTCAGATTCTGTCGCACCGGATGTCCAGACAATTTCTTTTGGATCAGCATTGATCAGGTCAGCCACTTGCCGACGCGCTTCTTTAACCACATCATCCGCGTGCCAGCCAAACTCATGTGAACGTGACGCAGGATTACCAAAGTTCTGATCAATAGTGAGATGATCGCACATTTTTGCTGCAACTCTTGGATCCATCGGGGTGGTTGCCGCATAATCGAGATAAATAGGTAATTTCATTTTTTAACTCCGAAAAACTGCTTTTACAGTGTTTGTATTTAGCTTTAACTTCTAGGTTTCCAGCTTCTAGCTTTCTAATTTTTTCAGTACTTTTTTCATGTTTTTTCTAAAATCTTTTATACTTCTAATACGTCTAACGATGCGATCATTTCAATCTGCATTTTTATAGCACAGATAAGCTGATCTATTTCAGCTTCGGTATTATTCAGGCCAAAACTAACGCGAATAGCACTTCGAGCCGTTTGTTCATCTACGCCCATCGCCATTAAGACATGGCTGGGTTTTAAACTCATACTCGCACAGGCCGAGCCACTAGCTACTGCAATACCTTCAACATCAAGCTGCATTAACAAGGTTTCGCCGTCAATTCCCGGTACAGCAAAAAAAGTCGTATTCGGCAGGCGCTCAGCTTGCTCAGAAAAAATCACAATGCCCGGTAACAACATCAGTTGTTGCTCAAAATAAATTTGAAGGTTTTTTAGCCGTGTTACATTCTTGCTGAGATTTAATCTCGCCAATTCAGCCGCTTTACCAAAACCAACAATAGCAGCAACATTTTCTGTTCCCGATCGTAATTTTTTTTCCTGGCCACCGCCAAAAATCATAGGCTCGATATCAATTTTCTTATCAAAAATTAAAGCACCGATACCTTTAGGGCCGTAAATTTTATGTGCTGAAAGCGTTAACAAGTTGACATTCAACTGCGAAAAATCAAGGTTTAACTTACCGGCAGCCTGGACGGCATCGGTATGAACAAAATGCCCCAGGTTTTGAAAACGCCCGGCAATTTCAACAACATTCTGAATCACGCCGGTTTCATTATTCGCCATCATCAGCGATACGAGTGCCTGTGACCCTGGCGCCGCAGCGCGCTGCACTTCATCGGCATCGACCACACCCTGGGCATCAACAGATAGGGTTTGCAATTGCAACGACGATGAAAAATACGCCGCCACATCCCTTACACTTGGATGTTCGGTGACACCGGTTATCAGCCGGGAAAGCCCCATACCTTGAATACAGCCTTTAATGGCCAGATTATTTGCTTCACTGCCACCACTGGTGAAAATAACCTGTGACGGATGTGCGTTAACCAGTTTTGCTACCTGTTCTCTCGCCTTATTTATCCCTTCTCGGGCGACTCTGCCCTGAGAATAAACACTGGAAGGATTTGCGTAACAGCCTTGCAAATAAGGCATCATTTCCGCTAACACTTCAGGCGCAAGCCGCGTGGTAGCATTATGATCAAGGTAAATCACAAAAAATCTCTAACTTTCAAACGACTGGCTCTAAACCGCAACCGAGCCATTTGTTTCAACGGCAACGACGTGCTCAGGCTCATCAACGAAACAAATTTCTGACTCTACCTGCTCTCTTTTTTCTTTCGCCAGCTCCCTGTCTCTCACAAGTTGACCAAGGCTGATATTATCCAGAAAATCATATATTTGCGCGCTTAAATCACACCATAACTCATGCGTTATGCAAGGCCCACCGTCATGACAATCGCCCTTTCCACCACATTTAGTCACATCAACTTTTTCATCAACGGCGGTAATGACCTGACCGACCACAATCAAATCAGCATCACGGCTTAAGCGGTAACCGCCACCGGGACCACGAGCACTATCCACCAATCCGTTTTTACGCAATTTAGAAAAAAGCTGCTCAAGGTAAGACAGAGAAATGCCCTGTCGTTTAGAAATATCTGATAACGTAATTGAGCCATTCTGAAAATTAATTGCCAAATCCAGCATTGCAGTAACGGCATAACGACCTTTGGTTGTTAGTCTCATCGCTTAATCCCACTTATCCATTTAATGTATCAAGAGTCTAGACTACTGATCCCTAGTGTTTTTGTCAAGTTTTTAACCATGTGTTTTATATGCGTTTAATTCTGCAAACACTAATACAAGCAACAGCAGCCTAAGACGTTGATTCAGCGTTATATTTTTACGTCTTTATCTTGAATCTTGCTGGTTTCATCAGCATTCAAAGAACAGGACTCCAGGTCTGGCAGCTGAATATCACTAACCTGCACACCCATTTTTTTGAGCGCCTGACACATCTGATCTTGCTTTTCATCCATCACATGAATGTGATCCAGAATACGATTAACCGCATTTGCCACGGGGTCAGGCATATCAGAAGTATTACCATAGGCGTCAAAGCCCATTTTATCCGCAATGGCCTGACGTTTCTCATCAACGCCTTTCGCCTTTACAACAACACGTCCCGGCACACCTACAACACTGGCACCGGCCGGTACTTCTTTAACAACCACGGCATTTGAACCAACACGGGCGTTTTCGCATACCGTGATCGGACCAAGCACTTTCGCACCCGCGCCGATAACAACACCGTCTTCCAGTGTTGGGTGCCTTTTACCCTCATCCCAGCTGGTACCACCCAACGTCACACCGTGATAAATAGTGCAATCATCACCGATTTCAGCGGTTTCACCGATCACCACACCCATGCCGTGATCAATAAAAAAACGGCGACCAATTGTGGCGCCCGGGTGAATTTCAATGCCGGTTAAAAATCGGGCAATGGTCGAAATACCTCGCGCCAGCCATTTAATTTCTTTTTTCCACAGCCAGTGACTAAGACGATGCGCCTGAAGCGCATGCACGCCGGGGTAAGTCGTGACAACCTCAAACCAGTTGCGCGCAGCCGGATCCCGGTCAAATACGCAAGCCACGTCTTCTTTAAGTTGTGAAAACATTGATTAATTATTCTCTATTTTTGAGTGAAAATTACTATTTGCTAATATTGATGCTTGCAACGTTAAATCTCAAGCCTTGGTCTCATTATTTTTACGTGCCTGCCATTCATATTTTCGACCTTCAGCGGCACTCATTACTCCACGCAATATATTTATATCAGTAGAATCAAGGCCTGCGCGATTATATAGGCGCCTTAAGCGTCGCATCAACTTCTGGCAACTCGGTGGTTTTAAAAAACCTATTTCCGTCAACGCCGCCTCCATGTGCTGAAATAGCCCTTCCATTTCATTCGCAGATGCCCGATCTGCGAGCATGTTTTCTTTATCAAGCGAGTTAATAACCGGCACAGTCTCAGACAACGCCTGCTGTGCCATGTGCAACTCATAACAAATGACCTGAACAGCGGCGGCGATGTTTAAGGAAGAATATTCAACATTTGTGGGGATATGTACCAGGTACTGACATTTGTCGAGCTCCGCATTGCTTAAACCGGAATCCTCACGGCCGAATAAAATCGCCACTGAATCAGAGTCCGGCACCGATTTTACCAGCTTTGCGCACTGGCGCGGATTAAGCTCAGGCCAATTAATGCTCCGTAAACGCGCACTGGCGCCAACGACCAACCGACAGTCGGCAATAGCTTCTTCGAGATTGCCACAAACAACCGCGTTCGCCAGCACATCATCGGCACCGGATGCACGCGCCGTCGCAACCGCTGAGGGATATTCCTGCGGATTAACCAGATATAACTCATCAACACACATATTTTTCATTGCTCGCGCCACCGCACCAATGTTTCCCGGGTGACTGGTCTCAATAAGAACAACTCTAATTTTTTGCCGCTTCATTACACTTCCAAAATAGTTTTAACAAAAAAGTACAAAAACAGCCCAAATCAGGCAGTTCCTGCGAATATAAATTGCCATTATGCCACGCAAACTCTAAAATACGCGCCCTGTTGAGAAATTAATCAATCCCACATTTCAACGCTATTTAACAATGACTAAAACTGGAGCCTCCCCATGCACCCAATGGTTAATATTGCAATTCGCGCTGCCCGCAATGCCGGCAACCTGATACGACGCTCAAGCGACCGCATTGATTCACTCAACGTGACTGAAAAATCCAGAAACGACTTTGTTTCCGAGGTAGACCAGCAGGCTGAAAAAGAAATTATTCGCGCGATCAACCGAGCATATCCTGACCATTCCATCCTGGCAGAAGAAAGCGGCGAACACGCTGGCAATGATTACCAGTGGATCATTGATCCACTTGACGGCACAACCAACTTTCTCCGCGGCTTTCCTCAGTTTTCCGTTTCCATTGCCATGAAATATCGCGGCAAACTTGAACATGCCGTGGTTTTTGACCCGATGCGTGACGAAATATTTTCCGCAACCCGTGGCCAGGGCGCGCAGCTGAATGATCGCCGCATCCGCGTTACCGACAGAAAAACGCTCTCTGGCGCGTTACTTGGCACAGGCATTCCGTTCCGCGAAGACCAGGACATTGACGCCTATTTACCCACATTAAAAGCCTTAATCAAAGACACTGCTGGCGTAAGAAGAGCCGGTTCAGCCGCGCTGGATCTGGCTTATGTCGCATCCGGCCGGCTTGACGGTTTTTGGGAATACGGCTTACGCGAATGGGACATGGCAGCAGGATGCCTGCTTATTCAGGAGGCAGGTGGCATATTAAGCGATACTGACGGCTCCGAAAACTACCTGAGCTCGGGCAACATCGTGACCGGCAACGTTAAAATCCATAAAGAAATGCTCGCTCGAATCAAAAGCTGCTCATAATACCGGCAATAGTCAGCGCAAAACGATAACACTCAAACCCGCTGTCATAAATTCTGGCGTTGGACTACAATTATATTTGGCGTCAGAATAATTTACGCTGCTATCATTGTAATTGTAATATAGAAGTAAAATAATATTCAGGTCACGCAAACGCTTATCCGAGAATAAAAAGTCTACTGCGACCACACACAAAAATTAAGAGCCCAAAATGAGCATTTCATTTACCACGCTGCTACGTCAAATGAACGCACTGGGTGCATCCGACCTGTTTCTCAGCGAAGGTAAACCTGCCACTTACCGAATCAACGGTAAAATTACATCGACACAAAATGCAAGCCTGACAGAAGAAGACCTGGATCTGATTTGCGCCGGCATCATGGCCGACGAACAACACCAACGTTTTCAGGACGAACTCGAGCTTAACATCAGCTATAAAGCGGTGGGCATCGGGCGCTTCAGGGTCAGCGTTTTTCGGCAAATGCAGCACACCTCAATGGTCATTCGCGCAATTCCATCAGATATTTCCAGCCCTGATGAACTAGGGCTGCCCCCAGCCATTACCCAGCTAACAACAAAAAAACGAGGACTGATTTTAATCGTCGGACCTTCCGGTTCGGGCAAATCCACCTCCATGGCCGCACTTATTAACCGGCGCGCCCAGGAAACAGCGTCACATATCATCACTATTGAAGACCCCATTGAATATATTCTTGAGCATGGCGATTCCATCGTCAACCAGCGTGAAATTGGCGTCGACACGCATTCATTTCACATCGCGCTAGAAAGCGCCTTGCGTCAGTCACCCGACGTTTTATGTATCGGCGAAATTCGCTCAAAAGACACCATGGAACACGCACTGACGTTTGTCGACAGTGGGCATTTTTGTATTGCAACACTACATGCGAGCAACGCGACTCAGGCAATCGAACGTATTCTGAATTTGTTCCCTGAAAACAAACGCGAGCAAATTTTGCTCGGCCTCTCCATGAATCTGACGGCGATTATCGCGCAACATCTTGTCCCTGACCTTGGAGGCAAACTCACTGCCGTATTTGAGCTGTTACAAACCTCACCACGAATCAGCGATTTGATAAAAAATGGCGACTTCGCCGACATACGCGAGCTCATGGAAAAAGACACTGCATCAGGCATGCTCAGTTTAGACCAGTCGCTTTTCCAGCTTTATGAAAACAACCTCATCAGCAGTGAAACCGCGATGGAGTATGCCAACTCCTACCGCGACATGCGCTTAAAAATGAGGCTATCAAATATGTCTCCAAGTTTGGTATAATCACCGCCAAATTTCAGCAGGCTTTTAGTTAGTATTTGTTAACAACCGTCAACCATCTAACCGGCCTTTTATAGCCGCCCTTTAGCACCCCAATTATATAGTAAGCAGAGAGCAAAAATGAGCATTGATACAGCGTGGATTATTGATACAGACACCTTAGAGAAAAAACTAAACGACAAAGACTTGCTCGTGGTCGATATGACCAGTGAAAGCATCTATTCACAGCTGCATATTCCTGGTGCTGTTTTTCTCAATTATGCCAATGTCATACGACATGCCCCGCCTGTTTTTGGTTTGTTGCCCGAAACCGAAGCATTCAGCCAGACATTATCATCACTGGGCATTACACCCGACACCTATATCGTAGCGTATGACGACGAAGGCGGCGGGAAAGCATCACGTCTGCTTTGGACTATGGCCATCGCCGGTCATAAAAAAATGTCATTACTCGACGGTGGCATTCATGCGTGGTTAGCCGACAAAAAATCCGTTAGCACTGAAACGCCTTCCGTTGAAGCAAGCAACTATCCTGTCAGTTTTGACAATACCAGCGAAATTGTCGACGCCGATTATATTAAATCACAACTCGGCCAACGCAACGTTTGCATACTCGACACCCGAAGTGAAAACGAGTTTATCGGCACAGATAAACGCGCCTCCCGCGCAGGACATATTCCCGGTGCGATTAACATTGACTGGACCGATATTAAAAATGCCGAAAACGCGCAACGTTTAAAACCCCAGGAAGCACTCAAAGAAATACTGGCGTCATCGGGCGTATCAGCTGAACAGGAAATTATTACCCATTGCCACTCGCACCATCGCTCTGCACTCATGTACGTCGCGTTGAAGTCTCTGGGTTACAACAGTGTAAAAGGTTACCCCGGATCATGGTCAGACTGGGCTGAACGAAGTGATATGCCTGTTGAGGTTTAATTCTCGGTGCAGCATAAATAATTTATCCAAATTTCGCAAAAAATAAAAAACTGAATTGATATGACCGCAGATTCTCCCAACCCTGTAAAATCAACGCCGACACAGAAAACGAAAACGGGGACTGAAAAAGTCACGCCCATGATGCAGCAGTTTTTACGCATCAAAGCAGAAAATAAACATCATATTTTATTTTATCGCATGGGTGATTTTTACGAACTTTTTTTTGATGATGCAAAAAAAGTATCAAAGATTCTCGACATCACACTCACTGCTCGCGGTCATTCCGGCGGCGAGCCAATTCCCATGTGTGGCGTACCCTTTCACTCCGTAGAACCTTATCTGGCCAAGCTGGTAAAACTTGGCGAGTCAGTTGCTATCTGTGAACAAGTTGGCGACCCGGCAACAAGCAAAGGCCCGGTGGAAAGAAAAGTCGCGCGGGTATTAACGCCCGGCACCGTCACCGATGAATCGCTACTTGATGACAAACGCGATAACTTACTCGCTGCATTAAATCTCGTTGGCAACATCTATGGCCTGGCCACGCTTGATGTCAGCAGCGGCCGTTTCAGCATTATGGAACTCAACAATTTAGATGCGGTGCTATCCGAACTTGAAAGACTGCGCCCTGCCGAACTTTTAATTAGCGAAACATTTGACCGCAAACAGTTACCAGCCGATTTTCACGGTTTAAAAAAACAGTCCGCCTGGCTTTATGATGCCGAAAACGCCTATCACTTGTTAATAAAACAATTTGCCACTCACGACTTAAAGGCCTTTGGCTGTGACGACTTAAAAATCGCCATCGGCGCTGCCGGTTGCCTGCTCGAATACGTCAAAGACACGCAAAAATCCGCTTTGCCTCACATTCAGGGCTTGCACACCGAGCGCCGCGAAGACACCATCATCATGGATGCCTCAACCCGACGCAATCTAGAAATCGAGCATAATTTATCAGGCACAACCGAACACACGTTGGCAAGCCTGATGGACTCAACCGCGACCTCAATGGGTGGACGCATGTTGCGCCGCTGGTTAAACCGCCCCATTCGCAGTCGAGTGATTTTAAATGAACGGTATCAGGCAATCGCATCTTTCATCGAACAACATCGTTATCAGGACGTGGACGAAATATTAAATGCGATAGGCGACATTGAGCGCATCCTTGCCCGCATTGCATTAAAGTCAGCCAGACCACGGGATCTTGCCATTTTAAGAGACAGTCTGAAATGCATTCCATCACTTAAAACTCAGCTTGAGAACCACGGCAGCGCAACATTATTACAGCAGTTAAAACAATCAACCAAAGATCACTCACCGGTTTATGAATTACTGCAAAATGCCATTATTGAAAACCCACCGGTTGTTATCCGTGATGGCGGCGTAATCGCAAAAGGCTTTAATAAAGAACTGGACGAGCTTCGTGAGCTCAGAGAAAACAGCGACCAGTTTCTGATTGATCTGGAAAAACGTGAAAAAGAACAAACCGGCATTAACAGTCTGAAAGTCGGGTTTAATCGGGTACACGGCTTTTACATCGAAATCAGTCGCCTCAACTCAGACAAAGCACCAGCGCATTATGTTCGCCGACAAACATTAAAAGCCGCTGAGCGATTTATCACACCGGAACTCAAAGAATATGAAGACAAGGTACTCAGCGCAAAAGAGCGTGCGCTGGCAAAAGAAAAAGCACTTTACGAACAGATAACCGAAGACTTGCAGCCGCACATCGCATCGCTGCAAAAAAGTGCAACAGCCTTGTCTGAAATTGATGTACTACATTGTCTTGCCCACAAAGCCGTTGAGCTGAATCTTTGCCAACCGGAATTAAATAACAAATCCGGCCTTGAAATCACCGCCGGCCGGCACCCCGTGGTCGAAAGTGTATTAGATTCGCCATTTGTACCCAACCACCTGGCGTTGTCCGGAAAACGCAACGTATTAATTATTACCGGGCCGAATATGGGCGGTAAATCAACCTATATGCGCCAGACTGCATTAATTGTTTTGCTCGCCCACATCGGCAGTTATATTCCCGCTGAGGCTGCCGTTGTCGGTGAAATTGACCGGATCTTTACCCGCATCGGCGCATCTGATGACCTGGTTGGCGGACGATCAACCTTCATGGTGGAAATGACCGAAACAGCGAACATTCTACATAATGCCACTGCCAACAGCCTGGTACTGCTGGATGAAATTGGCAGAGGCACAAGCACCTTTGACGGACTCGCACTCGCCTGGGCCTGTGCAGAACAAATATCCACGAATATTAAATGCCTGACACTATTCGCCACCCATTATTTTGAATTAACCATCATGCCGGAGCAAAGAAACAACGTCGCCAACGTTCACCTCACCGCAACCGAACACAAAAATAAAATCGTTTTTTTGCACACCGTAAAAGAAGGCCCTGCCAACCAGAGTTACGGTTTACAGGTTGCCAGTCTCGCCGGCGTGCCGCAAAGGGTCATCGATAAAGCAAAAAATAAACTATACGAGCTGGAAAACCAGAACCTGCCAGCAATCGAACAATCCGGCCAGCAACAGCTTTCGCTAATGATGGATAACAACGACGAAGATCAAAAGAACAGGGATATTAGCGACGCCATTGCCAGCTTAGAGCCCGACAATTTAAGCCCGAGAGAGGCGCTAGAGCAGCTATATATACTTAAAGAAATGACTAAATAACAAACTGTTATCACTTTTTGTCACTTTTTTTGACGTAAAGCTCGCAGAAACGGCTTTTTCACACTAAAATAGCGCCAGTTTTAAGTAATACAGCTAACGATTAATCCCAACCCGGATATTTCAGCAACGTTACGTAACCTAGCAGGTTGTTGAAATTCGCTCATATGGGTGCGAGAGCAGGCAAAATCAGGCGGAAAAAGCGCAGTTTACTGGAGTAAATGAGCATTTTGAGGCTGATTTTAACGCCGTATCGTATCACCTGAGTAGAACTTCAACAGCCTGCAAAGCAAAGCAAAATAGGAGTTATTAATGACTTACGTTGTAGTGGACAACTGCATTAAATGCAAATACACCGACTGTGTTGAAGTCTGCCCCGTAGATTGCTTCCATGAAGGCCCGAATTTTTTGGCAATTGACCCGGAAGAATGTATCGATTGCACACTGTGTGAACCCGAATGTCCGGCAGAAGCCATTTTTGCGGAAGATGACATTCCCGATGGTCAGGAGCACTTTATTGCGCTCAATGAAGAGCTAGCTAAAGGCTGGCCGGTGATCACAGAGCAAAAAGCCCCACTGGCCGACGCCGCTGAATGGGATGGAAAAACAGATAAATTAGAATATCTTGAAAGATAAAAAGCTGGTGTGGGATAAACTCAAAAATCCTGAGTTTATCCCCGCTTTTCAGGTCACCAAACGCCTACCACAAAACACACCCAACACCTATAATGCCGACTAATACCCCCCGGCCAGACATTCAGCTATACCCGTATCACGCCAACCTTTCCCCCATACTGGCGCAACGCATTATTCAGGATTTTCGACAGCAGCTACCCATTTTAGATAATGTCATTATCTTAATGCCCAACTACCACGCATCAACACGGCTACGAGAAACGCTCACCATAAGAGCGCATCAGCTCGGCTTTGACGCATTACTCGGTCCGCAGATTTACACCTTAAAAGATTATATTGAAAAAAATACTTTATTAGACAAACGCCGTATTCCTTCCGAATCACGCGAACTCATCCTCATTCAAGCTTTAGAAGAAAACCGCGGCCTATTCGGCGAACAAAACTTATTAACCATTGCCTCCTCCCTGCTTGAATTATTTGACGAACTGACACGACACCAGATCACCCTACCGGAAAATATTGAGGATTTTATTTCACAACTTGAATCCGCCTACCAGGTCAGCAACACTAACATTAGCGCGCTGAGTCAGGAAGCCGCCATCATTCACACTTTATGGCAAGCCTGGCATGCACAACTCAGCGCCGACAACATGACAGACCTGGAAACCCACTACCAGCTCAAGTTAGCGAAAAATCTTCAGCAAACATCAAATAACTTTTTTTACATTGCCGGTTATTGCGATTTTTTACCCTCTGAAGTTCGGTGGGTGAATGCAAAAATCCAACAACGCAACGCATCATTATATTTTCACGGGCAAAGCCATCAATATGGCCTTCACCCGTCAACGGTTCTGCATTCACTTTTTTCAACACTGAACATATCTGCGCCGGAAAAAACACATAACGATCAAAGCTGCCGTTTTTTGGATGCAGTGTTTGACAACCAACAGCTTGATAATCACCAGCAAACCCAGTTCAGCGACCGGGCAAAACAAATCAAGGCAAACATCCCGAACAGCCCGGTATTAAATAAAATTTTCAGCTTTGAAGGCAATTCATTTGAACAGGAAGCCAAAGCCATCGAAATTCAGGTTCGCGCCTGGATGGCAAACAACATAAAACACATTGCTTTAATCATCGAAGACAGAATGCTGGCGCGCCGGGTTCGCGCCCTGCTAGATCAATCCGGCATTGGCCTGAAAGACATGGAAGGCTGGGCGCTTTCAACCTCATCCGCCGCTGCGATTATTGAAAGCTGGCTACAAACCATTGAAGAAAACTTTCACTATCTGCCATTACTTGACGTTATAAAATCACCGTTTTCATTAGGCAATATTGAAGCCGAAGCAGAAACCATTTACCGATTTGAACAGGATATTGTTCGCCACGAAAACATCAGCAGTGACCTGAGTCGTTATCGAAAAGCCTGCTTATTTCGGCAGCATCGGCTCAATATTCACAATTCAAAGAATGCTGACAATATTATCGGGCTGTTAAATCACATTGAAAAAGCAGCAAAACCCTTACGTAAAATTTTAAACTCCGCGGAAAAATTATCGGTTTTTTTAGATGCATTAGAAGCATCAATTGAGCAACTAGGCTGTACGATACATTTAGAAACAGACGCTGCTGGTGAAAAAATTATTACCTTACTTCAAACTTTGCAGGAAAACGTCAAAGTTTGTGACATAAAAATAGACTGGCTTGGCTTTCGGCACTGGCTAGGGAAAAAACTGGAAGAAAATACCTTTAAACCCGAAACCGATCATCAATATTATGTAGAGTTGTTGCATTTAACCCAGTCATCACTGGGGCACTATGAAGCGTTAATTATTGGCGGCATGACTCAGGAGTCCTATCCCGGATCTGCCAAACAAACGCCTTTTTTTAATCAGTCTGTTCGTGTTGAATTGAATTTACCTGCACCACAGACGCAGATTCAAACCAAGTTTTACCACTTCAGACGTTTACTCGAATCTGCACCTCATGTACTGCTCACCACGCACAGCGGGCCACAGGAAAACTTGAGCAGTCCGTGGTTAGCGCTGCTGAAAAATTTTCACCAACTGACTTATGCAACTTCACTTGAACATCACCAGCTTCATCAATGGATTGCAACACAGCAAAACACAGTTATCGGTTCAAGTAATGAAACAAACACCGATGAGGCTGACAAAGCCATAATTAATGCTCAGCAAATACCCGAAGCAATATCAGCCAGCGGCCACCAGACACTCATCAACTGCCCTTACGCTTTTTTTGCGGTGCAGATTTTACGACTTCGCGCACCCGATGAAATTCGCGACACCCTCGCAAAAAGTGATTACGGCGAACGCGTTCACCTTTGTTTACACGCCTTTCATTCTGCAGACGCGCCGCATCTTCCTGGCCCTTTTGCCGAAACAGTCACCACTGAAAACCGAGAAAACGCCATTGAGTTTTTAACCACGATCTCAAAGCAGGTGTTTTCTCAGGATATTGAAGACAACTTCCAGCATCGGGGCTGGCTCAATCGCTGGCTGCAACAAATACCGGCTTATATCGACTGGGAAATAAACAGAGCACAAAACTGGACATTCAATGCAGGTGAATTTTCAGCCTCAAAGTCATTACGCAATGGCATGAAACTAAACGGCCGAATTGACCGCATGGATAGCTCACCAACCGGATTAGCCGTTATAGATTACAAAACCGGAAACATTCCCAAATCAGCCGACATCGAAAACGGCGAAGCCGTACAACTTGCCCATTATGCGCTCGCCTCCGAAAGCAAGGTCACACGTATTGAATATCTGGTATTAGAAGATTCGAAAAAACACGTCACCTCTAAATGTGAACTGGAAAACGAAGACTTGCTTAAAATCACCCATCAAACCGAAGAACGCCTGATAAAAATGACCCAAATGGCCGCAGACGGCAACCCACTAGAACCCTGGGGCGCAGAAAGCAGTTGTCAGTATTGTACGTTTAAGGGCTTATGCAGGAAGCAGTTCAAATAACAACCAGGCACAATCACCCTCTTTTCAAACGAATTAAATAAATTATCAAAAATAACACCCAAAATGCTTGCCGTTTTTTTGAGATTAACTATACTACTGCTCTTCTGCCGGGGTGGTGAAATTGGTAGACACGTTGGATTCAAAATCCAATGGGGGCAACCCCGTGTCGGTTCGAGTCCGACCCTCGGTACCATATATAAAAAAGCCGCATTAAATTCATTAATGCGGCTTTTTTATGCCTGATTATCGGTAATTTGCCGAGCCAATTCACCAAAAAACATCACCGATCGTACAAAACATTCAACACATTCAAATACTCAGTCACTTTCGGCTGATCAAGCTCCTGCCACTGAAAGCGCCAGAGCCAGTTGCCGTTCACGGTGCCGGGTATGTTCATTCGGCCGGATTCATCCAGCCCCATTAAATCCTGCATGGGGATAATGACCATGTTCGCGACTGAAGCGTAGGCGCTTCTCACCAGCAACCAGGGAAGACTCTCGCTGGTTTGCCCATAATACTGATACACATGCGCCCGAACCCCATCGGACACACCGTTAAACCAGCCTAAGGTCGTATTATTGTCATGTGTGCCGGTATAGGCCACCGAATCAATTTCGTGATTATGCGGCAAATACGGGTTATCTGCCCCGCCACCGAAGGCAAATTGTAAAATTTTCATGCCTGGCAATTGAAACGCATTTTTTAAGGCAACAACGTCGTCGGTTATCACACCAAGATCTTCGGCAATTAAAGGCAAATGTTGTCCAAAATGATTCTGAACAGCTAACAGCATTTTTTGCCCGAGTGCTTCAACCCAATAACCCTGTAACGCGGTTTCATGCTCAGCGGGAATTTCCCAATAGGATTCTAAACCGCGGAAGTGATCAATTCGCACGTAGTCAAACAGCTCAAACTGATTTTCCAGTCGCTTTATCCACCAGCTAAAGCTATCAACTTCATGGCTCACCCAGTCATAAACCGGATTACCCCAGCGCTGCCCTGTTTCGGAAAAATAATCCGGCGGCACACCAGCCACAAAAAGTGGCTGGCCTTCACCATCTAATTTAAACAATTCTTTGTTCGCCCAGACATCAGCGCTGTCGTGAGAAACAAACAAAGGCAGGTCACCAAATATTTTGATGTGTTTTGAATTTGCGTAGCGTTTTATCTGAGTCCATTGCTGAAAAAAAATAAATTGCACAAACTTAATGTAAGCAATTTCCTCAGCATGTTTCTCTGCGGCTTTTTTTAAGGCAGCCTGATTGTAATCACGCAACTTGGTAGGCCAGTCAACCCAGCTTTTGTTTCCAAACTCTGCCTTGAGTGCAACATACAATGCATAACCATCCAGCCAGTCACTTCGGTCAATTGAGAATTGCTCAAATTCACTTAGCTCGACTTTAGTGGCATAAGTATTAAAACGAGCATACGCATACTTTAGCCAACTGGACTTGGACTCACTTTGCGTTTCCAGGGCGCTATCAATTAAAAATTGCGAAAAGTCATCTTCAGAAAACCAGTAATTTTTTCCCAGTTCATCAACTGAAATTAAGTCAGGATTGCCAGCGTAGGCCGACGAACTTTGATAAGGGGATAAGTCTGACATGGTAGGGCCAAGCGGCAAAACCTGCCAGACTTTAACCCCACCCATTTCAAGAAAATCAATAAACCGAAATGCGTTTTCACCAAATTCACCGTTTTTATTTGAACCGGGTAAAGACGTAATATGTAAAAGTACACCAGCCGACCGTTTTGAGTTGCTCAATTATCACTACCCTGGCGCATGACACCACCTGCTGCCGGATCACCGCCACCTACACTGATAACCCGTGTCAATGACTCAGGCGGTTCCTGCCCGAGCAAAATATACAACTGAGATAAATGCGTACGAAATAACTTATCAAAGTCGCTCACCGATTCGGCCGGATTATAATCGCCAAACCACCAAAACCAGTCCGAACCTTCACAAATCGCTAGCTGCTGAATGGCGGCCTGTTGTGCAGCATCGTCTAACTGATCACTTGCCATGATTTGATCAAAAACCTGTTTCGCATCACACAGCAAATCCCAGCCGAGGTTTTTATCTTTGTCACCAATCCAGGTTGAGAAAGTGCCATATACCCAGCTGCCAGCAACAATATGTGGTAAAAACACCGATTCAATACCAGACGCCTGGCACTGCGAATACGTTGTTAGTTCAAAGTTTTTATTTTCAGCGAGCTTTTCATAAAGCTGTGACAAAAAATAATAGCCATTTTCAGGGTAATATTCCCAGGCGTTCTCGCCATCCATAATGATCGAAATCACGGTATTTTTTTTATCAGCGCAGCCTTTGGAAATACTCTCAATATGGTGAATCAAATTATGAATCGCATCGTCTGCATGCCATTTTGAATAGTCAAAACCAATTAAATCAGACAGACCGTCATCACGAAAATAACACTTAACCGAATTTGTATTTAATTGATAAGCACGATGCACGTTAGACTCATCGTCTAAACCTGCGTTGTTTAAACTATTGCGCAAAACAGACTCACCACTCGCCACCCAGTCAATACCCATCTCTTCACACATATCGATGGTTGCATCACTCACACCGCCTTCTGAAGGCCAGCAGCCTGCCGGTTTAAAACCAAAATGCGCGTCAAAAACTTCGATGCCTTTCTTAAAATGCCATCTCGATCTTTCTTCACCACCGGGATATTCCTTATGCGCTGGTAAAGGCATGTCCGGTGAAGCCTGTTGTGCTGTTTTGAAATCTAGCATCAGTGGGATGATCGGGTGAGCATAAGGTGAAAAGGCCAGTTCCACCTGACCACTTTTCGCCAATGCACGGTAACGGGGCACAATACTTTCGATCAACTTGCCGATAATTCTCACCAGGCGATGGCGGTCTTCTATTGTGTAGTTCGATTCTTTTTTGATCAGTTCGATTAGTACTGGATTTGTGCGTTTTTCGGTTTCAGCCATCCACGCGAGATTATACCAGACCAGCAAATCACAAACGAACTGCTCGCTTAAATAGTCTAATAACTCCGGCTCTTTGGCAAACTGCTTAGCAAAATGAAACATCTTTTTAAAATGCGAATGACGATCAACTAATCGCTCTTCATTTATTCTGAGGCAATCATTTAAGACATCATTTTTTTTAAAACAGCAATGCACACTGCTTGATGCCAGCGCATCAAGCAACGGATCGGATATTTCGCTGCCTGTTTCAGCCCAGCGTTTGATTTTTGTTGCATAGTCATCCAACTGCTCCAGCAAAACCGGAGCAAAATTCACCACAGCTCGCGCCTCAGGTGCAGCTTCCAGATGAGCGGCCATATCCACATAATCTTTTATGGCATGCAGATACGTCCAGGGCAACACATAAGTATTAGCGGAAGAATCCACATAATTAGGCTGATGCATGTGCCAGCAAATAACCAGCCTTGTTTTTTCTACTGCCGCTTCTTTGGCTTCTTCCGCATGACTCACTTCTGCTTGCGCGCTTGGCGCCACATTCTCATCGGACACGTTGTTACCGGACATAGTGCAATTCTTGACCTAACATTCCAGCAGTAACCAGCACAACACCATTCGGACTAACATGATATTTTTTTGCATCCTCTTCAAGGTCTTCACCAATAACGGTGCCATCAGGTACATGGCAGCCTCGATCAACAATCACTTTAGTTAAGCGGCAATGACGACCAATCTTAACATCAGGTAAAATGACGGCATGTTCAATATGTGAAAATGAGCGAATGGTCACATTAGAAAATAACAGAGAATGCTTCACCGTCGAACCTGAAATAATACAGCCACCGGAAACCATTGAATCAACCGCCATGCCGCGACGATCGTCGTCGTCAAACACGAATTTAGCCGGCGGCTGCTGCGCCTGATATGTCCAGATCGGCCAGTCGGTATCATATAAATTTAATTCCGGAGTGACACCAATTAACTCCAGATTTGACTCCCAGAATGAATCCACCGTACCGACGTCACGCCAGTAAGCCTGTTCACCGGTTTTTTCATCGCGAAAAGGATAGGCAAAAACCCGGCATTTTTCAATCATACCGGGAATCATGTCATGCCCGAAGTCACGACTTGAACCCGGACAGTCGGCATCTTTAATCAATTGCTCATATAAGAATTTGGCATTAAAAATATACACCCCCATCGAGGCCAGTGCCTTATCCGGATTATGCGGTGTTGACTCGGGATTTTTCGGTTTTTCACTAAACTTAACCACCCGACCATCATCATCAGCACTCATCACACCAAAGGCCTGTGCACGCTCAAGATCAACCTCAAGACAGGCAACGGTCATGTCTGCCTTTTTTAGTTCGTGATACGCGAGCATGGCACCATAGTCCATTTTATAAATGTGGTCACCGGCTAATACAAGAATATGCTCAGGGTCATGCCGGCGAATAATATCGAGGTTTTGATAAACGGCATCGGCCGTGCCAGTATACCAGGACTCTTTTAAACGCTGTTGTGCAGGCAACAGCTCAACAAACTCACCAAATTCTGCACGCAAAAAACTCCAGCCCTGCTGAACATGGCGAATCAATGAATGCGACTTATATTGGGTAACAACAGCCACCTGGCGAATGCCTGAATTAACGCAGTTAGATAGTGGGAAATCAATAATCCGGAACTTGCCACCAAACGGCACAGCTGGCTTTGAACGCCACTCAGTAAGTTGTTTTAAACGAGAGCCCCTGCCTCCCGCTAAAATTAGTGCGAAGGTATTTCGAGTTAACTTACTAACAAAACGAGGATCCTGTTCCACAATACTTTCTCCCGGCTTTTTACAGCGTTTAGATTTTATGAATTTCATTCATCGCAGCCGAACACCGCAGCCGCGATATCGTAATATCGCCATGCGTATACCAAAATTTTAGCACACAGAACAAAACTTATCACAACACTATTTCTGAAATCAGCTTTAAATTTATATAATTTATTTTTTAAACATTATTCTGCTAGAATGAACAGATCATTACATCGCTGCATTACAGTCGAAATTTACTTTGCATAAAACTTATGAAAAAACAAATACAACCAAAGTTTAATGACTACGCCAGTGACCCCTTCAGTTTGCTGGGCCTTCACATTGAAAACAACGTAGCCCACATCACCGTATTCAGCCCTCAAACCTTATCCATCAGTATTGATTCGCCGTCAAATTCGATGCAACGAATCGAAGACAGTGATTTTTTTTACTGGCAAGGTAAACCAGACCAGGTAAACAAACATTATCGCTTAAACGTCAGTTATGATAATAACGTCAATCAATCGTATATTGATCCCTACAGTTTCAGCAACTGCATTCCCGACTATGACCTGCACATTCATTCGCAGGGAAATCACTGGCACATTTATGACTTTCTTGGCGCTAATGAAAAAACCATTGATGGTGTCGATGGGATTTTATTTGCGGTCTGGGCCCCGAATGCAAAACGAGTCAGCGTTGTTGGTAGCTTTAACGCATGGGATGGCCGACGACACCCCACCAGAAACCAGAATGGCGTATGGGAAGTTTTCATTCCCGGTATTACTCACGGTGAATTATACAAGTTTGAGATTGTCGGCAGTGACGACCGGCTCACCTTAAAAGCCGACCCCTATGGTAAACATTTTGAACTTCGCCCCAACACCTCTGCCATCGTCCAGAAAAACAGCAAGTATGTCTGGCAGGATAAACAATGGCTGCAAAATCGTCGTACCAAACCCCGGCATCAGGCCATTTCATTTTATGAAGTACACCTTGGCTCATGGAAACGCGACGACAATCACTATTTCATTAACTACCGTGATCTGGCGCATGATCTTGTCGACTACGTCAAACGGCTTGGTTTTACCCACATTGAATTATTACCCATCACCGAACACCCCTTTGATGGCTCGTGGGGTTATCAGGCTCTGGGTTATTATGCCCCTACCAGCCGGTTTGGCACACCTGACGACTTTCGTTACTTTATTGATTATTGCCACCAGCAAAATATTGGTGTTGTGCTTGACTGGGTGCCCGCGCATTTTCCCACCGATGATCACGGCCTGGCACGTTTTGATGGCACAGCGCTTTACGAGCACGAAGACCCGCGTAAAGGCGAGCACCGCGACTGGGGAACCTACATATTCAATTACGGCAGAAGCGAGGTAAACAACTTCCTTATTGCCAACGCCCTCTTCTGGATTGAAGAGTTTCACCTTGACGGCCTCAGAGTAGACGCTGTTGCATCCATGTTATATCTGGACTATTCAAGAGAGGAAAACGACTGGATCCCGAATGAATACGGCGGCAATGAAAACCTTGAGGCCATTGAATTCATCAAACACCTCACCTCGGTAACGCATTCACAACACCCAGGCACATTATTAATTGCTGAAGAATCCACAGCATGGCCTGGCGTTACCCAGGCCACATCAATGAACGGCCTCGGCTTTGACATGAAATGGAACATGGGCTGGATGCATGACTCACTGGAATATTTTCAATATGACCCTGTGCATCGCTCCCATCATCATAACAAGCTCACTTTTGGCCTGATGTACGCTTTTACCGAAAAATTTCTGTTACCCTTTTCCCACGACGAAGTGGTTCATGGCAAGGGCAGCCTGCTTAACAAAACCTCCGGAGACGAATGGCAGAAGTTTGCAAACCTGAAAGCACTTTATACCTTTATGTTTACCTACCCTGGAAAAAAACTACTTTTTATGGGTGATGAATTCGCACAAACATCCGAATGGAACGAAGACACCGGATTGCCCTGGCATTTACTTGAACACGACAATCATCGTGGCGTACAAAAGCTGGTTCAGGATCTTAATGCCGTCTACACCGAAAAATCCGCACTGCATTATTTTGACTTTGAACAGGAAGGCTTCGAGTGGATAAACTGCGATGACAGCGATCAATCCATTATCAGCTACATGCGTAAACACAACGACAAACTGATTCTCGTCATCCTCAACTTCACCCCGATACCACGAGATAACTATCACTTGGGCAGCCCTGTCGGTGGCGCATTTAAAGAAATATTAAATTCAGATTCGGACTTTTATCACGGTAGCAATATTGGCAATCACGGTATTATTTATGCTGATCAAAATACCAATACCGGCTTTCCTTTTTCGCTGAACATCAACCTTCCACCATTGGGCGGCTTAATATTTGAGCCTTGTGAAACCAAATAGAGCAACTGATGAAACCAGCGGTTGCTAACTTATAATAAACTGACAAAACCGGAGAATAACAGTGAGCGATATTTCACGACTATCAATTGATAACGACAACCTGTTTGATGATGCCATTGGTGACGGTGGTGTCAGTAAAAGTGATATTGAGGCGCTGTCACCAAAGCTGGACGCATTACGCAGCAAAATCACACAATGGGTTGATTCTGCCGAACCGACATTTCTCAACCTACCCTACAGCAGCGACATCAAACCCATAAAACGCCGCGGCCAGCAGATTGCGCGCGACTTTAACCGCACAATCGTATTTGGCATTGGTGGTTCGTCACTGGGCGGCGAAATGCTTGTGCGCACCCTGGGTGACGCCACGCCAAAAAACACCGTTAATTTTTATGACAATGTTGACCCGTCGACCATGGTTAAACTGGAAAGCGTGGACTGGTCTGAAACCCTGTTACTGGTTATTTCAAAATCAGGCAACACTGCAGAAACCCTCAGCCAGTTCCTGACAATCTTACCCGTCATGGAACACAAACTAGGTTACGACAAAGTCGCAAAACACACATTATTCATTACCGAAAACAAAGACGGCGCACTTTATCAATTAGGTGAAGAGCTTAATATCGAAGTCATAGAGCATCCACCTGTTGGCGGCCGGTTTTGTGTTTTATCCATCGTAGGCTTATTGCCTGCCTACGTCGGCGGCGTTGATATCGCTGGCGTCATGGAGGGCGCAAGATCCATGGTGCAACAATGCAAAGAAAAAAACATTTTAAAAAATCCCGCGTTTTACAACGGCGCCGCACAATATCTTCACTCGAAACGTGGCCGGACAATCAGCGTCGTAATGCCTTATGCCGATAACTTGCGTTTTGTCGTTAACTGGTTCCGCCAGCTTTGGGCAGAAAGCCTGGGTAAAATCGACAAAGACGGCAACCACCAAGGTCTCACACCCACCGAAGCGCACGGCGTTACCGACCAGCACTCACAACTCCAGCTGCTGCTTGAAGGCCCGGACGATAAACTCATCACCTTTATCACCGACCCTGGGTTTCGTTTCCAGGGCAGGCGTATCCCCATGCGATTTAAAAACATTCCTGCCGTCACCCCTTTAGCCGGACACACCATTGGGGAATTGTTTTTATCTGAATTAAAAGCAACCCGAACAACACTCAGCCGTCGCGGCAGACCAAACCGCACGTTAGCGTTGCTTGGTCGCGATTCTTACGCACTGGGTGAATTAATTATCTTGCTGGAGCTTGAAACAATCGTCGTTGCTGAGCTAATGGGTATTGATCCATTTGATCAACCAGCCGTTGAAGAAAGTAAAATACTCACCCGTGAATACTTGGGTGAATTACGTTCGGGTTCGGTTAATGAATTAATTTAAGATGAAAAAGTTTTTTTTACTTGGCTTATATTGTTTATTTTCTTCATCGCTTTTTGCCGCTGATGGCGTCATTACAGTTAAAAGCAAGTTTAAAGTAGCTCACACCGTTGACCGGCTAAAAGCCATCATCACAAAAAAGGACATGACGGTTTTTAGCAGTGTTGACCATGCAAAAAACGCAAAAAAGGCTAACATTGATTTACCAGCAACCGAGCTGATTATTTTCGGCGACCCCAAGACAGGTGCCCCACTAATGCTATGTGCACGCAGCATGGCCTTGGATTTACCACAAAAAATGCTGGTTTGGAAAGATAGATCCGGACAAGTTTGGTTAAGTTATAACGACCCGGTATACCTGGCTGATCGCCACAAATTAGAGGAACACTGCCGAAAATCACTGAAAAAAATCGCCGAGGCCTTAGCTGGCTTCGCGAAAGTAGCCGGTGGAATGCAATAAACCTAGAAGGGTCAGTTGAATGCGAGAATAGAGTGCAAGTAATTGGTTTGATTGGCGTAATGAAAAAGTTCGCGTTCACCTGGTTGGTGAATCAAATCTTTATCATATAGCCAAGCGAATCAAGTAGTTGTGCTCTAGCTCGTGGATCAACTGATTTTTCTAGGTTTAATGCCCGCCTTTAATGCAACGCTTAATGACCCGCCCGATCAAGCCTGCGATAATTCACCGCCTCTGCGATATGCTTGACACCAATACTTTCCTGCTTTTCAAGATCAGCGATAGTGCGGGCCAGCTTGAGTATTCGATGGTAGGCCCGGTTGGACAATTTAAGTTTTTCAATTGTTTGATTTAAAAACTGCTGGGAAGCTTGATCCAACTGACAATGGACCTCAATATCCTTCACCTGCATTTTTGCATTACAGCCGCCATTGCGTGCTATTTGTAGGTTACGAGCAGTTTGCACCCGCTCACGTATTTGCTCACTGGCTTCGATGCTCTCTGCCTTGTCTGAAAGCTGGTTCACATTTTCTAAACGGGGCACTTCAATGTGCATATCGATCCTGTCCATCAGCGGGCCGGATATTTTATTTTTATAGCGCGTCACCTGCTCGGCAGTACAACAACACTGCCCACTTTTATCACCATGATAACCGCAAGGACAGGGGTTCATAGCCGCAACCATTTGAAAACTCGCCGGGTATTCAGCCTGCCGCGCCGCACGGGAGATCACAATCCGACCGGACTCCAATGGCTCGCGAAGCACTTCCAGTACGTGTCGACCAAACTCCGGCAACTCATCCAAAAATAAAACACCGTGATGCGCCAGCGAAATTTCCCCTGGCTTGGGGTTACTGCCGCCACCAACCAATGCAACAGCAGAAGCGGTATGATGCGGCGCGCGAAATGCGCGCTTACGCCAATTTTGTTGCTCAAAACCCTGTGCGCTAATCGACTGCACCACCGCCGCTTCGGCAGCTTCACTTTCACTCATTTCGGGCAATATACCAGGCAAACGACTGGCCAGCATCGTTTTACCTGTACCGGGGGAGCCGACCATTAATATGCTGTGGCCGCCAGCCGCTGCTATCTCCATGGCACGCCTGGCCTGATACTGACCTTTGACATCCAGCATATTGAGATGATTGTCTTTCTCAGGTATTTTGTCTTCTGCTTGATAAAAACGCAGTGGCTTTTGCCCTGAAATATGCTGGCAGACCGCAAGCAAACTGTCTGCCGCCAACACTTCGTCTTTACAGACTAACGACGCTTCATTCGCATTATCAACGGGTAAAATTAGTTGCCGATTCGCTTTCTGCGCCTGCAAAGCAACCGGTAAAATGCCGCTGACTTCGCGTAACGCACCGCTCAGCGCCAACTCGCCCAGCATTTCAAAGACCTCGGTATTAGCAGCCTGAATTTGACCCGAAGCCAGCAAGATCCCAATAGCGATAGGCAAGTCGAAACGACCGCCTTCTTTGGGCAAATCAGCCGGCGCAAGATTAATAATGATACGCTTCGCAGGGAATTCAAAATTTGAATTGATGATCGCACCACGAACCCGGTCCTTACTTTCTTTCACCGATGTCTCAGGCAAACCGACAATCGAAAGCCCGGGCAAGCCATTGGAAATATGAACTTCAATCGTCACCAGTGGCGCACTAACACCGACACCAGCTCGACTATAAACAACCGAAAGCGCCATTTATCAAGACTTTTCTTTCAGCAATGATTCGAGCTCAGCTAATTGTTTTTCCAGTGCATCCACTTTTGACCTTGTGCGCCTTAATACATTTGTTTGCACGTCAAATTCTTCGCGGGATACCAGGTCCATTTTTGAAAACGCATTTTGCAGCACTGTTTTAAAATTCTGCTCAATATCCTGCTGAACCGCCTGAAAACGCCCTGGAAGCGCCGAACTCAGCTTTTGCGCCACTTCATCTAACTTTTTTGGGTCAAACATCTTCTCTCCACATTGTGCATTTGTCATCATTGTAAAATCGAAACCCGAATCTTAACGATCACCGTAACAAAAAGCATTAAGTTTAGCGCCTGTTTATTCATCGAGAAAATCGCACCACTATAGGGCGCAGCTAAATATCGCCGTTCATTTTTGTGCGGCGAGCAAGGAATGCAAACAAAATTCACTCACAACACCTTGTATTTTATACAATTATCGAAATGGCATGGCGAATGCATTTAAGGATAGCAGGTCGCAAACGACAGATAAACAGGTTACCCCATTATCACTCTGGAAATGACCCCGGAAACAAAGCAAAACCACATGTCTCTCACAAGGACACAATTAAGGAGGAAACTAAATGAAATTAATCAGTGCGATTATCAAGCCCTTTAAACTTGACGACGTACGTGAAGCCTTGTCCGAAGTCGGCGTTCAAGGTATCACGGCGACTGAAGTTAAAGGTTTTGGTCGACAAAAAGGCCATACGGAACTCTACCGTGGTGCCGAATATGTAGTCGATTTTTTACCAAAAGTAAAAGTTGAAATTGCGGTATCAGCTGACTTAACTGATCGCGTTATTGAAGCAATCACCAACGCAGCTCAAACCGGGAAAATCGGTGACGGCAAAATATTCGTCTTTGATCTTGAACACGCTATTCGTATTCGTACCGGCGAAACCGGCACTGATGCACTTTAAATAACACATAATAACAGGAGAAACACTGTGGACGCAGTTACCGAACTCGCGTACGCAATGGATACATTTTATTTTTTGATATCCGGCGTATTAGTAATGTGGATGGCAGCAGGTTTTGCCATGTTAGAAGCAGGATTGGTTCGTGCCAAAAACACGGCTGAAATTCTGATTAAGAATATCTCTCTATTTGCCACTGCCTGTATTATGTACATGCTAGTTGGTTACAGCATCATGTATGGTGCATCTGACAGTTCAATTATTCCTGATTTCGGCTTTTTAATCGGTGCCGAAAATGCGAAAGATGCTGTTCTTGCCGGGGGCGACGACGCACCTTACTACTCTAAAATGTCTGACTTCTTCTTCCAGGTTGTATTCGTGGCGACGGCAATGTCCATCGTATCCGGTGCAGTAGCGGAGCGCATGAAGCTTTGGGCTTTTCTTGCATTCGCAGTTGTTATGACTGGTTTCATCTATCCTGTACAGGGTTACTGGAAATGGGGCGGCGGTTTCTTAGACCAGCTGGGCTTCCAGGATTTTGCGGGCTCCGGTGTGGTTCACATGTGTGGCGCAGCAGCAGCACTTGCCGCCGTCATCGTGCTTGGTGCACGTAAGGGAAAATACAACGCAGACGGTAGCGCAAATGCAATACCGGGCGCAAATATGCCATTAGCAACACTTGGCACATTCATTTTATGGATGGGCTGGTTCGGTTTTAACGGCGGCTCTGAATTGAAACTATCTGACGTTGGTGAAGCAAACGCGGTTGCGGCGGTTTTTGTCAACACAAACATGGCAGCGGCCGGTGGTGTTATCGCAGCAATGATCGCATCTCGTTTACTCTTTGGCAAAACCGACCTGACAATGGCGCTTAACGGCGCATTAGCAGGCCTGGTTGCTATCACGGCTGAACCATTAGCACCTACCCCCCTACTGGCTACCATTATCGGTGCTGTTGGTGGTGTGATTGTCGTTTTCTCAATTTTGAGTTTAGACAAGTTCAAACTTGATGACCCTGTTGGCGCAATTTCGGTTCACGGCGTTGTCGGCATGTGGGGTTTAATCGCAGTGACTTTCTCCAATGCAGACGCAACAATTGTTGCTCAACTGACAGGCCTGGTCACCATCTTCTTATGGACATTCCTGGTTTCACTGGTCGTCTGGCTGGCAATCAAAGCCATTATGGGCATCAGGGTGACGGAAGAAGAAGAATACGATGGTGTTGACCTTTCTGAGTGTGGCCTCGAAGCTTATCCGGAATTTACTAAAAGCTAAAACATCGGCTGTAAAGTTAGTAGAAAACGAAAAAGGGTGGCCAGTGGCCGCCCTTTTTTTGTGACAAGAATTTAACACCTATTCCTGTCGCTCATTCCAACAACTGCGGATAGAAAAAAGCAGGTGCGGCCAACGCGGCCTGATGCACCGCCGAATCATAATACCGGGTTTCAAATTTTTTATTCTCGGCATCTCCCTGACGATAAGTACCCAGCACATTATCCTTACATGCCATCGTCACCGACCACCAGCCCGACGGATAAGAACATTGCGGAAAAAAAGCACTTAAGGTGTCAATGTAATTCGCTTCTTTCATTGCATTGTGCATGTCACGTAAAATTTTCATGTGAAAAAGCGGTGATTCACTTTGCTGAACCAGAATACCGTTTTCACCCAGTACCCGGTGACACTGCGCGTAAAACGGACGTGAAAAAAGCCCTTCAGCCGGCCCTATAGGATCTGTGCTGTCAATAATAATTACGTCATAACTTTCATCCGGCGCATCCTTGACCCATTGAATGCCATCAATGAACATCAGCTCGGCTCTCGGGTCATTATTTGATTCACACAATTCAGGGAAATAGATTTCAGCTAAACGCGTCACTCGTTCATCAATTTCGATTTGCTGAGCAGACTTAACTGTCGGGTGTTTTAAAACCTCAAGCAGAGTTCCGCAATCCCCACCGCCGATAATTAATACTTTTTCCGGTGAAGGGTGTGTATACAACGCGGGATGCGTGATCATTTCATGATAAATAAAATTGTCCCGCTGAGTAAGCATTACAAACCCGTCAATTACCATCAGGTTGCCGAATTTTTCCGTTTCATATATTTCAATTTTTTGAAATTTGCTTTGCTCCTCATGCAGCTTTTGTTTTACTTTAAGTGAAAACGCGCTACCGTCAGATTCACAAACTTCGGTAAACCAACTTTCATCTAAAGCCATTTATGTCTCTCACTCCATTTAACTATTTTGAGAACTTGAATTTGCCGCTAAGTTTAACGCATTTGTTATACTTGAAAAGCAATAATTATTCGTTAAAAGGTGATCTAATTTATGTCCAGCAACTGGAATATTGAAAAGTCTCGGCAGATTTACAACATTGCACATTGGGGTCAGCCCTACTTTGATATCAACCAGTCCGGACACTTATGCGTAAAACCGACGGTTAACACCAGCAACGAAATTGATTTATACGAGGTCGCACAACAGCTTCGTGAACAGGGGCTCAACTGGCCAGTATTATTGCGCGTTACCGATATTTTATCCGACCGGGTAAACACCCTTCAACAGGCCTTTTTACAGGCAAAAAAAGACATCGGTTATAACGCAAACTATATTCCAGTTTACCCGATAAAGGTAAACCAGCAGCGAACCGTGATCGAACATCTGCAATCACATTCCAGCACTGTGGGTTTAGAAGCCGGCAGCAAACCCGAATTGATGATCGTACTTTCGCACGCACCTCAAGCTCACGCCCCTGAAAACGGCGGCACCATCATCTGTAACGGTTACAAAGACCAGGAATACGTGCGCCTTGCACTCATTGGCCAAAAGCTCGGCCATCAGTTATTTATCGTTATCGAAAAAATATCGGAGCTGGACCTTGTGCTGTCTGAATCAAAAAAAATGGGCATCAGACCCAAACTCGGGATTCGTATTCGTCTGTCTTCGATTGGTAAAGGTAACTGGCAAAACACCGGCGGAGAAAAATCAAAATTTGGCCTCTCGGCAGCACAAGTGCTTAAAGCCATTAATAAACTGAAAGAAAATAATGCGCTCGATTGCCTCGAATTAATCCACTGCCATCTTGGCTCACAACTCGCCAATATCCGTGACATTCAAAACGGCCTGAGAGAAGTGTCGCGCTATTTCGCGGAGCTGCACGCCCTGGATGCACCAATAAAGTTCATCGATGTTGGCGGCGGACTGGGAATAGACTACGAAGGTGCTCGCTCCCGCAGTTATTGCTCCATGAATTACAGCATTCAGGAATACGCCAACGATATTACCCATGCCATCTGGCAGGTTTGCCAGCAACACGAACTGCCCCACCCGACCATTATTACCGAATCAGGCCGGGCAATGACGGCGCATCACGCGATTTTAATTACCAATATTATTGATACCGAAATAAACTCGGCACGGCAAGCCATGCCAATGCCTGAGACATCATCACCCAACGTCATCAAAAACCTGTGGAATACCCGCAAAAAAATCGCCACACGCTCGGTGCTGGAAACCTATCATGATGCCGCACACTGGCTGCAGGAAACTCAAACGCTGTATTCCCACGGCATGCTTTCGCTACCGCAACGGGCATTTGCAGAACAACTCTATTTTGATATTTGCCATTCAATCAGGCCGCTTTTATCGACTGAATCTCATTCTCATCGGGAAATTATCAGTGAGCTAAACGACAAGCTGGCTGACAAATATTTCTGTAACCTTTCTATTTTTCAATCATTGCCTGACATTTGGGCTATTGATCAGATATTTCCCATCGTACCAATACATCGGTTAAATGAAGAACCCCTCAATCGAGCCACCCTTCAAGACTTAACCTGTGACTCTGATGGCGCCATTGAACTCTACGTTAACGCTGATAATATCGACACTGTCTTACCCGTTCACGAAATAGACGGAAACAAGCCCTATTTACTGGGCATATTTCTCACCGGAGCGTATCAGGAAATACTCGGCGACATGCACAATTTATTTGGCGATACTCATGCCATTAACGTAGAGATTGATAGCAAAGGCGGCTTCAAACTCACCGAAGCCGAACAGGGGGATAGCATAAAAGAAGTACTGAATTACGTTCACTTCGACACAAATCACATGCTGGAAAATTACCGACGTAAAATCCAGCATGCAACTTTATCTGATGAAGAACAAAAACAGTTTTTTGAAGAGCTTAGCGGTGCTCTGGCGGGGTACACTTATCTCGACAAATAAACCTGTGCAGCTTATGAGGTTTTGCGCGAGCGGCCTAATATCTCAACCAGACGGTCTTCCTGCTCAATTCGATCGGCCAGCTTCTCGCCAAGCGCAGATAAGTCGTCCTCGAGCATGGATACTGACTTGGAAAAATCATCAGAATCATACTTATCATTAAAATCCAGAATCATTTCAGTACTGGTCTCAATATACGGGTATACATTTTTTGCAACATCAACAACCGAGGTGCGTCGCTCTTTGTTGTTATCAACAAAACGATACAATCGAAAATGGGCATCAGCGGTATAATCGATAAGCGCCTGACAAAAGCGCTGCACTAAATTTTGAATATATTCAGAGTTCTCAGCACTGGTAAACGGGCGATGGACTGCAAGCTCGCCATATAATGAAAGCATGTGAGTTCGATGATCTACAAGCTTTTCAATCGCCTTATGCGATTGCCCGCGCCGTTCTACGGTGACTTCAGTGGTAGTCACAACACTTTCTCCCTACTAATTTTAAGTTACTATTTTATCATTCTACAGCAAATTCATGCAGAGAACGTACCGACTCAAAACTACATTGGTAAACTGCACTTTACAGCTATTCGAACAGATTGTAAAAGAAATCGGAACACCTAGCCAAACGATTGTTTTGTATCGGCATTTTAAGCTTTCAGCGTCTTACGCAGCGCAGTATATGAGTCCCAGACAAGAAGCAAAACCACTCTCTATATTGGTCGGCATTTTACTCAAACGCCCCCTAAAGATAACACGCCGATAGACGAAATACCTTGAACTAAACTTAAAACTAAAACAATATATAAAAATGTCATCAGAAGATATATTAAATCAACTAAAAGAGGCCTATCTCAGCGGCATTCCAAACCACCTGGCAGAAACGGAAGGCTATATCCTTTCCATGGAAAAAAACACCACATTTAATGAGAGCCGTGCCCAGACACTTGAATCAATCAAAAACAATCGCTAATCTCAGTTTTCCATCAGAACTCCTCAGGGCCAAACATGAGCCATAACATTCAGTTTTCAATCAAATTAAGTTACGAAAAATACGCCAGCTTTTACCGGGGCGAGGCACAAAGTGTGCTTGCCTGGGCCAACGATGGAAGAAAAATTCAGTTCCCGGCCGAAATATTAAAACCCTACCTGACCCGGGATGGAATCAATGGCGTGTTTATTATTTATTTTGATAACCAGAACAAATACAAAAAGCTTGAGAAAATCGGCTGACAAGCTACATATCCAGCACTTGATACTGCCCCGATTTCAGCTCATCCAGCATCCAGTCACCGATTGAATAACGAATCAAACGTAAAGTCGGGTGCCCGACAGCCGCCGTCATTCGTCTGACCTGACGATTTTTGCCTTCTTTAATCGATAGCAACAACCATTGGGTGGGAATTAGCTTTCGTTCTCGAATCGGCGGAGTGCGAGGCCATAAGTTTTGAGGCTCAGATATGAGTTTAACCTTTGCGGGTTTGGTTAAACCATCTTTTAACTTTACACCTTTTGCCAGCGCTCGCAAACTGGCATCATCCGGAATCCCTTCTACTTGAACCCAATAGGTTTTCAGCATTTTATTTTTAGGATTGGCGATTTTGTGCTGCAGCTTGCCATCATCCGTTAACGCCAGCAAACCTTCACTGTCATAGTCCAGCCGGCCGGCAGCATACACGCCAGGCACTTTAATATAATCGGCAAGGGTTTTGCGCGCCTGGTCATCGGTAAACTGACACATGACCTGAAAAGGTTTATTAAACAAGACCAAACGCGACATTATTTGCGAGAATGCTCGTGCGCACCTTTGTCTTTGTCTTTACCTTTGTCTTTGCCTTTGTCATTATGCTCGTGCGAATACTCATAACCCTCGTGTGAATGCGTATGAGGGTGACCCGCATTTTTATGCAAATGCGCATGTTCAGTATCGTGATGATGCGGATGAGAATGCGCCAACTTACCATGACGATGGGTATGCTCATGGTAATCCATTTTGTCTTTAATATAATTAAACAACAAAACACAACAAAAAATAAATGCACCACTAAGCACAATAGTTGCGCCGGAAGCCGCATCAAACTGATAGCTGGAGTACATTCCGGCAATTCCCATAAAGGCACCAATGCCGGCAGACAAAACCAGCATACGACTAAAACTATCGGTTAACAGCCTGGCTGTTGACGCGGGTATAACTAACGTCGCCGCAATCATGGTGACACCCACCACATTCATTGATGCAATAATTGCCAGTGCCAGTAACAATGAAAAAACAAGCTGAATCAACTCTGTGCGAATGCCAAATACTGTAGCCGCCTCATGATCAAACGTTGAAAACAATAGCGGTTTATACAGAAAAAATACCGCAAGTATCGTCAACACCAACACCACAGCGATAATAATCAAATCAACTGCGTTCACACCTAATATATTACCAAACAGAGCAGCATCAAAACTTTTGGTAAACTGACGAACGCGGGAGATTAATGCCACACCTAAGGCGAAAAATGCGGTGGTTACAATACCAATCGCTGCATCGGGTTTAATTTTATTGCCTTTTGCAAGCTGATTAATCAGCACAGCTGCAATAAAACCGGCAATACCAGCGCCAATATAAAAATTCAGGTTAATCACATAACCTAACACCGCACCGCCAAACGCCGCATGGGAAAGGCCATGGCCGATATAACTCATGCCTCGTAATACGATAAACACACCAATCAAACCGCAAAGCGTGCCCACCATTAGCGCTGCCCAGACACCATTGCGGAAAAACTCAAACATAAAGGGCTCTAGTAATGCGCCCATATTAGTGCCTATGCCTGTTTTTTGCGTTGTGAGCAATCAAAAGATGACCATCATGACGAACAATCGCCAAATCGCCGCCGTATGTTTCGCCTAAAATTTCTTCGGTAAAAACATCTTCAGGCTTGCCCTGAGCCACGACTGTTTTATTAAAACAAATCACCCAGGGCAAATGGCTGGCAACCGCGTTTAAGTCATGGGTTGTAATCAAAATAGTAATACCTTCATCATTCAGGTCTTGCAGCAAATGCAATATATCGTGCTGGGTTTTGATATCGACACCGGAAGTCGGCTCATCAAGCACTAACAACTGCGGATTGCTAATCAGGGCCCGCGCCAGAAAAACACGTTGTTGCTGCCCCCCCGAAATATTACGGATATGATGACGCAAACACTGATCAACGCCCAGCTTCTCCGCCAGCGCCTGAACCTGCGCCTTTTCCTTTTTCGTCGGCCAGGGCCAATAGGTATTTTTTGTAAACAAACCCATCATGATGACTTCACCCACGGTTGCCGGAAACGACCAGTCAACGGTTTCCAGTTGAGGCACATAACCAATGGAGCCCGCAGGTAAATTTTTCACCGGTTTCCCCATCACCATCACCTCACCCGCGTGAGCCTTGTGCGAACCCAGAATGGTTTTCAGCAAGGTGGTTTTTCCGGTACCAGTCGGGCCGACAATACCGGCGAAACGACCTTCTTCAATATCCAGCGATAGATGTGTCAGCACCGGATTTTTTTTGTATCCGGCCGACACATCTTTTAGGCGAACAATCATATTAGTGTTTAATTCCAGGGTGATTAGATACGTCAACATGATCAGCGCAGCTTGCATCACCACCTAACGCGCCCGCCATGATCTTCATATTGTTTTGCATCATACCTATAAAAGTATGGTTTACGTCACCAACATTACCCGGTAAGTCATCATCTGCGAGCTCGTCAATGAAAACCGAATTGGCTTCTTTTGCAATTTGCACCAGAATTTTACTTTCAAATACTTCTGAGCCAAATACCGCTGGCACTTTTTCTTTTCGTAACTGTTTGATGATTCTCACCACTTCACGCGGTGTTGGTTCCGCAAAATCCGCAGGCTGTATTGCGCCAATGACGGTCATGCCATAACGAGGAGCAAAATACGCGTATGAATCATGATAAGTAACTAGTTTTCGGTTATTCGCCGGTATGGTTTGAACACAATCAAAAATAGTGGAATCCAGCTTACTCAATTTTGACAGGTAAGCTGTTGTATTCGCGTAATAAGTATCACGATGCTCTGGATCAAGCTTAACAAGCTCATCACGGGTTATTTCAGCATAACGCATCGCCAAGGCGATGTTCGGCCACAAATGAGGATTTGGATGACCGGCATCGGCGGGGAAGCTAAAATCAAACTTCCAGTCATCTCTTGAAATAATTCGATCACCCAATTGGACGACTTTCACCGTGGCTCGTTTAACCTGATTTGCCAGTTCAATCGTTGGCATCTCAAGATGCAGGCCATTCATAAAAATAATATCGGCGTTACGCAAGGTTTTGGCGTCTGACGGTGCAGGCTCAAACGTATGTGAATTCACACCTTCGGGCACAACACCCACCACTGTTGCGCGATCACCGGCGACATTTTCCACAATATTGGTAATAGGAGCCACGGATGTCACGATATTTAACGTCTTAGCATGCAAAACCGCTGAAAATGAAAGCCCCAAAGAAAGCAAAAGAAAAGTAAGATTTTTAGACACAAGATACTCCCGAAAAAAGAAAATTGTATCAGGCCAAATGCACTGACACAGGACAAACAATATACAATAGTGTGATAATTCTATTTTTTTTCATACTAATCTTCAAGTCCAAATACGAAAAACATGAAATTTATCGCCGAAAATAACTTAATAAAAAGCGCAACAATGCATTGTCTCAGAAATTTTCCTGGATTAGCCCCCAGGCCAGACAATACACTAGGCGCCATAAATTTAGTTAGCCTTAAGCCTGAAACACTGTCATTGTGACAAAACAACAAGATTGACTGAGCCGCCGCTTATGCTAACGTAGACTTTTCGGACTAAATTCAAACAGGAAGATACATGGAACGCTTTACAATGTCGCTGGAAGATGAGCTTGCCAAACAATTTGATGAGTTTATTAAAGAAAAAGGTTATTCAAATCGATCAGAGGCCATGCGGGATATTATTCGCGACAAACTGGAACACGCCCGCTTACACGATACTGCAAATGCCAGTGGTGAATGCGTCGCAAATCTGAGTTATGTATACAACCACCATGATAGCGGACTAGCGAGCAAAATTGTTGCCTCCCATCATGAGCACCATGACCTGACGCTATCAACCCTACATGTGCATCTGGATCATGATAACTGCCTTGAAACCGTCATTTTAAAAGGCCATGTCTCATCGGTAAGGGCCTTCTCAGACAATATTAAAGCCGTGCGCGGTGTTCGTCACGGGCATTTACACATGATCCCCGTTGAAATCAGTGAATCCTCACATTCGTCAACCGGCCGGACACATTCGCACAGCAAACCCAAAACCTAATGCCACTCAGCGCACAAAAAAGGGCGTGTCAAATACATTGACACGCCTTTCCTGGGCCAAATACAGATGTCTGAAAAATCAGTTATTTGCACTATTTTCCCAGAAATTTGCTTTAGATTCATTTTTTTGAAGACCAAACCAGCCTTCACGATATCCCGCTGCTAAATATTCCTGTGCGCGCTGATGCCCCGCCTTTGCGGCTTTTTCGTACCATTTTAAGGCTTCCCGCTCATTAAAATTACCCCCAACACCACTGTGATACGACAAACCTAAATTAAACTGCGCTTCAGGGTCACCCTGTTGTGCCAGATCAAACCAGATTGCGGCTGCCTTTTTGTAATCAGAACTTGCCGCCGCCTCATAGGCATCAACATAGTCAGCGCTATATGTTACAGAACTAAATCCTAAACTAAGTCCAAATAGACCAGCCGCCACTACCGTTTTTTTCATCATATCCAGTTTCATTTTCTAACTCCGATTTAAAAATAAACAATGTCAATACTGATGAAATCGGATAATCTGCCAATAAGATAAGCTGCGGGCGAGTCATATTGTGATAACAGGATCACGGAAATATGGCGAATTTGCTTTTAGATGACAATAGTGTGAACGAGTAGACAGATGGAAATAGACATAACAACCGGCTTGCTGCAAAACGCAGAATACATTCCGTCACCGAATTGTGACGTCAGACCGACCGACAGCCCTGCCAGGCTGTTGATTATTCACAATATCAGCCTGCCCCCCAATGAATTCGGTGGACCATATATTACGCAACTATTTACCAACACGCTAGAACAGGACAAACACCCGTTTTTTGAAGAAATAGCGCATTTACGGGTATCGTCGCATTTGTTGATTCGTCGCGACGGCCAAATTATCCAGTATGTACCGTTTCACAAACGCGCGTGGCACGCCGGCATTTCGTCTTATCACGGGCAGACAGCTTGTAATGATTTTTCAATGGGTATTGAGCTGGAAGGTGCGGATGAGATCAACTATGAAACGATACAATACGAACGCCTGGGTGAGATAACAAAAGCATTACTCTCAAACTATCCTCAGATGTCTACCGAGCGAATTACCGGCCATTGTGATGTTGCACCAGACCGAAAAACAGATCCAGGCCCGGCATTTGACTGGGAGAAATATCGCCAGTTACTGGTGTAATTATTTGTTGTTGTTGTTGTTGTTGTTGTTGTTGTGATAAGAACCCGGAGACGCCGTCAGATTATCAAGTTCGTTTTCTTCATGCTCTTGCATCATGCGACGCCGCATTTTCTCGAACCAGCTGTTTTTTATCTCCAGCTCAATGCCGGATAAGGCGTCTTCTATTTGTTTTTCCCTGACCTGCTTCAGGTCATACGTGACCTTAATATCCGTTAAACCAATTTCAACATTGTTAACGCCCATCAAAGTGAACAAGACAGATTTCACTACATCCGCCTCTTCATCGTTTAATGGTTTCGAGAGTCGAATAAGCCGGTGTTTACTTATTTCGCCGGACACTTTGATGCTGGTCTTTAAATATAGATCAGGGCGTTCATTAAAATTATCCAGACACTGTTGCGAACAAAAATGAAAATACATTTTATGATATTGGGTCGTGTGCTCGACACCTCTAACCGTCATATCACAGACCGGACATTTATCAGGTTTATTACTCATCCTAATTTACTCTGCGCAACTGATTCAATTAAATGACAAACCGAGGCTTCATCCGGAATGCAGTCTGGCATATCGCTCCATTGCGATAGAGCCTTTTCCATACGCGCCTGCATGGCTTGCATCTCATTTAGCTTCGCTCTATTCTCTTCAATGTGCTTTTGCAACGCATCGCGTACCTGCGGGCAGGGTGAATTGCCATCTTTACTCATCGCAAACATCTCTAAAATTTCTTTTAAAGTAAAACCTAAAGACTTTGCATTACGAATAAACTGAACACGACTAATATCTGATTTTGAAAATACCTTATAACCATTACCACTCAGACGATCAGGCCGTAACAAACCCAGCTTAACATAATGCCGCACAGTATCGGCTGTCACATCTGCCTTATTTGCTAAACTAGAAACCGTAATCATAATAACCTCCTGCTTAAACGGTTAGAGAACTTATTTGTCATCATTATTTATCTTGATAATCATCGGGTGTTTGTGTGACCCAAAACCAACACAAACACCCGAACCGATATTAATGCGAATGATTATGCCCGTCTGAAGCTGGTTCTTCTTTGATATCCACATCAAAGTCATCCATACCTTCCATGTCCTGGCCACTTGCTCCACCCTGATCGCCATGGCCCTTGCCATCGGCATGTTTGTGCGCATGACCCTCACCTTCAACTTTAGGCAAAGACATCACACCTAAACCAAAGCGATAAACGGCCTCACCACCATGCCATGCGGTTGATCCAAGTACGCCGCCAGCAACAACCATCGCAACAACAAACGCGACACCCAACGACTGTTTTTTTCGGCTTCGAATAATCGACCAGACAGCCAGCAACAAAAATGCCGCAATCGTAAAGACCGCCCAGTTACGATGATCAGTCATTGCAATATGAGACGCAGTATCGTGGCCAACGGTGTTATAAGCATACAAACCAGTTAAGCCGGTAATAATGGTAATCCCGGCACCAAACCATAAAGCCCAGTGAGCAACGATGGACCACGAATGTTTTAAAGGACCTTTGATAAAATGGGTAACTACAAACAACCCTACGGCCAGTGACAACAACGCCACAGTAAAATGCACAAATACGGGGTGCCAGTTAGGGATGATTTCGATCATTTACTACTCCTGAGTTTATAATTATAAAAAACTTTAGAACCAAAAACGGACACCCGCAACAGCGCGCGATTCCGATGTTTCAATATTACTGGCGCGGGCATAGTCTGCCGTCTCACCATATTTACCCGCCCATTCGACACCCACATAGGGTGCAAATTCCCGACGAATTTCGTATCGCAGCCGAATCCCGGCTGCTACATTCGACAAACCGCTACCAAGACCGGCAGTCTGATCGTCCTTGCCATAAACATCAACCTCAACACGCGGCTGCAAGATCAGTTTTTGGGTAATTAAAATCTCATAGTCGGCTTCAATATTCACCGCTGTGCGACCTTCCTCTGCCACATAACCGGTGATATCCAGCTCAAACCAGTACGGCGCCAGACCTTGTATACCGAAACTCAACCAGGGTCGGTTTGTTGTGTCGACGGTATCGTACCGAAGGCCTAACTGTCCGTCCCAATAGGTCGTCAGTGAATGACTCCATAAAAATTCGGTACTGGTTTCTTCTAACGATTGATTATCATAATCACCTTCGGCTTTAATCACGAGCCGCTCATAATCACGTCCGTACCAAAGCTGCAAGTCGTAAATCGCTGATTTATTTTCTTTGCTGCTAATGGCTTCAAGTCTGTCAACAAGTACGGAGCCAAAATTATATTCGTCCGCTAAACGTGGTTTTGCTATTTCGCCGTTACCAAAATCATAACCGTCGGAAAACGCATGTGGATCCCGCGCATCTTCCGGCGCAAGACCGCCCTGCATTCTGGGTTTTTTCATTGATTTGGTTTTTCTCACCTCATCGGACATCGGTTCGTGAGAATGACTTGTCATGCCGTCATGGTTATGCCCATTACCTGTTTCAGCGTTTTTTATACTGCCCGCGCTCTTGGCCGCACTCTTTGCCGCACTCTTTGCACTCTTTGCACTCTTTGCATTGCTTGCGCTGCTTGTGTCATCTGCGCCGCCCATGTCCATCTGGCCATGGCTTTTATCACCATCAGCCCAAACCGGAAATGCAACCAGACATGTCATGCTGACGATAAAACCGCTTAATTGTTTGTTCATTTTTTTCATCGTTTAATTTCCTGTTGCCTGCCCCAGTACACCGTCTAAGCTGCCTTATGCTACGACTACTTCGCGAAACATACCCGCATCCATGTGGTAAAGCAGATGACAATGCCAGGCCCATCGCCCAAGTGCATCCGCTGTTACAAGAAAGCTCACCCGTTGGGCAGGTTGCACACTGATGGTATGTCTGCGTGTCTGAAAAAAACCATCCGGACTTTCCACCTCGCTCCACATGCCATGCAAATGCATGGGGTGTGTCATCATCGTATCGTTATGCAAAATGACTCGCACGCGTTCGTTGTGACGAAAGTGGATCGGCGTGGATTTACCAAATTCCAAACCATCAAGTGACCAGGTATATCGTTCCATGTTACCGGTGAGGTGCAACTCAAGCTCACGCCCGGCACCGCGCTCATCCAGCGGCCCGCCAATCGTCTGCAAATCCGCATAGGTCAAAACCCGGCGACCATTGTTACGTAAGCCCACACCTGGGTCATCCAGATTCGTACGCGGCATATTCACACGCATATCAACACTGGGGCCGTATTCGGTTTTTGCATGACGCACGTGCACAGGATTCATCCCGAATGACATATCATCGTCGTCACCATCCCCCATACTATGCCCGTCGCCATGATCACCCTGCTCAGAATCGTGTTTACCATTCATCGCCGCCATACCGCCCACCATGTCGGCCATGGTTAACCATTGTGGTTTGTCCAACTGAGGTACTGGTGCGGTTAAACCCTGACGCGTTGCCAGGGTGCCTCTGGCGTAACCGGTTCGCCCCATCGCCTGAGCAAAAATGGTGTAGGCTTCATCGTCCGGTGTTACGACAACATCATAGGTTTCACCCGGGCCGCAACGAAACTCATCCACGGTTACCGGCTCAACATTCTGGCCGTCAACCTGAACAACGGTCATTTTTAAGCCCGGTATACGCACATCAAAAAAGCTTTGTGTTCCCGAGCTGATAAAACGTAAACGCACCCGTTCGCCTTTGCGAAATAAACCCGTCCAGTTTCCGGCTGGCGTCGTGCCGTTCATCAGATACGTGTAGGTGTAGCTGGAAATATCTTCCAGGTCAGTGGGATTCATGCGCATGGTGTTCCACATTTTGCGTTTGGACACCGCCTTACTTAATCCAACATCAGTCACGTCTCTAAAAAAATCAACCGCCGTCGGCACGTTAAAATTATAATAGTCACTTTGTTTTTTTAACTTTTTTAAAACAGCCATCGGGTCTTCGTCAGTCCAGTCGGACAGTTGCACAGTATAGTCCCGATCAGCCTGAATGTTTTCACCGTTTACCGGATCAATAATAATTGTGCCGTACATGCCGGTTTGTTCCTGAAAACCACTGTGCGAGTGATACCAGTACGTACCCGCTTGCTGCACTTTAAAACGGTAAGTAAATGTTTCACCCGGCGCAATGCCGTTAAAACTCACACCCGGCACACCATCCATTTGATAGGGTAAAATCAAACCATGCCAGTGGATCGAAGTAGAAGCAGACAAACGATTGGTGACGCGAATTGTCACCGTGTCACCTTCACGCCAGCGCAACACCGGGCCGGGAATGCTGCCGTTAACGGTTGTCGCCATACGTGGGCTACCAGTAAAATTTACCGCTGTTTCCGCGATGGTAAGTTCAAACTCTGTACCGCTGAGCACATTATTCATACCAATATTGTGTGCAGATTCTGAGGTTGAGGGTGAGGCAAAAGATGTATTTGACCAGCCGGACATGCCCGCAATAACACCACCCGTAGCAAGGCCTTGCAGAAAGTGGCGGCGGGACGTATCAGGCGGCGGTTGAATATTTAGTGCATTCGGTCTCATGGACATTTTTCCTCTTTATTCACACAGTTTTACAAAGTATAGGCACCACATCTGTCTAAGACGTGACAAGTGCATTACAATTTTGTAATGTTACCTGCTCAGGGTGCAAATTTCCTACCGGGCCTTTTAACGAGCCTTTTAACGAGCCTTTTAACGAACCCTTTAACGTACAGCACGATGCTAAGTTAACAATCTGGACAACAAACAATGAACCACTACCCAACCATATATCAACAACAAAATATCTGATGAAAATATTAGTTGTCGAAGATGAAATTAAGATAGGCGATTACGTCAAACAGGGCCTGTCTGAAGCCGGATATGTAATCGAACTCAGTCGCAACGGCCTGGACGGCCATCATCTCGCCATGACGGAGTCATATGACCTGATCATTCTTGATGTCATGCTGCCCGATGTAGACGGCTGGCGCATCCTTCAATCACTGCGCGATTCAGGTAAACAAACACCAGTACTGTTTCTCAGTGCCCGCGACAATGTCGATGATCGCGTAAAAGGCCTGGAGCTTGGTGCGGACGATTATTTAATGAAGCCATTTGCTTTTGCTGAATTGCTCGCCAGAGTACGCACGCTATTACGCCGCGGCACAAAACAAACCATTAAAACCACACTAAGCGTAGATGACCTTGAACTTGATTTAATACGTCATCGTGTACACCGGGGCAATCAAAAAATTCAGCTCACCACAAAAGAATTTGCATTGCTAGAATTATTAATGCGACGCCAGGGCGAAGTACTGCCCCGCTCATTGATCGCTTCTCAAGTCTGGGACATGAATTTTGACAGCGACACCAATGTGATTGATGTTGCAATACGCCGTGTACGCAAAAAAATTGACGAAAACTTTAAAACAAAATTAATTCATACCGTGCGTGGCATGGGCTACACACTTGATGTGAATGAGGACGCCTGATGCGCCGCCCGATTTCACTCACACTGCGTTTAAATCTGTTTTTTGGCATTGCCATCTTAATCGTATTTTTCGGCTTAGGCTGGTTTATTGAGCGCTCAATCGAACAGCATTTTAGCGACGGTGACGCCGCCGAGCTTAAAACAATTGCCGTCGCCGTCATCAACGCCATGGACGCCAAAACCGAAGAACCTATTCCAAAACAGCGCCTGAATGATTTTTTAGTCGGGCATCACGGCGCGATTTTACAGGTATTACACGCCGATAAATCCATATATTTTGAAAGCGCAGGACATCTTGATTTTTCACAATTTCCAATCAAACCACCAAACCAGAACAATGTTTCGACCCAACGCTGGGACGATGGCAAACATACCTACCAGATACTTACTCACCACAAAGTGAAAGCTTCCGCCTCGAATGACACCGTTACCGTGAATGTCGCAATGCCCATCGACTATCACTTAAGTTTTATCAATAATTTTCGTTTTGCCCTATGGACAATGATTGCCATCGGCGTTGGCGCAATGGGCATCATGGGCTGGGTTGCGGTACGTCAGGGACATTCTCCCCTGCACAATATCATTTCTCAAATTCGGCGCATTCATGCAAATGATTTAAACACCCGCCTCAATCCCGAAACTGTGCCTTACGAACTAAGACACCTTGCCACTTCATTTAACGAAATGCTCGCCAGAATGGAACAGGATTTTCAGCGCCTGTCTAACTTTTCAGCCGACATCGCCCATGAGCTTCGCACACCTGTCACCAACTTACTCACCCAGACTCAGGTATCACTATCACAGGAGCGCAGTAACGACGAATATAAAGAGATACTGTATTCCAATATTGAAGAATACGAACGCATGGCACAAATGATCAGCGACATGTTATTTCTGGCACAAACAGAGAACGGATTATATGAACTCAATTCCGTTGAAATTGATTTGCTTAACGAAGCTAATAATTTGCTGGAATATTACGAGGCCTGGGCAGAAGAAAATGAAATTTCGCTTTCGCTATCCGGCACGGCTAAAGTCAAAGGCGACAAACTCATGCTTCGCCGGGTGATGAGCAATTTATTATCCAACGCAATTAAACACACACCCGCCGGCAACCAGGTTAACATCACACTTTCTCAAAACAGGAAGTCGGCGACTATTTGTATTGAAAACTCCGGCGTAAAAATTCCGGCCGAACACATCCCGAAATTATTTGATCGTTTTTACCGGATAGATGCCTCACGAAAACGTAACGGCGACAGCACCGGCCTGGGACTGGCTATTGTCAAATCTATCGTTGAAATACACGGCGGAAAAATGGATGTAATTTCCAATAAAAACACAACCCGGTTTTGTGTAAAAATTCCATACTTAGAGTGACAATACAACAAGGACATTTATGAACGTCACTTTCAGCGCCAGCGCACTACTTTCTCTGTTGATATTTTTCAGCTCAACAGTAATGGCCTCGGAACCAATCCCATTTGCAGACCCGGCTAACAGCCAGCAGATAAAACGCGGAAAATTAATTTACAAGCGTTTTTGCTCATACTGTCACGGGCACGATTTACAGGGTCAGACCAACTGGCGAATACGAAACCCGGACGGCAAACTGCCCGCACCACCTCATGATGAAACGGGCCATACCTGGCATCATGCCGATGATTTATTATTTGGTATCATCAAATTTGGCCTTATACCGCCTTATGGCCCTGAAAATTATAAAACCGATATGCCCGCCTGGGGAAACACCCTGAAAGATGCCGACATATCGGCGGTGCTGGCATATATAAAAAGCCGCTGGCCAGCAGAAATTCAGAAAATACAGTCGGAAATGAATGAAAACTCAGATGGGTAAATTTTTACCGATTAACCTAGAAAGATCAGTTAGACGCGAGAATAGAGTGCAAGTAATTGGTTTGATTGGCGTAATGAAAAAGTTGTACTCTAGCTCGTGGATCAACTGATTTTTCCAGGATTAACCTCATACCCATTTTCCAGCCAGTCCGTCATACCACCTTTTGTCACATGCACATCCGCAAATCCCTGTTTCGCCAATAACAGTGCCGCCTTTGCTGAGCGCCGATCAGTACGACAAACAATGAAAATGGGTTTTTCTTCGTAATCGGCCAGTTCGCCAAACCTGTTTTTAATCTCCTCCAACGGCATATTTTTTGACGCAGGAATATGTCCCTGCTCACCAACAAAATCATCCGCCGCACGAACATCCAATACCAGAATATCCTCGCCAGCATCTAAACGCTGTTTAAGTGTTTTAATGTCCAGCATTGGTTTTTGTCTTAATTGCGCGATCAGTCGTGGTAAAAAGGCCACTACCGCAATTAGGCCAATCGCCAACAATATTTTCTGAATCAGACCTTCGCCACCCGCTGCAGCTTCCCGCCCGGCGTACCCCAAATAGGTATATGCCAATGCGCCCGGTGCCATGCAAACAAACGTTGCGATAACGTAATGAGAAAATTTGATACGGGTTAAACCTAACGCGTAGTTTAATAAATTAAACGGAAACAACGGCACCAGACGCACAAACGCCACAAACCGCCAGCCCTCACCCTCGACCCCGTTTTTTAGCTGCTTTAACCGACCACCTGTTTTTTTCTCCACCCAGTCAGACACCAGGTAACGAGCCACCAGAAACGCCAGCGTTGCGCCAATTGTTGCGCCAACCAGGTTGTATAAGGTGCCCCATACCGGCCCGAATAAGGCACCGCCAGCAAGCGTCAACACCGAGCCCGGCAAAAAAAACACCGCAGCCAGCGCATAAATAATCATAAACACTAAAGGCCCGGCCATGCCTGCACTTTTCACCCATTGCGCCAGCGCGACAGCATCCAGTTGATCCCGATAGATAACGGCCACAGCAATGCCGCCCAGAATTACCGCAGCCAGCATTAAACGTAAAAAAGTTTTATTCATTCGCTTCACGCTCTGCCTTACTATCCCACTGACGACGATTAATCGCATAACTGGTAATTTTGCCTTTGAACGGCAGCGTCATCAAACCCCAAAACCAGGCCACCTGCTTCATATCGCGGTATTTATGAATACCAATGGTCATATCTTCATGGCCTGCGCGAGGCTGGTCACGATAAGTGCCAAACAGTCGATCCCAGATTGAAAGATTAAAACCAAAGTTACTGTTCGCCTCATCATCCTCAACCGAATGATGTACCCGGTGCATGTCAGGCGTGACCAGCAACTTGCGGATTTGTTTATCCAGCTTCAGCGGCAAGCGCACATTACCGTGGTTAAACATCGCCATGGCATTTAATACCACTTCAAAAATCACCACGGCGATCACCGGCGCACCTAATACCACAATAGTGGAGAACTTGATTAACATCGATAAAATAATTTCAATCGGGTGAAAACGTGCGCCCGTTGTCACGTCATAGTCTAAATCAGCGTGATGCACACGATGCAGTCGCCACAGGGCCGGAACCGCATGCACCAATACATGTTGCAGATAAATAATAAAATCCATTGCCACAATGGAAATCAGCACCGCAAAAAAGAAAGGAATATCATAAACATTCAACAAACCCCAATTTGTCTGCGCCGCAAACGCCGCCACGCCCACTGCCGCCATCGGAAACAGCACACGCAACAAAAAGCTGTTAAAAAATACCAGACCAAGATTATTCCCCCAGCGAACCGCCTTAGATACCGTTAGCGCACGACGCGGCGCAACCACTTCCCACACCGCCATTGCGCCAAACACGCCAAAAAAGAAACTGAGACGAATAATAACCTCATTGTCTAAAACCCATTGCTCAAAACTCATAACACACCTCTCGCACCTCTCGCACTTTTCCCGCTTACGCACCACATATTCAAACAACTACTTGAATACTATAACGGACAAGCATACTTTTATTCAAGAACTTATTTGAATATTTATTGACCCATGGCCAAACCGGACACCACAAAAGAAATTGTCGCCTACTGCCGCGGCCCGCGGTGCGTGTTAGCCTTTGTGCGGTTGAACCTAGAAAGATCAGTTGGACGCGAGAATAGAGTGCAAGTAATTGGTTTGATTGGCGTAATGAAAAAGTTTGCGTTCACCTGGTTGGTGAATCAAATCTTTATCATATAGCCAAGCGAATCAAGTAGTTGTGCTCTAGCTCGTGGATCAACTGATTTTTCTAGGTTGAACAATTGCGCGCAAAAGGTCTTAAAGCGCAGCGCCTTGATGGCGGTTATCCCAAATGGAAATGACAGAGCTTGCCCACCGAATAAAAAAAACCTGCAACAGCGTATGAACTTATGTGCTAAAGTCCTATCTCACTTGTATGATGTACACTAAACAACCGATGTACACTAAACAACCAAAGCCCAGACAGAGCCCAGACTAAAATCTGAACCAGCGCCCCAAAAAAATCAGTGAAACACATTAAAAAAATCATTATCTATCTCTTTATCATTGGCTTGTTCAGCAGCAATATTACCTGGGCGGGTAATGGCATAATTAATGACGTGTTAGACAACACACAAAACCTTGTTTTTTCCACAGAAACTCACGATGCTGATGACCACGGCCCCAGCACGCGTGCGCCCGATAGCCACAACACCGTATTACACCACCTCATTGATCAACATCACGATGACCACGATTGTCATATGTCATCCCATTTGCTGGGTCTCAACTCTACCGATATTTGCATCGCACACTTCGCAATAACACAAACTTACAGTTCGCCAGACTTTCAATTTTCATCACAGTCCATCGCACCACCCAACAAACCTCCTCGCGTTTAACACAAAGTCGCAGCTGCGTGCTTTTTTCGCGATTTGCCGCCTTTTTTCGCCTGTTTAACAGTAAACTCGCCAAATAATCGCATCATTTCGCCATTTTTACACAAACTCGCGCACCGACTGACCACATTTTCGTTTTGTTCGCCTTACCGCGATTTATTTAATTATTAGGAAATTTCAAATGTCTCATCGGTATTTTTTTCAGCCGCGCATGATTGCGGGCCTGATACTTTTAGGCGCAAGCTCACAAAGCTTTGCGGCGCCTTCGCTTAATACATTTATGCAACGTGTCTGGCAGGAAAACCCCGCCATTCAAGCCTCTGAATCGGCTTTAGAGGCTGCAAGGTCACGTAAAATTGCAGCAGATAAGCCCATTTACAACCCGGAAATCGGCGCAGATTTAGAAAAAGCCACCGCCGACACCTTTAGCATCGGCATTAACCAGACAGTTGACTGGGGCAACAAACGTAACGCCAGCACCGGCATCGCCGATGCTGAAATTCAGCTTGCACAGGCCGAGTTAAGCAGTCAGCGCCTGAGCATTTCGGCAGAAATACTCAACGCTTTAACCAACCTGCAAGCAATACGCGCCATGCAGAACTTAGCGCAACAACGCGTAGACCTGATGCAGGAGTTACTGAAAAACACCGAAAAACGTCAACAAGCCGGTGATGTTGGCCTGCAGGACGCCGCGCTTGCCCGCGTTGCATTAAGTGAAGCGAAAATTCAATTCGCCAATGCTGCCGCGACACAGGCAAAATATGTCACCCAATTGCAAGTGGCAACGGCACTTTTTGTAAAACAGTGGCCAAGCCTTCAACAGGCACCACCCTCACTGGCGGCCTTAAGCAATGTTGAAAAATACCTCCAGCAACTACCAGCAATACGTGCATTAAAAGCCGAATTAATCGCTGCAAAATCCAACGTGAATTTATCCAAAGCGCAACGAAAAGCAGACCCCAGTTTTGGTGTACGTGGCGGCACGGAAGACGGACAGGCATTGGTTGGCGTGAGTTTTTCTATTCCGTTAATGCTACGAAACAGCTACCGCGCCGAAGTCGAGGTGGCCAACCAGGAAGCCTTACAAATCGAACACATGATGCGCTACGCCATCCTCAGAGCCGAAGCGCATTTAAAAGGCTCTCATCAACGCTACCAGCTCACTTACGATGCCTGGCAATCATGGCAGGCGAACGGATTAAACAGCCTCAAGGAGCAAATGGATTTAATTAAAACCATCTGGAAATCCGGCGAAATGAGCACGTCCGATTACCTCATTCAGGCCAAACAAAATGTTGACGCACAACAAACCGCAGTGAGGCTATCAGCACAAATGTGGGAAGCGTGGATTGAATGGCTCGTCGCCTCAGGGCAGATCGAACAATGGATTAAGCAGAGCAAATAACACTAAAACAATAAAACGGAACCGTGAAACAGAATAAAACACGATTCCTTCCGGAGAATTTTATGAAAAAAACATTATTAGCGCTTTCAATCATCGCCGCCCTATCGGGCAATGCCCTGGTTTTGGCCAATGAAGACCTTGACCACAAGGCTGAAGCAAACAACATGGACGTCGGCTTCAGCATGGGTGGGGAAGAAGAACACGGCCATAATGAAAGCGAACATGGCGGTCACGAAGAAGATGAAGGTGAAAGTGAAGGCGGTGTTGAGCTCAGCAAGGCACAACTGTCGGCTGCGGGCATTGTGGTCACGCCAATCGGCAAGCAATCGATATTACAAATTATTGCCGCACCAGGTGAAGTTTTTTTTAACGCCTACAGCGCTAAAAAAATCACACCTCGCATTAGCGCGCAAATAATCAAGCGCCACAAACGTCTTGGTCAGTTTGCGAAAAAAGGCGACACCTTAGTCAGCTTATCCAGTGTTGAAATGGCACAGGCACAGGGTGATCTTATTGTTGCAGACCGCGAATGGTCACGAGTGAAAAAACTGGGTAACAAAGTTGTTTCTGATCGCCGTTTTGTTGAAACCCAAATCGCCCGCCAACAGGCCTACGCAAAAGTGCTGGCTTTTGGCATGACAAAATCACAAATAAAACAATTACTCAAAAGCAAAGACCTCAGCAAAGCCGTTGGCCAGTTTAACTTGCTCGCCACCCAAAACGGCACCATCACGGATGATAACTTTATTGAAGGTGAAATCATCCAACCCGGTCGTGTTTTGTTTGAAATCAGCGACGAAACATCCATGTGGGTTGAAGCCCGTTTAACACCCAATGTTGCACAGCAGATTATTGTCGGCGCACCGGCCACTATTTTGGTTAACAACAAATCATATCCGGCAAAAGTAACCCAAATTCATCACAAACTTGATGAAGCAACTCGCACCATTGCGATCCGAATGGAAGTTGATAACCTTAATGACAGCTTGCATCCGGGCTTATTTGTTGAGGCCAGAATTCAAAGTGCCAATAAGGCTTTCGCACTGGCTTTACCTGAAACCGCTGTTTTACGAAACCCTGACGGCGACTGGGCAATTTTTGTTGAAGAAAAACCCGGCCATTTCAAGCCACAGGAAATCGAAGTTTTAGGCAAGTCGGGCAACCTCATCATTATTGGCGGCGTTAAAGAAAACACACCGGTTGTGACGAAAGGCGCCTTTTTTGTGCAATCAGAAATCGCGAAAAGCGGTTTTTCAGTACACAATCATTAAGGGGCTACACCGATGTTAAATAAATTAATTGATATGGGTGTCGAAAACCGCCTGTTAGTGGTGATCGCACTGCTGGCAACGCTGGTTGGTGCCACCCTGATTTTACCCAAACTAAATCTTGATGCATTTCCTGACGTGACTAATGTCCAGGTACAAATTAATACTGAAGCACAAGGTCTTGCTGCTGAAGAAGTTGAGCAGCTCATCACATTTCCCATCGAAGCGGTAATGTATGCCCTGCCTGATGTGGAAGAGGTGCGCTCAATTTCAAAAACCGGCCTGTCGGTAATTTCGGTTGTCTTCAAAGAAGGCACCGACATTTATTTCGCAAGGCAACTGGTTTTTGAGCGTTTACAGGTCGCCAAAGAAACCATTCCCAGCGGCATCGGAACCCCGGGCATGGGGCCAAATACATCCGGTCTTGGTCAGGTGTTTCAATACATTTTGCTAGCCGAAGATCATTCAAAATATGATGCGCTTGCCTTGCGCAGTCTGAATGACTGGGTTGTAAAACTATTACTCATGCCCATACCCGGTGTTACCGAAGTGCTCTCGTTTGGCGGTGAGGTTCGTCAGTATCAGGTGCAACTGAATCCGCGGCAACTATTGGCCTACGACATCACCAGTAACGAAGTTGCTGAAGCGATTGAAGCCAATAACCGCAACGCAGGTGGCTGGTATCTTGACCGCGGTGAAGAGCAATTAGTCATTCGTGGTGTCGGCTGGTTACGTAGCGATACTGATGGCCTGAAAGATATTGGTAACATCCCGTTAAAAAATATTGACGGTATTGCTGTGCGGGTAAAAGACGTTGCCAAAGTTGGTTTCGGCCCCGAGATCAGACAAGGTGCCGTATCAATGACCCGCCGTGATGCCAACGGCGATCCGGAACAATTGGGTGAAGTGGTTGCCGGTGTGGTTTTAAAACGCATGGGTGCAAATACCAAAGCCGCCATTGATGGCATCAAGACACGCCTGCCCGCTATTCAAATGGCATTGCCTAACGGCGTCACTATTGAAGCGGTTTATGATCAGTCTCAGTTAGTCGACCAGGCCGTTAACACGGTAACAACGGCGTTATTAGAGGCCTTTGTGTTAATCGTGATTATCCTGATGCTATTTTTACTTAACTTTCGTGCAAGTATATTGGTATTAGTTTCGGTACCGATTTCCATTCTGCTGGCTTTGATGGTCATGGCGCAATGGGGCGTATCGGCAAACTTAATGTCGTTAGGAGGACTGGCCATTGCCATTGGTATGATGGTAGATGGCTCAGTGGTGATGATGGAACATATCTTCAGCCACCTAACCAAAGCTGATGCAGACCATCACAAAGATGCAGAAAAAAGATCCGGTGGTGAAGCTCACCCTTACAACTCGGCATCCGATGATCACGGCATAGCCTTGCGTATTCAGGAAGCCGCGCGTGAAGTTGGCAGGCCGGTATTTTTTGCGGTGTTAATTATCATCATCGTATTTGCGCCACTGTTTACACTTGAAGGCGTTGAAGGCAAACTGTTTCAACCGATGGCAATTTCGATAGTGCTCGCGATGTTAGCGTCGTTATTAGTCGCGTTAGTCGTTGTGCCTGCGTTAGCGACGTATATGTTTCGCACAGGCGTGAAAGAGAAAGAAAGCTTTATCATGAAACCACTGGATAGAGGTTATCGTTTTCTCCTCGGCGGCGCATTAAAGAAACGCGCTATGGTGGTGCTCAGCGCCGTCGTGCTCTTCATCGGATCATTGGCACTGGTGCCTTTTCTTGGTACCGAGTTTGTGCCGGAACTGGAAGAAGGCACAATGAACATCCGGATCACACTGGCACCTTCATCCAGCTTAGACACCTCGTTAGACGTTGCAAAAAAACTGGAATCTCAGCTGATGACCTTTCCGGAAGTGCTTTATGCATTTAGTCGCATTGGCCGCGCAGAAATTGGCGGCGACCCGGAGCCGGTTTCAAATGTGGAAATTTTTGTCGGCCTAAAGCCCGTTAAGGAATGGACAAGCGCGCCAAACCGCAAAGCCCTGCAGGCGTCAATGGAAAAGAAAATGGAAATCCATCCGGGTTTATTGTTTTCGTTCTCTCAACCAATTGCAACAAGGGTAGACGAATTACTCTCGGGTGTGAGAGCACAGCTGGCCATTAAGTTATTTGGCCCTGATCTTGATCAATTGGCAAAATCAGGTAAAGAGATCGAAGCCCTGGTTCGTAAAGTGGATGGCACACGCGGTGTCAGCATGGAGCAAATTGGCGGTGAAGCACAATTATCTGTTCGTCCTGATCGTGACAAACTCGCCAGATACGGTATTCCTGTTGCGCAAGTGATGGACTTAGTGTCTGACGCGATTGGCGGCCGTGGCGCTGGGCAGGTCATTAACGGTAACGAGCGTTACGATATTTATGTGCGTCTTGATGAAACCTACCGAAACAGCGTTGAGATGATTAAAAGCCTGATACTGCAAGCGCCTAACGGCGCCTGGGTGCCATTAGGCGACGTTGCTCAAGTCCAGATTGAATCCGGACCGCCGCAAATTCGTCGTGATGATGTACAGCGTCGAGTAGTTATCCAGTCCAATGTTGAAGGCCGGGACATGGGTGGCCTCGTCGCCGAACTACAACAACGCATCCGCACCGAAGTCAACTTACCACCCGGTTACACGGTTGTATTCGGTGGCCAGTTTGAAAACCAGCAACGGGCACAGGCGCGATTAATGATCGTAGTGCCGCTATCGCTTGGACTGATCTTTTTGTTACTGTACTTCGCGTTTCATTCTGTCGGACAAGCTGCGCTTATCATGCTTAACGTACCATTAGCACTTATCGGTGGTATCGCGGCGTTATTTTTTAGCGGCCAGTACCTTTCCGTACCAGGCTCCATTGGCTTCATCGCCTTGTTTGGCGTCGCGGTATTAAACGGGGTTGTGATGGTAAATGCCATTAACCAGCGCATTGAAAGTGGCAACGATGTGCTCACCGGCATTTATGAAGGCGCATTGTCACGTCTACGACCGGTATTAATGACCGCCAGCATCGCTGCGTTAGGTTTGATACCAATGCTGCTATCAAACGGTATTGGCTCGGAAGTACAACGTCCTTTGGCAACGGTGGTGGTTGGCGGGCTCGCCTCATCCACCCTGTTAACACTGTTCATCTTGCCGGTGTTATACCAGCTATTTTCAAAGACGAAATTGAAGTAAACAACCAAGCAAGAAGAAAAGGCAGGGCTAACCAATTCTATAAAAAAAACAAAAATGCCCGGCTAAAAGCCGGGCATTTTTTAACGTCTAACTAAAACAATAGCGACTTAGTAACCAACCATTAAATCAATCGCGGTAACCGTATCACCAAGATCTCCACCAATGCTGGCAACTTTAAGGCCTAAACGCTTGTTAGGTGCCAACAAATAGTTAGCGCCAACCTGTGTCATCGTATTATTGTAATCCCTAGACATGCTAGTCATAACCATCGTACTGTCAGCATTCAACGCGTCGACAAAATAAGTCGCACTTGTGTAACCGACAAAAACTGATAATTTGCGCATCATTTCTGCATCAACTAACACACCAAATGACTCGTTATCACCCCGTGTAGAGAAGTTATACCAGTTAAGATCAGCCAACGAAGCAGACTTAGGCGCCGTTGCATAACTTGCATAAACACCTACCGGCAAACCAACAACCATGCCCTGGGCCTGGAAGTCAAATGTTGTGGCTTCCGCTTTGTACTTCGTACCGTTCTGGACACTCCAGCCACCACGATAAAGCTGCACACCCAAACCCAAGTCCCATCCTGCCACCATCGGTGTCAAGACAGCACGAACATAATGCGCAAACTCTGGACTTTCAACATAATCCATTGACTGGGCACCAAAATAAGCACTGTAATAAACATAACCCATCGAGTTTTGAGCACTGGTACCAAAACCCGTTGCCGTACCGGCCATATTCATATTCATATTCATGTTGCCGCCGGCCATATCGTCCATCACGGCACCCATCAATGTTGCACCATGTTCCATGTGTAGACCAATAGCACCCATGGCATTCGCACCCGGTTGCGCGACGTTCATACCCATCGCACCGGTACTCAACAACTCATAACCATAAGCAGGACCAGCCATCGCCGTACTGAACGCATTTAGTCCGGCTGTTACACCCATCACATCCTGAACGTAGTTCCATTTCAAGCTACCTAACTGAGCAATTCCAGGGCCGGCGGCTGGCTCAACTTCCTGCTCATTTCCACTGGCGTCCGTGTACGAAGCACCTTCAAAAGGCATCTCCATTAAGAAACCGGAGTTAGGCGAAACCCGCCCACCGAAATAAATAGACAAAGAAGCCGGGAAGCCCGCTTTCTTGGCCGAATTTGTTGAGTCCTGAAGCGCTAGCGTACCAACGATAGCCGCATTTAACGCACTCGGTATTGATAAACCGTCACCCTCAACCATCTCCTGGGTACCAGCCATGGTGTAACCCTGAGCTTTAAACATCCTTCCAAAGCCGTTTAGCGTCGGAAAGTGCTGGGCATGACAAGCCGTACATGGCTGACCAACTTGTCGTGCAAAAGCCGGTATGGCCTCGGCATCTTTCGTGATAAAAGTTTGAGCTAGCAATATAAAAACAAAATTTGTCATTATAATCCTAGGTGCTAATTTTTTGATTCCTGCAAACATACCCTTTAATCTCCTATGATTATGTAAAATAGTTAAGTTGTTCGACCCAACTATGCAACCAGACAATGCAGGCATAAATTATGCCCGTTCCCCTCGAATACAATGAATGGTGATATTTAATCGTGGATTATATTGAGGCAACGCGGCGCCCCAATTACATCATTAGAACAACCAAACTCACTCCACAACTGCCGTACCCTATACGCATCGTTAACCGAAAGAAATTGTCCGCCGTCATTTTTGTGGAGTAGTTTGCAGTTTTCACTTCTTTATTGTTTTTTTATGATGCAACATAACCACAGTATTTTTGCGAAATACAAATAATTTCAACAAAATAGCCAGACCACCTAAAATCATCAGCAGGCATTTCCCTGACCACCAATTTTTTTTAAAGAATTCACCAGGCCCCGCCGATACCCCTGTTTACGAGGAAGAGTGATGGGGAAAATCACTCAAAACGTGCCTCAAACCAAGGAGAAAACGTACATGAAGCTTATTTACACCCCGATAGCAGCCCTGGTACTCAGTAGTACTTTGGTCGTCGGCAACAATGCAAACGCGGCAGGCTGGGCCGATCGAACCAGTATTGGTGGTTTTGCCAGCAGTAATTTCAGTGCCACCGACTCATCCGTCCCTTATAACGGAGAAAAAAACGTTGGCCACGACAATCAGGGCAGTTTTTCAAGTACACGCGTGGGTTTGACCATTAACAGTGAAATTAATAAACGGGTGCGCTTTGCCGGGCAAATGTTCACCGCTAAAGCCGTTGACTTTGATCTGATTATCGACTGGGCCTTTGCCGAACTAGCCATAACCGATGATCTAAGCCTGCGCGCCGGTAAAGTTAAGTTTCCAGCAGGAATACTCAACGAATACAAAGATGTCGGTTATGCCATGCCCTGGATTACCGCGCCAGCCGTTATCTATACTGAATTGGGTGCCCCTAACGGCCCGCAAATGACCCGCGCAGGATATACCGGCGGTAGCTTATTAGGGACGAGGAATGTCGGCGACTGGGCGCTAGATGCGGATTTATTTGGTGGTGAAATCAACCTGGAAGGCGCAAAGGTAAGAACCCTGATCGGCTTCAAAACCTCCGCCAACTGGGATGACGTACTTTTACTTCAAGCCTCAGCCTATGAAGGCACTATGCGTGGCACGACAAATCCGATGATGGAAGGCGCCAAACATAACGGCACAATGCTCGGCCTCAAAGCAGACTGGAATAACGTCATTGTTTACGCCGAACACGCACAAATCACCATGGGTAGCCTTGATAATATGAAAGCTGTCAGTTGGTACGGCACACTGGGTTATCAAATGGGCAAATTCTTACCACACGTCACCTTCCAGAGTTTTGAGCAAGGCAAAGGCGCCATAGACATGAACGGAAACCCGGATGAAGACAAACAAAACACCGTCACCGCAGGCTTGCGCTGGGACTGGTTACCCGGTGTTGCACTGAAAGCAGAGTTTTCACAGATCAACACAACCGAAGGCGTTGGCTTGTTTCCGCAGGGCAGCGCGCCTCCTGGAAAAGTTAACATGGTCAGCTTCGGCATCGACACCGTATTCTAGGAGAGAGCAAACATGAAATTATCAAAAACAAGTCTTCATACGCTCTCCGCCGCCCTGCTTTTTGGCACGCTAAGCGTTAGCACTGTAGTCGTAGCAGAAGTCGCTATTATCGCCAATACCGGCTCTGGCGCCAGTGAACTGGACGCAGGCACGGCTAAAAAGCTATTCCTGGGGAAAGTAAAATCAATCCCGGGCATGAGCGGTGTTTCTCTGGTCGGCCAGGCTGATGGCAGTCCCATTAAGGCGGAATTCGCCAAGAAGATTACCAATAAAGGCCTGGATAAATACAAAGCCTATTGGTCGAAGCGAATTTTTTCAGGCAAATCCGTTCCACCCACCGAGGTTAGCGGTGACGCGGAAGTCAAAGCCTATGTTGGCAAACACGCTGATGCGGTGGGTTACATTGATGCCGCATCCATTGACGACTCGGTAAAAGTACTTATGCGCGCACCTTAAAAAAGTGTCCGGGAATGGCAGGGAAGCTGCCGGACTGAATTCTTTGCAGCAAAACACTTTACTGCAAGTCATAGAAACAAGTCCGGCGGGCTACCCGGCCCTCGCAACGGTTACCATTCTCGAACCGCCTCTACACGAGGTTTAACAAGTTACAGGAATTTTTATTATGCCTTTTTTTAACACACTTTCTATTCGCCACAAAATTCTCTCCATCGTCGCAGTGGCTGTGACCGGTTTTGCCGTGTATTTTGCGGTAAATTTTACGGTAGCCAGCAGTAACAGCGGGCGCCTGACACAGGTCCACGAAAGTATTTATCCGACACTGGAAGGCAGCGAAAAAAATCTGGTGCACCTTGAAAAGGTCATCAATTTACTGGGCTCGGCTGTCGCCACTGAAGAAAAAGACGACGTCGACACCGCGCAGGAAATAGTGCAAACAATGCAGGCCACCTTTAAAAAACTGGCTGGGCTCGATGCAACACAGGCAGAGAAATTGAAAAGCCTGCAACAAGGGTTGAACAATTATTTCAGCGCGGCACAAGCACTCACATTAGGCATGCTTAACGGAAGCGTTCAGGCGAACCAGATCGCGCCGCGCAGTGAAGCAATGCAAACCACACTTAACGCCTTTCGTGACGAGTTAAAAAAATTCCGCAATGATCGTTACGCGGCTTTCACCGAAACAGTGAAGGCAGCCAACGAAGCGGCTCAGCTCAGCCTTAGCCTGGGTGCGATTATTGGTGGTGTATTACTGATTATACTTGCCGCCACAGGACACTTTATCGCCAGAGGCATCACCAATACCATTGCAAATGTTTCCGACAATCTACAAAAACTGGCCAGCGGCGAAGGCGATTTAACCCTGCGCCTGAGCATACACAGTCAGGACGATGTCGGTAAACTGGCCGGTCATTTCAACACCTTTATGGATAAATTGCAGGGTATCATTCAGCAATTAAAAGGCCACAGCGACCACGTTGGTACCGCCGCAGACGAGTTAGCTAACATCGCCCGTCTCAGCCATGGCGGCATGGAGCGACAACGTTCCGATACTGATCAGGTGGCAACAGCGAGCAATGAAATGGCCGCCACAGTAATGGAAGTCACCAACAGTGCTGAGCAGGGCTCAGAAGCCGCGAGCGCCGCTAATTCTGCCGCAGACGTTGGCAGCAACGTGGTCAACGAAACCATCGACATTATCAACCGCCTGGCTGATGATGTGGAGCAAGGAGAAAATGCAGTTAACCAGCTACGCCAGGACAGCCAGAACGTTGGCACAGTTTTAGACGTTATTCGTGGTATCGCCGAGCAAACCAACCTGCTGGCACTCAACGCCGCCATTGAGGCAGCCCGTGCTGGCGAACAAGGGCGTGGTTTTGCGGTGGTCGCCGATGAGGTACGCACACTGGCCAGCCGTACTCAGGAGTCTACCCAGGAAATTCAGGCAATGATCGAAAGTCTGCAATCCAGTGCAGGGCAAGCCACAACCATTATGGAACGTGGTAAAGGCACGTCAGAAGAAGGGGTCACCAAAGCAGCCGAAGCTGGTGAGGCGCTACGAAACATCGCCGAAGCGGTGAGTGTCATTAATGATATGAATACCCAGATTGCCGGTGCAGCCAAAGAGCAAAGCGCAGTGGCAACCGAGATGGACAAAAATATCACCAACATCAGTCACGCAACCGAGGAAAACACCAAAAACAGCAACCAGCTAGCCGGTGCCGGTAACTCGTTAACCGAAATTGCAACCCAGCTACAACGGGTAGTCGGTCAGTTTAAAGTGTAAAAACGTGAACTGAGTTACCCAAGCAAATGGAAAAAAGGGGAAGTCATTTCCCCTTTTTTTATTAATATGAACAGTCTCTGTGTATTTAATGTTCGAATTTAAAAGGGGCTGAGTACTTACTCAATTTTATATATCACTTTCACTGTCGCATCAACGCTATCACTGTGAATAAAGCCAATGCTGCCGCGATGATTAGCCACCCAACGTTTCACATCGGCATCATCTCCAGCTATTTTTATCGGTGAGGCTTTGCCGGAAAAAGTCAAACGCGTCCAGTGCGCCTTAAACTCACGAGGCTTTCTCCCGACCACGGCGCGAAGAAACTTTTTGCGCACATCACCATAAACATGATCAACCGGCTTGACAATTTGCCCGCCAATTTTATTGGCTTTGTTCAGGTAAAGCGCCTTTATTTCATCCGCCGTTGCAGATGCCAGGGTTGAAGCAGGGTTCACAATAACGGCAACACCGGCATATACACTTCCGACAAGCAGCATATAAGCCGATGCCGCCAGCAACTGACCTGTGCTCAAGCATGTTTGACTGTTTTTCACTTTATGTCTCTGCCAATCCCGTGCGTTAACCATTATTTAATAGACGACAACCTGTATAGTATGCGACAAACAGGCCCGCCAGCAAAACAATGCTCATAAATAAGCCTAAAGCTTTCTCCCTATCTCGCCGACAACCCCATTTCTACACCAGTTTGTAACAGAGTAGTTACGCAATAAAGCCAGGTACAGCATGAGGCTCCAAATGCATCAGTTTATAAATTTATCCATTCGCGTAAAAATACTGACGATCGTCTTTGGCGGGGTGCTCGGCATCGCGATCACGCTGGGGTTTAATTATAACGCCAGCACACAAAACAAAAATACCCTTGAGAATATATGGAAAATATACTTCCCCATTCTTGAACGCCTGGACGCCAGCCTGGTTCGTCTGGACAAAATCAAAGAAACCTACACTTCCGCCGCCACTCTGGGCGAAGAAGAACTGCTAGACGATATCGTTGAGTTAAAGGGTGCGTTTAACAAATCATTAAATGAAGTATCAGGCCTCAATACCGATGAAAAGAAAACGGTAAGCCAGATCCAACAGGACTATGCCGTCTACGCCAAAACCGCAGACGCCCTAAGTCGCGGCATGATTGATGAAAACCTCGATATTCAAACCATTCAAGCCATGCAGAAGGAAATGGTCGGGCAACTCAACACGTTGGAGAGAAACTTAGGTGACTTCAGAAAACACAGTTACCAGCGATTTACCAGCACGATTGATAAAGCCAACGCCGACTCAACCGAGGCCTTAATCAAAGGTATTGCCATTGGTGCGACAACGGTGCTGATATTAGCGCTTACCGGTATTTATATTGGCAATTCCATCACCAATAGCATTCGCAATGTTGGCGACTCACTGAAAGCCATGGCAAGCGGCACCGGTGACCTGACCACCCGCCTCAAAAGTAAGAGCGAGGACGAAATCGGTGTACTGGTCTCATGTTTTAACGCGTTTATGAGCAAATTAGCGGGAGTAATACATGACGTAAAAGACTCCTCCGCCGAAGTCAGCGACGCCGCAAGCGAAATGAAGAAAATTTCCCAGATGAGCCTCATTGGTATGAACTCGCAAAATGAGAAAATTGGTAACGTTGTTACCTCAATGGAAGAAATGACCAACTCGGTAAAAAGTGTGTCTGAAAGCGCAAACAGTGCCGCCAGCATTGCCGGCACGACCCGTCATGAGGCAAACACGGGTAAAAACGTTGTCGAAGAAAACATGGAATCCATCGACCAACTGGCAGCCGGAGTTGAACATGCCGCAACCGTAATCGAAGAGCTGGATAAACACAGCGAATCCATCGGTACGGTGTTAAACGTTATAAGAGGCATTGCCGAACAAACCAATTTGCTCGCACTTAATGCCGCCATCGAGGCAGCACGCGCCGGCGAACAAGGACGGGGGTTTGCGGTGGTTGCCGACGAGGTACGCACACTCGCCACTCGCACCCACGATTCCACCCAGGAAATAGACGAAATGATCAGTCGTCTACAGACCGGCACCCATAACGCGGTAGACACCATGAACTCAAGCCGGACACAGGCTCAGGCCAGCGTCGCCAATGCGGCAAGGGTGCGAGAGTCATTAGACAAAATCACCCAGGGCATCGCTCAAATCAGTGAAATGAATATTCAAATAGCCGGCGCCACCGACACGCAAAACACCTTCGCTCAAGAAATTAATTCCAACATTATTAATCTCGGCCAGGTGGTTTTACAGGTCACGGAAGACGCCCATGTTGCTGAGAAAAACAGTGAAAAAGTCGCCGAGCTGGCGCAATTATTAATGAAAGAAGTTTCTGTGTTCGGGGTTTAACTATTCGTGTAAGGGAAGAATTTGTGTAAGATGACGATTCACACCAGATAAGAATCAGCATCCCGATAAACAAATGATTTCAAGCCCCCGTTTAAACAGGATTAAAAGCGAAATAACGAGTTTTCAGTCAAGCGCACTGAAAAATGGCCATCGTCTGCCTGTTGTTATTTTTTCCTCAACTGTTTTGCTCAAAGATATCAGCAATGCCCTACTCGAGCTCACCGAGAACAAAGCACTCGTTTCCAGAACGAGCACGTTAAAAGCCAATGATATTATTGGTCGCGAATATGACCTGATTATTTTTTTTATTCACCCCGAGTTTGATCCGAATTTGTTCGCGGCCATATCAGGCACCTTAAAAACAGGTGGCCTGTTTATTTTGCTTGTTGCTGAAAACGATAAGCACACCCCCTTTTCACATTACATTGTAAAAACGATTCGGGAGAGTCAATTTTTTTTTCAGCTGTACGTAAACGAAAACAACATAGAATCTATCGCGCCGTTACAAACAGCACCAAAAGCAACAGGCGAAGGAAGTTTTTCGCAACAAAATCACGCCATTAACTTAATTCACAACGTTGCCACAGGGCACAGAAACCGACCGTTAACCATTACCGCAGACCGGGGAAGAGGAAAATCAGCCGCCATTGGCATTGCTATCGGGCAGTTGATTGCAGGCGGCACGAAACACATTCTCATTACCGCCCCTTCTCTCGCTGCCACTGCGGTCATTTTTAAACACATAAAGCAGGCATTACCGGATGCCATTTGTCACAAAGGTCAGGTAATACACCAACAAAGCCTTGTCTCATTTATTGCACCGGACAAACTGCTTCAAACCCTACCCGATACCGAATTACTGATCGTCGACGAAGCCGCCGGACTCAACCTGTTTATGCTTGAGACCTTTTTACAGCGCTACTCGCGCATTGTGTTTGCAACAACACTTCACGGCTACGAGGGGTCAGGCCAGGGTTTTATCACGCGTTTTTCTGGCTCGCTTAAACGCATCACGCCACATTGGAAAAACATCACACTGGACCCACCCATCCGCTGGCAAAAGAACGACCCGCTTGAAACATTCATCAATCAGACGTTTGTGCTTTCACCCGTTGAAAAACCGATTGAATATAAACGGCCGAACATTGAAAACATTAACATCCGCAGACTTACCCAGCTTGACCTTGTTAACGATAAAAGCCTGCGAGAAAATATTTATCGCATATTAAAGTCGGCACATTACAAAACAAGCCCGAACGATTTACGCCAGTTAATGACAGCAAAAAATGCCATTGTTTTTTGTGCTTATTTCGAAAACACACTCATTGCCGCAGCTATTGTTGAAAAAGAAGGCAAGCTGACGAGCGAATTAACCAATAACATCTATCAGGGCCGAAGACGACCAAAAGGTGAGTTCATCCCGCAATCAATCATCAATCATTTAGGTTTAAAAGAAGCTGCTGACTTACATTATTTACGCATCATGCGAGTTGCAGTCCAGCCTGAGTTACAGGGAAAAAAAATCGGCAGTTTTTTGTTATCGAAAATAATAACGTATGCGAAAAATGACAAATTTGATTGTATCGCCTGCAGCTTCGGCGCAACAAACCAGTTATTAAATTTTTGGGATAACTTTGATTTTCATATTTTACGTGTTGGCTACAAGAAAAATGTATTTAGTGGCTGCAATGCCATTTTGTTAGCAAAACCCGTTAGCGAATCTGCCAATCAGTTAATAGCTAAAACTGACGATATTTTTTATGATAATTTTATCGCACAACTGCCAAACGCCCTTTCCGACCTGGACAGCAAACTGGCTTATGCGATTATCAAACAGACAAGTAAAAACAAACAACCAAAAACCCTAAAAAACAGAACACTGGATGACATAAACAGTTTTTGTTTTCACCATCGCAGTTACGACGACAACCTGGCGTCAATCAAACAATATTTAGTGACAATAATTTCATCCGAGGCGTGTCTTGAAAAACTGACAGAGACACAAATCAAGCTGATAATATTAAAAGTGTTTCAAAATAAAAGCTGGAAAGAAATTTGTAAACGGCTAAACCTTTCAGGAAAAGCGCAGGCGATGGCAGCGTTAAAAAGCAGCTTGCGACTATTAGTTTCACTGACAGACGCGTGACGATCGATATTCAGGTGTAATCCATATGCATCCGAGGTAAAATACCCGGCATTTTCCACCATAAAAGATTAGTCGTGCTCGAATTAAAAAACGCCTGCCTTAAACGTGGCCCACAACTGTTATTTGAAAATGCCTGCTTTACCATTTATCCGGGAAAACACGTTGGCCTGACCGGTGCCAATGGCGCGGGCAAGTCCAGCCTGTTTTCACTGATTCTGAAAACACTGGAGCTGGACACCGGCGACTTTGAATTGTCGGATAAACTGGTTATTGCCCATGTTGAACAGGAAATCAGTAACCAGCACTTAAGCGCCATAGACTACGCCCTGGATGGCGACCAGGAACTGTCCGAGACCTTACGCCAGCTAAGCACCGCCGAAGCCGCACACGATGCTGAGAAAATCACACACTTGCATCAAAAAATGGAAGAAATTCAGGGATATGCCGGAAAAAGCAAGGCCGCAAAGTTACTAAATGGCCTTGGTTTCACGCAGCAACAGTTTAGTCATGCGGTTTCGAGCTTTTCCGGTGGCTGGCAGATGCGTCTGAATCTGGCCCGTGCTTTAATGTGCCGCTCAGACATTTTATTACTGGATGAGCCAACCAATCACCTCGATCTTGATACGGTATTATGGCTTGAGGATTACCTTAAAAACTATGCCGGCACATTATTGCTCATTTCACACGACCGGGATTTTCTCGACAGTGTGATTAATCAGGTATTACACATCGCCAACCAGAAAATCAACCTATATAACGGCAACTATTCGTCTTATGAAAACTATCGCGCAGAACAAATTGCACTTCAGCAAGCCGGTTTCGAAAAACAGCAAAAACACATTCAACACGTGCAAAGTTTTATCAACCGTTTTAAAGCCAAAGCCACCAAGGCCAAACAGGCACAAAGCCGAATCAAGGCTTTAAATAAACTCGAACTCATTGCGCCGGCACACATTGACTCGCCTTTCCATTTTTCGTTTGAGCCCCCTGCCAACAATCCCCACACTTTACTCAGACTCGATAACGTGGCGGTTGCCTATGATCAGAAAACTATTTTGGAACATGTCAATTTCAGCCTGTTCGCCGGGGACAGAGTCGGGTTGTTAGGGGCAAATGGCGCAGGAAAGTCCACGCTGATCAAATTGCTGTCTAACGGCTTAATCCCTGTACAGGGCGACATTGAGCTAAGTAATAACCTCAATATCGGCTACTTTGCCCAGCATCAGTTAAGTCAGCTTAACCTGAAAAACACGGCGTTGCAGCACATGGCGCTGCTGGATAAAAAACGAGATAATAAAGCCGGCGAACAAAAGCTCAGAAACTATCTCGGCGGGTTTAATTTTCATGACGACAAGGTTTCACAAATCATTGAGACATTTTCCGGCGGCGAAAAAGCCAGATTAGTGCTGGCGATGATCGTTTATCAAAAACCAAATTTATTGTTGCTTGATGAACCCACCAACCACCTTGATATTGATATGCGTGATGCACTCACGTTTGCGCTTCAGGACTTTGAAGGCGCGTTAGCCATTGTCTCTCACGATCGCCATCTTTTACGCAGCGTGTGTGATTCGTTTGTACTGGTTCACGACAAGGCGGTTACCGCGTTTAGCGGCGACCTGGAAGATTACCGGCAGTTTATCAAACAGGCGAATGCCAGTGGAAGCGCCGCTCCCGGTTTCATTGAAAACGGTGTATCAAGCACCGATTCGCAAATCAAGGTTTCAAAAAAAGAACAACGAAAACACGATGCAGAGCTAAGAAAAGCACAGCAACCACTGCGTAACCGCCTAAAAACCATTGAGCGACAGATGGACAAACTTAACGCGGCAAAAACCTCCCAGGAACAGCGACTATCCGACGCTGAGATTTACGCTGAATCCCGAAAATCCGTTCTCGCAAAAATCCTCAAGGAACAAGCCCAGACGAGCGCCGAACTGGACGAGCTTGAAATAGAGTGGATGGAGGTGATGGAGACATTGGAAACAGGCACCATAAATAGTTAAGTTTCATCCATTAGCTGCCGATTAGCCTTTTATATGATATTGGTTATTTAAAAGGGCCACACCGATGAAACTGATTTTTGTTAAACTTTCCACACTGTCACGCACGCTAAGCCTGCTGTTGGCGTCAGCGTTTCTCTTTAGTGCACCAGCATTTTCCGCAGAAGAGAGCATTGTTGTTTACACTTACCTGAAGGGTCACCACAAAGACCATTCCGCTGACTTCCGCACCATTACCCGAAAAAGCCTGAACAACTTGCGTAAATTTTCGGTCACCAAAGGACCAAAAGGCCGTATTTCGGCAAGCAAACCACTAAAGGAGCGCTTAAAGACCGCGTCTAAGGCAGGCGTTCGCTGGGTTGCAGACGTTACTTTCGAAACAGAAAAGAAAAACGGCACGCTAACATTTTTAATTTACCGCAGTAACAGCGAAAATATCTTTCGCTGGGTGGAAAAGTACAAAATTAGAAGCATGAAGGCATTCCTCTCCCAAATGGAATACAGCATGCCTTTAAAACTGAAAACCAAGTTTCTTGAACTTGGCCGCGTCATTAAAAAAGACAAACGCTTGATCTATTTTGATCTGGGCGAAACCGCCGGCGTTAAAGTCGGTGACACTTATAAAATATACGTCGAAGGTGATGAAATCGAAGACGACGACGGTAATTCCTATGGTTACCTTGAAGAAACCAAAGGCATTGTCGAAGTCACTGATGTAACCTCGGTTTACTCAATCGCCGAAATCATTATCGGCCAACTATCAATCGACACCGACCAATGGGTCAAGAAAACCACTGAAACCACACAAAACAGCTTCAACGGAAAAATTCTGTCCGTACTCGAAAATAAAATTGCGATTAACATCGGCAAAAGCGTTGGTGTTGAAGAAGGCTCTTATTATGCCGTGTTTCGCGAAATCAAAAACATCAACGACAAAGAATCGTTTCGACAGGCAGTTGGCCACATTAAAATTAACGAGGTATTTGATGATTTCTCAAAAGGTGAGCTTTCGATTTCCGACACGTTTGAGTTAACAAAATACACCATCAAAAAAGGCGACAGAGTCGAAGAGGTTGAATCACCCCGCAAAGACATGTGGTCGATCAACCAGATAATGACAAACGTCAACAGCGACACTGGCGCACGTATACTGTACTTCGCCTACCAGCGGGACTCACTGGTAAATGTTGAGATGGTCTACCGCTTAAAAGGCGGCTACGGCAACGGCACCCCTTTTGTGGCAGCCGGTGTCATGCAAAGCCTGGGACATAGCTCGCACGTATTTTACGGCCTGGACGTAATGTACATGGGCGACAGCGCACTCAACATGTTTATCTCAGTGGACATTGATACCCCGGTATCAAGAAACCTGAAAATAAACCTGGAGTCAGGCTTCATACTCGCCCACTCCGACGATACGTATAACGGCTTAAACACCAGCGTCGGTGTTAAATATGCATACGATTTATTTTAATAAGCGTAAATTTTTACCCATAAAAAAAGCCCTTCATTGGGGCTTTTTTAAAGCTCAATTAACGCTTCAGGGAGGTTAAATTTTGTTTTGGGTACAACGTTATTTTACGCGAGGAGAGGGAGCATATAAGTTATATGTGACCGATCCTAGTTTGAAATCGGCGTACCTGGGGCAAAACCATATCGTTAATGGCACAGGGTGTTTAGATTTTGTCCCAGGCGCAACGTTATTTTACGCGAGGAGAGGAAGCATATAAGTTATATGTGACCGACCCGAGTGAAAAATAACGTTGTGCCTGGGACAAAAGATGAATACCCTGTGCCATTAATGGCGGAAGTGGCGCATACCGGTAAACACCATCGCAATCCCATGCTTATTCGCCGCGTCAATCACCTCTTGATCCCGCATTGAACCACCCGGCTGAATCACGGCACTGATACCGGCTTCACCAGCTGCATCTAAACCATCTCTGAAAGGAAAAAATGCATCCGAGGCCATGACTGAACCTTTCACCACAAGATTTTCATCTTCAGCTTTTATGCCCGCTATTTTCGCACTATATACTCGGCTCATCTGGCCTGCACCGACACCTATTGTCTGACCGTTTTTAACATAAATAATCGCATTAGATTTTACAAACTTAGCCACTTTCCAGGCAAATAATAGATCTTTCATTTCCTGGGCTGTTGGCTTTTTCTCGGTGACGACTTTTAAATCAGACTCAACAATCACACCGTTGTCTCTATCCTGAATTAACAGGCCGCCATTCACGCGTTTAAAATCACGCCCGGCTGGATTTTTATCGGCCCACTGACCACACGCTAAGAGTCGTACGTTTTTCTTGGCGGCAACAATCTCGATCGCAGCAGCAGCAATTGAAGGCGCAATAATGACTTCAACAAATTGCCTATCGACAATCGCTTTTGCTGTACCCGCATCCAGCTCACGATTAAACGCGATGATGCCACCAAACGCCGACGTCGAATCGGTTGAAAATGCCAGATCATAAGCCTGTGCTATTGTGTCGCTAACAGCAACACCACAGGGGTTTGCATGTTTTACGATGACACATGCGGGCTCATCAAATTGTTTTACGCACTCCAGTGCTGCATCCGTATCAGCAATATTATTAAACGATAACTCTTTACCCTGAATTTGTTTCGCCGAACTGACACTGGCATCGGTAAGCGTTTTTTCAACGTAAAACGCAGCGCTCTGATGCGGGTTTTCACCGTAACGTAAATCCTGCGCTTTAATAAACTGCTGATTAAAGGTATTTGGATAATCACGCTTTTCACCATCAGGGCTAATCGTACCTAGATGATTCGCTATTGCGCCATCATAAGCGGCGGTGTGCTCAAAGGCTTTTACAGCAAGTGAAAAACGCGTCGCTTGAGACAACGCACCGTTCGCACCATTCATTTCATTCATTACTGTGTGATAATCAGATGCGTTAACAACAATCGCAACCGAGGCATTATTTTTCGCCGCAGAACGCACCATTGTCGGTCCGCCGATATCTATGTTTTCAATGGCGTCAGGCAAGGTGCAATCCGATCTTGCAATGGTTTGCGCAAAGGGATAAAGATTTACAACAACAAGATCAATTTCAGATATGCCGTTGTCTGCCATGATTTTCTCGTCGATCCCACGACGACCTAAAATTCCGCCGTGTACTTTCGGGTGTAATGTTTTTACCCGGCCGTCCATCATTTCTGGATACCCGGTATATTCAGATACTTCTGTCACGTTGACATCGTTATCCATCAACAAACGTGCCGTACCGCCAGTTGATAGCATTTCGACACCTTGAGCGTCAAGAAATTTTGCAAATTCAAGAATGCCATTTTTATCAGAAACACTGATCAAGGCGCGTTTAATTTTTACCATGTTTGATATCCAAAAAAATTAAAGAGATGATGTAAATGGAAAGTAATTCAAAAAGCGAAATACTTTCTGAATATTGTTGCGCTGCTTGCCATACTGCAACGCTAGATGACAGTACAGCTAAAAAACAAAGGCCGACAATCATTAAGATTGTCGGCCAGTAAAAAACGTATTAAAAGGAGCGGTTAGCCCAGGTCATACATTTTTAGTTTTTTACGCAAAGTACCACGGTTGATACCGAGGATTTCTGCAGCACGAGTTTGGTTGCCACGTGTGTGTTTTAATACGACACGCAATAATGGCTGCTCAACTTCACCGATAACCATTTTGTAAAGCTCGTTGGTACCATGTCCATCAAGATTAGAAAAATAAGTTTCCATCGACTCTTGCACACATTCCTGTATGTTTGATGTAGTTCCATCTACAGATTGAGTTTGTGTAAATCCATTTTCTATTGTGTTTTCAACTGGAATTCCGGTCATGCCGCTTTTTCCCCTTGCATTATTAATTGATGAAAAAATTCAAAAACAACAGCTAACTGTGCGTCAGCATTATCGATTACATTCATGTTTTTTCGAAAAGAAATATACCCCTCAAGCGTATTACAATACCAATTTATATGCTTGCGCGCTATACGGACTCCCCGATACTCCCCATAAAACAGATATAATTTTTTTATGTGGTCAGTTAAAACTTCTTGTCGTTCAAGCAATGTCGGTGCGTCAGCAAAAGAACCCGTGCTCAGATATTCGTTTATTTCGTTGAATATCCAGGGGTTTCCCTGTGCACCTCGACCAACCATGACCGCATCGGCGTTTGTATAATCTAGTACTTGCTTTGCTTTTTTCGCCGAGTTTATATCACCATTAACAATTACCGGAATCGAAATTTTCGATTTGATGTTTGCAATGGTTTCATATTCAGCTTCACCCGTGTACATACACGCGCGAGTTCTACCATGAACGGCAATTGCGCGTATTCCTGAATCTTCAGCGATTGCGGCAATGCCAACACCGTTTTTATTTTTTACATCCCAGCCTGTTCGTGTTTTTAAGGTGACGGGAACATTTACCGCCTCAACAACACTGCGTAATATTTTTTCTACTAATTTTTCATCACGTAATAAAGCGGAGCCAGCGGCAACACTACAGACTTTTTTTGCCGGACAACCCATATTGATATCAATAATATGAGCGCCGCTATCAACATTAAAACGCGCAGCGTCAGCTAATTTATCTGGATCAGAGCCAACGATTTGTACGCTTCGCAGAGTTTCATCGGCAGAAAAAATTAACCTTTCCCTGGTTTTTTTTGAATCCCTCAAACCCGCTTCCGATGACACCATTTCACAGGTTGTCATTGCAGCACCCAATTGTCGGCATATTTCCCTGAATGGCTTATCAGTTACGCCAGACATCGGTGCAAGAAATGCCTTGCCAGTTATTTTATAAGAGCCTATCTGAAACAATTGAGCCGACTGCAGTTTCCAAAAACGAAGAATAATCATACCGATTTCAGAATTATTATGGAACTAAAATTTGATCAATTTGAGGAAATATGTGCAGATTTGCAAAAAATAAAATAAATCAATAAAAATAAAGACACTTTTTTAAAAAATATTTTCAGAGTGTTTTACTGTGGATTTGGCCCGGGGTTAACTTCGGTTTAGCCTTTATTTAGCCTGCTTTTATTACCCGTTACGGCAATTAAGTGATTAAACCAATTTGTTTTATAAACTTTATTAGAAATGATTTTTTTGCTCACTCAAGAGCACTGGATACCGGCACAAAACGATTACGAAGATGACTGCAACAATTATTGTGATGATTATTAAATGGTTACTGGTTACTCGTTACTGGTTACTGAAAGTTAAATTCGAAATTCACTGCCTCTTCACCAGGGTCAACAATTTCCAGCATGATTTTTACCGGCACATCTTGTTTCATGCCCGCCACGATATCAACTTCTTTTGATAAATATTCTGCCGGAGAAAAGGTACGTTTTGCCATGATTTTCTGGTTAATGTCAGAAAAAGTTAATACCAACTCAGGAAAGGCTTGATCAAACCCGGCCTTGTTCTCAATGGTAGACGTGATTAACAGCGCGTTTTCTGCATTTGGATGAGAAACAACGTTGCGCTCAAGAAGCTCGATTGCAGCAACATCTGCGGCAGGGGTAATTTCACAGGGATAGACTTTATTCAAATACGTGCACAGGCTTTCAATTACCGGCTTTACATCAGGATACATCGCAAGATCCTGCCGTTTGAGATAGGCAAATTGCCCTGACAGAACAACAAGCAGCAACAATATGACAGATACCCACGCGACTTTGGCAAATCTTCCGCCCGACGTATTTTGCGACGCCTCAAGCTCTTCAAGCACATAACTATCAACCGAAGTCACTACGTCATCTGTATTTTTCGGCCTGGCATCCGTTTTTGATTCGTCAGTCAGTGCTTCAGATTCAAGAAAAGAAGACCCTAAATCAAAATTAGATTCATCTAATGCCTCGCTTTTAAGACTCGTCGACTCCGGCGCTGAATCAGGCAGCGAAGCAGATACTGACTCAGGTACTGACTCAAGTACTGACGATTGACCCAGCTCTTTTTCAAACTCAGACAGCGTTGAGGTTTCTGATTGCGATGGCGTTAACACATCCCCTAAACCTTCGGCAGTGGTGGGGCTATTGGCTTTTTCCGCTTCGCCAATATTACCAAAATCCAGATCCTGTAATTCATCCAGTTCACTGATTGACGACAATTCAGATACGGGCTCAGGTTTTATCTCTGTTGCCGGCACTGATTGTGCCATTTCTGTATCACCATCAAACAAACCGTCCAGCGCGGCATCGATATCCTGATTTATTTCTTCTTTTTCTACTGCCAACTTTGCTTCGGCCTCCCCATCAGCACTTGTGGTGGGAATTTCAAGGTCAGTAAGTGACATTAACTCTTCTTGTTGCCCGGTGTTTTCCTCGACGTTTTCCCCGGCAATCCCACTGGCAGGCAGGTCAGCGCCTTCCGCTATTTCGCTCTTTATCGATGCTGTTGATGTTGTCGCCGCAATTGATGCCTCCTCTGACTCGGCATCTTCTGACGCGATATCGGATTCAGCAGATACCTCACTCGCAGCGGACTCGAAGACCGACTGAGAAAGACTTTCGTCCAGCTGGTCACTTGATGGCTGCTTCACGGCATCTTCAGGCACAATATCAACCAGGCCGTCAAGCGCACTGAATACGTTGTCGCAATTGCCACAACGCACCTTGCCACCCGCCGCTTTTAGCTGTTTAGGGGTAATTTTAAAAAATGTTTCACAACTGGGACACTCTGTGTACATGCTTCAACCCGATATTTCGCAACTCTAAAAAACGTTATAATCAACGACCTCGCCAGATAACAGCGCTAAAAAACAAGCGCCTGGCGTTTTGTTCCCCGTAGCATAACCCAGCCATTAAGCACTTCTGCAGGCTGCATATCATAATATACCTGATACACAGCTAACACATCTTCAGCCTGCTCTTCCAAAATACCCGACAATACAATCTGACCCTTGTCTTTCAGCAATTCGGTAAAATGTTCGGCTAAGTCCATCAAAGGGTTTGCTAAAATATTTGCAAGCAATAAGTCGGCCGCTTTTTTAGGAAAATCCTCAGGCAGGTAACTTTTTATGTTTCCAGGCACCTTGTTTTTTTCTGCATTTGAGTCCGTTGCAACGAGTGCCTGTGGATCAATATCCACGGCACTGATACTTTTGGCCCCCAACTTTGCTGCCGCAATGGCTAACACGCCGGAACCGCAGCCGTAATCAATGACCTCCTGACCATCGGTTTTATGTTCATCAAGCCAAGCAAGGCAAAGCGCCGTTGTAGGATGCGTGCCCGTGCCAAAGGCCAGACCCGGATCAAGAAAAATATTAACCGCGCTGTGATCTTCAGGTTCAAACTCGCTCGGCACTATCCACAAATTTCGACCAAACTTCATTGGCTTAAAATCAGCTAACCAGGCTCGCTCCCAGTCCTGATCTTCAACCCGGCTTTCTTTATAGGCAGGAAATGGAGTCGCACCCAGGTTTTCTTTTAATAGCGCGATAGTAGCCGCTATATTTTGATCTAACTCGAATAAACCAACCACTTTTGTGTCCTGCCACAGCGGCGTTTCACCCACTGGCGGCTCAAAAATTTCATCAGCGCCGCCTTCTTTAAGGGTAACGGCTACTGCGCCATAATCATGTAATAAATCAGAGAGCTCTTCAGCGACTTCGGCGTTGGTTATAAAAGTGAGTTGATTCCAGGGCATATAGATAATTTTGGCTTTTGACTTTTGGCTTTTGACTTTTGACTTTTGACTAAGTGAAAACTAAAAAAAATGCCCAGACGACTAAGCACCCGGGCACTTTTTAAGCGACTTATTTCAGCACGTTCCTGAATTTAGTCTTCGAGTTTTTGCTCAAGATAATGAATGTTTGTACCGCCAGCGATGAAACCGCCATCTCTTAATATGTCTTCATGCAACTCTTTGTTGATTTTAATACCATCAACAACAAGCTCACTTAACGCGGTACGCATTCGCGCCATTGCCGCATCACGACTATTACCTGTCGCAATCAGCTTACCGATCATTGAGTCATAATACGGTGGCACAATATAACCGGCGTAAATATGTGATTCCCATCGAATGCCCGGCCCGCCCGGCGGATGAAAAGCGGTGATTTTTCCCGGCGAAGGCATAAATGTTTTTGCATCTTCGGCATTGATGCGGCATTCAATTGCATGACCGGTCAGTTTAATGTCTTCCTGTTTATAAGAAAGTGGCTCACCTGCAGCAACACGAAGCTGCTCAGCAACAAGATCAACGCCGGTTACCATTTCGGTTACTGGATGCTCTACCTGCAGGCGGGTATTCATTTCAATAAAATAAAATTCGCCATTTTCATACAAAAACTCGAAAGTACCCACACCGCGATAACCAATTTTTCGGCAGGCTTCGGCGCAGCGCTCGCCCATTCTATTACGCACTTCATCCGAAATACCCGGCGCCGGCGCTTCTTCAACGACTTTTTGATGACGACGCTGCATGGAACAATCACGCTCTCCAAGGTGAATCGCATTGCCGTGTGTATCAGCTAATAGCTGAAACTCGATGTGACGCGGATTTTCGAGGAATTTCTCCATGTACACGGTATCATCACCAAAGGCCGCAAGTGCCTCTGATTTTGTCAGCGCAATGGCGTTTGGCAGCGCGGCTTCACTACGTACAACACGCATGCCGCGACCACCACCACCACTGGCAGCCTTGATGATAATCGGGTATCCGATATCTCTTGCAATGCGTGAGTTTTCATCCGGGTCATCATCTAGTGGCCCGCCCGACCCCGGCACACAAGGTACACCAGATTCTTTCATGGCCCGAATAGCTGAAACCTTGTCACCCATCAAACGAATCGTTTCAGGTTTTGGCCCGATAAAGATAAAACCACTGCTTTCGACACGTTCGGCAAAATCGGCGTTTTCAGACAAAAAACCATAACCCGGATGAATCGCAACGGCATCAGTCACCTCGGCGGCGCTGATAATGGCAGGGATATTCAGATAGCTGTCTGCTGATGCTGGTGCACCAATACAAACAGATTCGTCAGCAAAACGTACGTGTTTTAGATCCCGGTCAGCAGATGAATGCACTGCTACTGTTTTAATACCCAACTCACGACAGGCTCTTAATATACGAAGAGCGATTTCGCCGCGATTGGCAATGACAACTTTATTTAGCATAAGAGTATATTGTTTGCACTTTAGGTTGACGATTAACGATACAAATAAGGCGCTGAATTATTCAATAACAAATAATGTCTGACCATACTCACAGGGTTGTCCATTTTCGATTGGCACATCAATAATAACGCCCGCTTTGTCTGCTTCAATCTGATTGAGAATTTTCATTGCTTCAATGATGCACAACGTATCACCAACATTTACCCGGTCACCAATCTCGACAAAGGCCTTAGCGCCCGGCGTTGCAGCCCGGTAAAAGGTGCCAACCATGGGTGAAGTAACAGCATGACCTGATGCTGCAGGCGCTTCTTCAACTGCTGCAGCGACAGCCGGCGCAGCAACTGCGACCGCCGTTGGTGCGGCCAATGGTGCAAAGGCAGGTACTGCGGGTGCCTGAGAACCATAACGACTAATACGTACGGACTCCTCACCCTCATGAATTTCAATCTCGGCAACGCCAGATTCTTCAAGCAGCTCGATTAATTTTTTAATTTTACGAATGTCCATTCTAAGACTTTGTCCTCATATCCAGAAATTTAATTGCTGCGGCCAACGCCAGCTCATAGCTTTGTGCACCAAGCCCGCAGATTACCCCCACCGCTATATCAGAAAAATAGGAATGGTGGCGAAAAGATTCTCGTGCGTGCACGTTTGATAGGTGCACTTCAATAAAAGGTATTTTTACCGCTGAAAACGCATCTCGCAATGCCACACTTGTGTGTGTAAATGCTGCGGGGTTAATAATAATAAACTCGATCCCATCTGACTTTGCCAGATGCACTCGATCTATCAACTCATGCTCGGCATTACTCTGAAATGCCTCGGTTTCATGGTTTTCCCGCTGAGCAACTTCACTAAGACCCTGATTAATTGAAACCAGGGTATCTCGGCCGTAATGACCGGGCTCGCGCTCGCCCAGTAAATTCAAGTTCGGCCCATGTAAGACTAATATTTTGGCCATATACCCTTTTTGTCGCTTTTTTTTAATTTTTTTAGCTTTATTCGGTCGGTTTTCACAACTAACAACTTGATTTTAAGGGGATCAATTATGGTTTTTTTCACAAATAACCCTAATCCAGGTCGTATTTCTGGATTCTGCACGAGATAAACAACCTTGTCCAGTCATTTCCCGACATTTAAACGCCGTTCGCAACAAGATTGCCTATTTTTCAACGGCAATCTGCAATCAAGCGAGCCGCATCAACATCACAACAGGCGATTTATCAGCTTTTCAATGGACTCTTTGGAGACTTCACCCCGATAAGTTTTTATAATTGCGCCACCTCGGTCAACCACGACAGTGTAAGGTAATACCCCAAGACGGTTGCCGTAAGCTTCGGAGACAAGTGCTGCCTCGTTCTCCCCGATAAGTATAGGATATTCTACGCCCATCGTATTTATGAAATCATCCACTTTGTCGGCATCATCGAGTGCAATTCCAACAAACTGCAAACCCGCACTTGCGTATTTTTCCTGTAATTCAATAAATGCCGGCATTTCTTTTCGGCATGGCGGACACCAGGTTGCCCAGAAATTAACAACCATCACCTGGCCGTTCCATTCATCGGCGTTACGCAGTTTGCCATCAAGGTCTTTTAGCTCAAATCCCGGACGCTGCATGCTTTCCATCGCTTTAGCGGCAACCGCCCCCGGCGTTGACTCTAAATATTTTTTTACTGTGCCATCACCGGCAAAAAAAGCCGCAGCCAGTGCTAACCCGCCAAGTCCGTACTTCAGTGGTTTAGGTATATTCATTGGTATTTTCATCCCCAAAAATGACGACCAACCAGTATCACGAATGATCCGGGTCAAAGGCCTTTCGAACATGTGCAGCAAATTTTTCCGCCTCGACAAAACCAACCAGCCTCATGCGGGGTAATTCTTCGCCCCTGGTATTCCAGAAAATCATAGAAGGTGGCCCGAGCAGTTTAAATTTCTTCAATAAGGCTTTATCCGTATCATCATTTAAGGTCACATCAGCCTGGAGCAACACGCCTTTTGCAAATTCACGCATGACGACAGGGTCAGAAAAAGTGTAACGCTCCATTTCCTTACACGAAACACACCAGTCAGCATAAAAATCAAGCATCACACCCTTTCCCCGCGAAGCAGCAAGCGCCACTTCACGATCAAGGTCAGCGATGGATTTGATCTTTTTAAATTCAACCTCCTGATGCGAAGCAGCAGTGCCAGCGAACATGTTCATAGTCCCGCCCCCGCCCGACGAAACACCACGTAATGGCTGCAACGGATCAGGCGCGTTACTGGCAACACCCACGAGCTGCAATACACCATAAACCAGCAATATCACGCCAAGACCTTTCCAGAGTTTTTTCCAGCCGCTGGCATCCGCCTTCAATTGCGTCATCGCGCCCATATAAACAGCGGACACAATCAATAACGCCGCCCAAAGCAACAAGGCAACAGCAGGCGGTGCGATTCGCTCTAACATCCAAATTGCAACCGCAAGCAACAACACCCCAAACACGGCCTTAACCGAGTCCATCCAGACGCCCGCTTTTGGTAACAATTTACCCGCCGATGCACCAATAGCAATCAACGGCGCCCCCATACCCAAACTTAACGCAAACAGGGCCAGACCACCAAGCACGGCGTCACCGGTTTGGCCGATATAAATCAACGCGCCCATCAACGGTGCCGCCACACAAGGACCAACGATGAGTGCGGATAAGAAGCCCATAATCGCAACGCCCGCAAGCGTTCCGCCTTTCTGGCTATTACTGATACTGGTTAATTTACTCTGCCAGGACGACGGCAATTGAAGCTCATAAAAACCGAACATCGATAAAGACAAGGCGACAAACACCAGACTAAATGAAACTAAAATCCAGGGGCTTTGAAATGCCGCCTGTAAATTTGCGCCAAACAGGCCAGCAATAACACCGGCGACGGTATAGGTTAACGCCATTGCAAGCACATACACGATCGACATAGTCAGCGCGTTACGCGTAGTTACTTTTTTACCCTGGCCGACAATGATGCTGGATAAAATCGGCACCATCGGGAACACGCAGGGGGTAAATGCGAGCAACAAACCAAAACCAAAAAAGGTCAAAACGATGCCGATAATACTGTCATTTTCTAATGAATCAGCGATGCTGTCCTGCTCGGAAAGTGGCTCATGCGCTGGCGTCGAAACTGCCGTGACTGTGGATGCGACTGAAGATAAAACCGCAACTTCAGCCGTTGTTGCAGCTGCCGGTTTTATGCCCTGTTTTTCACCTTTAGGCAAAGACAAACCCATGGTTTTAGACTCAGGCGGATAACAAAAACCCGCATCAGCACAGCCCTGATATTTCGCCCGCAAAACCATATTAACCGGTGAAGTAACCATACGATCAAGTGAAATTTTAATCGCGGCCTCACTGTAATACACCGGCATTTCACCAAAGACTTCATCATCAATCACTTTACTGACTGGCGGGTACTCGATGTACCCCAGGGTTATTCCTGCGCCATCTTCTACTGAAAATTCAAATTTATCCCTGTAAAGATAATAACCGTCGGCAATATCCCAATAGGCAAGGACAGTATTACCGTCAATGACCTCGGCACTAAAAACAAAAACCCGATCAGCTTCTAAAAATTCATCCTGCCTGGGCAGGCCCAGGCCTTTTGTTAACGAGTTCAGGGTTGGCAGACCGGGCTTTGTCACTGGTTCAACGGTGACCGGTTCGAGTGTGGCTGGCGCCAACTTGACACTGTCATCATCCGGCGGGATCAATGAGAGTTTGATTGATTCTTTTTGAGGCGGATAACAAATCCCAATATCAGCACAACCTTGCGACTCGGTATCGAGCACCATATCCAGCAGGACTTTGTCGGATCTTGTGATGGGAATATCAATACTGACCTTGTTGCGATAACTTTCAACCGCACCAAAAAATTCATCTTCCTTGATCTTTCCCTTAGGGAACCGCGGCTCACGGAGCACAACGTCTTCGCCGCTGGTCGAAAATTTAAACTTATCCCGGTAAAGATAATAACCGTCGGCGATTTTCCACTCGGCCCGAATCAAATTCGGCGCTACGGCGTAGGCTTTTAGTTTAAACGCCTCATTGGGCATTAACGGCTCGTCTTCCTCAAATGCAGCCCAGACCTGAGAAAACGAAAAAAACATCAATATAAATAAGGCAATAACTCGATTCATTTTTTACTACGCTTTTTGTTTATTATTTAGTTTATTATTTAATTGTTGCATCCCTGATCCAGGATAGAAATTCCGGCAAACCTTCGTTTATAGGGACTGCAATCACTTCGGGAAGTTCATAAGGGTGAGACTCACAAATTAACGCGTGCAAATCGGCGTATCGGCTGCTTGTAGTTTTTATCAGCAACAAGGTTTCCGAATCTTGTTTTACTTCGCCTTTCCATTCATAAATAGATGTCACTTCCGGTAAAACGTTAACACAGGCTGCGACTTTTTTATTAATAATGGCCTGTGCGAGGCTGACTGCAGACGCGTTATCGGGACAACTCGTCTGCACCAGTAAAAATTCAGCTTGATTTTGCATATAAAGACCTTACATTACGTTATGTGGACTAGACTATATTAGCACCAACACATTTTACAGGTTTTGACGATTTCTTTAAACCTGACGCCCAATTTAAGAAGAACTAAAACAACATGAACCCCTTAAAAATACTCATTATCCTGTTCATCGCGATACCGGTTGTCGAAATATACCTATTGATAAAAGTAGGCAGTGTTATCGGCGCAATACCTACCATTTTAATGATAATCGGTACTGCCGTACTCGGCGCGGCATTACTGCGAATGCAAGGCATATCAACCTTTAAACGTGTTCAAGGCGCCATGCAACGCGGCGAAATCCCCGCCATTGAAATGCTGGAAGGGCTTATTTTACTGGTGAGTGGCGCATTATTATTAACGCCCGGCTTTTTTACCGACGCCATCGGATTTGTAGCACTGGTTCCACCTATGCGCCGCGCCTTTATCGTATGGGCATTAAAACATTCCAACATCATGCAAACATCACAATTCAGGCAACACACATACGACGGTACATCCTACAAAGAAGAAGATGGACATATTGTCATTGAAGGGAAATACAAGAAGGGTGACAAAGAATAAAGGCGGTAGTACTTACGCAACTCAAGCCTGTAACTCAAGCCTGTAACTCAAGCCTGTAACTCAAGCCTGTAACTCAAGCCCATAGTTCAGGCCCATAGTTCAGACTCGTAGTTCAGGCCCATAGTTCAGGCCCGCAATTCAGGCCACCTTTATTCTCACCACTTTCATCAGCTCTAAATCAAAGCCTGCAACGCTTTCGGTGATAGGATAATCCTGGAAAGATCAGTTGGACGCGAGAATAGAGTGCAAGTAATTGGTTTGATTGGCGTAATGAAAAAGTTTGCGTTCACCTGGTTGGTGAATCAAATCTTTATCATATAGCCAAGCGAATCAAGTAGTTGTGCTCTAGCTCGTGGATCAACTGATTTTTCCAGGATAATAGGTTAGATTTACCCGCTGACCGCTTAAGTCTTTATAGCGTTTTTTGCGCTTGTATCGAAAAGGCACATCATAACCATCCAGCATCAACGTGTTCACGTACCAGTCATCCTGCTCGCGCTGCACATGAGAAACCACTTTTAGCATATCTGAATGGGTTAAAGCCTGATGTTTTTTCAGGAGTTTTTCTACCGGTGTGTTATTTTGAGAGGAAACCATGGCCATTATTTTACCCTAACTTTCATTGATAATCGCAATATAATCCACGCCAAGTACCATACCCCGGATTGACCGCCGTGGCTGGCGATTATGTCTTAGCGTTCACAACATCAGCATAACAACAAATATTACCCAATCATTTTGGGCATGCATAACCTAAATTACACTTTGAGAAAGGTAATACGACGAAGCAAATAACAAAGTCCGCGCGGCGAGCAAGTGCCGGACGCAAAAGGCAGATACGACCTCGGGCAAGGGGCTGGCTTTTATATCAACGCCACACAAATGCCTTGGGGACAAACGCGAGACATGGCAAAATTATGATGCCAGCCATTTAGTCAAAAACGGCAATAATCCCCTGCCGATCGTTGATCAAGAAACAGATGATGAGTTTTTCGCCGAACAACTAAACACAGCGCATTTTGAATGTGTGTGCGGATCAACCGGTTTTCCTACCCAAATTCGAATGCAACCCGGTTACGACCACAGTTATCATTTTATATCGACGTTTATTGGTGAACATTTGAAGCGCCACCGCCAGTTTCTATATTAACCAAGACAGGGAATAATTGCCGCCACCGGGGCAATTTCCACATTTCCCTACTTTTTTCACATTTCCCCCTTGAAACTCAATATTTCGCCACTATTATTAGCACTCGAAACGAATTAGCGCTAAAAAACAGGCTCAGCCCCTGTATTTCCGGCTGATCAGCCTAATTCGGTGAACAAATTTATTATTAAATGATTTAACACTATATAAACTGAAAGGAGATTCATTCACATGAGCATTCGCCCATTACTGGACCGTGTAATCGTTCGTCGCGTTGAAGAAGAACGCACTTCCCCGGGTGGTATCGTTATTCCTGATGCAGCAGCAGAAAAGCCTGAACAAGGTGAAATTATCGCTGTTGGCACCGGTAAACCTTTAGATAGCGGTAAAGTTCGTGCGCTTGACGTAAAAGTTGGCGATACCGTCATCTTCGGCAAATACGCCGGAACCGCTGTTAAAATTAACGGTGAAGAACTGATGATTATGAAAGAAGATGACCTTCTTGCCGTTCTAGGCTAAAGACTAAGCCACATCAAACACATTTTATAACTTATTTTAGAGGTATCAACACATGTCAGCTAAAGACGTACGCTTCGGTAATGAAGCTCGACAACGCATGATCGCCGGTGTAAACATCCTGGCAAATGCAGTAAAAGTAACTTTAGGTCCTAAAGGCCGTAACGTTGTTTTAGACAAAGCCTTTGGTGCACCCACCATCACTAAAGATGGTGTTTCTGTTGCGAAAGAAATCGAGCTGGAAGACAAGTTCGAAAACATGGGCGCACAAATGGTTAAAGAAGTTTCTTCACAAACTTCTGACACGGCCGGTGACGGAACAACTACCGCAACTGTTTTGGCCCAATCCATCGTTAACGAAGGCATGAAAGCCGTTGCTGCGGGCATGAACCCAATGGATCTAAAGCGCGGCATCGACAAAGGTGTTAAAGCCGCTGTTGCAAAACTGGAAGAAATGTCAAACCCTTGCACCGATAATGACGCTATCGCACAGGTAGGTACAATATCAGCCAACTCTGACACAAGCATCGGTGGCATCATTGCAGAAGCAATGGCCAAAGTCGGTAAAGAAGGCGTTATCACTGTTGAAGAAGGTTCAGGTTTTGACAATGAACTAGACGTTGTTGAAGGCATGCAGTTTGACCGTGGTTACCTGTCTCCTTACTTCGTCAACAATCAAGCTAACATGACAGCTGAGCTGGACGAGCCTTTCATCTTGTTATACGACAAAAAAGTATCAAACATCCGCGAACTTCTTCCTATTTTGGAAGGTGTTGCAAAAGCAGGCAAGCCATTATTGATCATCTCTGAAGACGTAGACGGCGAAGCATTAGCAACATTGGTTGTTAACAGCATTCGTGGCATCGTTAAAGTTTGCGCGGTTAAGGCACCGGGTTTTGGTGACCGTCGTAAAGCCATGCTGCAGGACATCGCTATCTTAACTGGCGGACAGGTTATTTCTGAAGAAGTTGGCATGAGCCTTGAGAAAGCAACTTTAGAAGAAATGGGTTCTGCGAAGAAAATCGTTATCACTAAAGAAGCAACAACGATTGTTGACGGTGTTGGCGTACACGCTGACATCGAAGGCCGTGTTACTCAAATTCGCACACAAATTGAAGAAGCGACGTCTGATTACGACAAAGAAAAACTTCAAGAACGTGTTGCTAAATTGGCAGGCGGCGTAGCTGTTATTAAAGTTGGCGCAGCAAGCGAAATTGAAATGAAAGAGAAAAAAGCCCGTGTTGAAGATGCATTACACGCAACTCGCGCAGCCGTTGAAGAAGGTGTTGTAGCCGGTGGTGGAGTTGCACTGGTTCGCGCTGAAACGTCAATTGGCGAATTAAAAGGTGACAACCACGACCAGGACGTGGGTATCACTATCATCCGTCGTGCGATGGAAGAGCCTTTGCGTCAAATCGCTGAAAATGCCGGTGCTGAAGGTTCCGTTGTGTTGAACAAAGTTGCTGAAGGCAAAGGTACTTTTGGTTTTAATGCCGGCCAAGGGGTTTACGGCGACATGATAGAGATGGGTATTCTTGATCCAACTAAAGTGACCCGTTCTGCATTGCAAAACGCCGCATCTGTCGCAGGCCTGATGATCACCACTGAAGCAATGATTGCTGATATGCCTTCTGATGAATCCGCTGCTGCTGGTGGAGTGCCTGATATGGGTGGAATGGGTGGAATGGGTGGAATGGGCGGCATGATGTAATCACACGATTATTTTTTGCTCCATTGCGGCGTTGCTTTCGCTCGTAATTCGGTTACATATAATTTATATGCCCCCCATTACGAGCGAAAGCACCTTGCACTGAAACAAAATCTAAACGTGTGAGCTACTTTTAAAGCTCGTTAAAACCTTAAAAAAGCCTTGCGATCAGTCGTGAGGCTTTTTTGTTTTGGAAATGAATTAAAATTTTATGGATAAACTCACTGCACTTCCGCCACTTTCGCTATACATTCATTTTCCGTGGTGCATTCAAAAGTGCCCTTATTGCGATTTTAATTCTCACGAGATAAAAACAGCCATTCCAGAAGACAAGTATATCAATGCGCTACTCAAAGATTTGGAAAATGATCTCCCGCTCGTTTGGGGGCGAAAGATTAACACCATTTTTATGGGCGGCGGCACGCCGAGTTTATTTTCTCCCGATGCGCTGGATACTTTGCTTTCGGGCATTCGCGCGCGCATTCCGGTTTCACCTAATGCTGAAATTACGATTGAAGCAAACCCCGGCACGGTGGAAAACGAATATATTTCAGGGTTTAAAGAAGTAGGAATCAATCGCATTTCATTTGGCGTGCAAAGTTTTGATAATGAAATCTTAAAAAAACTTGGCCGCATTCATAATGCTGATTCGGCAAGGCAGGCCGTAGCAAAAGCAAAACAAGCAGGCTTTGAACGAATCAATATCGACCTTATGTTTTCGCTACCGGGCCAAACACTTGAACAGGCAAAATTTGATCTTGAATCCGCAATTTCATTAAAACCAACACATCTTTCTTATTATCAACTAACCATTGAACCCAATACCGCTTTTCATCACTCACCCCCCGCACTACCCAATGACGATGCCTCTTGGGAAATTGCCGAGCAGGGAAAAACAATGCTCAGCGCAGCCGGATTTAAGCAATATGAAGTTTCCGCTTATGCAACCAATAAAGATGAATGCCGCCACAACACAAACTACTGGTTGTTTGGAGATTACCTGGGAATCGGCGCTGGCGCTCACGCTAAAATTACCGATGGATCACAACAGTCCATCACTCGATACTGGAAACATAAACATCCAAAAGAATATTTGAGCGCCGTAAGCTCATCAGTAATATATGGAAAGCAGCAATTGGGTGACAAAGAACGATTGTTCGAATTTTTGATGAACGGCCTCCGACTCAATAATGGCTTTGCGACAGAAATGTTCTACCAACGCACCGGGCTCAGCGTTGACGCTTTAAAAAATCAACTATCAACGCTGATTAACGAAGGTCTTATCGAGTGGAATCAAACCACAAAGATCATTCAAGCAACCACAAAAGGGAAGTTATTTCTTAATGATGTTCTGGAACGCTGCTTACCGGATTAAACGACGATCAGAAAATATCATCTATTTGAAAACTAACAATATGCATGAGACACTCACGCCTCCAGTAATGCATTCAATCGTAAAACAACAACGGGGTACAAAAATGAAAAAATTCTTAATGATCGCCACAACCTGCTTATTCTTAGTGTCAGTATCGGGTTGTTTTGATAGTAACGATCATGGGCACAGTGACAACCAGTCACACGGCCATTAAGCCTTCATAACAGGTGCCGGAAGGCACCGGCATCTTAGCCTGACCCTGCATAAAAAATTGAATCGCCACCCTGTTGGTTTATTTTCACTATGCACTGCACTTCACTTCACTTCACTTCAGAAACATGAGATCACAGACGGGGTTAGGTCTTTATGTTTTACATACCCCCAAAGACTTAAGTTTTGAAAACTACTCAATATTCTGAACCTGCTCCCGCATCTGTTCAATGTAAACCTTCAAATCAATACCGGCCTTTGTGGTGTCACCATCCATTGATTTTGAACAAAGGGTGTTAGCCTCACGATTCAATTCCTGCATGAGAAAATCCAGTTGCCGGCCGGTTGGTTTGTTTTCGGCGGAAGCCAGTATGCGATGCACTTCAGAAATGTGCATTTCCAGTCGTTTTAATTCTTCTTCTACGTCAGACTTTTGTGTGAGGATGATCATCTCCTGCGCTAAACGATCTTTATCAACCTGTACGCTCAACTCGTCGAAACGATCAAGCAGACGTTGCCTTACAGCAGCTAAAATGTCGGGCATTCTCAAACGCACTTCATCAACGATTGACGACATTGCAATTAATCGCTCTTCCAGCGCTTCGCGTAATTTGGCGCCTTCACGCTCGCGGGTTTTCACCAGTTCTTTAATTGTATCAACTAATAGAGCAATACCATCTTTAGAAATGTTGTCGACGTCTGGTGATGGCGTATCTAACACGCCCGGCCATTTCAGCACCTCAAGCGCGGATATGTCACGCAGGTTTGGCATGGTATTACCAACCTCAGCAACTAAATCAGCCAATTGTTTCACGGCGTTAGCGTCTACGATTGCGGAATCAGACTGCTCACCGCCTAAATTAACGTTAAACACACATTCCAGCTTGCCGCGACTTAACATCTGCTTGAGTGATTCGCGCACATTGGACTCCATGCCTCGAAAATTTTCCGGCAAACGAATAAAAGGCTCTAAATAACGATGATTAACCGAACGAAGCTCCCAGGAAATAACGCCATATTCCCGTTTTAATTCCTCTCTTGCGTACGCCGTCATACTTTTAATCATTTTCTGTCCTCATCATTCTACTGAAATAGGCGATATATAGGTCATAAGACATCACATAAAGGGCCCGTTTGAATGCCGGATTATCTGCGCTTTCAAACACTTAAACAAGTTTATGAGTAAAATTCAGGATTATTTGCCCAATAATACAGTTTTAGATCACTTTAAAACCCTCAAGGTCATTGGTGGCGGCGGCTTTAGCATTGTCTATCTCGCCGAGAACACACAAACCGGTGAACACGCCGTGCTCAAGGAATATTTTCCCGCCAAACTCGGTAAAAGAGCCGAGAGCATGGATGTTATCGCCAAAACAGAAAAAACAGCACAATACTTCAAACAAGGTCGGAAGTTATTTTTTCAGGAGGCCAGTGTGCTTGCCGCGCTTGATCACCCCAGCATTGTGAAAATAACCGGCTTTTGTCAGGCGCACGAAACCATCTACACCGCAATGAACTACGAAAGAGGCATAAGTCTGCAGGCCTATATAAAAAAGAAAGACAGCAATCGCAGCGAAAAATTTTTGATTTCGATTTTTGTTCCAATTCTTGATGCCTTAAAAGCCGTTCACGAACTAGGCTTAATGCACCTCGACCTAAAACCGGGCAATATTTACCTGCGTCAGAACAAACCGCCATTACTACTGGATTTTGGCGCAGCTCATAAACTAATGCTGGCCGCCGGCACGCGCATGTTTCCGGTGGTATCACACGGTTTTTCACCACCAGAACAGTCCAAAAGAAATGCCAGACTCGGCCCCTGGTCAGATATGTATGCTATTGGTGCCACGATTCGCGCCTGCATTGAGTCCAAGCCACCCCCATCGGCCAAAGAGCGTATCAAAAACAACAATATGCTGCCTGCGGTAAAGGCGTTTCAAGGCCAGTATTCTGTGGAATTACTCAAAGCAATCGACTGGGCAATGAGCCTTGAAATTAACACCCGCCCGCAAAATGTCGATGAATTTTTGCAGGTATTGATGCAAATTAAGGCCTCACTAAAAATGCGGCCCGCTGCCTGACACCCGGAACAAAGCGTGAAAAAAACCACGGTAAGCGCGCTCGCCCTCACCTAAAAACCTGCGTATAATTCCGCAAATTCACATGACAATTGAAAGGTACTATTTATTATGCGCCCAAGCGGAAGAAACCCGGACCAGTTACGAGACATTAAAATCACGCGTAATTACACCAAACACGCGGAAGGTTCGGTTTTAATCGAATTTGGCGATACAAAAGTGCTTTGTAATGCAACCGTTGAAGATCGCGTACCACGTTTTTTAAAAGGCAAAGGAAAAGGCTGGATTACCGCCGAATACGGCATGTTACCCCGCTCTACCGGCGACCGCATGGGACGAGAAGCCTCCCGCGGCAAACAAGGCGGGCGTACGCTTGAAATTCAGCGTTTAATCGGCCGCTCATTACGCGCCGTTATCGATTTGGATAAACTGGGCGAGCGCACAATCACACTCGATTGCGATGTTATTCAGGCCGACGGCGGCACACGCACCGCCTCAATCACCGGCGGTTATGTGGCACTGATTGATGCCATTAACCACGTCGCAGAAAAAACGCCGTCTATTAAAAAATGCATTAAGACCGGCGTTGCTTCTGTTTCTGTGGGTATTTACAACGGCACACCGATTCTTGACCTCGATTACCCCGAAGACTCCAATGCGGAAACCGACATGAATGTGGTCATGAATGATCAGGGCAAATTCATTGAAATCCAGGGTACTGCCGAAGGTGAATGTTTTGACATGGAAGAGTTAACCGCCATGATCGACCTCGCCAAAATAGGCATTACCAACTTGCTTGAGCACCAGAACGCGGCACTTGAAGCCGGGTAATGACTTTAATGACGAAAAAAATCGTTTTAGCCACGGGTAATGCAGGTAAAGTTCGGGAAATTCAGGCGGTTTTAACCGCTTATGATATGAAGGTACAACCGCAATCGCTGTTTAATGTACCCGAAGCCGTTGAGGACGGACTCACATTCGTTGAAAACGCCCTGATTAAAGCCCGGCACGCCTCAAAGTTGACCGGTCTGCCTGCGATAGCGGATGACTCCGGCATTGAAGTTGATTTTCTTAATGGACAACCCGGCATATATTCATCAAGATATGCCGGCAAAAACGGTGACAATGCCGCCAACAATAAAAAACTGTTAACTGCCTTAAAAGACGTTAAAGCCTCTCTACGCACAGCACGGTTTCAATGCGTGATTGTATATTTACGTCACGAATTAGACCCTACGCCACTTATTTGTCAAGGCACATGGGAAGGTAACATCACCGAAACTGCCGCGGGTACCCTGGGGTTTGGCTACGATCCTTTATTTTTTGTTGCCGAGCAGAACTGTACCGCCGCAGAGCTGCCAGCCGAACTTAAAAACCGAATCAGTCACCGGGGACAAGCGCTGAAGAAATTTGTAACCGCATTTTCCGGTCAGAACCCGACCCAAAACATAAGCGACGAGTACAAGTAATGGGTAACGGCCACTTATTTATCATCGCCGCGCCATCGGGCGCAGGTAAAACCAGTCTGGTAAAAGCACTCACATCAGACGCGCAAAATGTGTTCGCCTCAATTTCACATACCACCCGCCCTGTTCGGCCGGGAGAGACTGACGGCAAAGACTATTTTTTTGTCGACGCGAAAACGTTTCTGAGCATGCGTGACAATAGTGAATTTCTCGAATACGCCGAAGTTTTTGGTAACTATTACGGCACCTCAAAACGCACTATCAAAGAACAATTATCAAAAAACATCGACGTCATTTTAGAAATAGACTGGCAGGGTGCGCAACAGGTAAAACAACGCTTCCCCGAAGCCACCAGTATTTTTGTGCTACCCCCCTCCAAATCTGCTTTATTAGAAAGGTTACGCAACCGCGGACAGGACAGCGAAGAGGTCATCTCTCGCCGCACATTAGAGGCCATTTCTGAAATGTCCCATTACCACGAGTTTGATTACCTCATCATCAACGATATATTTAGTGCCGCACTTGAAGAGTTACACAGCATTGTCGTCACCCAACACCTCGCCACACCTGCCCAGCAAAGTCGATTACAACCACTTATCGATGAATTGCTGGAATAAATACCCATTCTCGTCTATAATCACCGGTTCTGTTAAAAATGATCAGCGCAGTTCGCTTTTGCCTTATTTTCTGGGCTCTTATTTTCTGAACTCTTAGTTTAATATAGTTTAATAATGTAGTTTAATGCAGTTTAATACCTAACTAATCATTAGTAACCCGACTAAGAATTTAGTACTGAACTAATAACTAAACTAATAACTAAACTAATAACTAAACTAATAACTAAACTAAAAATGAATTTTTTTGTTTAAACGCTGAGCGAACACTCTTTATTTAATTTATTGGAGCTCATAATGGCCCGTATCACCATCGAAGATTGCCTGGAAAACGTTGATAACCGATTTGACCTGGTTATGCTCGCAACAAAACGTGCAAGACAACTTGCCAACGGCCGCGAACCGCTTGTTCCATGGGAAAATGATAAACCCACAGTTGTCGCACTCCGCGAAATTGCAGAGGGTTTAATTGATCACGCCTACGTTGATAAGAGCCTTGAAGCTGAAGAAGAATTCGAGGCAGAAGACGAAGAGCAAGCCTCAGAAAACCCACAGGCTTCCGTCTAATACGCCGCACCGTACCCGAAGGCCGGCTGCAACGACGAGTTGCAGCCGGCTTTTTCATTTCTACCTCAAAATATTTGCTTAACACTCCCACAACAAATACTCTGGTTTATAGAAAATAGTCGCCCCCAACCGTTTCAATTTTCAGCATTCACGATTAGTATTAAGTGTTTAGTCGCCTTTTAGGCATAATCAGGTAGCCCGTCGTTTTATGTTTTTAATTAAAGACCTTTGCAGCATGCTCAGCACCTATCTTAAAGAAGATGAGGTGAAAGAAGTTTACCGCGCTTATCTGTTTGGTGCTGAAGCCCACGAGGGCCAGAAACGCATGAGCGGCGAGCCGTATATTTACCATCCGCTTGCCGTTGCGCGCATTCTCGCTGGATTAAAACTCGACCACAAAACCCTGATGGCTGCCATTCTGCATGATGTAATTGAAGATACCCGCTACGCAAAAGAACAACTTGCCAACGAGTTTGGCGAAGAAGTTGCCGACCTGGTTGATGGCGTCAGTAAATTAACCCAGATTAAATTTGAGTCAAAGGCCGAAGCCCAGGCGGAAAATTTTCGTAAACTCATGCTTGCTATGGCAAAAGATGTTCGCGTCATTCTCATCAAGCTAGCCGACCGAGTTCACAACATGCGCACCATCGGCATCATGCGGCCGGACAAAAAGCGTCGCATTGCCAAAGAAACCCTCGACATATTCGTACCAATTGCACACCGTCTGGGCATCAACAGCATTCGTGTAGAACTGGAGGAGCTGGGCTTTGAAGCGGCCTACCCGATACGCTACAAGGTTATCCAGGACTCTATTGCCAAAATCACCGGCAACCGAAAAGAAATGATCAACAAAATCGAGGTGGTCGTTAAAAGCCGACTCGAAGAAGAAAGCCTGCCCTGCGACATTATCGGCAGAGAAAAGCACCTTTACAGCGTATACAAAAAAATGAAAACCAAAAATTTATCATTTTCTGACGTATACGATGTTTATGCATTCCGCATTATCGTCGACAAAGTCGACACCTGTTATCGCGTACTAGGCATGTTACACAATCTTTATAAACCCTTACCCGGCCGCTTTAAGGATTACATCGCTATCCCCAAAGTTAACGGTTATCAAAGTTTACACACGGTGCTGTTTGGCCCCTATGGTGTTCCGATTGAAGTGCAAATTCGTACCGAAGACATGGACAAAGTCGCCGAAGCCGGCATCGCAGCACATTGGCTTTATAAACAAAGTGCTAGCCCGGCTCAAAGCTCAGGCTCTAATACCAGCGCCACGCCACAGGGCTCGGCAAATGAATGGTTACGGGGTTTATTAGAAATTCAGCAAACCTCCGGCAACTCCATGGAATTTCTTGAAAACGTGAAAATGGATTTATTCCCGGATGTGGTTTACGTTTTCACCCCTAACGGCGAAATAAAAGAATTACAGCGTGGCTCAACCGCGATCGACTTTGCTTATAGCGTTCACACCGACATCGGCAATAAATGTGTGGCGGTAAAAATAGATCGCCAGCTTTCGCCATTAAGAACTCAGCTGGAAACAGGGCAAAGCGTTGAAATTATTACCGCACCCGGCGCCAAACCCAGCCCTGCATGGCTAAACTTTGTTGTTACCGGCCGCGCTCGAACACATATCCGCCATTACCTGAAAACGCTGCAAACCGGCGAAGCGGTTTCCCTTGGCACACGCCTGCTCGACCGAAGCTTAGGCACTTATTCCATGTCAATCGACGGTTTACCCAAGTCGTATAAAGATATCACCATTAAAAACTTTAACCTGAATTCCTTTGAAGAGCTGCTTGCCGAAATCGGCCTGGGCAATCGTATGCCCATGCTGGTCGCAAAACAGCTGGTACAGCAACTTCCCGACCACGGCCAGCAAAAAAGGCAAAAAACACGCAGTAATCAATTCGATATAAAAGGAATTCTCTCAAAATACGCGCCGTCGTGGTTAAAAGTGTCACCGCAGCAACGCCAAACACCACTGTCTATTCGCGGCACCGAAGGCATCGTTGTTAACTACGCAAAGTGTTGCCACCCGATTCCCGGCGACCCGATTGCCGGAATTTTTAGCGCAGGAAAGGGCATTGTTATCCATACTCATGGCTGCAAAAATGTCAGGGATTACAAAAAACACCCGGAAAACATTCTTGAGCTCCAATGGGAAGACGATACCAGTGGCGATTTTCCAGTAGAAATTCGCGTTGAAGTCAGCAATCAGCGCGGCGTATTGGCCATTATCGCCTCTAAAATCGCCGCCCTGGAAGCCAACATTGAAAACATATCACTGGATGACAAAGACCATCGATACACTGACTTGCTCTTTTTGATTAATGTCAAAAACCGAAAACATCTGGCTGACATTATGCGACAAATAAAACTGCTGGATCAGGTCACAAAAATTACTCGTGCAAAAAATTAAACGCAACTAGGAAAAACAAGCCAAGCGACAACGAAACCCGCAACACGACTTATAATTAAAAGGATAAAAAATGCCAAAAGAAATTATTTCAACCAAAAATGCACCTCAGGCAATTGGCACATATTCACAGGCAGTCAAAAACGGCAACACTGTCTATCTTTCAGGGCAAATTCCACTTGTACCTGAAACAATGATTTTAGTGAAAGGTGATATCGGCAAACAGATCATTCAGGTTTTTCAAAATCTGACCGCCGTCTGCGAGGCCGCTGGTGGCACACTTCAGGACATCAACAAACTTAATATTTTTCTCACTGACCTTACTCACTTCCCGGTGGTAAATGAGGTGATGGCGCAATATTTTGAACAGCCCTATCCCGCCAGAGCGGCAATTGGTGTGTCTCAGTTGCCCAAGGACGCACAGGTTGAAATGGATGGTATTATGGTACTGGACTAACGGCTTCTCAATGCGATACGGACTCCCGTGCGGCGTGATATTTCATAAACTGTCCAGCTCCTGTGCGTAATAATTGCATTAATGTTTTCTGATGATCGCAATTAAATAAAATCTGATGATATGTTCTGGTTAAACAACGCAAAAGATGAACCCGAAAAAATCGGGCTGATACTGTCTGGTGGTGGTGCCAGGGCCGCGTATCAGGTCGGGGTGTTAAAGGCGATTGCTGATTCTCTGCCAAAACATTCAACCAACCCATTCCCCATTATTAGCGGCACATCTGCTGGCGCATTAAATGCGACCGCACTCGCCATCTATGCAGAACAATTTCGGGAGGCTGTTTGGCGACTTGTGCATGTGTGGGGTAATTTTCACGTTGATCAGGTCTTTAGAGCCGATTTTATGGGGATAAGCGGCAGTATGACGCAATGGATGGGCACCAATATTCTCGGTCTCGGCCGCAACGCCAGAGAGCCCGTTGCACTACTGGACAGAGCACCACTCACCGAGCTGATAAGTCATTATTTACCTTTTGAGAACATCCAGCGCTCGATTGATAATGGCTACCTGCACGGCCTGAGTGTTACTGCATCAAATTATTCAACCGGAAATTCCGTCGCCTTTTATCAGGGTCACGAATCCATTGAACCCTGGGTGAGAGCCAACCGCATTGGCGTCCCAACCAGAATAAACCAGGATCATTTAATGGCCTCATCAGCCATCCCCATCATATTCGCTCCGCAAAAAGTCGGTGATAACTACTACGGGGACGGCACCATGCGCCAGAGAGCCCCTACCAGCCCCGCATTGCACATGGGCGCTAACAAACTGTTTGTAATCGGCGTAAAACATGAGGCACCTTACAGCACCCTCGTAAATCGCACAAAAGACTATCCCACACTGGGTCAGATTGCCGGACATATACTTGACAGTATTTTTCTGGATAACGTTTCCATGGATCTGGAGCGACTTGAACGCATCAACAAAACCTTCAGCCAGATACCTGAGCGTCATATTCCTGACGACAGCGTCACCATGAAAAAAGTAGAGCTGCTGTCTATTTCTCCCAGCAAAGATTTATACGGCATCGCAGAACGACACACCGATTTAATGCCACGCTCTGTTCGCTTATTAATGAAAAGCATGGGTGCCTCAACTAACCTGATTAGCTACCTGCTTTTTGAAAAAGCCTTTTGCCGCGAGCTTATCGCACTGGGTTATAGCGATACAATGGAAAGGAAAGAAGAAGTACTCAAATTTATGAACATTGAACCTAGAAAAATCAGTTGATCCACGAGCTAGAGCACAACTACTTGATTCGCTTGGCTATATGATAAAGATTTGATTCACCAACCAGGTGAACGCAAACTTTTTCATTACGCCAATCAAACCAATTACTTGCACTCTATTCTCGCGTCCAACTGATCTTTCTAGGTTGAATCAACTTCTTAGCCACGCTTTATATTATTACCTATTCAAAAACCCGCAGTTTTAAGGCTACGTTAATCCCCTGCTGATTAAATGGCTGTCAACAAACAAGCAATGCGATACGCCTGAAACAACAAAACTATCCCTCCTGTTTTATTGTTTTGGCACAACCAACAACAATAAATAACGTAAAAAATAATAATATGTACCGTCTTTACACCTGGAATCCGCAGTTGGAATCCAGGTTTAAGCACTCCCCAGAGTGATACACAATAAAAGATAAGACGTACTTCAAGCCCCACTCCCTGGGGCTTTTTTATTTAAGCCCCAACCCCTCTAAGCACTGTAGCAGCCCCATTCACTCTGTGTTTTCCTGTAGAATCTGCACTCCATTTGTAGACAATGCAGGATTTTATCTTTTATGTTAAACATTGCTTTAAAGCTATCTGAAGAACTGGACACTGTCGAAAGATTTGTTAACGCGGCGATAGCGCTGCTGGACGAAGGTGCAACCGTGCCTTTTATTTCACGCTACAGAAAAGAAGTCACCGGCGGACTGGACGATATTCAACTCAGAAGCCTGGATGAAAGACTCACTTACCTGCGAGAGCTCGAAGACCGCAAACTCGTCGCTTTAAAAAGCATAGAGGAACAAGGGAAACTCACTCCACAATTGCAAAACAGCATTGAAAATGCGGACTCGAAAACACTGCTGGAAGATATTTACCGCCCCTACGTCAAAAAACGACGCACAAAGGCACAAATCGCAAAAGAAGCCGGCCTGGAGCCATTGGCATTTCAGCTACTTGGAGACCCGTATTTAATACCCGAAGATGTCGCACAAGCCTTTATCAACATCGAAAAAGCCGTTAACACAGCGGCTGAGGCGCTTGATGGCGCCAAACAAATTCTCATGGAACACTTCTCAGACGACCCTGAACTGAGCATCAAGTTGAGAGACTTTCTCTGGGATAATGCCAAAGTAAAATCCAGCGTTGTTGAAGGCAAAGAGCAGGAAGGCATTAAGTTTTCCGATTATTTTGACGCCGCCGAAAATATATCCCGAATTCCTTCACATCGCAGCCTGGCATTATTTCGCGGTCGAAACGAAGATTATCTGACATTGACGCTGACGTTAACTGAAGAAAACGAAGCCATTACAATCAATAATAGCCAAACCTGCGTCAGCATGGTGGCCAATCATTTTGACATAAATACTAATTCAAATGCCGGAAAGTGGCTAAATGAATCAGCACGCTGGGCGTGGCGGGTGAAACTATCAACCCGCCTTGATACCGAACTAAAAATGCGTTTACGTGAAGAAGCCGAACAAGAGGCCATTAACGTCTTTTCACAAAACTTAAACGCTCTATTAATGGCACCACCTGCCGGTCCTCGCGCCACAATCGGCTTAGACCCCGCCTATCGCACCGGCGTAAAAATCGCGATCGTCGACAATACCGGCAAGTTTGTCGAAAATAGCGTTATTTACCCGCACCAACCACAAAATCAATATGACAAATCTATTGAAACGCTAGCGGCATTAATCAAAAAACACAAAATAGACCTCGCCAGTATCGGTAACGGCACCGCCTCGCGGGAGACTGACCGCCTGGTTGCCGACTTGTCTACAAAGTATCCCGAGTTAAAACTCAACCGTATTGTTGTGTCTGAAGCCGGCGCATCGGTTTATTCTGCCTCAGAGCTGGCAACGGAAGAATTTCCGGATCTGGACGTTACCGTGCGTGGTGCGATTTCCATTGCTCGACGCTTACAGGATCCATTGGCAGAGTTGGTCAAAATCGACCCGAAAGCCATTGGTGTTGGACAGTATCAACATGATGTTAACCAGTCAAAACTGGCCAAAAGCTTAAACGCCGTGGTGGAAGATTGTGTTAACTCGGTGGGTGTTGACGTCAACATGGCATCAGCCGCATTGCTCACACATGTTTCCGGACTGAACCCCACGCTGGCCAAAAATGTGGTTGCATTTCGCGACCAGAATGGCAAGTTTACCGAGAGAAAACAGTTGCTTAAAGTGCCTCGCCTGGGTGAAAAAGCCTACGAACAATGTGCCGGTTTCTTGCGCATTATGGATGGCACAAACCCGCTTGATGCCTCCACCGTGCATCCAGAGGCCTATCCCATTGTCGAAGATATTCTCAGCAAAAACACCTGTAGCATTACACAACTCATTGGCAACACGAAAACACTCAAAGCCCTAAATGCAAAAGATTACATCAACGACAATTTTGGCGAGCCGACGGTGCTTGATATCCTTGCGGAGCTGGAAAAACCCGGCCGCGACCCAAGGCCAGAATTTAAATCAGCCACCTTCAAAGAGGGGGTTGAAAAAATGAGTGACCTTCGGGCAGGCATGTTATTAGAGGGCGTCATCACCAACGTCACCAACTTTGGTGCATTTGTTGACATTGGCGTACACCAGGACGGTTTAGTACACATTTCAGTATTAGCCGACAAGTTTGTTAAAGACCCGCATTCCGTTGTTAAAACCGGCGAAGTGGTTAAAGTCAAAGTGGTTGACGTTGATTTGCAGCGCAAACGCATCGCACTTTCCATGCGTTTAACCGAATCGGTCAAAGACCAGCAGGCCAGCCCGAAAACCAACCGCGCAGCGCCAGCAAGACGAAAACCGAAGCAACAAACTCAACCCGCAGCAAATAATGCGTTTGCGATGGCATTTGCCAATGCAAAAAAATAACATGCGCAAATAATTCAAATATTGCGCATGTTGGTAGGAACCTAATGTTTTTCTGCGTATCCAACTTACACTACATTAACTTATGCTAATATAGTGGCTAGTAGTGGCTAGCCGTTACTGTTATTAAGCTAAAAATATACTTAACACACTCTTAACACACTCTTAACACATACTGGACCAGGAGAAACACGATGATTTCTACCAAAAAACTGTCAATTGCCCTTGTCGCCGTCGCTGCCATTTTTACCTCCAGCGCACTATTTGCCTGCGGCGGGGAAGCCTCCGGCAAACATATGGGCTCAATGATGAAAGTAAACACCGCCAAATCAACGTTTACTATCCGCGATGCAGAAACGGGCAGCCCAATCACGTTTAACGCCGATGACGAAATTATGGCCGAAGTTAAAGGTGAAAACGGCCGAATTATGGTGAATTATGAAGAAAACGATGAAGGTGCATTGGTCGCTGTAGGCGTTACCTTCTAAAAAAGCCTTATTGCTGACAGAAAATTAAGCCCCGAACTGTGGGAATAGTCATCGGGGCTTTTTTATGGCTTATATTTTATCCGAGTAAAACTCGATGCTGATCACATTTTCACCAAAAATAGTTTAATCTTATCAGTTAACAGCCGATTTATAATGTACGTAGTGAGCTATACATCAACATGTCAGCATACGATGGGCAGCTACGTATATTGCTAAGGAGCAAATTATGGACATTAACAGTATTGCTAGTGGCGCCGTCGCTCAAAACGTTTCACAAAAAACCGGCGATGCCGTCGGGGTTACCGTTGCTAGAAAAGCAATGGATATTCAAGCTGATGCGGCTAAACAACTGATTTCCTCGGTTTCAGCACCCGCTGCCACTGAACCGAATTTGGGTAATAAAATCAACACATACGCTTAAATCTAGAAAAATCAGTTGATCCACGAGCTAGAGCACAACTGATCTTTCTAGGTTAAACTTAATATGAAGCCGTAAAAAGCAGCGAAATCACATGCGTCAAACACCTTTGACGCATTTTTTTTGCCCGCCATTTTATCATCCAGTTCTTTCAGAAGTACCCGAGCTAATATAAGATAGGGCTAAATCAATCATTTAATTTAAGGGAAACACTGTGCCGGAAACATCTGATAAAAACCCGCTGACTGAAGCACAAGCCAATTTTGCCAGCAAACTAAGCTTTCGTTCACTCGCCGCCGAAACGGTCACACTAACAAACGCCCTGAACCGTATCAGTTACAAAGATATAAAAGCGCCAATGGATTCCCCGCCCTATGCACGTGCGATTGTTGAAGGTTACCTGGTAAACACACCAGAAACCCGACGCGCCGATGAAAACAGTCAAGTCCAGTTCAAAATTAATGGCGAGATTAAGCCCGGCGAAGAAACCGCCGCATCGCCCGCCGCCGGTGAAGGTATTCTGGTTGCCACAGGCAGCTTAATTCCCGCCGGTGATTTTTCCATCGTGCGCATGTGGGAAGCCGACGTTGACGATGCAACTGGGGGTACACAGTTTTCAATTTCACGGGCCTTTCCGCCCGGTTTTTTTATTGAAGCCCAGGGGTGTGACGTTGAAAAAAACCACGTTGTGGTTAACGCCGGTGACAAAATCACACCGGAAATCATCGGTACCTTAGCCAGTTTAGGCATTAACAAGATCAAGGTAAGCGCGATTCCACGTGTGACGATTTTCGCTTCTGGCGACGAAGTTTTAGCGCATACTGATACGTTTAAGCCCGGTTATATATTTGACTGCAACACACCCATGTTAAGTGCGGCGGTACAGGCAGCGGGCGCAACCGCAATTGCAGGCGGCATTCAATCAGACGATTTTAAGGCCTTTGTCAAAACGCTCAAAACAGCGTTATCAAACAGTGACATGATTGTGATTGCCGGTGGTACCGCGGTTGGTGGACGTGACTTTATTTCTGATTTGCTTAAAGAAACAGGAGAATTAATCCAGGACGGTGTGCAGATGCGATCCGGCCGACCATTAATCATGGGCATCACCAATGAAAAACCCATCGTTTGCGTGGCAGGGCATCCGCCTGAGGCCTTACGTGGCTTTAAGCTTTTTGGCAGTTTGGCGCTAAATCACCTCACCGGCCACAGCAAGGCGCTGCCGGAAGATTGAGCGAGAAAGCTAAAAACACATATAAACATCATACCGGGTCTTTTTTGATTCAACGGTATGAGTAGGAATCCGGGCCGAAAGTGATAACGCACCTTTCGGCCTTTTTACGACAACCCGTTTTTTCGCACAGCCTAACGCAGCATCCAGTAATACTTCCAGGCTTTCTTCATAGGCGACCACCTTATGGCCCAGCAACTGCTGTAATACCTGCATTTCTTTTTTTACTTTTGCGGATTTCTTTCGCGCCGGATACATCGGGTCGAGATAAACCACATCAGGAGGATGACGCAAAAGCGAATCAGAGCGCATGTAATCTACCGAGTCAGCAATAATCAGGCTCATATTTTTCACCAGATGCTGAATATCTGGGTCATCCAGGCCGCGTTTTAAGCCATCGTTTAACAACGCCCCCACAATTGGCGAGCGCTCTAACATCGTCACAACACAACCCAGACTCGCTAAAACAAAAGAATCCTTACCCAGCCCCGCTGTCGCATCCAACACGTGAAGGTCGTTTTTTTTGTTTAGGCCAATGGCTTTTCCAAGCGCCTGATTTTTACCGCTGCCCTGCTCCCGCCGATAAGTGGAGGCAGCGGAAGCAAAATCAACGTTTATCTCCGTTTTTTCTTCCGAGCACAGAGTTGTAAGGCTTAATATATGCGTATGCAGCGACAGGCAAAATTCAGCGTCGGCGGGTATTTCGCGCACCGTCGATAATTTTAGCTGCTTTGCGATTAACGACAGATATTGTGCATCATCTTCGATAAACACCACAATATTGCGGATATGTGTTAAATTTTCATTCATTGTGCAACTTATTGATCTATCATTTGTTTTTTAGAACTTGAACTGTTGAGCTGGATCCTGACGGATTTCCGTAGCAACGCCTGGTTTAACAATTGCAAAACTTAGCCTATACCCCAGATACCCATAAACTCAGGAATCTAGGAATCTCGAAACCTAAGACCCCAGAAATCTAAGAACCCAGGGACATCATTATGCGAAAACATAAAACTCAGCTTTTCAAGGCGCTAACGGCGCTATTGACCTATGTGTTTATTCTGCTCGCAGCCAACAACAATTTTGCCGAAGCAGCAAAAAAAAAGAGAGCGCACGGCAATCTTAGCAAAGGCGTATTTTTAGTTGCCACTGACAAACTTAGCGGCTTTTCGCTACAGAAAACCGTCATTTACATCACCCAACATGATCAGGCCGGGACATCAGGTTTTATCGTAAACCAGCCAACCAATTTAAACGTCAATGAAGCCTTTCCTGGCACACACGCCAGCAGCAGCACCGATAACACCCTATATTTTGGCGGACCTTTGCACTCACAATATCTCTTTATTCTGACTCAAACTGAGTCACCCCAGGGATTATACCCGATTAGCCACCAAATCTATTTTGGTACGGGTGATGAGCTAAAATCCCGGCTGCATTCTGAAACCACGGACCTGATACGCACCTACGCCGGCTTTATGAGCTGGGGGCCGGGGCAACTGGAAGAGGAGCTCACCGCCGGAGACTGGGTACTGGCACCGGGAAACATCAAACAACTGTTTGCCGACGATACCAGTGACTTGTGGCAAACCCTTTATCGCCTCTGGGCCGGTAGCTGGACCTGAAATGGTTATAGAAAGTCTGATAAACTCAATAGCTTCTTTTCAACCTAGAAAGATCAGTTGGACGCGAGAATAGAGTGCAAGTAATTGGTTTGATTGGCGTAATGAAAAAATTTGCGTTCACCTGGTTGGTGAATCAAATCTTTATCATATAGCCAAGCGAATCAAGTAGTTGTGCTCTAGCTCGTGGATCAACTGATTTTTCTAGGTTCAACGAACAATTTCAGTAAACACGGCAGACACACATGCACAGAGAATTTATTTTAAACTTATTAGACGAGTACAGCGCATTTGATGAGGCCGAGCATCAAATGCATCAGGCACTAAGCACTTTTGTACGCGAAAATGCGCGTTGTTTTGATCGCTCACTAACGCAGGGACACATCACCGGCTCAGCCTGGCTGGTTGACCGCAATTTTCAGCACGTTTTTTTCACCCACCATAAAAAACTGAACCGCTGGTTTCAACCCGGTGGTCATTCCGATGGGGATCCGAATACGCTGGCAGTGTCTATGCGGGAGGCAAGCGAAGAATCTGGCATTGAAGACGTTTTTATACAACCGGTAGATAATTCAATTTTTGATATTGATGTACATACGATTCCAGCCAACAAAAAAGAGGCAGAACACCTGCACTATGATATTCGTTTTCTGCTGGAAACCGATATGCGCCATCCACTGCGTATCAGCGAAGAATCAAATGAAATTGCCTGGATTAATCTGGAAAATATTCCGGAATATACACAGGAAGATTCTATTCTTCGCATGATAGATAAAATGACAAAATTACAGGGACACAAATAGCCTGAATTCAAGTAGTACTTTACACGCGCAAATAAATAATTACTTGCGCGTGTAAATGTGGACAATAAACGTGTTTATAATTTACGATGTTTAATGGCAGGAAAATTTCGGCGCGTACTCGCTAGTCGCTCTTCGTCAATATCCGCAATAACAAAGCCGGAACCCTGAGGTAAACGATCAAGTACTTTGCCCCACGGCCCAACAATCATCGTATCACCATGAGTTTCACGACCATTCACATGATATCCACCCTGTGCGGCAGCAATCACGTGTGAAAGATTCTCAATCGCACGTCCGCGAACAATAATCTCCCAATGCGCTCGACCGGTAATCGCGGTAAAAGAAGAAGGCACAACAAATACTTCAGCGCCTTTATCAAGCATTGCACGAAACAGTTCGGGGAATCTCAGGTCATAACAGATAGCGATGCCGAGTCTGCCAAATGGTGAATCAATCACTACTACTTCGTCACCCGGCTCAATGGTTTTTGATTCGGTGTAATGCTCATTGCTGTCGACTAACTCGACATCAAATAAATGAATTTTGTCATAACGGGCAACACGCTCGCCGTTGTTATCAAAAACCAGACAGGCAGCTCGCACTTTATCGCCGCTTGATGCAAGTATTGGCACCGTCCCGCCAACAATCCAGACATTATTTTTTTTCGCCTGCTCGACCAGAAAGTCCTGGATTTTTCCCTGACCATCCTGCTCGGCGTTGGTGATATTGTCCATTTCGTTATTGGGCATCAATGCGAAGTTTTCAGGCAACACAACCAACTCTGCGCCTGCCTTTACCGCCGCATCAATACTACGTGCCGCTTCATTCAAGTTAGCATCAATATTTGGCCCGGATGCCATTTGTATTGCTGCAACACACTTCATGAATGTTTCTCCTTCAAACGATAAAACAAAATAAACGGAAAATGGGCTTAAGCCTCGCGAAAATACGCCATTTGTCCATAAAATTTAGCTAAAACACACCTAAAATATACCTAAAACAACAATAAATTTATGTGGTTTCTCGCAATGTCAAAATGATTATACCCGGTTTTTAAGTCACTGTTCAGTGTGCTTGGCGGTCAAGGTTTATGCCAGTTATTCACAAAGCTATTTATCAAAAAACGCACAGTAATTGTGCAAGCATTATTCAAACAAATCCTCATCCGTATCCCCCCGATTCTCTAGGTTTTTAACCACTGGCGTGATTTGGGGTGACTCCCACGGGCCTTTAATTGTATATTGCACTGACAAAATATCATCAATCTGCTTTTCAAAGATCTTTTTCAACCCATATATTTGCGCCGCAAGCAGTGGGTTAACCAGGGGGTTTGTTGCAAGCGTCGCAAGCGTCGACAGGCTATCACCCACCAGGCGACGATTCACCGTAATCAGCTGATCATAGTCTTTCGCTACCAGCCCAATTCTGCCCGTCATTAAGATGTCTGCGGTTGGGCCATCTAATGTCAGATCATTGGTAAACGCATTGCCGTCAGCGATCTGGTATTGGCCCTTGATCGAGTCAAAGTGCATGCCCTTATTAAACACATCGCGAAAATCAAGCAACAGTCGTCGCGGTAAAAACAATCCCGCCATTTTCGCAGGACCAAGGTCAAAATCTAACAGACTCGTATCCTTAATGTCGATATCCATGTTACCTGCTGCTGCTTGAAAACTAAAATCCGAGGGATTACCAGTCCAATTAGCATTAAGCCGGATTCCACCCACGCCGCCACCAAAGGCATCCGCAAAACCCCAGCCCTTGATAGTTTTTCCCAAATGGGACGTGGTCACCAGAATATCAAACATTGAAGTCTGCTTTTTGTCCACCTCAACCCAGTTTCCGGTAGCGGATATCGTCGTATATTTTGTCTTCATCAAAAATTTATCCAGATACAGACCGTCGTCGATTTTTTTTGCAACGACGTTTAACGCACCAAAATTTAGATCATTAAAAACAAACATTTTTGATTCTATTTTTATTTCCGGCAACTCCCTGGGATCGATGTACAGCGTCTCTTCGTTACCATCGCCTGCACTGCGAACCACAATCAGTTTATCCATGTTCATCACCAGCGGTGCACTGGATAATACAACGGGAATAAACACTTCACCCGCGACCTTTTCACCGCTTAAATGAATAGACCATAATTGTGAGCCGGAAGACGCCTGCACTGAGGTTTTGCCAAACCAGCTACCAAAAATTTCGAAATTATCAATATGGACATTAAAATATTGTGATCCGCCTGCGCCATCATCAGACAAAAGCGGCACCTCATCATCTTCAGGAAAAATAATCTGCTGCCATTGTGTCCAGGAAAAGCGCTCAAGATGGCCAACAAAGCGATAACCATTTTCACTTGGCAACTCAGGCTTTTGCTCAAAACCAATACCACCCCGAATAATTACCTGCGTATCACCTGCCGGCACCATTTCAAACAACGCATTTATCTTATTGGTTTTTAATGTCAACAAACGCTTGTCGCCGGTTAGCTCAGCCTCAAGCTCAAAAATGTCAGCCATACCTGCCTGTTTGTCCAGCGGGTAAGGTAACGACAGCATTACATCGGTGGTATCAGCAGAAAGGCTCAAAGAAATTTTTTTATCTTCTTCCGTTTGCGGGTACTGAATAGGAATATTTACCGCTGTTTTTATTTTCGTCTTACCGGAAAAATAGCGCGCCCAATGTGCCTGATCGATGTAATTACCCAGCAGATAAGTGAGCTGATCTTTATCAATATCGGCTTCGCCAGCAATCACAATCTTTCGGTAATCATTGCCTTCGTCCAGGGTATTAATATCACCCGTAAACGTAATGCCAGCCATCGAACCCGTAACTTTGTTCGCATAAACTCCCTGATTATCAAAGCGCAGGTCGGCAAATAGTTTGTCAATCGAAAGATTCCAGTCATCTGCTTTAAGCACGTTATTCCTGATGCTAACCACACCATCAACTTTGGTTTTTGTTGTATCGGCAAGCGGAATATCCAGTGATAATTTCAGCTGGCTTTGCCCTGTCACCTCAAGCGGTGATACATTTTTTGCAAAAATTTCTTCAAGCGGGCTTGCGTGCAAATAGGTCAGCTTGTCTTCAGATCTGCCACTGATATCACCGGTAATGATCAGCTTCATATCCGCAGACCTAAATGATGGCAGAACCAGATCAACCGCACTCAAGCTTGATTTCAGGGACTTCGCTGTTTTCCCGTAAAAGCTTAAGCTGTCGGCACTCAGGTTAAACTCGCCATTTATGCGGGTAATCTCGGGCCAGTCCTTGGCAAATAATAATTTTCCATTTTTTACGTCAAGTGTTAGATCGAACAGACCTTCATTTTTAATAAAAGGGTAGTCATTAATACTGCCATAATAAAGCAGCCCACCTGTTTTCACTTTTCCGTCCAATAGTGACATTGAAATCCAATCCACCGCATTGGCATTCATTATTTTCGCGGGAATATAATATTTTGCATTTTTTATACGGCCGTGTTCAAAATAAAAAGCCAGGTCGAGCCAGGGAGCCTGGCCAGTGGGAAAATCAAAATACAATGAGCCGTTTGTTGCTGCACCACGATATTCGGCGTTATCCACCTTTGCCACGAGGGAAAATCCATCTGTATCAGATTTGCCAGAAACCGAAGCGCTGACATTTTTTAAACTGGCAGGATAGGAAAACACCCCCGTATAATTCAGAACAAAATTCTGCGGCGGCAGGGTTAAACCAAAGACCTCATTATTCAGTGACAACCGGGCGTTAAGACCGCCGACGCCGGGTATGCTTTTCCAGGGTGAACTTCTCACCTGACTCAATTCAGCGCTGACATAATATTGGGGTGACTGGCTCATGTCCCGAACTAACAGGTGGGTTTGTTTTACAACTCCTGACGGGTTAAGCCGGGATAAGAGCGTTGAAATATCCGAATCAGATTTAGCCAGCAATTTGACAACCGGCAAAATATCACTGATATTGATGTATGACACATCGGCATCAAGCATGTCCTGCTCAGGATCAAAGCGCGCATCCACCCTGGCCGTTGGCCAAACGGTTTTTGCCGTGGAAATGATAATTTCATCAAACGTCGCCTCCCAGGCCGTATTTATTTTCTGGGCATAAATGCGGCTGGAAAACGTTTCAATCATCTGTATTTTTGGCTCATTTTCAACAGAAAGCTGAATGCCATTTGAAAAAATTTCACCCTTCAGGGAAAACAACTCTGCCTTTCGCCATTGCCCCCACAACCTTAAACCAATCAGACCATCGGAGACTGAGGCATGAAATGCCGAAACGTCTTTTAGCCATTGTGCAAGCCGTAAATTAGCGCCTTCCACATAAGCGCTGCCCGACCAGCCGCGAGCTGAAACCAGATCGCCCCTGACATCCAGTGCTACTTCCAGCCGCGCACCCAGCTCTTCCGGCAAGGTAACAGAGCCATGAACTAAATGACGATCAGCGACGTTTCGAAATCGTAAGTTTACATTTGAAAATTCCCTGGCAGGTTCGTCATTCTTATTATCGATCCAGACCAGGTTACTGTCTTTTACATCAAGCAATCGCTGATTAAAAAGCCAGTCAGATATCGCCTGATTATTATCGCTGGTTTTCTTAGCGCCCGTTAAACCGCCTTTATCTAATCCGCTGATCGAAACATTGCCATCCACCTGTCGAACAACAACAAGGTGTGCGCCTTCAATCGTTAATGCACCCGGCTTCAAGCGTCCTTCATAGATAGAACCAAAAATATTCAGGCCAATACGCGCCTGCTGAAAATAGCCGAACATTTCCGTTCTGTCATTTGATAAAAGCTGAACGCCTTTTAATACCAGCTGTGGCTCCAGTCCATACCAGGCGGCATCCAGGGTTGCAATTTGAACTTGCTGACCAACCATTTTACTCACCCACGACTCGATATCGGGTTTGTAATCTTCAACGACTGGCAGCATCAGGCGGGCAATGCTTAAAAGAATAGCCGCGAGCACAAGCAAGCTAACTGCGGTATAAGTCAGCGTATAAAGGCAGTTTCGAATCACTTTTGGTGAAATTTTCATTTCCAGCGAAACACTTTCATTACATTAATATCACGTCATATAATTCCTGACTGTATTGCGTCTCAACCTGAAACTTAATCGGCTTACCAATAAACTCTTCAAGCTCAGCAACACTGGCCGACTCTTCATCCAGCAGTAGATCAACAACACACTGCGAAGCTAATACTAAAAAAGTTTGTGCATCAAACTGACGGGACTCACGTAATATTTCACGAAAAATCTCATAGGCAATTGTCTCCGGGGTTTTTACCGAGCCACGGCCGTTACACACCGGGCAGGATTCACACAGGACATGCTCGAGACTTTCCCGGGTTCGTTTTCTCGTCATTTGCACAAGCCCCAGTGAAGACACTTCACTGATGTGACTTTTTGCATGATCTTTTTCCAGACCTCTTTCCAGGGCACGCAAAACCTGGTCTTTGTGCTCATCATTTATCATGTCGATAAAATCGATAATAATGATACCACCCAGGTTGCGAAGCCTTAGCTGTCGCGCAATCGCGACGGTGGCCTCCAGGTTGGTTTTAAAGATGGTCTCTTCAAGGTTCCGGTGGCCGACGAACGCACCGGTGTTCACATCTACGGTGGTCATCGCTTCGGTTTGATCAATGACCAGATGGCCGCCTGACTTTAATTGTACTTTTGGTTGCAGCGATTTTTGAATTTCGTCCTCGATTGAATAAATATCAAAAATTGGCCGCGGCCCGGAATAATATTCAATGCCGGACAATAACTCCGGAATAAATTTTGAGACAAATTTTGTCGTTTTCTCATAATGTTCTTTGGAATCGATTCGAATTTTATCAACACTGGTGCCAACCATGTCACGAACCGCACGCATTGATAAAGAAAAATCCTCATACACAATGCCGCGGGCATTTGTTGTTTTTGCACGTTCGTTGATCGATGCCCAGAGTTTCTGCAAAAATAGCACATCGGCTTTTATCGCCGCTTCATCAATGCCTTCAGCCACGGTTCTTACAATAAAACCGCCACTTTCAACTTCACTGCTGACTTTTTCTACCAGTGTTTTTAATCTTTCTCGTTCTTCCACATCATCGATTTTCTGAGAAACCCCAATATGGTTCGAATAAGGCATATACACCAGAAAACGCGCAGGTATCGTAATATGCGTTGTTAACCTCGCGCCTTTACTGCCCAACGGATCTTTTATCACCTGCACCAATTCTTGCTGGCCATCCGTGACCAGCTCGGTAATGTTCGGGTGTTCATTTTCGACGGCATTATGGTTTGCGGAATAAATGTCAGAAGCATGAAGAAACGCCGCCTTTTCAAGCCCAATTTCAATAAATGCCGCCTGCATACCAGGCAAAACGCGACAAACTTTGCCTTTGTAGATATTGCTGACAATACCCCGTTTTCTGGCGCGCTCGATAAACACTTCCTGCAACATGCCATTTTCAACAACGGCTACCCGTGTTTCCTGAGGGTTTATATTTATGAGAATTTCTTCACTCACGTTTCTTTACTCATAAAAGCGTTTTCTCCTGATCGCCTCACGCAAATTCGCGTTTATTAATTGCCATACTCTTTACCGTACTCTTTATCATACTCTGCTAAATGCCATATTCTTTTAACAATGAGGCCGTTTCAAAAACCGGTAATCCCATCACGCCACTATAACTGCCTTCAATATGCGAAATATAAATCGCCGCTTTGCCCTGAATAGCATAACTACCCGCTTTATCGTGAGGCTCACCAGTTTGCCAATAGGCTTCTATTTCATTATCTGAGATATCACGCATGGTCACAGAACTTGATTGAACGATTTGCCGCTGCTTGCTCGCATTTACCAACGCCACCGCAGTTAACACCTGGTGAGTTTGGCCGGACAACAAGCGTAACATTCGGGTAGCTTCGTTCAAGTTCTGAGGCTTGCCCAATATTTCACCTGCGATATAAACAATTGTATCAGCGCCGAGCACGGGTATATTTTTATCCAGAGCGAGTTGATGCCCTGCCGTGGCCTTCTCAAACGCGAGCCGGGCAACGTACTCCGTCACGCTTTCCCGGTTTTTTCTCTTTTCATCGACATCAACAAAAAGCTGCTCAAAATCCACACCGATTTGGGCCAGCAACTCGGCGCGACGGGGAGAAGATGACGCCAGATAGAGTTGTTTTCTTTGGGATGGGTTCATTTATGTACGATATGTTGAATACCTGTATTCTAACAAAATGAACGTAAAAGGGGAGACAACCTGAGCAGTTACCGTATGAATTTCAAAGTTATACGGGGAAATTAAGCGCCCGGCTTATAATCCGCCTGGTAATAGACCGGCAATGTGAAGCCACTGCTTTTCAAAAACTCATAATACGTTAATGAGTTACATTTTTTTGTCACCTGCGTACATTCTTTTTTGAACCGATAAATACTCGCACAGGAGGCAGACTGCTGGTCAAAATCTTCTGCATTACAGTCTGTTTCTATTTTATCAAAAGCGCTGAAAACTTCAGGATTAACATAACCCTGCGCATCGCGCTCGGCACTTCCATCAAACCAGAAAAACAACAACGCCACCGGTATGATCAAAAGGTAACCGTACTTCCAAAACCATCGACTAAAACTCATGAGATATCTTCAACTTTATTCACCCTGACTTATTTGCCCTAACGCTGCTCAACTATCACCACTATGTATTTTATAACCAGCGCTTAACGGCGACAAGCCCCGGCATGTACCTCCGATCAAAATCGATACCTCCCTCACCAACAATCGATAAATAAAAAACACAAAAACACATCAATTTAATCAAGATTTTTAATCTCACTAAAACCAGATTCAAACCAAGAACAAGACTTGTTCCAGACCTAAAACAATGTTTTAATCGCCAGAGTTTTAATTATTGTTAGCTAATGGGTAAAGGACTGAGAGGACTGAGAGGACTAAAATGAAAACTAAAATGAAAAAAACGACATTAATCGCCTTAACTGGGCTGGCGCTGGGCGCATCATCAACGGCATTTGCGGGTTCAGTAAAAACCGGCAATGACGACATCACAATCGAAGGTGGTGTGACCGCCGGTTATTTTTATTCCGGAGATCAGGCGGGCAGCAACGAAGACAATATTTTATTATCGGATTTCATGCTTGAGGTCAGCGGAGGTGATAAAACAACCTTCGCGGCGGGCCTCGGTATTGCAAATTCACAGACCGTCTATGGCGGTGGAGCAGGCGCTGCAGGCAACACCATTGCCACCAACATTCAATACGCATATCTAACGCCAACGTTGGCGAAAGGTGTGACTTTGGATCTGGGTTTACTGGCCACCAATATCGGTTACGAAGTTCAACAGTCCTATGCCAATGGCAACATCCTGCGTGGGGCGGTTTGGAATAGTCAACCTATCTATTATCCAGGTATTCGAGCCAACGTCGAAGTAGCCGGCATGAACGCCTATGTAGAACTGAGTGATACTTTCCCGGGTGGCGCTGCCGCATCTAAAGCCGGTGCAGCTGGCGTTAGCGGTGCTGCCAGTGGTATGGATTTCGCCCTCAATTACCGTCAGATTAATAACGGTAATGGTCTGGTTAATGTGATCTTGTCCAGTCAGGTTGCTGGCATGGATGTGGGCCTTAATTTCGATTACATCACTCTGGATAGCGCGCCGACAGCGGGTGCAGACACAAGTGCTTACGGCTTAGCGCTATATGTTACGCCTAAAGTAGCCGGCATGGATATTCCGGTGCGGGTAGAATACCTGAACGATGGTACTAGCGGCGCCTATGGCGGCGTGGACACGGGTTATTCCTTTACAGTTACCCCGACCATGGCCCTGAGCAAGAATAGCTTCCTTCGAGTTGAGTTATCTTATCTTGGCACTGATAAACTCGATATTGATGGTGACGGTACAGTTGGTGACAGCGCAATGTCCGCTGCACTACAAGGTGGCTACCTGTTCTAATTTGAGGCAGGCACCAATAAAAAAGGGGCGCTATATGCGCCCCTTTTTTATTGGGTACATCTCGTCCTGAGAAATCACGCCCGATGATAAGGATGATTATTTAACAAACTCCAGGCGCGATATAGTTGTTCAGCCAATATCACTCGAACCAGCGGATGCGGAAAAGTTAAATTCGATAAGGACATTTTTTCATCGGACTCGGACAACAACCTGTCATCTATCCCGTCAGGCCCGCCAATTAAAATGCTGACATCCCGGCCTAAGTGCATCCACTGATCTAATTTCACCGACAGTTTTTCGGTGCCTGGCTGATTACCCTGCACATCAAGCGAGACAAGATAACTGCCTTTGGGTAATACGGCACGAATTTTTTTCGCTTCTTCCTGTTTGTATTTTTGCGGGCTGGATGTTTTTCCGCGTTTTGCCATATCGATTTCAATTAAATGTAACTGACAGTCTTTATTCAGGCGTTTAGCATATTCTTCATAGCCCTGAGTCACCCAGGCGGGCATTTTTTTACCCACACAAATCAGGTTAACCCGCATCGTCTTCGTCAGTTGCCGAACTGTCAACGGCTGGCATTTCCCATAATCGTTCTAACTGATAAAACTCACGTACACGTGCCTGCATCACATGCACAACAACGTCACCTAAATCCACCAGCACCCATTCGCCGGCGTCAGCACCCTCGATGCTTAGACGTTGTACGCCATTGTCTTTCGCCATAACACTGACATGGTCGGCCAGACCCTTCACCTGACGATTGGAGCCACCCGTGGCAACAACTATAATATCAGTAATTGAGCTTTTGTCTCTGACGTCAATTACCGTAATGTCAGTGGCTTTTAAGTCGTCAAGGGCATCAACGACGATATCTTTTAATTCTTCAGCTTGCATAATTTTCCTATTTTTCCAGCAGATGTATTTTCTACTGATATAACTTTTGATCTTTTATTAACGTGATTACCGGATCAGGTAACAAATATTTCACTGATTTATTCGCTTTTATCTGTTTTCGAATATGTGTTGCCGAAATTTCCAATTGAGAAACGGCAACAAAGGTCACTTTTCCGGATACCGAGCATTGAACTTCATCCAGCGTACAAAATCGGTCTGCGAGTTTTATCCCGGCTTCAGACTCACGATCATTACCATGATCCGGGCGCTGTGCGATCACAAGGTTAGCCAAATCAACAATAGACTGCCATTTATGCCATTGAAGTATGTTTTGAAACGAATCAGAACCCACAATCAAATACAGGGCCGTTTCAGGAAACTCTTTTTTCAAAGCGGCCAGCGTATCAACCGTGTAAGAATAACCGGCTCGTTTCAGCTCCCGATCATCAACAACAATATTATCTGCATCAACTAAAGCCGCCGCCAGCATCTCAAGCCTTTGCTGCGCGCTGGCAAAAGGCGTATGCCGATGCGAAGGCACCGCGCAAGGAATCATTCTTAACTCGTCCAGACCCAGCGCCTCTTTACATTCCAGACCTATTCTCAGGTGAGCAAAATGCACCGGGTCAAACGTACCGCCTAAAATGCCAATTTTACGCATCTGCTAATGTGCGCTAGCGGCGGATCTGGCCATCACCAAACACAACGTATTTCTGTGATGTTAAGCCTTCAAGACCAACCGGACCACGTACGTGAAACTTGTCGGTACTGATACCGATTTCCGCCCCTAACCCATATTCAAAACCATCAGCAAAACGGGTTGATGCGTTGATCATGACCGAACTTGAGTCAACTTCCTTTAAAAACTGCCGGGAAGTCGTGTAGTTTTCGGTAACGATTGACTCGGTGTGTTTTGAGCTGAATTGTTGAATATGCGCGATAGCTTCATCAACACCGGCAACCACTTTGATGGACAGAACCGGTGCGAGATATTCTGTTTGCCAATCAATATCCGTTGCGTTTTTGGCGTCAGAAATAATCTCGCAGGTTCGGCGACAGCCTCTTAGCTCTACGCCTTCTTCTGCATATTTCTCAGCAAGTATGGGTAAAACCTTTTCAGCAACCGTTTCCGAAACCAGCAATGTTTCCATCGCATTACAGACACCGTAGCGATGTGTTTTTGCGTTAAATGCAATATCAACGGCTTTTTTCACATCCGCATCATCATCGATATACACATGGCAAATGCCATCCAGGTGTTTAATCACCGGCACAGTGGCGACTTTGCTCACTCGCTCGATTAAACCTTTACCACCACGAGGAATGATGACATCAACGTAATCAGGCAGGGTGATAAGCTCATCCACGGCGGCGCGGTCTGTGGTTTCAACAACCTGTATCACGGTGGCTGGCAGGCCTGAATCAACTAAGCCCTGGGTAATACACTGTGCAATCGCTTTGTTTGAATGAATCGCCTCGGAACCACCACGTAAAATCGCGGCATTACCTGATTTTAAGCACAATGCCGCAGCATCAGCGGTAACATTTGGCCGGGACTCGTAAATAATACCCACCACACCTAATGCCACGCGCATTTTGCCAACCTGAATACCCGAAGGCCGATATTTTAAGCCCGTCATTTCGCCAATGGGGTCGGGCAGGGTGGCGACCTGGCGAATACCGTCAATCATGGAATCAATGCGCCCGTCATTTAACGCCAGCCGGTCAAGTAGAGCAGCATCCAGTCCATTTTCTTTGCCGGCACTCATGTCTTTCACATTTTCAGCAATTAACCCAGCGCGATTTTTTTCCAGCGCAGCGGCAATGTATTCCAGTGCACTGTTTTTTTTATTGGTATCAGCCTTGGCCAGTGCCAGCGATGCTTTTCGTGCCTGCTCGCCCAGTGCTTTCATGTATTGTTTTATCTCGTCCATTTTTTTCTCTTTGCTTTTTGCTTTTTGCTTCTTAGTTTTCAACCGTTAGCTAAACGGTTTTTAATAAGGTTTTACCGGTCATCGCGAAGCTCAAATCTAATAACTCATCCCAGGCATTGCCTTTTTTTACGCCTTTGATTACCTGATCAACAATTAACACCCGCTGCAATAACAGTGACCACTGTTTTTCATTCAGCCGAAACAGCGCGTTTTTGACCAGTGCCGCGCGTTTATCCCAGACACCGTGCTTTTTTAACACCGAGCCAATGACCTCGCCTTTTTGTCTGGCAAACGCCATGCTGGTCATACTACGAATTTCCCGTGTGAGTGCCCACAGCACGTAAATTGGCTCTTCACCGGCGGCTTTCAAGCCTAAGATGATGCGTGTGGTTCTTTTCATTTCAGCCATTAAGATGGCATCAACCAGCTTAAATACATCAAATTTGGCGGCATCTTCAACGGCATCCATAATGTCTTCGACACCCACTTCAGCGGGTGCATTTATCGCGAGTTTATCAATTTCCTGAGCGGCAGCGAGCATGTTACCTTCGACTTTTTCAGCCAAAAGTAAAACCGCATCCCGACTCGGCCGCAGGCTTTTACTCCGCATCCGATTTGATATCCAGCCGGGCAACTGGTTTATCTCAAGCGGCCATAATTGCATAATGGCCGCGGATTGATCCAGTTGTTTAAACCACTTGCTTCGCTGCCCTGCGCCGTCAATTTTGGGCATGGTAATGATTAATAGTTTGTCTTCGTTCATATTCTGACAATATTCAATGAGACCTTTACTGCCCGCATCACCTGGTTTTGCTGAGTTAAATCGAAGCTCTAATATTTTTTTTTCTGCGAACAATGACATGCTGTTAGCCGATAAAAAAAGCTGGCCCCAGTCAAAACCACGCTCAACATGAAACACCTCTCGCTCGGTAAAACCCTGTGTACGCGCGACACGACGTATCGCATCACAGGCCTCCATTTGCTGCAGGGGCTCGTCTCCCGTGACCAGATAAGCTGGTTTCAGACCTTTTTTGAGCTCATTTTCTAAATAGTCGTATTTTATACGCATTATTGGCAGCAATATTGGGGCATTGAGAGTTAATTATACAGCGATTCACGGAAAATCGTGAATTAATGACTACTTCAAGCTCTGAATGACCCGATAAGCAACACGCTGCTGCAATTGGCGTTTTAGGTGGGATTGCTCGCTATCAACCGCGAGTAATTGTGCATTATTGGCAACGAAGTCCCGGCTTTGGCTAATTTCGCGGTATTTTTCGGTGCTTTGGTTTTCGGTGCTTTGGTTTTCGGTGCTATGGTTTTCGGTGCTTTGGTTTTCGGTGCTTTGGTTTTCACTGCGCTGGTTTTCAGCGCGCCGTTCTACCTGCCTTGTGAATTTATAACTCAAAAAATATTGAAGCCGGTATTCTGCCGGTATGCCCGTGCCCGTCACCGACAAAGATCGTCTCTGCCACTCCTCTTTTAGGAAAAAAACATGTATATCAGCCGTTTCGGGATTTGTCGCTAACTGGCCATTTTCGAGTAATATTTGCTGAAACACCTGTCGAAACGCCGCTGAACCGTCTTCATAAACCGGATAAATCGATGCAGACCCGGCTTGTTTTATACCTTTAAGCTGGAACCCACAGCCAGCCAGGGAAAAAACTAACGCAAAGACGAGCGACCGTAAAGCCACCCGTTTAACTGTCTTCACCGACATATTAAGCAATAACAATGTTAACCAGCCGGCCCGGCACCACAATCACGCGTTTTACCGACTTGTCACCAATAAACCGCACGACATGTTCATCCGCCAGCGCCAAAGACTCGATTTCTTCTTTTGCTGCATTGATGGACACTTCAATCTTGCCCCGTACTTTACCGTTGACCTGCACCATCATTTCGATACTATCGGATACCAGCGCATCTTCATCAACCGCTGGCCACGGCGCATCAATCACAACAGAATCGTGCCCGAGTACGTGCCAGAGTTTATGGGTAATGTGAGGCACTATCGGTGACAACAAAACAACCGCAGCGTCTAGCGCCTCACGTTTTACCGCCATGCCTTGCACTGACTCATCATCAAATTTGGCAACACTGTTTAACAACTCCATCACTGCGGCAATGGCAGTATTAAAAGTATAACGACGCTCAATATCATCGGTTACCTTGGCTATGGTTTGATGCGTAATTTTGCGTAAAGCTTTTTGAGCCTTATTTAATTCAGTGACAGTTAACGGTGCCTGCGCCATTTCAGCCTGCTCATTAACCAGTCGCCACAAACGTTTTAGAAAACGAAACGCACCTTCAATTCCCGAGTCTGACCATTCCAGACTTTGCTCCGGCGGTGCAGCGAACATCATAAATAAACGCGCGGTATCAGCGCCGTATTCTTCGATCAATTTTTGCGGATCAACCGTATTACCTTTGGACTTGGACATTTTCGCCCCATCCTTCAAGACCATGCCCTGGGTTAATAAGTTTTCAAATGGCTCATCGCTATCAACCAGACCAACGTCGCGCATAAGTTTGTTGAAGAAGCGGGCATATAACAGGTGTAAAATGGCGTGCTCGATACCGCCCACATACTGATCCACCGGCAACCAGTAATTAGCGCGCTCATCCAGCATCGCTTCATCGTTTCCGGCAGATGTATAGCGTGCAAAATACCAGGACGATTCCATAAACGTATCAAAGGTATCGGTTTCCCTTTCTGCCGCACCAGCGCATTTTGGGCAGGTCGTTTCGTAAAACGACGGCATTTGTTTGATGGGAGAACCTACGCCGTCAAACTCGATATCTTCCGGCAGCTTCACCGGCAAGTCTTTTTCAGGCACGGCGACTGCACCACAAGATTTGCAATTAATCATCGGAATCGGTGCGCCCCAGTAACGCTGACGGGAAACACCCCAGTCACGTAAGCGGAAATTGGTTTTTTTGCTGCCCGCATCTTTTGATTCCAGCACTTCTGCAATTTTATGAAACGCTTGCCTGGAACTTAAACCTGTAAACTCTCCAGAATCAACCAGCACACCTTTTTGGGTAAATGCCGCCTCTGACAAATCACAGGCTTCATCGTTTGCGGGCTCGATAACCTGTTTAATGGGCAAGTTATATTTTTTCGCAAATTCCCAGTCACGTTGATCGTGTGCTGGCACTGACATCACCGCGCCTTCACCATATCCCATTAACACAAAGTTTGCGGTAAACACGGCAACACTTCCACCGGTAATCGGGTGAATGGCTTTTAAGCCAATATCGATGCCTTTTTTCTCCATAGTCTCCATGGCGGCTTCGGAGGTTTCCATGGTTTTACATTCGTCAATAAACGCCGCCAATTCAGAATTATTTTCACTGGCCTTTAAGCACAATGGATGTTCCGCCGCTACCGCAACATAAGTTACACCCATCAGTGTATCCGGTCGGGTGGTATATACTTTTAACGGCTCATCGCTGCCTTCAATCGTAAACTGAATTTCCACCCCTTCAGATTTACCAATCCAGTTACGCTGCATGGTACGAACCTGCTCAGGCCAGCCGGTTAAATTGTCAATTTCAGACAGCAGTTCGTCGGCATACTGGGTGATTTTCATAAACCATTGTGGTATTTCTTTTTTCTCAACAGCGGTATCACAACGCCAGCAACAGCCATCAATCACCTGCTCATTCGCTAAAACAGTTAAATCATTCGGACACCAGTTTACTGGCGCCGTTTTTTTGTACACCAGGCCTTTTTCATACAGCTTGATAAACAACCATTGCTCCCAACGATAATAATCAGGTGAACACGTGGCCAGCTCCCGATCCCAGTCATAAGCAAAACCCAATCGTTTAAGCTGGGTTTTCATGTAATCCATGTTTTCATACGTCCACTTCGCCGGTGGCACATTATTTTTTATCGCGGCATTTTCTGCAGGCAGACCAAACGCATCCCAGCCCATGGGTTGCAGGACGTTTTTTCCACGCATACGCTGAAAACGACTAATAACATCACCAATCGTATAGTTACGCACATGGCCCATGTGTAAACGGCCAGACGGATAGGGAAACATAGAAAGACAGTAATACTTTTCTTTATTTTTATCTTCAACGGCTTTAAAGCATTTATTATCTTCCCAGTATGACTGAGACTCTCGTTCAACAAGCGCTGGATCGTAATTTGCGACCATTTTAACTTTTCCACCTACAGTATTCTTAAAGCCGCTATTATAGTGACTTCAATAATATTTCCCTAGCAGAAATATTATCTTGCACCAGCATTTGTGGTAGATTGAGGGTATCAATAGAGGAGGAAAAACAATGCCAAATTCTCACGAATTAAATGAAAAATTAGTCCGAGGGTACAAGCAACTACTGGAAAGCAGTAAAAAAATTCTGGATACCACTAAAAAGGAAGCAACGCCTGCCGTGCTTGATGCCATTGATAAAGGCAAAGAAACAGCAGCAGAACTTGCTGAATTAACCGTTGAGGAAATCGACAAAGTTAGTGACTTTGTTGTGCGTGATCTTCACGATGCTGCCGAATACATTGCGGAAGGCGAAAGAGAATTGGGCGACTGGTTACGCATTGACGCATTGCTGATTGAAGACAAGTTTCTTGAAGTGTTTTCTCAAATGGTAGACCACACGCAGGTAGCGCTGGATGAAATTGCCGCCAATGCCAAACGAGCGACTGAATGGCACACCGGAGAGATAACCAGTGCCGGTACTTTGGTTTGCACAAAATGCGGTGAAGTTTTACATTTTCACAACGCCGGACATATTCCACCTTGCCCCAAATGCCATGCGACGGTTTTTGAGCGACAAACAGACCAATAACTTTAAGCAGATTCAGAAATAAAGTCACGCACAGATTTGTGCGTGACGCAGCCAAAAGTCAACGATGCTCCGGCCCATTCTCATCGAGACCCTTAGCTGCCAGAGTCGCGGCACGAAACACAGCCCGACCTTTATTCATGGTCTCATCCCATTCATTTTGTGGAATAGAGTCGTAAACAATACCCGCACCGGCCTGCAAATACAGCGTCTGATCTTTGATAACGGCAGTTCTGATTGCGATAGCCGTGTCCATGTTGCCATTCCAGTCAATGTATCCCACTGCGCCTGAATAAACACCGCGTTTTACTGGCTCCAGCTCATCAATGATTTCCATTGCACGAATTTTTGGTGCGCCCGATACCGTTCCCGCCGGAAATGTTGCCCGCAGTGTATCCATGGCGCTGATATTTTCATCCAGCTCACCCACAACATTACTCACAATGTGCATCACGTGAGAGTATCGCTCGATGGTCATTTTATCCGTGAGTTTTACCGTGCCGATTTTTGCTACACGGCCGACATCATTTCGACCAAGATCAATCAGCATTAAGTGCTCGGCCAGCTCTTTAGGGTCTGACAATAAATCTTTTTCAAGCTCGAGATCTTCTTCGGGCGTTTTACCCCTTGGGCGAGTGCCTGCGATAGGGCGAACAGTGATTTCACCTTTTTCTTCACGGACGAGGATTTCTGGTGAAGACCCGACTATTTGAAACTCACCCAGATTCAGGAAATACATATAAGGCGATGGATTCAAGCTACGCAGGGCGCGATACAAGTCCAATGGATCAGCATAATATGGCACCGATAAGCGCTGTGACAGCACTACCTGCATAATATCGCCGTTACAGATGTATTCACGAGATTTTTCAACACCGTCCATAAAACCCTGTTGAGTGAAACCCGATACAAAATCAGACTCATCAACCGACTTATGAACAACTGTATTTTCCGGTATTTTTAACGGCTCACGCAGCTTTTTTGAAAGCTTTCTCAGCCGGTCTTTACCTTTTACAAAAGCATTGTTTTGCTCAGGATCAACATACACAATGATATGCAATTTGCCGCTGAGGTTATCAAACACCAGCACCTCTTCTGACAACATCAAGAGAATATCAGGCGTGCCTAATGGATCAGGATTCGGGCAGGGGCCTAATTTTGGCTCAATATAACGCACGGTGTCATAACCAAAATAACCCACCAGGCCGCCCGTGAATCGGGGCAAGTTCGCCAGTTCAGGCGCTTTGTACTGCTCCCGATATGCATCAATATAGGCAAGGGGATCATCAACGGTCTGCGACTCGAGCACCTTGTCATTGGCGATTAAACAAACCTCATGACCACAAACTTCAATCCGCTTCTCACAAGGCAAACCAATAATCGAATATCGTCCCCATTTTTCGCCACCATGCACCGATTCAAACAAATAAGAGTAGGGTGCATTGGCGAATTTTAAATACGTACTTAAAGGCGTATCCAGATCCGCCAGCATTTCGTATTGCAGGGGAATGCGGTTAAAACCTTGATCAACAAAAGATTGGAATTCTTCTTTTTGCATTATGATTCGAGCAAGGCTTCCAGCTCAAGAAAGCTATCAACGACCGCATCAGGATTGGCGTTATTAATATCTTCGCCGTGATTGTAACCATAACTTACCGCAACCACGCTGAAGCCAGCATTTCTGGCCGCTTTCACGTCATGCTGCGAATCACCCAACATTAAGCTCTTTTCCGGTTTCGCATTAAAAAACTTGGCCGCATGCCATAGCGGCTCCGGTGCAGGCTTTTTCTGTGGCAAGGTATCACCACTGACCACTATGCTGAAGTAGTCAAAAATACCTTTGGCCTTTAACAGCGGAATCGTAAAACTTTCCGCTTTGTTTGTAACGCAACCCAGGTTTAAACCCTTTGCCTTCAGCATATCCAGGCCTTCTTTCACGCCAGGATACAAACGACTGTATTGGCCATTGGATTCGAGATAATGTTTGTAAAAAATGGGATAGCCTTTCTCGAACAGGTCGGCATCCGGCTCGGCTTCAAGGTCACCGGTTAAGGTTCTTTTTGCGAGTTTTTCTACGCCATTACCCACCCAGTTACGTACCGCGCTTTCACCACGCTCAGGCAAACCAAGGTCACGCATCATTGCATCAGCCGCATAAGCCAAGTCAGGCACCGAGTCAACCAAAGTACCATCAAGATCAATCAATACTAATTCAGGTTTAAACATATTTGTAACACACCACATTTTTACCGTGTAAACGGCAGAACTAAAAGACTATGGGAGTCTATCAAATTGCGTGACGGATAGAAAAGAAACAAAGCGCCAAAGCCAAAATTCAGGCGAAAAAAAACGGAGCCAAAGCTCCGTTTTTTCGCAATTTCTAACTAAAACAGAAATTAGAAACCAGCTTTCATACCCAATGCCAATGCACCAACATCGTTGTCGCTATTGCTTGAGTCATTGATTGTTGCACCATAACCGACATAAAGTGCCACTTTCTTAGCCACTTGCTGAGAAACAGCCGCACCCCAGCCAATGTAACCATCTTTGGCTGTAGACGAAGAATCAAACTTATTACCAGCAGTCAGGATAAAAGTTGTCGCACCCATGGTGTATGTACCGTTTAAGAACAGGTTATCTTGCTCTTTCGTTGTACTACCGCTGACAGCACCACCATCAATTTCGTACTGGACGCTTAGACCGATACCGTTGGCTGCATATTTCGCACCAACTTTAGTTGCCGTTCCTGATTTTGCTCCGTCATCAACAAAATTACCTTTCGCAATGGATTTGTAATCAACAAAGGCCTTGATCGGTCCAGATTTAAAACGAACACCAACACCCACGTTATTTTCACCGTCACTCATGTTGTAGTCACCCACAATTTTCGCACCGGCAATGCTTGGGGAGTCATAACGAATAGTCCGTGTAGAACGACCTCTACCGTCACCAGATCCACCGGCCAGTTTCCCGGAAGTCAAGTCTAAAAAGCCACGACCTTCTAATGCAGTAGTAAATAACGGATCTATTGATTTAGTACTGGATTTCCAGGCAGTAATGATAGTACCCATACGAACAGTACCTACAGACTTACTCGACATACCTACCCAGGTATCTCGTTGATAGTAAACGCCTGCGCCTACATCCTGCTTAAGACCGATCTCATACTGGTAAACTGCCTTAAAGTCCATCAGATCAGTGTCTGTAGAACCTTTTATACCAAATTTATTTGCTTTACTGCTTTTACCATCTACAGCCCACTGCGCGTCGCCAGAACCAACCGTCACAGATTCAACCGCAACATGCAACTGACCGTAAGTTTTAGCACCCGCATTTGCCAAAGTTGGCACGGCCAAAGCCGCAACCACAGCGACCGATAATAACTTCTTGTTCATTCCTCTCTCCTCTTGAACAAAACACAACAAAAAAATAACTGGCTCTTTATATAGTACTTTTCAACTAGAACGCAATAGCATTTGACGTTTTTACGCTTTATTTGTGGAATTAATCTAAAATCGACCAATTATTAACCTTGTATTGTGCTTTTATTGAACAAAAGCAGGCAACGAAAAAATATCAGGTACAGATAACATCCCGTTTTGTTGTTCAGCAAAACAAAGAACAACCGGGACGAAAATAAATATTATGGAAAAAATAATGAGGACTACTTCAGCTTCGGAAAACACCGAAAAAGACGTGATTTAGAAAAGAAATTGCCCCGACAAGCGGGGCAATAAAAAGGCGTTTAACGCTTGGAGAACTGAGTCGCTCTACGTGCTTTATGTAGACCGATTTTCTTACGCTCAACTTCACGCGAATCACGAGTAACGTAACCCGCTTTTCTTAACGTAGGACGAAGCGCTTCGTCATATTGCATCAGGGCTCGAGTGATACCGTGACGAATTGCGCCCGCTTGCCCAGAGATTCCGCCACCTTTTACGGTGCAGTAGATGTCGAATTTTTCTGTCATCTCTACACGCTCCATTGGTTGATGGACAACCATACGTGCGGTTTCGCGACCGAAGTATTCTTCGATTGTGCAATCATTAATTTTAATTTGACCTGTTCCAGCTTTGAGGAAAACTCGTGCTGTAGAACTTTTACGACGACCTGTGCCGTAATATTGCTTATCTGCCATCTTTATTTACTCTTCATGTTATTAGATGTATTAATTTAGACGTTAGCTATGTTGCTAATTAGATGTCTAACACTTGTGGTTGTTGCGCTGTATGCTCATGCTCGCTGCCGCTATAAACGCGAAGCTTACGGTACATCGCTCGACCCAGCGGGTTTTTAGGCAACATGCCTTTCACCGCTTTTTCGATGATGCGCGCTGGCGCACGGTCACGCAATTTACCAAGTGTAGTTTCTTTTAAACCACCTGGGTAACCGGTGTGACGGTAATACACCTTGTCTGATTCTTTTTTACCACTAACCGCAACTTTATCTGCGTTTATAACGATAATATAATCGCCAGTATCAACGTGAGGCGTATATTCAGGCTTATGCTTACCGCGCAAGCGATGAGCAATTTCAGCTGCCATACGGCCGAGTGTCTTGCCGTCTGCATCGACGACAAACCAGTCACGTTTCACTGTCTCTGGTTTTGCATTATAGGTTTTCATTGTGAGCCCTGTTATATAAAAGGTACTAGAAAAAGGTCGGCAATACTATTAAATTGCAAGCACAATGTCAATAGGTTTTCGCGGGGCTTTACTAATATTTGCTAGCACGAAGTACTAATAAAAAATTAACCTGCGAATTTTACCAGTTATGCAATCAAAACTGAACATAAAACACACTAAACAGACAATGGATAAACGATTAAGAGCAGGAAAGACTAAAAAAGCGGCCAAAAAATGGCCGCTCAACAGCACCACCTACTTTGAGGGAGGGGTTGGTGGAATAGGGAAAACTAACAAAAAGCCACTCACTATTAATGGATTCAGCTTAGCATATAACCCTACAACTTTAAAGTAAATAATCGTAATAAATCAACCCCTAACTCAGTCCACCCGCAGCCGTTTCACTACCTGCCCTCCCACAAGGTGTTTTTCAACAATTTCGTCGATATCCTTCTCGTCAGAATAGCGATACCAAACAGCCTCTGGATAAATAACCATCACCGGGCCAACGCCGCAGCGGTTAAGACAACCGGCGGAGTTAATTCGCACACCACCGAAAACGGCCAACCCTGCAGCCTTTGCTTTATCTTTTGCATACATTCGCAACGCTGCTGCATTGCAATCACCACAACTTTTTCTGCCATCGTCACGTTTATTCGTACAAAAAAACACATGATGCTTATAATAACTCTCTACCACGTTAACCTGCCTTTAAAGTACATGAAGAGTACCTGAAGAGTACCTGAAGAGTGCCGAAGAAGCGGACTATATTACCCGAAGACACAACAAGGAAACAAATTTAGGCATGAATAATTTTACCCAGCTGCAGGCGACAACACTGACAAAAGCAGATCGCTGCGTAAAATGTGGCTTATGCTCAGCCCAATGCCCCACTTATTCGCTTGATGGCTCCGAAAACGAGTCCCCCAGAGGACGTATCGCCTTAGCTCAGGCGCTGGTAAACGGGCAACTCAGTGATTTTACCTTGATAGAAAAACACTTCAACAACTGCCTGCTCTGCCAGCGCTGCGAGAAGATTTGCCCGTCCGGCGTCGAGTTTGGGGAAATTATGTCAAATTCACGGGCAATACTGGACAAAAAACAACATAAAGCAGACTCAAAATTGATTCGCTGGACAGCCAGACGTACACATAAAGACTGGGCGAAAATCGGTAAAGTTAGCCGTATTTTGCAAAAAACCGGTGTTTTACGTCTTATTCCTGCGTTATCGTCAGTACAACAATATATAAAGACAACAACCCCGACGCAATTTATTCCCGCTCGTAAAAACACACCAGCCGGCCGCGTTGCACTTTTTACCGGCTGCACCAGCCACTTACTGGACAACGAGACAATTAATAATGCCCGTCAACTGCTGAACCTATGTGGTTACGAGGTTATTCTGCCGGAAACACAAGTGTGCTGCGGCGCTTTGCCAAAACATAAGGGCCAGCTAACGACTGCAAAACAATGCGAAACCAGCAATGCAGCTGCGTTTGAAAAACATAATGGCGCCATTGTGTTTCTTGCCACCGCCTGTGGGGCGGCGCTAAAAACGGTTGAAAATGAACACATCCGCACCCAGGCGATTAATATTACGTCTTTTCTCAACGCGGAAAATGCCCTGGCGCAACTCAAATTCAAGCCACTGAAAAAGCGTGTATTAATTCACGAGCCCTGTAGTGAAAAAAACGCACTTCGAGAGACAGGCAATACACAGACTTTATTATCAGCCTTACCCGATGCTGACATTGTGACCTTGAAAGAAACAACCGGTTGTTGTGGTGCGGCAGGGGAGTACATGCTCACTCACGTAGACATGGCCAGGACAATACGCGCCCCTTTACTGGACGACATCAAGGCGATTAATCCCGATATTATCGTCACCACAAATTACACCTGCGGCATACATATAAAAAACGGGCTTCAGGAATTAGATCTGGACATTCCAGTGATACATCCGATAAAGTTGCTGCTAAACCAAATTAAGCACATCGAATAAGCTAGGGATCTATTACATGAGCACTCGCCGATTTTCACCGCTGGACAACTTTATTATGAACATCGACCAGGGGGTACGTACCGTTTTTGGTAAACCAGATATCACCGAGAGACCAAACCCGGCTGACGCGGTTTCGGAGAACACGATGTCTGACGCCGAGAAAAAACGCGCCATCGGGCTAATGCGGGTTAATCATTCCGGTGAGGTGGCAGCACAGGCACTTTATCAGGGTCAGGCACTCACTGCCCGAAACACCGAGACCAAAGAACAAATGAAACGCTCGGCGCAGGAAGAGTTTGACCACCTGGATTGGTGTGAAAAGCGCGTCAAGGATTTAGGCGGACATACCAGCTATTTAAACCCCTTATGGTACGCGGGTTCCTTAACCATTGGTGCAATGGCCGGTGCCATCGGCGATAAATGGAGCCTTGGTTTTGTGGTTGAAACAGAAAAACAGGTCGGTAAACACATCGAAGACCACCTCAGCAAATTACCAGAGAGCGATGACAAAAGCCGGGCCGTGTTAGAACAGATGGATATTGATGAAGCGGAGCATGCCATAAAAGCGCAAAATGCAGGCGCGGCGGAGTTGCCACCACCGGTAAAAGTGCTAATGAAACTAACCGCAAAGGCAATGACTAATACCGCTTATCGCCTGTAGTTAACTCTACCTCTTTACAAGCAAAGTGCAACCAAAGCGCAACCAAAGCGCAACCAAAGCATCACAAAATATTCCGCCCGGAATAAATCTCTTTCATTTCATGCATTAGTTTTTGACGAATAGAGTCCACATCTTCTGCAGGTAAATCGATTGCGCTCATACCATACAGATAATCGTCTAAATCAAATTCCTTGAGTAACATTTTGGTGTGGAAAATATTTTCCTGATAGACATTCACGTCGATCATCTGATAACTTTTTTTCGTGTCTTTCGATAAGAAATTTTGAATAGAATCAATTACATGATCGATATAGTGTTTATTTCCCTGCACATCACGGGTAAAACCCCGCACGCGATAATCCATAATCACGATATCAGAATCAAAGCTGTGAATAAGATAATTCAAGGCGCGTAGCGGCGAAATTCGGCCACAGGTCGAGACGTCAATATCAGCCCGAAAGGTACTAATACCTTCATGCGGGTGGCTTTCGGGGTAAGTATGGACAGTGATGTGGCTCTTATCAAGATGCCCGACTATCGTATCAGGTAATGGGCCCGGCTCTTCGGCTGTGCCTTCATCAATGGTTTTCTGGGGTAATACCGGCTCTTCCGATATCAGCATCGTTACGCTGGCACCCTGCGGATCGTAATCCTGATGGGCGATATTGAGGATATTGGCACCGATAATCGATGATACTTCTTTTAAAATATTCATCAGACGCTCGGCATTATACTCCTCATCTATATAAGCGAGGTATTCTTTTCGCTGCTTTTCAGTTCTCGTATAACTGATGTCGTAAATATTAAAACTCAGGGATTTTGTTAAATTATTAAACCCGTGCAGTTGTAATTTTGTATCTAGTTTGGACATTGTTACTGATCACTTCCCCTAAATAATCGCGCTAACTAATCGGCGGATGATAAATGATTTGAACCACAGTGCCGTCAGGGTCATAACAATAAAAGCTACGAGCGCCGTCGCGATGGGTACGGGGTTCGTTACGAATTTTCACCTTATTTGCTTTTAAAAATTCAAACCACTCGTCAACCTGCTCGGGTGTTTTGATGATAAAGCCAATATGATCAAGCTTTTGAAATGAATCAATTGCGGTTTTTTCTGATGCGCGATGTAACGCCAGGTTATCATTGCCGCCGCAGAGGTAGACATTGTCCGGATCTGGGCGCCACTCGACACTCATGCCCAGTAAATCGACATAAAAATTCTCGGTGGCTTCAAATTCAGTCACAAACAAGGCAACGTGACGCATACCACAAGTGGGTGCTGGGCGTTTAATCATGTAAAAGCTCCAAAAATTTATTCTTCAATTCTAACTTCGTAAGAGTGGCTAATTTCAACAGAATGCGCGAGCATGATTGATGCTGAGCAGTATTTTTCTGCCGACAGCTTTACCGCGCGCGCGACCTGAGGCTCTTTGATGCCCGCTTTGGCCGTGACAATAAAATTCATGTTAATTTTTGTGAATACCTTGGGCACTGTTTCGGCCCGGTCGGCAGAAAGCTCAACTTCACAATCGATAATCGGCTGACGCGACTTTTTCAGAATGGCAACAACATCAAATAATGAGCAACCGCCTGTGCCTAACAGCACCATTTCCATCGGGCGTATACCCAGGTTCTGACCGCCAGATTCCGGTGGTCCGTCCATCAATACGGCATGACCACTTCCCGATTGTGCGAGAAACATCGCATTTTCCACCCACTTTACGCGACCCTGCATCATTAACTCCTGCTTTGAAAGGCCGATATATTAACACAGGGAATCGGCGAATATTTTGTCATTTTTCGTTCCGAGAAGCGCTGCAACGCTTTTCTGAATTCCACCATTATTAAGGATTTTATTATGCAACAGACTACATTAAACGCGGATAACATCCGGCAGCCAATTTCAATTGCATCTAACAGCAAAGATTTTGTAGACAAAATCACTGATTTCAGCCACAAGCGCCACTATCCGGCAAAGAGCCTTATCATTTATGCCGGCGATAAATCTGATGCCCTGTATTACATCAACGAAGGCTCGGTCGCGGTATTGATGAACGACGATAACGGCCACGAGATTGTGCTTGCCTATCTTAATGTTGGTGATTTTTTTGGTGAAATGGGGCTTTTTGATGAAGATTCCGGCCGCAGCGCCTGGGTCAAAGCCAGAACTGACTGCAAACTGTCTGAGTTGAGTTATACACGATTCCGTCAGCTCGCCGAGGAGGAACCCGATTTACTCTATTCACTGGCAGGACAAATGGCGTCCCGTTTACGAAAAACCAGTCGAAAAGTCGGCGATTTAGCCTTCATGGATGTCGCCGGTCGAATTGCCCGCGCGCTGCTTGATTTGGCCAAAGAACCCGATGCAATCACCCACCCTGATGGCATGCAAATTCGCATTACCCGACAGGAGATCGGCAAAATCGTCGGTTGCTCCCGCGAAATGGCAGGCAGAGTATTAAAAGAACTGGAAGACCGTAATCTTATTACCGCGTCAGGTAAAACCATCGTCGTATTCGGGACACGTTAAACCTAGAAAGATCAGTTGGACGCGAGAATAGAGTGCAAGTAATTGGTTTGATTGGCGTAATGAAAAAGTTTGCGTTCACCTGGTTGGTGAATCAAATCTTTATCATATAGCCAAGCGAATCAAGTAGTTGTGCTCTAGCTCGTGGATCAACTGATCTTTCTAGGTTAAACGCTAACGAGCCACGGTTCACAAAAACAAAAAGACCCCTGCCGCGAAATTAAGCGAGCCGGGGCTTTTTTTTGTAAATCACTTTCAGGCTAGTGGAGTTAATAGAGTTAATAGAGTTAATAGAGTTAATAGAGTTAAGCTGAGTAGTCACTCAAAGAGATATTTTAACTCTTCACCAGGGTCCGGCGCACGCATAAAGGCTTCGCCAACCAGAAACGTTAGCACATTATTTTGTGTCATAAAATGCACATCATCCGGGGCAAGAATGCCGCTTTCAGTGACAATAATTCGATCAGCCGGTATGTCTTTTAACAAGTCAAGCGTGGTGCCAAGGCAAACCTCAAAGGTGCGTAAATTACGATTGTTTATGCCCACCAGTTTCAAATTCAACTTTAAAGCGCGCTCCAGCTCGGCGGCATCATGCACCTCAACCAACACATCAATAGCCAGTTTTTCGGCCAGCGCCGACAATTCAGCCAGCTGTTCATCACTTAACGCTGCCACAATTAACAGAATACAATCCGCACCCATTAATTTGGCTTCGTAAATCTGATAAGGGTCAATAATAAAGTCTTTTCTTAATACCGGCAGGTCACAGGCCGTTCTGGCCTGCATCAAATAACTGTCTGCACCCTGAAAAAAATCAACATCGGTTAAAACAGACAAGCAGGTTGCCCCGCCTTTTTCATAGGATTTTGCGATTTCTACCGGATCGAAGTTTTCGCGAATCACACCTTTACTGGGTGATGCCTTTTTTATTTCGGCGATCACCGCCGGACGTAAATTAGCAATGCGGGCTTCAATCGCATTCACAAAACCACGCACCGGCGGTGCATCATAAACACCGTCTTTCAATTGTGACAGGCTGATCTGTTTGGATCGAAAAATAATTTCTTCTACTTTTCGATCAAGTATTTTTTTTAAAATGTCGGGGGTGTCACTCACTGATTAAATCCTATTCATTTTGTGAAAATATGACTAACTGCTCAAATTTAGATTTGGCTGCACCGCTGGCAATCACCTCTCTGGCTTTTGTTATGCCATCGGCTAACGACTCCGCCAAACCGGCAACATAAATTGCCGCGCCAGAATTTAACAAAACAATGTCCAACGCCGGACCAGCTTTGTTGCTTAATACATTATTAATCATGGCCAGACTTTGCGCTGCACCATCAACCGCAAGTTCACTCAAGCTGCCTTGCTGCAGGCCAAAATCTTCGGGTTTAATACGATAACTTACAACTTTGCCGTCTTTTAATTCAGCCACATTCGTGGCTGCAGCAATGCTGATTTCATCCATGCCGTCATCGGCATGCACAACCAGAACATGTTTGCTGCCTAAGCGTAACAACACGTTCGCCAACGGTTCAACCCAGGCTTTATCAAACACACCAATCACCTGGTTAGGTGCGCCCGCCGGATTCGTTAATGGCCCAAGCACGTTAAAAATAGTACGCACGCCCATTTCTTTTCTCGGCCCGATTGCATGTTTCATTGCGCCATGATGCCTTGGCGCAAACATAAAACCAACCCCGATTTCATCCACACATTTAGCCACTTGTGCGGCATCCAGATTTAAATTTACACCGGCAGCTTCAAGCACATCGGCACTGCCTGATTTACTTGAGACTGATCGGTTACCGTGTTTTGCCACTTTCGCACCAGCGGCGGCAGCCACCATGGCGCAGCAGGTTGAAATGTTAAAGGTGTTTGCGCCATCACCGCCGGTGCCGCAGGTATCCACCAGATGCGGGCCCTGTATATTCACTTTTGCCGCCAGTGATCGCATCACTTTTGCGGCGGCGGTAATTTCATCAACGGTTTCACCTTTCATACGTAAACCAATTAAAAAACCGCCAATCTGCGCGGGTGTTGCTTCGCCGGTCATGATTAATTGCATAACGGCTGTCATATCGGTTTCGCTTAAATCACGTTTATCGATGACGGCGGCAATTGCCTGCGGTAAATTCATTTAGGCATCTCCATATTGAGAAAATTTCGTAATAAATCATGACCGTGATCAGACAAAATGGATTCCGGGTGAAACTGCACACCTTCAATCGGCAGTGTTTTATGTCGCACGCCCATGATTTCATCCAGTTCGCCATTTTCATCCTCAGTCCAGGCGGTAACTTCCAGGCAATCAGGCAATTTATGCTTGTTAATCACCAGTGAATGATAACGTGTCGCTTCGTAGGGATTTTTTAATCCGGCGAACACACCCACATCAAGATGGTGCATCATCGATGTTTTGCCGTGCATAATTTCTTTGGCGTGAACAATTTCGCCACCAAACGCCTGGCCAATACTCTGATGACCAAGGCAAATACCCAGTAAAGGTACCTTACCAGCAAAATATTTGATTGCTTCAATCGAAACACCCGCTTCATTTGGTGTGCAGGGGCCCGGGGAAATCACGATATGTTCAGGTCTGAGGGCGATCATCTCCGTTACCGTGATTTGATCATTACGATAAACATGTACATCGGCACCTAGCTCACCGAGATACTGAACAATGTTATAAGTAAAGGAATCGTAATTATCGATCATCAACAGCATGGGTATTACTCACCGGTTTTAGATTTTATTTAAAAGGCCTGCAAGTTTAGCATTAGCGCCCAAGGCAATGCCACAGCGTCTTAAGTCAGTACTAAATATATTGGATTAAGACTTGAAATTCTAAATGAGAATGATTATCATTTGTATATTCACAGCATGATCAATAACTGTTTTGAAAACTTCTAACATAACAACGTACTCAGCCAAAAAGTCAGCCAAATGAAAAAAAAACGTTTTATTTCCCTCTCTTTCTTAATTTTAATGTCGGCACTGATCTCCACGCCGGTATTTGCCGATGACGACCTGATTGTTTATTCCGGTCGCAGTGATAAATTCATCAAACCCATTGTTAAACTATTTAAAGAAAAAACCGGCATAAACGTCGTTTTACACTCTGCAAAATCCACTGCCTTGTTAAATAAACTGAGCCTTGAAGGCAATCGCACCGACGCCGATCTTTTCATCAGCAATGACGCCGGCAACCTGCAAAAGGGCGCAGATTTGGGGCTTTTCAGTCCGATTCCGGATAAGTTCTCATTGCAGATACCCGCTAATTATCGATCTTCTGAAAACTTGTGGGTTGGCCTCTCGGCAAGAGCACGAGTATTGGTGGTAAACACAAACAGCCCGCTGGCAAACAAAACAGATTCAGTTTTCGATCTGGCTAAAGCCGAATATAAAGGTAAAATCGCCATTACCTATGCCACCAATGGCAGCTTTATCGCCGGCACCACCGTTTACCTGCTGGAAAAAGGTGAAAAAAAAACCTTAAACTGGCTCAAGGGTTTGTCTGAAAACACTGGTCGAAACACCTTCAACAAACACAGCAAAGTGGTTAACGCCGTGGCAAAAGGCAAAGCCGATGTTGGCCTGGTGAATCACTATTACATTTACCGGCACCTAGCGAAAAAACCCGATGCACCGATCAAACTCGTTCTGCCGGATCAAGGCGATGATGATATGGGTGTTGCCTGGAATGTGGCCGGTGTTGCAATGAGCAAATACGCAACACACAAAGAAAAAGCCCTGAAATTCATCGGTTTTTTAGTCTCGACTGAAGGCCAGAAGTTATTTGCCGAAGTAAACAAGGAATACCCAACAAGAAGCGGCGTTGCCACAGCAGCAGAAATTCCATCGCCAAACACACTAAAAATTGCCAACGTAGCAATGGAAGAATTAGGCAAAAAACGTAATATCACTCTCGACCTAATCGACAAATCAGGACTGCAATAAATCCCAGCTAACAAAGCTTCAGCGCTACCTAGCTTTTCCCTCGGTCGACTTAACTCGCTGGGCACGGTTGCCGCCGTTATTGTTGTACTGGCAATCCTGCCCCTGCTTTACGTTGTTGCCTACGGCCTGGACTTATCACTTGAACAATGGAAAGCGCTGTGGGATCACCGAATTCCCACTTTATTGTTCAATACGCTGTTATTAGCGCTGATTGTCGCTGTTTTCAGCCTGGTTCTGGGCATTAGCAGCGCCTGGATTGTTGCCCGAAAATCATTCACGGGACGCAAACTGACAATCTGGCTTTTGCTCTTACCCCTGACCATACCCACTTACGTTTTCGCCCACATTTACTCAACATTACTTGAAGAAGACGGCTGGCTTGGCAGTTTGTGGCTATTGATTTTTGGCTCTGATTCATTGATACCCGATGTCAGCAACGTGTTTGGTGTCGCTTTTATTTTATCGCTGGCCGGGTTTTCTTATATCTTTCTACTGGTGCGCGCCTCATTGTCACACTCCACCCAAAGCCTCGAAGAGGCCGCACAAATTCAGGGTGCCGGCGGCCGCGAAATTTTCTTTAGAATTAACCTGCCGTTAATGCGCCCTGCGATTGCAGCCGGCCTTGCTGTGATTATTTTGCACGTGTTGTCTGACTTTGGCGCGGTAAGCATGCTGCGTTATCAAACGTTTACCTTGAGCATTTATAATCAGATGAACGGCCGAATGGACTACAACGCCGCAGCGGGTTTGAGTTTTATTCTGATCATGTTAAGCCTGTCATTTCTGGTTCTTGAGCGATTTTTTCGAAAACGTCAGCGCTTTTTTTCCGGTGCGCAAACCAAAAAAATTACCCGCCAGCCCGCCACTCGAAACCAGCAAATAATAATCTGGTGCTGGTTGGGGCTAATCACCACCTTCAGCTTTGTATTACCCGTGGCGTGGATGCTTCACTGGAGTTTTGACGCCTGGCAGGCGGACATCATTGATTCTAAATTTATGGAATATTGCATTAATTCCGGCATAGTTGCCTTTGCTTCAGCGACCATCGCCCTGATTATTGCGTTTCCCATTGCATTTTACCACGCCAGAAAACACTCACTTTTATCACAGACCTATCTGCAGTTATCCAGTGTGGGCTTTGCTTTACCGGGACCGGTGATCGCGCTAGGTGTATTAGCCTTTGTGTTAGCCCAGCTGCCCTTTGTTTACGGTACGCTTGCGGCACTGATAATCGCGATGGTGATTCGCTTTTTGCCTTTGGCTATCCAGGCCCAGGAAGCCTCTTTGCAACAATTAACCCCTTCGATAGAAGAAGCCGGCAGAGTATTTGGTGCCGGCCCGCTTGAAAATATGCGACGGATTATCCTGCCAATCGTCAGTGGCGGCATGGCAACCGCGTGGGTACTGGTGTTTATTGACGCCTTAAAAGAGTTACCTGCAACGCTTATTTTACGCCCCACCGGATTTGATACACTGCCGGTACGCATCTGGATAGAAGCCAGTGAAGAAATGCTGGAACTCGCCGCACCCGCAGCGTTAATGCTGGTGATTGGCACATTACCCGCGATCTGGATTATGCGTAAAAGTGAGAGAGCAGGCAGTTAAACCTTTAAACTTCCATCCCTTTCCCACCGCTTGCAACAAAACCATGCCTTGCACTCTATACCCGAAATACCCGAAGCAAACAATCTCGCCACCTCAAGCAAACAACCCGATGAGAACGCGTTAGAATAAGTGTAATTCTAAAAATATACAGGTAAAATACCTCACCTGTTTCAAAGTCAATGATAAACACTTAATTTGTATTAAATATAATCAATCATATAGCAGTTAAATCCCATGAAATTAAAACTCTTTTTTGTCGCACTTAGTCTTTTTGTCATCACTGCCTGTACTGGTGATGCTTATTCCGAACTTCAACTGGGTGCAGCCCGCGGACAAACTGACATGATTTCGGAGATGATCGATAATGGTGCCGACATCAACGAAGGCAACAAACACGGCAAAACCGCGCTCATGCTTGCCGCAGGCAACGGCCATGTAGATACCATCCGACTTTTACTGGAACGAAACGCCACCATTGGCGCGCAAGACATTGACGGCATGACAGCACTGATCATGGCCTCCTCAAGCGGTTATGACGAAGTCATTGAAGTCTTGGTTGAGAGCGGGGCGGACATAAACCAGACCAATAATTATGGCGCAACCGCAATTACCAACGCGGCTTTTTTTAACCACGCCGATGCATTAATTGCGTTACTCAACAGCAAAACAAAAGCGAACAGCGAGCGTAATGAAAACGCGCTGCTTTTTTCAGCCGGCCTTGGCAATAACGAAATCATTAAAATACTGCTCGATTACGGCGTAGATGTAAATGCTCGCGGGAAAAATGGCCGCACACCGCTAATGGCCGCCGTGGAGTTTAACCACGAAGACACCGTCGCATTATTAATGGAACACGGTGCAGACCCGAAAGCCCGTGACTCTGACGGCGACTCGGTAGAGCGTCTTGCAGAAGGCAACGGCAATAAAACCATTATTGGTTTGTTGAATCGAACAACGAAATAGCCAAAATGGTTGTTTCCTTAACCCTTTCGCCCAAAAAACAGGGGCTGCACAATATCACCGGGCAAATCGAAGCCCAGGTGCAAAAGTCGGGCGTTGATGAGGGTTTGTGCACCCTGTTTGTTAAGCACACTTCCGCCAGCCTGATCATTCAGGAAAATGCCGATCCATCGGCGAAACGTGATTTAGAAAACTGGCTAAACAGACTGGTCAAGGAAAACGACCCACTCTACACCCATACATTAGAAGGCAGTGACGATATGCCGGCCCACATTAAAAATGTACTGACTTCAACCTCGCTCGCCATTCCAATTCAACGCGGCAAACTGGCTCTGGGCATCTGGCAGGGTATTTATCTGTGGGAACACCGCCATCAGGGCGGCGGAAGAGAGTTGGCGATTCATATAAGCCACTAAATACAAACAATAAAAAAGGCGATCATAAAATCGCCTTGATAAAAACCAACTAATTTTAGCCTGTTTTTTCAGCTAACCCTCATTGCACCTAACCCTCATATTCGTCTTTCAAGCGCTCCAACTCCTGCTTGGTAGCAGGTAATGGAATTTCCGGGTCAGTCCACCAGACACCGGGGGAATTGTTATGAGCAACGCTGTGGCAGCGCTCACATGTCCAGAGCGCAAAGGCGACTTTGTCATGACAGCGACCGCAATATTCGCCAGCGATAATCGCATCCATGCCAATTTCAGGGTTGCCGCCTTTTTGGGGGATAAAAATAGCGGGGTGACAATTTGAACAATCAAGCCAACGGGTATGGGCCAGATGGGGGAAACGTACCCAGGGCATTTCGCCGGTGTCTTTAAACAGGATATCCATATCCATGACATTCATGTCTTTTTCGCCGGTCAGGCTCATTCGAGGATTAATCGTGCCGTCGTCCATGGCTTTTGCCCAGTTAACCCCACCTCTCCTATCAATCGGGAAATTAGACATGGATTTTTCGGGCTCTTGCAATGAATCCAGCGCGGCATTTGTTTTATCGTGCAAGCCATCTTCCCGCAGGGAAACAAGCGCCGGCTTGTTTACAAAGACCCGCGCATCTTTTTCTTCGTATACACTGGTATTACCGATAACCGTGTAATCAGCCCCGGTTCTGGCGCACGAAAGCAACACCACCAAGCAAGCGGCGACTAATGCCCAGGTTAATAACTTCCAAAATCTCATTGCACCCTCCCGTGCGTTGATATCTTGCGACAATTTATGGCGAACAAATCAAACCATATTACGTTACGGCCTCGCGCCGGCAGCCTGCAGAATTTCCATGACCTTATTATTATTTTCGGTAAGCGTGATCATGAATGCGCTACGACCGTCTTTGCTCATTAAATCAAAGTCTGCTTTGTATTCTAATAACAATTTAACCATTTCCGGATCATCTAGCTGTGTTGCCCACATGAGCGCTGTCCAGCCTTCATTGGTTTGTGCGTTTATATCCGCGCCCTTATCAAGCAACAATTTGACGGTGGATAAGCGTTTTTTCTGCGCTGCACGAATCAACGATGTCCATTCGCCGGAATCACGGGCCTCGATGTTCGCACCTTTTGACAACAATAGTTTTACGGTCTCTACCTGGCCGTTTCGCGCCGCATGCATAATCGCCGGCCATTTATAATTATTCACTTCGTGTATGTCGGCGCCAGCGGCAAGCAGGGCTTCTACTGTGGCATTATCCCCTTCGCCGCTTGCGTTCATCAAGGGTGTATTGCCATCACATGCAGACAAAACCAGAACTAAAATCAATATCAAATACAAACGCATAAAAAACCATCAAATTAGCTAAAAACAATACCGCAATATAACATGTATAAAGTAGCGGTGAACATTTCCACCGGCAATATCAGCCTTAATCCTAGAAAGATTAGTTGGACGCGAGAATAGAGTGCAAGTAATTGGTTTGATTGGTGTAATGAAAAAGTTTGCGTTCACCTGGTTGGTGAATCAAATCTTTATCATATAGCCAAGCGAATCAAGTAGTTGTGCTCTAGCTCGTGGATCAACTGATTTTTCTAGGTAAATCACTAACGGCCTGTTAATGCGTCAAAAAGGTGCTGCTCATTATCCTGCGCCACCGGGTATAACGAGCCATCAACTTTTCATCATTTCTTGGGCTAATTATGGAAGGTGTGGAAAATGTCGCCCCCCTCAAAATCGCGTCGGCTTTTTCCGGCGTATGTCCAGACAACAAATAATACACCCCTTTTGCAGTTGCCTCTGACTCCTGCGCCAAAATCACCGGTGTCTGTAATAAATTACACAGCTTCTGACTAAAAAATCTGCTCCTGGTGATACCGCCAGCAAGACGAATTTTGTTTATTTGCCCGGAAATTTTTTGAATGCAGGCGATATTTTCAGCCAGTAAAAAAATGATGCTCTCCAGCACGGCAACAAACTTTGCTTCATTACTGGCCTCTTCTGTAAAATAACTGGCATACTCCGCCACCCAATACGGTGACCCCACGCCTGATATGGCATTAATAAAAATTGGCGGGTCGAAACAATCAGCGCACCATTGATCCAATTGCGACTCGTATTCAACGATGCCGGTTTGCTCAGAAAACCAGTGCAACGCCCGCCCGCCACCATTAACCGTGCCTTCAACAACATAACTCACCTGATTTTTGTCCGCAAAAACCACACTGGTGAGTATTTTTTCATTTTTTAAATCCGGTATTTGATCGCTTGATTTTAAAACAAACGCGCCAGTACCGGCATTGATAAACACTTCATCGGCCGATGGCCGGCCTTCAGAATAAACCGCCGCCGACTGATCGCCCGTGCAAAGCAACAGTGGAATACGATGCTGATGTCGCACAAGATCACCGTAGCTTGTCTTCGTCAGCACAATTTCCGGTAGAATATTTTCAGAAACGGAAAAAAGATCTAATAACTCAGGCTGCCAGGCCAGTGTTTTATAATTCATCATCAAGCTGCGGGAAGCGTTTGCGGGGTCAATAAAAAAGGGGTTTTTGTTCAGCAAATGAAACAGAATAAAACTCGCCATTGGTGCGATACATAATCGACTTTGTTCAAGCGCCTGTTTTACCTCGGCCAGGTTATCTAAACACCAGCGCATTTTGGTTGCGCCATAATGCGGATTTAAATACAAACCGGTAACATCGTGAATATAGGCCGCGTGTTTTTTGTACGGCGATAAATTGCCACTGGTGCGCCTGTCCTGCCAGCTGATAATCGGCGAAAGTGCCTCACCGGATTGTTTGTCCCAGCAAACGATGCTGCTTCGTTGGGTGGCAAGACCGGCCTGTTTTATTTTGAGATAATCATCACCCAGAATTTGATAAACTTCGTCGATGGCAGAATAAACCGAATTGAGCAAATCAACAGGATCATGCTCAACTTCAAGTGTGTTTCGTGAAATTGTTTTAATTGACGCCTCGGCAGCACAAACTATTTTGCCCACGGCATCAAACACAATGGCCCGCGTTGCATGGCCACCCTGATCAATAACTAAATAACAGGTTTCATTATCGACAGAAATAGCTACACTCCTCACTAACAGACATCACTAACAGACATCACTAACAGGCATCACTGACACGCATCACAAACTTAACAGAGATAAATTTTAATGTACGATTCAATCCTACACGCCAGCTTAATCATTAAAGATACGAAACAGTCGCTACAGTTTTATTGCGAAATTCTTGGTCTGACGGTTAATGCTAATAGACCCGACCTCGGTTTTCCAGGGGCGTGGCTAAATATTGGTGATCAACAAATTCATTTGCTTGAGCTGCCAAACCCCGATCCGGTCAACGACCGTCCGGCACACGGCGGGCGGGACAGGCATATTGCCATCGGCATAACAAACATTCAAACACTCACAGAAAGATTAACAAAAAACAATGTCACTTTTACATTAAGTTCATCAGGACGAAAAGCCCTGTTTTGCCGCGATCCCGATGGCAATGCGCTGGAGTTTATTGAGCAGACATAGACAATAAATCAGCATTGCCACCAATCGCTGATGTATTGATAGTCATGGTTTTTTCTGTGCAAAAACGCTGCAAATAATTTGGCCCACCAGCTTTAGGGCCGGTGCCGGAATATCCTTCACCACCAAACGGTTGCACACCCACAACGGCACCCACCATGTTCCGGTTGACGTAAATATTCCCCACATTGACGCTGTTTGCGATATGAAAAATGACATCATCAACCCGGCTGTGAATCCCCAGTGTTAAGCCATAACCCATTGCGTTGATATCATCAATTAACTCATCCAGCGAAGCTGCCTCATAACTTAAAAGATGTAAAATCGGGCCGAATTTTTCCTCTTTTAGTTCCGCTAATTTTTCTATTTCAAGTAATGTCGGTGATACGAAATTGCCCGCAGAAGGGCAGCTTGATATATCCACCTCGTGTAATAACTTACCATTGTTTTTAAAATGTTGTGTATATGTTTTTAGGGCTTTTACTGAGGCTTTATCAATAACCGGGGGCACATCGGTATCACCCTGTGCCGGATCACCAACCACTAACTCATCCATCGCACAAATTAACAGCGTTTTTATTTTATCCAGAATATCACGTTGCACGATCAGCACACGTAATGCCGAACAACGCTGACCGGCACTGTAAAACGCAGAACGCAAAACATCTTTTACCACCTGCTCCGGCAAAGCCGAGCTATCCACAATCATTGCATTCAAGCCACCTGTTTCAGCGATTAACGATGCAATAGGTGAATATCGCTGCGCCAGTGATACATTTATTTTTATTGCGGTATCAAACGAACCGGTAAAGGCAACACCGGCAACCCGTTCATCTTTTAATAAAACATCATTAATCATAGCGCCAGAACACTTTACTAATCGACACACATCTTCTGGAAAACCGGCCTGGTAAAAAAGTTCAAGCAAACGTTGAGAGATTATCGATGTCTTTCGCGATGACTTGGCCACGACCACATTACCTGATATTAACGCCGCAACGATTTGCCCAACGAAAATCGCAATCGGGAAATTCCATGGACTAATACACACAAACAAGCCCCGACCATGGTAAAACAAACTGTTTTCTTCACCAACCGGGCCATTTAATTTAACAGGATTAGTCAGATTAAGGTTTGCCTGCTCGATATAATATTCGCAAAAATCAATCGCCTCTCGTATTTCGGACACCGCATCTGTTAGGGTTTTTCCCGCCTCATAAACACACAATGCGTACAATTCAACACGATTTACCTGCAACAGTTTTGAAAACTCACTCACTAAATTAATGCGATGCTCTATTGGCGTGCGTTGCCACTGAGACACATTATCATGAATATCACTCAAAATATCTGCTAACTGCGCCGGGGTTTCTTCAGTAAAATAACCCACAATATGCCCAGGATCAAATGGGCTTAAACTGACGCTAACACTTACGCCCGCATCAGCGCCTTTATCGTCAAGCTCATTAAACCAGCACTTGGTTTTATAGGCAGCTATCTGTTTTTCCAGCTTTTCTAAAATAGTGATATCACTTAAATTCGGACCCAGAGAATTTCGCCTATCGGGAAAAATATTTTCCGGCAATGAAATTTTCGGATTAACAAACTCGGCCGAATCCGACAGCACATCCACCGGATTTTCCACAATGTCATCGATGCTGACGCTAACATCTTCAATTCGATTTACAAAAGATGAGTTTGCGCCGTTTTCCAAAAGCCGCCGAACCAGATAGGGTAATAAATCCTGATATTGGCCCACGGGTGAGTAAACTCGACTTGCATGTTTCTGAATGAGTTGATCATGCAGGTTTTGCCCCATACCATGAAGTCGCTGAAACTCGAAATCGGTATTACCGCCTGCTAACTGGCAAATTGTTGCCAGAGTGTGTGCGTTATGCGTTGCAAACTGGGGATAAAAGGCATTGCTGTTTTTAAGCAGATAAGTCACACCAGCGATATACGACACATCGGTATTTATTTTTTGTGTAAATACCGGATAACCACTTAAGCCCTGCTCCTGCGCGCGTTTAATCTCGGTATCCCAGTACGCACCTTTTACCAGTCTGACGGGGATTACTTTTCCGGCTTTGCTCGCGAGCAATTTTAACCACTGCAATACTGGCATGGCTCGTTTTTGATATGCCTGAACAGCCAGGCCAAATCCATTCCAGTCCTTCAAACTGTCATGCAAAATAATTTTTTCAAATATTAACAACGACAATTCCAGTCGGTCGGCTTCTTCGGCATCGATAGTGATTGCCACATTTTTCTCACGAGCAAACTGAACCAGTGACAACAAATCTGGCAACAATTCATTTTTTACCCGTTGATGTTGCGAAACCTCATAGCGTGAATGTAATGCAGACAACTTGACTGAAATACTTTCGGCCGAAAAATCAAGCTCAATTGTGTTTGAAGTGAACAAGGCAACTTTTTCAATTGCCTCTTTGTAAGATTGAAAATAACGCGAAGCATCTTCGGCACAAAGCGCCGACTCACCCAGCATATCGTAAGAAAAACGATAATTTTCATGCATTTCTTTTTTGCCACGGGCTAATGCTGTTTCAATATTTTCTCCCATCACATACTGTGAGGCCATGGTTTTCATGGCCTGCCGCAATATGTTTCGAATCACTGGCTCACCCAGTCGGCCCATCAGGTGCATAAACTGATCAGAAAAACCGGTGGCTTTTTCGTCTGAGACTAATTTTCCAGTTAACATCAATCCCCAGGTAGAGGCATTAACAAACAAAGAATGACTGCCGCCCAAATGTGTTTTAAATTCAGCCAGCGAAAGCTTGGATTGAATCAGACGATCAGCGGTCACATCATCGGGAATGCGTAATAAGGCTTCGGCCAGACACATCAACACAATACCTTCTGTGCTGGAAAGATTGTACTCAGAGATAAATGCCTCAATGGTGCCACGGCCTGACTTTTTTTTACGTGCGTATTCAACGAGGTCGCGGGCAGCGAAATCGATTTGTTGCAGGTCAAACGGCTTAATCTCTATCGAATGTAGCAGTTCAGATATGCACGAGGACTCATCGCATAAATAGTATTCACCAATTTTTTTCCAGGATGCTTCTAATTCTGACAATATTCTCACCACTCATTACTAAATCATTTTTAATCGCTTGTCGCCATATACTATATACCCATCGTATGATAATTTTTATAAAGCTTGCGACAAATATTGAGTCGGTATAAAAAACCAGGCAGCCAAATGCAAAAAAAACAACTTCAGGTCATCGGGTATGCGTCATGTTATGGCGCAAAAGATCAGCGTTGCGATACCGGCCCGACAACCTTAAACAGTCTACAACTCAGCACACGTTTAGCAGATGCCGGCTTTGACGTAAGCTGGTCAAACAATGTCACACCGACACATGTACCTGACTCAAACGCAGAAACACTTTCCCTCATTATCAATAATTGCAAAGAATTAGCCAGGCAAACCCATAAGGCCGTCGCGGCAAACAAACAAATCGTAGTCATTGGCGGCGATCATTCAGGCGCGATCGGCACCTGGAGTGGCGTACACAGCGCGCTGCAGCATTCATCTCCACTGGGCTTAATCTGGATTGATGCACACATGGACAGTCACACCCCCGACTCCTCGATCAGCGATGCAATCCACGGCATGCCCGTCGCGACCCTGCTCGGCTACGGGGCTGCCGGCTTATGCCACATTGAATCAGAAACAAACAAAATTCAGCCACAGAATTTATGCCTGGTTGGCGTCCGCAGTTTCGAAGCCGCAGAAGCGCAGTTATTAAACGAGCTCGGCGTGAAGATTTTCTACATGCACGAGATTCAAAAGCTGGGCCTGAACAAAGTACTGGCCTTAGCCAAAGCACACGTCAGTCGCCAGGGCAACAAATACGGTCTGTCAATGGATCTGGATGCCATCGATCCAGCAGACGCCCCCGGTGTGGGCTCACCGGAAAATCACGGTATTTCCGGGAAAAACCTGATTTCCGCCCTAAAAAGTCTGAATTTTGGCGAAAATTTCATCGGAATCGAGATATCAGAGCTAAACTCCGAGCGGGATGATGTCGATAAAACAGCAAGACTGGCGATTGAAGCCATTTTAGCCTGCCTGTCCGATCCCCAACCGCGTAACTGAACGAGTACGAACCGAGCGAAAAGCCATGAATCTCATTGACACCGAAAATTTGTATTGCGCCCACAATTATCTACCCTTACCCGTCATGCTTGTCAGAGGCCGGGGCGTTTACGTCTGGGACGACAAAGGCAAACGCTATTTTGATATGATGAGCGCCTATTCTGCAGTTAGTCATGGCCATTTACACCCGCGCCTGGTTAGTGCCCTCACCGCTCAGTTAACCCAGCTGACCGTTGTTTCCCGTGCGTTTTACACTGACAAATTGGCGCCTTTTTTACAGAAAGCCTGCGAACTTTCAGGGCAGGACAAAGCGTTACCCATGAACACCGGCGCAGAAGCCGTCGAAACCGCCATTAAAGCCGCAAGAAAATGGGCATATAAAGTCAAGGGCGTTGCAGCGGACAAGGCCGAAATTATTACCTGCAATAATAACTTTCATGGTAGAACCATCACCATTATCGGCTTTTCAACCGAACAACAATACAAAGACGGCTTCGGGCCGTTTCCCAACGGTTTTAAAAATATACCCTTTGGCGATACCGACGCGCTTGAGACTGCCATCACAGAAAACACCGCAGCATTTCTGGTTGAGCCCATTCAAGGCGAAGGCGGCATCATCGTACCACCCGACGGATATTTAAAAAAATGCCAGGAAATTTGTCAAAAACATAACGTATTACTCATCTGCGATGAAATACAAACTGGCCTGGGCCGTACCGGAAAATTATTTGCCTGCGACCACGACAACGTCACACCTGACGGACTCATACTCGGCAAGGCTTTAGGCGGTGGCATGTTAGCGGTATCACTTTTTTTAAGTCGCAAAGACGTCATGGATGTGTTTACCCCCGGCGATCACGGCAGTACTTTTGGCGGTAACCCACTATCGTCAGTTGTTGGCTTTGAGGCATTAAAGCTTACCGTCGAAAAACAATTACCGGATGCCGCCAATACTTTAGGCGAACATTTCATGCAGACTTTAAAAGACATGAACTCACCCTTGATCAAAGAAGTGCGAGGAAGGGGATTGCTCATTGGCGTGGAGATTGACGGCGAATTAAGCAGTGCACGAAAAGTCTGTGAAGCACTAATGAACAACGGCATATTAACAAAAGAAACCCATGAAACCGTTGTTCGATTTGCGCCGCCACTGGTCACAACAAAAGGCGAACTTGATAGTGCGCTTATAATTATAAAAAGGGTTTTTAAAAGCCTGGAAGAAGAAAGATAAATTGAGAATATTTATACCTTAGCCAAAATTACATCATTCAATAATCGTTGTTCGGCAAGTCGCCCGGACGCCCAACATGATAGCCCTGCGCAAAATCGACCTTATATTCGCTTAATAATTTGATGGTTGCATCATCCTGGACAAATTCAGCAATCGTTTTTTTACCAAACTCCCTGGCGATGTCTGCCATGGCTTTTACCAGTATCTGATCATTTCTATTCGCGGGTAAATCACGAATAAACGAGCCATCAATCTTAACGTAATCTACCGGCAATTCTTTTAGATAATAAAATGAAGAAAAACCGACGCCAAAATCATCAAGTGCAAAACGGCAACCAAAATCATGAATTTTGTGGATCAAGTTAGCAGCGCCTGCCAGATCAGACAAAGCGGCAGTTTCAGTAATTTCAAAAATAATATTTGCTGGTACAACGTCTGACATATTCAACAAATTATCCAACAGGGGCAATAGCTGAGGGTCAGAAAAAGAATGTGCAGACAAATTGATCGCCATCACGATCTCACGCCCCTGCTTAGCCTGTATTTGTAAATCTGAAATTGCCTTACTCAGTACCATGTGATCAATGTCGTGAATCAAACCGGTTTTTTCCGCAACTTCAATAAACGGTGCAGGCAAAACCAGCTTACCGTCGTCTTCCCTCATGCGAACCAGGGCTTCAAAATGTGACACACCATTATCAACCAGGTTAAGTATGGGCTGGTAATGCAAAACGAACTTATCATTCGCTAAAGCATCTACAATTTTATGACGCCAGAACATGCGTGATTCGATTCGCTCTTTGACATTGTCTTCTTTTGAAAACATGTGCCAGCAACCACGGCCCCGGGACTTTGCCTGATACATCGCCAGGTCAGCATTTGATAATAAATCTTTCGCCCCCATTGCATGCTCAGGATACATCGCAATACCAATGCTCGCACTGGTTCGGTGATTCGTATCCATCATTGGCAGCCTGAGTGCGATTAAGTTTTTATTAATTTTATCGGCCACATCCGTTGCGTCATTCACCGCCGTGTTTGGTAATATAATGGCAAATTCATCACCACCCAGACGGGCCACAAAGTCAGACTGACGCAATATTAATTTTAAACAGTCAGACACCGACTTAATCAACAAATCACCAGTTTGATGCCCGAGCGTATCGTTAATTTCTTTAAAATTATCCAGATCTAAAAACAATAAGGCGACAGTTTGTTTATATCGTGTTGATACGCTTAATGACCGATTTAATATGGAATTGAATCGGCGGCGATTATATAAACCCGTTAAGGAGTCATGATCAGCAAGCCAGCTTATTTCTTTTTCATTCGCTATTCGTTCAGAAATATCCAGCCCCACTGACAACACCGTGGCTTCATGGTCATTTTTTGCGTCGATATGTGAGTGCAGCCACTCAATCGTACACATTTTTCCATTTTGTCGGGGCATGCTGATTTCGTTACGAAAACGTACCAGCGAACCATCAGAAACGCGATTTAAATTATATAAAAAAAGCGATTGATCCACTTCGGCACAAAGATATTTTAAGAAGCTTTTACCGATTAGCTCTTCAGGTTTATAACCAACTACGTTTTCAACCTGCTTATTAACTCGAACTATGTTTCCTTCCGAATTTTGCGTCACAATAATCACCTGTGCCGTGTCCTGAAGATGCTGGATAAAATCACGTTCAGCGGTTAACTCGGTCATCTTTGCTGCCAGTGTTTTTGAGCGCTCCGCCACATTGGATTCCAGGCCTTCCAGCTTAATGGACAACTCAACGATCGATTCGCCAAGCACGTCAATTTCGTTTCTAAACCAGAATACACGTCGTGATGCCCGCACGGACTTTCGGGCACGCTCAAACGCACTAATCGCCAGAAGCGGAATCACATCAAGCGTTTGCTTTAAATGAGACAACGATGGCCACAAAATGAAAAGCAGCGCCAACTCAGATAACAATACCGCAATAACGCCTGTCCAGAAGGTTTCGCTAACCGCTTTGTTAATTACGGCAACGGTCTCCGTCACGTCTTCAAGAAAAATAACAACCACATCCGTTGATGACGTTAGTGGCCTTGATGTGAGCTCATACATTTTTGCTTTTACCGATTGAATAACACCACGCGATAAAACGTCAGCAAATTTGATGTGACTTGAGGCCAACTCGAGAATAGAAAATGTATTTCCATAATCGGAAAATGTCAGTACATGTGCACCCCAGGGTTTTAAATGTCGAGTAAATTGTTTTTCGCCGTCGGCATCAAATTTTTTCAGTGACAACAAACCAATATCAATGTTTGAAGCTCGATTAAATTGAATAACCGTATCCACCAGTGAGCGACCGACAACCGTCACTCCCCACTGTTTGTTTTGTGCAAAGATAGGTACCAGTACATACTGGCGACAAATCGACTCACAATATATTTTTGAAACCGGCTTTTCTAACGCCTGATTATCAGACAGTAATTCAGATATGTGTCCTGAAAAATCAGCCCGCAGAGACGGGGTATCACCCCACATTTTTAGCCCGTCATGTTCAATGCTATAAAAACCGACCGTATCAATGTTCACCTGAATCTGAAAAGTACCCCAGTTTGATTCAAACAATTTATAAACTGAGCTAATGTCACCTTTATCAAACAACGCCTGCATGCCATACAATGACGGAACCACACCACCAACCTGCTGCAAGTAGTTCGAAGACTGATGCAATAAGCCCTCAAGCTGTGCGCTGTTTCGCTGTAGTACCAGGTCACGATCAGCCTGAAAGCCCTCTTCCAGACCGGATTTATGATAATAATAAAAATACGTATTAATGACGATGAGGACAAGACTGAGGAATAGAAGGGCGCTCCACTTCAAACTGAAGAATGCCATTTTTTCGGAAACGGAAAGCTTTTTCATAAATTTTTCCTTATCGCCGAGAAGCCTGCCCGATGGTAGCAGTCTTCATCAATAAAAATCGACCGGAAATAAATTTTTCATATCAGCTTGACATTATTTTGCTGCCCATCTAAAAACGATACGAAACTGAAGCATTCAACATTCGCCAATAACGTTGAATTTTTTCGGGGTCAGGATTATCCTGAGTGGGTAACCAGGCTGTTCCATCTACCTCATGAGCTTCCACTCTGACCATCCAGCGTTGGCTTATATTAAACTGCACACCCACGGTAAAATCTTTGCTAAAACGGGAATAATTTTTAGCATCAGACGCTTTTAAAGCCTGCGCAAATAACTCACCATTACGATCATTTATGTCGGAATACAATACATCATATCGGGCAAGAAAATTCCATTGATGATTTAATCTATATACCGACTGCAGATAAAAACTCTCCCCCACTTTATTATTCACTGGTGCGGATATGTAGTTTCCCATGCCCGTGAAATTTAGCCGGCGTTGCGCATATTCGCTGGTAAAACTCCATTTCATCAAATTATAGTTAATCGACAATATTCGCAGATCAAACTGAATGTCTGTTTTATTGCTGACATTAAGGGCAGCTGCTTCAGCAGTTGTTGGCTCGTAAGCCATGTTCAAATTCACATAACTTAGCGCCGCCGATAAGCGGGCGTCATTAGATTCCAACCGCACACGACCGATATACGAAGGCTTCGCCCTAAACGATCCCGGCCTGCTACCATTCAGTAAGGCATATTCCGTATTATCGTCATTCACTCTGGGCAACGCCGTAACAAGTTGAGCGTTCAGTCGGCCTATCGATGTTTGTTTGTGCCCATAAAGATGTAGGCCGTCCGATGAAATTGAAACGTTTCTGGTGCGCTCAAAATAAATTGACTGCGGCAGGATAATGCTTTCACGAGTAAAGGCAACATCCCGGGTTTCGTTATAAAAACCAAAGGGATTTTTTACCCGGCCGGCCTGTAAACCCAAACCAAAACTGCTTTTATCTACTATTCGATAATCGATTAGGGCAAAATCCAGTTTTACATCTCCTTCATCTATTTTTCCTGCACGCCTTGATAATAACTGTGCCGCAAATCGAAGCTTAGCACTTGCTTTAACCGAAGCATTTACCCCGATTTCAGAATAATCAAAACTGCCTTTGCCGGTACTGTTGCCAAAAAAATTATTGGCATTTGTCTTACTGTAAGCCTGTGTGACAAAGCCGTGTAGTTGGGCGTTTTTATATGTCGCGGCAAAAGCGAAATTCATAGAAAAAATCATCAATAAACACAACAACATCAGAATATTGCGCCCTTTACTATTGAATACTAACTTTTTTAACATCAAGGGGCACCTCCGAATCAATAATATAACCAATAGAACCGGGCGTAGACTTAACTCTGGATATCATTTCCTGTTCGGATTCAACGACAACGGGCGACCGGCCCGTGCCGGAGAACACAAGCACATCCCAGGCTCGCTGTAACTGGTACGGAAATACATTCAGTATCTCTAATGAAAATTTGCGATGCCGCTCTCCTGCGGGATTTAAGACAAAAACCGTAATGCCTGAGCCGTCACGCCATGTCTGCAGACGCATACTGTAAATTTGCCTTAAGGTATTTGCCGAAATGATATTTTCGGAAGAAGAGTTAGCGATAACGTCTTGAGCATATACCGCCGAATTAAAACTAAAAAATGAAACAGTAACGAGCGAGACAAGAGTCATGCATCGTGACAATGAATAGCTACAATAGGTCAAAAATGGTTTTTTCTTACGACCTAGCTTCATGAGACCTGCTTCAACATCCTGTCAAAAACAACTTCCTAATAAAAAATAAAATCAATGACAACCATTAAACACATTCATATTTTGTTCCGGAAAACTTAAATCAGTCAGATTTGCAAATAATATTTGATTTTCTTTTTAAGTTAACAATAAAATAACAACAGGCCGTCATCATTTATCAATTTTTAAACCGCCTGAAAAAAAATTCCATAATTTGTAAAATGGATGACATTTGTATTTTTTAAAATATGAATAACGTTGATTAACAACAATATATCAAGGATCGATATGCAAAACCACCTCATCAATCACTTTGATCGATATTTTCAAATCGTGCCCGCCAACACCCCTGAGCTATTGCTCGAATGCCACAAATTACGGTTTCAGGTTTTTTGTGTTGAAAATAATTACCTCTCAGACAATGCTTATGAACGCGGATCTGAAGTTGATGAATACGATGAACGATCTGTTCACAGTTTAATACTACACAAAGACTCAGGGGTTTACGCAGCCACAGTGCGCCTGGTACTGCCAACGCACAAAAAATCCATCGACCATTACCCAATGGAGTCCCATTTATCCCCTGGCTGCCGGCAAGAATATAATAGACTGATGAATGCACCCCGAGATCAGCTCGCCGAGATTTCACGATTGCTCGTGTCCAAGCATTTCAGGCAACGTCTTGGTGAGTCAGACACAATTGATGGATTGGCCCAGGACTTTGGCATTCTTTCGGCTAAAATGAAACGTCAACTCAACGCGCAAATTTCGCTGGGGTTATTTAAAGCCATTGTTCAAATGAGCGCAAAAGAGGATATTTTTTACTGGATCGCTATGATGGAGCCCCGACTGATCCGTCTGCTGGCACGCATAGGCATCCACTTTAACCATTTAAGCACCAGTATTAAATATTGCGGTGACCGTCACATTTGTTTTGAAAACGGCAACGAAGTTTTGTTAGGCATTAAACGACAACGGCCTGACATCTGGGAATTTATTACCGACAGCGGGGGCAACAGCTTAACGCTGCCAGCAACACCCGTAAGACATAAAAAGGCAGAAACTAAAGATAAAGTGCTACCTCAGGTTTAGCCTCAGCTTCTGACGAGATTTTACTGTTACATTCCTGAAGGCGGCCAGGCTCTACGCCGCCGAACTCAACAATAAAGCGCTTAACCAGCCGACTACGCTGCCTGGCCAACGTGAGTAGTTTTTGCTGCCGAATCTCCTGTGCCTGAGACTCCTCGGCCAATAACTTTTTCTCGTCGGCATTTAACGCTTCCTTAATTGGTAACCAGTCATTATTTACCGACACAGCACAAATTGTTAAATCCAGGCCAGGGCGATTTGCAAATAGTTCGGCTAACTTTTTCAGTTTATTCTTATTGGCTGCGGTCAGTTCGCTTGAGCCAGCTGCAAAATTTATCGGTTCAAAACCCTGCCTGACCGTCTTTCCGATGAGCTTGCCTGCCGTTATTATTAGCCCCAATGGTTGAACGGCCTGCGTTAAATAATACGTCGCCGCAAACTTCATGGCTTTTAACATTGCCGTGTTATAAATATCCTGCAAACGAAAATCAGGATCAGACACCTTACCTTCTATCGGCACATTCAAATTTATGGTGTCATTTTTGTCCCGCAACACATTCAAGGTTAAGTCCAGCGGCATTGGCATATCTGCCATCCAGCTTTTGCTCACTTCACTTTCGCCGGGTTCCAGCTTCAGCTTATTTAACGCCACCTTGTTTTCCACATTCAGAGTATCATCCACAACTTTAACGCTGATTTCTGCGTCTGCTGAACCACGTTTAATAAACAGATCAGCGTATTTTCCGGAATAGGATGAAAACGGCACTAAATCCAGGTTGTTTATGCCAACATCTATATTCGCGTTTAATAATTCAGAAAATGGCTGAAGTTTTCCCTCCGCATTAATTCGGCCATAGTCGTTTATCCCGGCCTCAAAACTTAACGACATTTTACTATTACTATCCCCGGTATTTATATTTTTCAGCTTTGCAATAATGTTATTAATATTGATTTCAAATATGGGTGTCACTGAATTATCGGTAAATAACACATCACTGTTTTCGATGTTCAGCGATTTAATGAACACGACGAATTTTTTTTCGTCCTGCTCTGTCACCGCAGTGCGCATTTCAATATTATCTTCTTCGGCTTGAGGTTGAGGTTGAGGTTGAGGTTGAGGTTGAGGTTGAGGTTGAGGTTGAGGTTGAGGTTGAGGCTTAACCTGGGACAGTCCGTTAGCATCAACCGTTTGCGCTTTCGGTAACAGTTTCATTGCAGCCAGTTCACCATCACGCCCGATAGTAGCCTTAATGCGCATTGCAGAAACATCAATTACTGAAAGCACCACCGATTTAGCACTGTATTGCACGTCAGACACTAGCAGTTCAGTTAGCTCAAATAACTCGGTGCCATTTTCTTTAACCGAGTCTCGCAAGGCGACAAGCTGTTGAAGCGAAATCATTGCCACATTAACTGAGTCCAGGCCTTCTACCCGGACATCTTTCAACGCTAGTTTCTTAAATCCCGCCAGCAAGGCCTTTGTTTCTGTCGCCAGAACCGATAACGAAAGTAATTCGAGATTCGAATCTGACCTGATTAACATTTCCGGAACCGCATCACCTGTCTGCAAAACAAGATCGCCACGCCAGACAATTCGCTCTTCATTAACACTGAAGCCATTCGCTGCATCACTAAAAAATACATTATCAAGCGAAAGCATACCTACGAGTCGAATGTCTTTTAATTGCGGTTTTTCAGCATAGTTAAGTGTAAGTCGGGTTGAAAGCACGGCCTCAATATCACTCACCGGCAATTCACTTTTTACCGCCTCAACCAAACCAGAGGCCTGAAGATTTTGAATATAGAGATCAAGATTGGCATCCATCAGTGGCAAAAAGGGGCGGACATCACCTTTAAGCTCAATTGGCGCACCATTTATTTGCAATAACAAACTGAATAGTGACTTATTTTCCGCTTCCCAGGCGGTTAAGCTATCCAGCGCCAATGACTTGAGATCCAGTTGGCTTTTAAACCGGGTAGTATCAAGCGCCACACTGATATTTGTTAGGTTTACATTTTGTAACCCGAACTGCCAGGCGGTATCTGCTGTTTTGTCCTCAAATCCGGGGGGTTGCTCGGGAGAGTTGCTCGTGTCCGCCAGCGGAATTTTTATCCCGCCAATATTCCAGAAGGTATTTTTCTTTTCTATTATCTGGGTGTTAAAACCGGCAAAACGAAGCGATTCAATATGGATTTTCTTTTCAAACAACAACGGCAAATCAATATTGAGCAGAAGCTGGCTTAAGTGCAGGTCATGGTCTTTTTCTGCATAAATATGCAGGCCTTCTATACCAAACACTCCGGTAAATAAATTAATACGCACATCGGCAATTGAGGCTGATACCTTGTAATTTTTTTCTAAATAATACACCGCGCCGTATTTAACCGCGTAAGGCAGTAAAAAGAGTAGTAAAACAATAATCAGTGTGGTGTATTTAAAAATTCGCATTTCGTATTTTATAGTCCGCGTTGACTAATAGTTAAGCATTTCGAGCCGGTTTTTAACACTATCTCGCGTCGTATGGGCGCTTTTTCAAAGGCCAGCCAGGAGACTGTCGGACTTAGCCGTTTGAAGCGAAAATTCATGGGGTCGAATGAGATTTTTTTATCATGCGGGGTGAATAGTGGTTCTATTCAGCGAGTATGATAAGAAAATTTCATTGGCATCCATGGATTTGCATCCAAACAGTGTTAAGTCCGACAGTCTCCTAGTATACTCAGGTCTGCTCATACATTAATATCAGGACATGAAATTGCCTCTAACCTGTTTCAGACTCTTTATCGCTTTTTTTGTTGTCGCTATTTGCGTCGCAACACTCAGCGCCTGTGGTGGCTCGGACGGTGGCCCACCAACAACATCAAAACAGGCTGTCACTAATTTACCCGACCGCATAAGTGTGGCCGAAAAAAGCATGTCGCAACTTAACTCCGCCATTGGTTCCGGCTTAATTAGAAACGCATCGATATTATCAGAATACGCTAAAGTTCTTAAATCGCAAAAGCCTGAACTAACATCACTCATTAACAGCCTGGCACTTGATGGCGGTAAAAATGGGGCTATTTTAAAAAATCTTCAAAACCGTTTAGCTACCCTGAAAAATGAGCCCGGTCTGTTTGAAACGCCACTTGCCCGCTATCAGGAAGCAAACGCCATTATCGACGCCGCCCAACCTGAAAATTACAATTTGGCCTTAATTGATGTAGTTAATGTATTAGCCGACATGTCCAACGGCAGCCTGCCCAGGATCGAAAGCGAGTCTAAACGCGAAACCCTTGCCGCCAATCGTTCCGAAGACATGGGCGCTGGCAGTCAGTTAATCGGCAATCCGTCCTACGGCCAATGGACCAATAGTGGTGGAACATCCATTTGGGCCTGGTACGGTATGTATGCGATGTTCAGGGATTTAACCGGAGGTCGCTCATACGGTTATAACCAGTGGAACCGGAATCGTGACTGGAGTTATTACAACGATGTCGGACGTGAACGTAACGGCAGTGTTCGCAGCCGGAATGTTAATCAGCCAAAAACCAAAAAATACGGTGCCAAACGCGATTATGGCGTAAGTAAAAAGAGTTATGGCAGCGCAAGTTCTGATCGACGCAAAAGTGCTTACGGCTCGTCCAGTTCTCAGAAAAAAAGCGCGTTTTCTAAAAAATCATCTGCCCCGGCCAGTTTTCGAAATCGCAGTACTTATTCACGAAGCGCGTTCGGTGGCAAATAATGCTTTTGGGCACTCGTCTTTTGCCTCGGGCAAAACCTAAGCACCCAAAAGTATTAAGCCAAATCGCAATTTTGACCCAACAACGACTAACAGGTAGAAACAAAGGTTTTAACTATGGAAAATACCGCACTCATTAACTGGTATCCGGATCTGCTCGCCATTCTTGCGATCGATTTGATACTGGCGATTATTCTACTTACCGCTTTTCGCAAATTAGCCGCGTTGATCAGCAATATCAACACCGCGGATGAACTCGCCAGCAAAGACAATTTTGCATTCGGGCTGGTTTTTGCCGGTGGCCTTATTTCACTGTCCATCGTACTTACCGGTGTTGTTTCCGGCGATGCAGGGCACTCGCTCTTTAGCGAAATCGTATTAGTTGTTACCTACGGTGTGCTTGGTATTATTTTGATGATGTTATCCCGAAAAGTGCTGGATAATTTTGCCTTACCCGACATCAATATCCATGAAGAAATCATGAAGGGTAATATGGCGGCCGCCATCGTTGATACAGGCAACCTGCTCGCAACTGCCATTATCGTGAAAGCCGCGATGAACTGGATTGATGATAATAGCCTCTTCGGGCTGATTTCCGTTGTTATCGGCTTTATCGTTTCGCAACTGGTTCTAATCCTGGTTACCCAGTACCGCAACCGTGTTTATGCCTCCCGCCATAACGGCAAGAGCCTGCAGGACGCGCTAAGAGCCAACAACAAGGCCATTGCCTTACGTTATTGCGGCCACAAAATCGGCGTTGCACTTGCCGTTACTGCTGCCTCCGGCTTTGTTGCTTATAACGATGAGCGCATACTCATGGCCAGTCTGGCCTGGGGTTTAATTTCAGTGATTCTTACCGTTGCGCTTTCACTAATTGCGATAGCGGCCCGACACGTCATTCTCGCAAAAATAGATGTGGTCAGCGAAGTGGACGACCAACAAAACATAGGCGTCGGTTTTATTGAAGCGACGATATATGTCTCCATCGGCTTATTACTGGCAGCCCTGATTGCCTGAGCATTCACCTATTAAGGCACAAGCTAAATCAGCAATTCCGCTAAAACTGCTGATTGACGATGCCTTGCTCATCGTCATTATGGCGGTGCTTGCAGGTTGTGGCCTGATTTACGAATACCTGCTTTCCCATTACGCCGCCCGCGTATTAGGCGCGGTGGAGACCACCATCTTTGCCATGATCGGCATCATGATCGTTTCAATGGGGCTTGGCTCTTTCGCCGCTAAAGTATTTAAAAACCCGTTTACCAACTTCGCCTGGTTAGAGCTTCTTATCGCATTTCTCGGTCTGAGTTCTGTGCTGATTATTGCCACGGTTTTCGCTTTTTCAAATACGTTACCGCAAATTATTGCAGAAACCTATGGCCTGCCACCGGACTTAAACCCCGAAGGCGGGATTTTTCTGCTTATGCAGAAATTTGCCAGCATTTCACCTTATGTCATGGGCTTTCTTTTGGGTTTTCTGATCGGCATGGAAATCCCGCTAATCGCCAGAATCAGAGAAGCGCTTTATGAAAAAAACCTGACACATAACGTCGGCACAGTTTACGGTGCCGATTATATTGGCGCTGGCATCGGTGCAGCGATTTGGGTTTTATTCATGTTATCCCTGGAGATAACCACCGCCGCGGTTTTTACCGCCGCCGCCAATCTCATCGCCGGGCTCGTCTTTTATGTTCGATATCATAAAAAAATCAAATTTAGCGCCGCATTTTTGCTATTCCAGCTTATTCTCGTCGCGCTCGCGTTGACTATTTTTAACAATGGCAGCAGCTGGGACGCAAACCTGGAAGCCACCTTATATAAAGACGAAGTTATTTACAGCGAACACACCCAGTTTCAACATTTCACGATTACTAAGCGTGTCATGAATCCGAATTCAGCCCCTGTTTATTCCCTGTTTATTAATGGTCGCGCTCAGTTTTCCAGCTTTGATGAACGTATTTACCACGAAATGCTGGTTCAACCGGCGATGGTCGCCTCAGCCAAAGCCGATAAAATACTCATTATTGGCGGTGGTGACGGCCTGGCCGCGCGCGAAGTTTTAAAGTGGAATCCCGGCAACATCACCATGCTGGAACTGGATAAATCGATCGTCAGTTTCTTCAAAGATGAGAAATTTGATGAAAACAGTGGTCGCATTATTAACCAACCACTACTTGAGTTAAATCAACACGCCCTGTCAGATAAACGGGTAAAGGTGATTTACGGCGACGCGTTTCTGAGCATCGACCAATTACTGCAAGAACAAGCGCTGTTCGACACCATCATCATTGACTTGCCAGACCCCAGCCACCCAGACCTGAACAAATTATATTCAGATCGGTTTTATGAAAAACTCAACCATTTACTCGCTGGCGGCGGCGCAATGGTGGTGCAATCCACATCCCCTTACCATGCCAAAAAGGCCTTTCTGAGCATTGGAAAAACCGTTAAAGCAGCCGGCTTTGCCCGTGTTGAACAATATCACCAGAACGTACCCAGCTTTGGTGAATGGGGCTGGACGATTGCCACAAAAAACGGCCACTCAGCCTTGCAGCGTATCAAACAGGCAGCACAATTACCGGTCGAAACCCACTGGCTAACAAGCAGTCTCATGCAAAACGCCTTTAACTTCCCCCTGAGCTATTTTGATGAATTGAGTGACATACGCGTAAATACGCTGAATAATCACGCGTTATATCGATACCATCAAACCGCTTGGCAGCAGGAACAGGGCATTTATCAGGTCACCGACAAATAAATTCACCTGAAATAAGTTCCAGCCACTCGCTAATCCCCCCATTTATCCCTTCACAGCTAACAATTCAGTAAAAAAGTCGTTCATTTGTTAATATTTTGGGTTTGTACCGTTGAATTCTCCCCAGCTAAACACCAAATATTTATTGAAAGCCGTACAATTTTAAAAAATACAAATAACTGACATATTATGTCTTGACATAATATGTTCAAGCAACTACAGTATAGACATATTATGTCAAAGGATAAAAATGAAGATCAAACAAATTGCTGAACAACTGGATAACCTAAATATTGAGTCCCGTGAAGGCTTTGATTTTGAGCATCAAATTATCCCAGGCGAAGAAGAAGTTTTACAGATCAGTTTAGTTGGCCGCGAAGAAATTCCGGTTTACCTGACACAGACAGACACACAGATTTTATGCATCTCTTATTTATGGGGTGAAAATGAAATTAGACCTGGGTCAAAAACTGAACTGGTCGAAATGATGCTGGATATGAATATTCCTATGCCCTTGTCATCATTTGCACGTATCGGTGATCAATATGCCGTGTTTGGCGCACTATCGACCAATTCAAGTATTGAAGATATTGCCCACGAAATTATCACTTTAAGTGATAATTCGTTAGAAGCAATTGACGTTATGTCAGAATTTTTGAAGTAATAGGAAGTAATAGGAAGTAATAGAAAGTTACTTGAAGTAAAAAATTCTTGAAGTAAAAAGCGACTGAAGTAATCGCAGACATAACGCCAAAACACATTAGTGATAAAATAAGGAAATAAAATGGGCTTGTTGAAAAAAATTTTTACAGCAATTCGTGGCGGCGCAACCGAAGCCGGTGAAGCTTTTGTTGATGCTAACAGCATCCGCATTCTCGAACAGGAAATTAAAGACGCCGACAACCATATAAGCAAAGCAAAACAGGATCTCACCACCGTCATCGCAAAGGAAATGGCGGCAAGTCGGGAAATTGAAGGTATCAAAACTAAAATCAGCGAATACGAAGGTTATGCCGTATCAGCACTTGATAAAGGTGACGAAACATTGGCCATCGAAATCGCTGAAAAAATAGCCACACTTGAAGCCGAGTTAGGGCAACAAACGGCGGCTCAAAGCAGCTTTTCAGCTCATGCAGTACGTTTACGTGAGCTGGTTAAAAAAACCGAGCGCACCCTGGCTGAATACAAGCGCCAGCTTACCATGGTAAAGACGACTGATAGCGTGCAAAAAGCAACGTCAGCCATTAGTGACAGTTTTTCAAATAGCAACTCAAAAATAATGAGCGCAACTGAATCTCTGGAACGCATTAAGAAAAAACAGCGTGATTTTGATGACCGATTACAGGCCGCTGAAACACTTGATGACGAAAACTCTGACACCTCTTTGGAAGCAAAGATGAAGGATGCCGGTATTGGCCCCCAGACCAGTTCAGCCTCCAGTGTGTTAGATAGAATAAAAGCAAAAAAAGGAGCGTAAATCTGAAAGCCCCCTCCCTTTTTCAGATTTACACAGGCTCCACCCCTCCCAAGGTTGCCACGGTTATGTAAATAATCGTGGCATTTTTTTTGCCCGTCATATTCCTCAAAGACAGCCTATTGAGTAACACAATACACATACCCTTACATAGCGAGCGACACCAAAATGAGCATGACAGGACTATTCAAATCATTTTTCAACAACGATGACAAAAAAGAAAAACGAGTACTTGAGCACCCGCGAGACCTTAACAAAGGTGACATCATTAAATTCGACTTTATGCCTCAGGCGGACCTGAGCAACAATCAATTTGAAGTCACGGGTGTGAACACGTACGACTTTGAAGACCGAAAACTCACCGAGTTCACCCTCAAAGGTGAAACCGGGGCACTGGTTTTTTTAACCGTCGACGAAACGGATGATGAGCCTTTTCTGTCATTTTCGCGTAAAATCAACCGAAATATCGTTGAACAAATGTTTGATATGGATGAATTTTCGAGCATTTTTGACTCCGAAGAAAGAACCACGTTACACCTCGCTTCAATACCGGCGGATTTAGAAAACTGGACAACAAACGAGTATTTACAGGAAATATATGCGGAAGGCGGGTATTATCACAAAGGTGACTATCGAAACACACCCCTGCCAGGGGAAGAAGGCACTGGTGACGATTTTGAATACTACTTACTGATCGGAAACAAACGCCGGTTTGTTATCGAGGCAGAAGTCTACGACGGCGGCGAAACAGACATCATCGTTTCCATCCGCCGACCATTAACTGATATTGAAGCGATGTACGCGGCCTGATGAGCAAAAAACCAACAAAAGAATTACCCAGCAAATGGCAGGCATCCAACAAAGCCATGCGCGCCGTGCAAGTTGCATTTTATGTTGACGAGCAAGTACAAATCAAAATCCGCCAGGTCGCCTGCCTTAATGGTATGAGCCCTTCGGATATGATTCGTCAAATCACCAAACTCCCCGTCTCATCACCGCCCAAACGCCCCAGACTTACCGCATCTTTGAACCAGGATGACTACACCCAACTTGCCGAAAGATACGATCTTGACGCAACAGACACCCTGGAGATTAAGCGTCGGGTGATGCAGGAGTTAATTGCTTTTGCCACCGAGGAAAAACAAAACGACATCTCGTAGTTATTGATAGTTATTGATAGTTATTGATAGTTATTGATAGTTATCACCGAAGGAATTCAATCCCATGAGTCTGAAAGGAATAGTCAGCAGCACCGACGAGTTTGGCATAAAAAACTATACAAAAAGTTTTTTAACCTTTTTAGCGGTTGCCAGCTTATACGGCACCATCACGTTATTCTCATTCCTGCTTTTAGGTTTTGAAGCCGATTCACCCAGCGCCAATATTTTAACTTACAGAGATGCTTTCTGGACCCTGCAAATGAGTGCCAGCACCATCGGCTTCGGTGATCACTATCCGGTTTCCACCGGCGGCCGAATTATCGTTGCACTGATGTTTTATATCGGTGTCGGTCTGGTGGGTTTTATTGGTGCACTGGTCGCGGACAGAATCGTCGGCTTTGCAAATACCAATATTAAAAACAGATTACTAAAAAAACAAAATGAAGAATTGCTGCTGCACAATCAGCAACTCGAAAAAAAAATTGATATGCTAATATCCAAAGTAGAAATTCTGCTTACGGAGAAAAAAAATGACTAACTGGTATATGCTAACGCTAGTTGGTACAGATCAGCCCGGCATTGTCGCAAAAATTACCACCGCCTTACTTGACGCAAAGTGTAACCTGGGCGAAGCCTCCATGATACGGCTGGGTGGTAATTTTACCGTCATGTTAATGGTTAACAGCAAACTCGACCCAAATGAAATAGCAACATTGATGAAATCCTGCTGCGAAGACCTTTCCTTACGCCTGCATATCGACAAAATCAATGGCCACCTTCATGACCATCACATCCCTGACGTACGGGTTATCGTCAGTGGCGCCGACCGAGAAGGCATCGTCGCTCAAGTTACCAGGCTGTTATTCGAAGCGGGCATGGATATTCTGGATTTAAATTCCGACGTCGCAGGCTCGGCACAAAACCCGATTTACATTATGCAAATTGAAGGTATTGCATCTCAAGGTGTTGATCTCATCAAAAAAGCGATACAATCCATCAAAAGTGATGATATTGATATTCAGGTGCAGACCATTGATACAATTGTTGGTTAATCGGAATGCCCCGCCGCAATATTCTCCTATACCCTGATAAACAATTAAAAGTCGTTTCAAAGCCTGTTACCGACTTTGACGAAAAGCTTCGGGGCTTTATTCAGGAACTTGAAGAAGCCATGGGTGATGGCCCCGGTGCGGTTGGTATTGCAGCACCACAGGTAGGCCACGCCATTCGAGCTATTATTGTTGATGTATCCAGCCACAAAAAACTCACACATCACGGCCACCTTATACTCATCAACCCTGAGATTGTTGAATGGGATGGTTTGGTCACCGGACGTGAAGGCTGCTTATCAGTGCCCGATTACACTGGCAACGTAGTACGTGCCGAACGTATCAAACTCAGTGCCTTTGATCCATTTGGGAAAGAATTGAATTTTGATATGCAAGGCTATGAAGCCAGAGCGGTTCAACACGAAATTGATCACTTAGATGGAATGTTATTTTTAGACCGACTGGTAAGTCGTCGCCACGATCTATTTGAACGAAAAACTTATAAAAAGAAAAAGAAAACACAAAATGAATGAAGAATTATGTCCTTGCGGGTCAAAAAAGACCTACGCTTTATGTTGCGAGCCTTACATCCGTGGTGAAAAAAATGCTCCCACCGCAGAAGCACTGATGCGCTCACGTTACAGCGCGTATGTGAAAGCGGCCTTTGAATACGTTTATGATTCATATCACCCTCGAACAAAACAACACTTTACCCTAGAAGCGATTAAAGAGCAGTCTGCTAAAATTCACTGGCTTGGGCTCACCGTCAGTGACAAAAAAAATGGCAGCGTTAACGATAAATCAGGCACGGTCAGCTTTACCGCACGTTACGAAATGGATGGAAAAACACAGAATCTGGTAGAGAAAAGCTTTTTTAGCAAAGAAAAAGGCCGCTGGTATTACATCAACGGCGAAACTCAATTCACCACCACCGCAAAGTCAGATAAGGTCGGCCGAAATGATGCCTGCACCTGCGGCAGCGGTAAAAAATATAAAAAGTGTTGCGGCAAAATTTAAAGTAGGCCTGAGATAACCAGGATTCAATTAGGCCAAGTCGCAACGAGCTAATCCGACTTATATTTACTGATATCTATTTTCCCGGATTTAAGGTCGTCAAACACTTCAGACTGCATTATGGCCATGAGCTTAAACATTTTACCCAACTCATGGTCATTCATAAAATCCTGATTCGGTGATTCCTTTAACGCATACACGAGCAAAGCAACCTGTTCAAACGAAACGTCAGTGATATTGATGCTGTCATTTTCATTCATTTCTACTTTCATATTTCTACCTTTATTCAATTCGTGGCCGGGCGTGTATTCCGTGTGTTGAAAATAAAAAGCCAGCCTGCCACCCAAAAGAAAAATCAACCAGCTAACAAAAATCCAGATTAAAAACAGTATCAGTGCAGCAAAACTCGAATAAATAACATCATAGTTGGAAAAGTTTTTCACAAATTCGGCAAACAAATCCCCCGCAATACGCCACATCACCGTGGCAACAAGCGCGCCTGCAATCGCAGCTTTGAGCTCCACTTTGGTATTTGGCAAAAACACGTAGATCAGCGTAAACGCAGCTGTCAACAACAAATAAGGCGCAATTAGCATCAACAGATAATACAAACTCCCCAGCGGCTCAATGCTTTCGATTGACTGAACAAAACTCGTATCAAATAAACTCGCCGCAAAGCCAATACCGGCAAAAAACAATACCGGTGCAAAAAAAATCACACCGAGATAATAACCTGTCCTGGCAATAACATGGCGGGGCTTTGAGATATGCCATATCGAATTGAGTGTAGACTCAATCGTTGATATAACGGACACAGCAATAAACAAAAAAACAATAATACCCACAAAACCCAACATGCCGACATTGATGTTATCAATAAAACCAACGATATTTTCAGTGATTTCAATGCCTTTGTCGCCAAGTGGTAACAAGGCCTCACTCAGCAAGGGTTTAATCTGATTATGCACACCAAATGCTTTTAAAAAAGAAAAACTAACTGCTAACAATGGGACAAGTGACAATAGCGTTGTGTAAACCAGGCTTTTTGCACACAGCACAATATAACCATTGCCCAAGTCCTGCAACACTGCGTACAAGGCCAATAACAGGCGATAAAACGTGCTGGTTTTGGATTTTTCCCAAAGAAAGTGATTAATTTTATTATTTATTTGATGAAAATGCGGTGACATGAAAAATAATCCACAAAACAATAAGACAACCAGAATAATACGGAAGGCGCCCGGTTACAAATGGCTGCGGATAACGCTTAACATCTCATAACAACTCAAAGCAAAAAAACACGAGAAAAATATTATTATCGGACGCTAATCCGCTGCTACAGCCTCTTGTTTTTCCGAAATATGCCAGAGTTTAAAGAGTTTTTTAGGCAGGTTTTCAGGCGTACGAACGACTGAGGCAATATCATAACAACGGGTTAAATTAAATTCGGAATAATAATTCGTCACTTTGTCACCGACTTTTGTGATTAGCGGTCTATTCGAGGCATCTGTGTTTTTTATGACAATGCCGATACCACCTTCTTTAAGCTCAACAACGCTGCCCGGCGGCACAATACCAAACAATTTAACCATTGCAAGAATGATATTTTTGTCAAGACGCTTGGTATAGCGCTTATAAATCGTTTTTAACGCCGTTGGTGGGTCTAACAATTTTCGTGGCATTATCAGCTTCAAATACGCATCTGCTACGGCTAATATTCTGCCGCCAAGACAAATATCATCACCACTCAACCCACGGGGATATCCCGTGCCATCCATATATTCGTGATGCATAAAAACGGCATCGAGCCAGCGGTCTTCGCGCACACCGGCCCGTGTTAACAAAATAAGTGACTCATAAGGGTGGTTCAGCATTTGCTCTTTTTGCGTTTTTGTTTTACCCATTTTCTGGCGTTGCAGCGTATCCTGCAATTTAAGAATACTGCCGTTTGCGGTTAGCGCAGCAGATGCATATAAACGTATATCATCGTCATCAACTTCAAGCACCCCACACAGTAAAGTGGTAAGCGCGCAATTATATATCGCCGATAACTGGGTATATTTAGCCTGATGAAACATGTGAATCGTGGCGATTGTCTCCTCCGGATGTTTTTCGCAAACATCCAGAATCACGTCCACAACGGAATCAACCTGCTTAACCAGATCGTGTTTATCTTTATTAAAAGAGTCAGCCTTAAAAACATCAAATATGTAAATTAACGGTAACCGGATTTCCAGAAAAGCATCCAGAACGGTGGCGTAAACATAGGTCTTTTTAACCTTAACCTCTTCAACATCCGGCTCATCCTGAATTTTTTTTGGGGTTCCTGTGGGAACCCATTCCTGTAAATCAGAGCGATAGCCATATTTTGCGAGCTTAACAGCTTGCTTTTCGTTTTTTACAACACTGCCGGCCACCCATAGCAAAACACCCTTTTTGTCAAAAACATCACATGGGAGACCCATTCCTACTTCGACCTGAGAGGCGTATATCTTTTTCACACCAAACCTACTTATAAAAATTAGACACAACTGCTCGACGTGATCATCTTTTACCCAATTAACGCCCTACAGCAATTCAAAACACGCAACTTACCTCCGTTATCGGTTGCCAAAAGAATTTAGTTAAATTTCATTGCAACTTACTGATGAGCAACGCAATAAGACGGCCGATAAAGATCAAAAATCAGTCAAAACAAAAGTAAAAATAGTAAAAACCAGCGGGAATAGAGGTAAACCGATATCTCAGCTTAACGCTTTACGGGTAAAACAAATCGAACAACGCGGCCAGTAGTCAATTTAAACCGGATGGGTACCATAACACCGGGTTTTATCGCCACTGCGGGGCGAAAAAGCATCAAATGGTGACTGTTTGGGGCAAATACAATCGATTGTCCGGGTTTCAAAGCAAGCTCTTTTGACTCAGACATTTTCATCATGCCGCGATCAAAACGGGTAGTATGCATTTGAACGTTATCAAACAACTCACTGCTGATAGCCACAATGTGAACATCGGCTGAGCCGTTATTTTTCAACTCACCATAGGCGGCCAACATTTTTGCCGCAGGCGGTGCCTGCCTGACCCAGGGATCAATAAACTGTAATCCCCCACCGGCAACGGCCAGGCTTGAAAATAAAAATAAAACGATGACAATTAAAAGACGCATATTTAACCAGATTTTCAGGTGCTATTTGTAGTAATTGTAAACCAGATTGAAGGCCTCACCGACCTGTTTGTCACTGTGTGGCGGCAATACGTACGCACGCTCTCTACCTCTCGGGTCAATGATGTAAATTGCCGCAAAATGACTCACCTCGTAATCGTCAGAAGTGGTATCACCTTCATAATCATATATTACGCCTAGCGGCGCCTGAAACTTATCAAGCTCTGCTTTTAGGCCAGTCGCGCCGATAAACTTCGGGTTAAAATACTCAACGAAGTCTTTCAGCTTAGCTGTTGTATCACGCTTCGGATCAACCGATATAAACACATATTGCATGTTATCCGGCAGGCCGGATTGTTTGCTTATTTTATCCATGATCGTTAACGAAGTAGGGCATACATCCGGGCAGCTCGTATAACCAAAAAACACCAGACTCCAGTTATTTTTCAGGCGACTATTATCAAACACCTTTCCATTATGATCGGTAAGTTTAAAAGCAGGTAATTTAGTTGCCGGTGAATCCACAATCAAGCCGCGCAAATTCGACGGCACTTTTAATGGTTCAGGCTCACCTGAACAACCGAAATTCAACAACGCAAACAAAGTTAATAATATTATTTTTGATTTCATGAGATAGAGCCTAACTTATTCCTGGTTAGAACATACGGTTTATTTTAGCGAGTTTACCGCCTTCAACTCGATGAGCAAATACTTTCAAATCTTCGTCCGAGTTAATTTCCTGAATCAGGGTTACAATTTCCTTGGTGAAGCCGTTTTCATGCTTTATTGAAAACTGATAGGTATAAAACCGACCGCTGAATCTATCATCTGCCTGATGACGAGACAATTTAATGGAAATAACCGGCCCCATTTCTTTTGCAATCGAGTCGTAATAAGCTTTCCATTGATCCGCATCCCGGACAGCAAAAAATTCCTTTTTATTAACGTACTTAAAGGCTTTTTCATAATCGCCGGAGCTGGTCCCTTCAATAAAACCAGTGGCAATTTCCGTTGCAACTTCCACCGGAATTGATGGCGCCTGACAACCCCAAAGTGTGAGACTGGTTAAAAAAAGTAAAATTGCACCTATCCGATTTTCCATGTTTTTATCCCTTTTCCTTTAAAAGAAGTGATTTTATCTTGTTGACCTTCATGGTCGCTTCAATTTCATTTATGCGTTTAATATTTTTATACGGCCCGACCAGCACCCGATAACGAGTTATATTCTGTGCTTTTACCGAGTATATCCGTGAGCCAATACCCAGCATCGCCAAATTTGCCTTACGTTTATCCGCATCTTTAAATGCCAGAAAAGATCCCACTTGCAGGGTATACAGGTAACTCGCAACACCAGGCTTTGCGCTTAATTCTGGCTCTAGTTTTGAATTAAGCGGTGACCTGGCTAGCTGATCAGGCGTTAACTGCTCAACTTTTTCTTTTTGAGCATCGTCTTCAGGTAGCACAACTTCTCGATTAGGCAGAATTTTGTAAAACTCTAACTGCGCACCTTCCTGTCTTTTTTGTTCTGGCACCGTTTCTGGTGACTTTTCCTGCGGTTTTTCAGTTAAAATTTGTTTCTCAGTACTAACCAACTCACTTCCATTACGAGTGGCGTCAACCGGCACATTAAGTTTTAAATAAATAATAAACGAAACAAAACCACCAATCACAACACCGGAAACCAGCCATATCCAACCGGGAATGATTTTTTCTGCCGACGACTTTACTTTTGTTTTAGTATTCGTTTTTGCATTCGTTCGTGATTTTTTTTGTTTCGAGCCGGCTTCAGTGACGTTTTTATAATCCCGCGTCACTTACATTGCCTCTGGCGCACTGACACCAATCAAAGACAAACCATTCTGTATTACCTGCCGAACGGTTTTTATCAAATACAACCGTGCATTTCGCGTATCGACGTCGTCTACAATAAATTTTTGTGCGTTGTAATAGGTGTGAAAATCATTTGCCAGCTCACGCAGATAGTGAGGAATATTATGGGGCTCATAATTTAGCGCTGCGTTTTCAACTACTTCAGGAAAACGCGCAAGTGTACTCATCAAAGCCGTTTCCTGAGCATTAGTCAACAAATCAAGTTTTGACTCTGCCGCTGTCTCGTCAAATACCAGGCCTTTTTCATTAAGTTCTCGATACACGCTGCAAATACGTGCATGGGCGTACTGAATATAAAAAACCGGATTGTCGTTAGACTGTGACTTTGCAAGATCAAGGTCAAAATCCAGATGTTGTTCACATTTACGCATCACATAAAAAAACCGGGCCGCATCATTGCCCACATCTTCTCTTAACTCACGCAAGGTAACAAATTGACCACTGCGCGTGGACATTTGCATCTTTTTCCCGCGTTTGTATAACACCGCAAATTGAACAAGCAACACATCAAGCGCGTCCGGATTTTCGCCCATTGCTTTGATGGAGCCTTTTACCCGTGCAACATAACCGTGATGATCAGCGCCCCAGATATCCAGGCATTTATCAAAGCCACGATCAAATTTATTCAGATGATAGGCGATGTCTGCGGCAAAATAGGTGTGTTGCCCATTGTCACGCACTACAACCCGGTCTTTTTCATCATTAAAGTCCGTTGAGCGAAACCAGAGTGCGCCGTCTTTTTCATAGACATAATCATTCGCCTTGAGTTTATCCAGCGCCTTATCAATCGCACCGTCTTCCATCAGGCTTCGCTCTGAAAACCATTCATCAAAGGTAACACCAAATTCGGCCAGGTCTTCACGAATGTCAGTAATAATACTGTTTAAACCCACACCAAAAACTGCGCGGTAGTGAGCATGGCCTAATAATGTTTTTGCCTGGCTAATCAAACCATCGATATGCGCTTCTTTATCACCGCCGTCCTGATCACCACCCATGCCTTCATCCGCTGGCACGTTTGCAATCACGTCTGAAAAAGATTTCCGAAAATCTTCACCGTGCTCCTGAAAAATTAAATCGGCGATGTCTTTAACATATTCGCCTTTATAGCCATTTCTCGGAAAAACAATTTTTTCGCCGCATTGCTCCAGATAACGCAACCACACACTGATACCGAGAATATCCATCTGCCGACCGGCATCATTAACGTAATATTCCTTACTGACCTGATAACCCACCGCTTTCAGCAAATTTGCAACAACAGCCCCGTAAGCTGCACCGCGGCCATGACCAACATGCAACGGGCCGGTGGGATTGGCAGAGACAAACTCAATCTGGACTTTTTTGTTTTCACCCACAGTGCTTCGACCAAATGCCTCGCCCTGTTTGGCAATATTTTTAAGCACAGAAAAGAATGCCGTATCAGCCAGCGTAAAATTAATAAACCCGGGGCCGGCAATAGCGACGCTTTTGATGACGTCTGACGCCGGTATTTTTGAAATAATAAGTTCAGCAACGTCGCGTGGTTTTCGTTTTGCGGGCTTAGCCAGACGCATAGCGATATTACAGGCAAAATCGCCATGAGCTTTATCACGCGCACGCTCAATAACAACATCAGCGCTGATGTCACTTGCCAGTTCGCCAACCGCTTTTAACTGTTCAAACGCGGTTTCAACCAGGTGTTTAATTTCTGCTTTCAATGCTAAATCCTAATATGTACTGTTTAAAGTGTACTGCCAAAAAATTAACCCTTATCGGAAATTTTGCCTTCTTTGCCCGATAACAAATCCCGTATATTACGGCGGTGCCGGTAAACTAATAAAACCGACAAAAAAATGGCCATCAGAGTATAGGCCGTTTCGCCCACAACAAAATAAATATAAAACGGTGACAAGCAGGCCGCTATCAGGGCGGAAATTGATGATATTTTTGTTATGTAGGCAATTAATGCCCAACTTGCCCCCAACATCAGACCCACCGGAAAAGACACCGCCAGAAACACACCCAGTGCGGTCGCAACACCTTTTCCGCCTTTAAAACCAAAAAAGACCGGGTATAGATGCCCCAAAAAAGCAGCAACTGCCACTAACGCAATCACCGTTGTGCTCGCGCCCAGTGCACTCGCCAGCAATACCGGCACCAGACCTTTTAGTGCATCTCCAAGCAGGGTGATTGCCGCCGCTTTTTTGCTGCCGGTTCGTAACACATTAGTTGCACCCGGATTACCGGAACCCATGGTACGAGGGTCAGGCAGGCCCATGATTCGCGAAACAACAACCGCAGATGAAATAGAGCCGAGCAAATAAGCCAATAAAACCAGTGATACAGACAAAATCATAATCAATCTTAGATATTTTTTTTAGAGAATGAGGATTATAATGGTTGCTTTTCAGCAAGTCGCGTACAAAATGGACATTATTTTCTTATCTGACCTAAAAATTGAAGCTATCATCGGTATTTACGATTGGGAGCGTGAAACAAAACAAACCATCGGCATCAACCTTGAAATGGCGACGGATATTCGCAAAGCTGCCGAGCATGATCATATTGATTGCACGCTGGATTACAAAAGTGTAGCGAAACGCTTAATCAGCTTTGTTGAGACCTCTGAGTTTCAGCTGGTTGAAACCCTTGCCGAGCAAATTACCCAAATTGTCATCACCGAATTTAGCGTACCGTGGGTACGTTTAAGACTCTCTAAGCCGGGTGCAATTCGGGGCGCAAAAGATGTCGGCATTTTAATCGAGCGTGGCACAAAACCCTGAAATGGCGCGTGTATTTATCAGCATCGGTAGCAACATCGAACGTAAAAAGCACATCGCGGCCGGTATTCAGGCATTAGATGCGCTGTTTTCACACGTTGTATGTTCAACGGTTTATGAAAGTGAGTCCGTCGGTTTTGATGGTGATAACTTTTATAATCTTGTGCTTGGCTTTGATACCACACTAGACATAGCAGTCGTAAGCGCCCACCTTGCGCGCATTGAAGACGAAAACGGCCGAAACAGACAAGGCCCTCGGTTCAGCTCCAGGACGCTGGATCTTGATCTATTACTTTATGATCAACAAGTGCTTCGCAGCGAAACGCTGACACTGCCCCGACCTGAAATTTATGAAAATGCCTTTGTTTTGCTGCCATTATCGGAAATCGCCGGTGAGCTCATCGACCCGCTGCAACACCAGACTTACGCTAAACTTTGGGCGAAATTTGATCAGAAAAAACAAAAACTCTGGGCCATTGATTTTGAACTGACAAAGAAAGGCCTATAAATTAAGCGATCGACCGCCGTCAACAGCCAATATTTGCCCGGTCATATAACTCGCGTCCCGCAACAAAAACAGCACCGTTTTAGCAATATCATCCGGATCACCCTTCCGTTTAAGTGCAGTTCGCCCGACGATATCATCTTTTACTTCTGATTCCATGCCTTCCGGCCACATAATCGCGCCGGGCGCGACCGCATTAACCCGAATATCCGGGCCTAACTCTTTAGCGAGAGACTTAGTCATCATCACCAGCCCGGCTTTTGCCATGCAATAAACCGGGTGACCTTTTAGCGGTTTGTCGGCATGAATATCAACAATATTCACGATGCAACCGCGAACCTGCTTTAAATGAGGTGCCGCTGCCTGGGAAAGAAAAAACGGCGCTTTCAAATTGCTCGCCATAAGATCATCCCATTCTTTCATGCTGACTTCACCGACCGGGGTAGGATAAAAACTGGATGCATTATTCACCAGTGCATCCATTCGACCATATTCCCGAATGACCTTTTCAATCATTCCTGTATAGCTTTGCTCATCATGCAGATCAGCGCTAATCAGCAAAACCGAGTTTTGGCGTGACGAATTTAACTCATCAGCGATTTTTTTTGCTGCTTCATAAGAATGCCGGTAATGTAAAATAATCGTCGCGCCCTGCTGATGCAATCGACGAACAATTGCAGCGCCAACCCGATGGGCTGCACCGGTAACCAATACGATGTTTGTTTTCATATCCCGCCTATCGTCAAAAATAATAATACAAGCTCAAAACAAGAAAGAGACCCAAAAGCATAGTATCATCTGAAAACAGACTTTTTGAAAAATTTCCTAAAATACTCGAATCAACAAAAATTTAAAGAAACATCAAACAATTACCGACAACCTATCAAATATGAGTTTACGAAACGTACCACAAACATTACCCACGCCCAGTGTCGAAGAAATGGAATTTTCTCAGCCGCTGATCGGCCTCATTTGTCAGAAGATTACCGACAATGACGGCCTCATTAGCTTTGATCAATTTATGTCACTGGCGCTTTATACACCCGGACTTGGATACTACGCAAATGATAAGCCCATTTTTGGTGAGCAGGGCGATTTTATTACTGCGCCGGAGTTAACACCGATATTTTCCCGCTGTTTAGCAAACCAGGCGAAACAGGTGCTCAGCACCATTGAAAATGCTGACATCCTGGAGTTTGGTGCAGGATCAGGCACGATGGCCTGCGATATATTACTCGAGCTGGAAAAACTCAACTGCCTGCCAGATCATTATTTTATCATTGAGATCAGTCCAACCTTAAAACAGACACAAGCTGCACATATCAAAACCCATGCGCCCCATTTATTCAACCGCGTACACTGGCTTGAAAATCTACCGGAATCTTTTAACGGTATTATTTTTGGTAATGAATTACTCGATGCGTTAACGACTCACCGCGTATTGTTCGACAAAAATGGCAAGCACAAAGAACTTTACGTCGGCTTTGAGAATGGACAATTTAACTGGATAGCCGATGAACCCAGCAGTGAATTTCTCTCGGCTCAAATTGATAAAGTATACAAAAGCAACCAGGAAAATATTGATGCTGCCGAGCGCTATGAATCGGAAATTAATCTCGCCAGTATAAACTGGATCACTTCTTTGTCGGAAACACTAAATCAGGGCTTGATTTTGCTCATTGATTACGGCTTTTCTGAAGACGAATATTATCGCCCCGAAAGACACGAGGGTTCCTTGATGTGTCATTACAAACATCGCGCACACAACAATCCTCTGACCCATGTCGGACTTCAGGATCTGACTTCTCACGTCAATTTCACTCAAATAGCGGAAGTCGCCTTTGACAACGAGCTCAACATTGACGGTTTCACAACCCAAACTTATTTTTTGCTTGGCTGTGGGCTTGAGACGCTGCTAAACGAAATAGACATCAATGACACTAAATTATTTGTTGCAGAAACCCAGCCCATTAAACAATTAATTTTGCCCGATGAAATGGGCGATTTATTTAAAGTGATTGGTCTCAGCAAAAACATAAATTTGCCGCTCTTGGGCTTTAGTGTGAAAAACCAACTGGAACGGCTTTAAATTCATGAGACGCAAACTTTCCCCACTGCCAAAACTGACGATCAAGCCTGATCAGCCACTGCTGTTTCCTGTATTTAATAAACAGGGCGCCTTGCTGGCAGAAAAGGGCACCTTTCTGTCCGATGAACAAATCAAAAAAATATTAAGCCTTGACGAGATATTCACAGATGAGCGAGCATTATTATCAGCATTGATCGGTGACTCTAAAAAAGACAAACAAGATGGCGGCGCCTTTCAACTGCCACCACCATTCAAACGCCTGACTGCGCTGGAAACAATTCTTCATGAAATTCTGGACAACCCTGAGGACAGCATCAACCAGTCAAAAGTTCTAACTATCATAAATCGCTTACAAACTATTTGTCAGAAATCGCCGGACGCTGCCATTGCAAAAATCATCACGGACGACAATTCAGATTACGCGGTAAAACACCCCATTCATACTGCCATCCTTTGCGAGCTTAGTGGACTTCACTTGAAGTGGTCGCTGGAAAAAAGACGAAACGTCATTGGTGCTGCGTTAACAATGAATATTTCACTGGGTTACTTACAAAATGAACTGCTTAGTCAGTCTAAACCGTTATCAACCAAACAACAAAAGATAATAAACTCCCACCCCTCGGACTCGGCAACAATACTGAAGAAAATGGGCGTGAGTAACAAAATCTGGCTGGAAACCGTTAACAAGCATCACGAAAATATCGATGGCACAGGTTATCCATCTAACTTGACACAAAAAGACATTCCATTAGCCGCTTCGCTGGTTTCACTCTCTGATGTGTACTGTGCAAAAGTCTCTGGCAGAAATTATCGCGAACCCATATTTGCAAACGTTGCGGTGCGTGACATTTATCTGGAAAAAGACCACTCTCATGAAGGCACGTTAATTGAGGTATTTGTAAAATTACTCGGCATTTACCCGCCGGGTTGCATTGTAAAATTACAGAGCGACGAGATAGGCATTGTCACCAGACGTGGCCGCGCAGTAGACGCGCCAGAAGTACTGGTACTTAACGACAAAAAAAATAACGCATTAAAAATGAAGGTAAAACGAAACACCGGCCATAAAAACTTCTCGATTAAGTCGATTATTCCTCCACGAGACAACTGGATTAATATTGATTATGATGATATCTGGTCAAGCTGATTCACATTTTCTTTATCAACAGGTATGTGGCTAACCAATACTTTAATTGCCTGCTTATCGTATTTACTGCATTCAAACGCATCCTCTAAATTGCTGATAGAGTAAATTTCTGAAACAAAATTTTCAGCAAACTTTTCTGAAAAAGACCGGTTTTCCTGAAACAGTGCTATCGCTGCCAAAAAATTACCGCAACGCGATACATTAATATTGATGCCATCATTGATCGCCAGCTGCAACGCGGACGGCGAAACTGAATTCTCTGCCAAAAACAAGCTCGCCTTTGGTTTAAGACTTTTACCTTTGATCACCGCGTTTATAAAATCAAAAGACGCACCGATAGCAGCATCAAAATTTCGGTAGTATGAGTCGACCATTTTTTCTAACTTCCCGACGCTGATTTTTACGAAGACCGCATAGGGAAATTTTTTCTTTAATTCAATTAACTGTATACCATTCAGACAAGGTTCAACGATAATGTTAGTCCTATCATTTTCCACCACGTCATCAGCCAACCCCGAAGCAGATAAGCCCAAGCCAGACAAAGATAGTAACGGTAACAAGCTTAATTCATCAATCACCATTTCGGATAAGTATTTTAGTTCAAACACGGCCTGACCATTAGTCGACTTCACATGTAAATTTTTATTCGTCAGGGACAGGGCCAATTCAAAACCGGAAACGCTTCCACTGGTATCAAAAACCACATCATAACTGCGCGGCATAACGTTATCCACGTCAATAATTTTATCTGCACCAGCCAGCTTACATAGTGAACGAACATTGCTGCTTCTGACGATTGCCGTGATAGTAAAATTGAGTTTATGTTTTTTTCGCCATAAATTTAATGCCAAAATCAACAACCCACCTAAGCGCCGCGGGCCAACAATTGCAACATTATCACCCGACCGAATATTTTCAGTTTCAACTGCGTGCAAAGCTGCTGCAAAAGGCTCGATGAGGCTGGCCAGTTTCATATCAAAGTTTTCAGACAATGGGATAATCGCGTTTTGAGGAACAAGAATATAAGGCGCAAAACCACCAGGTAAACGATCAATGCCTAATGTCAGCCTGTCGGGGCAATGATTTTCTAAACCGTGAGTACAATAGAAGCAACCACCCGCCTCACCGGTCTGTTTATGCGAGGCATTGATATCAACGACGGCCATGTTGCCATTATGCAAAACAACAACTTCATGTCCGGTAATTTGAGGCAGGGGAAAAGGCAGGTGGTGGCGAGCAATATCGGTTGAGCAGATGCCACAACACAGGGTTTCTAACATCAGGTAGCCGCGCGGCAGTGTTAAATGGGGTTGCCCATTTCGATAAATAGTCCAGCCTGTTTCAGTGGAGCCATCATAGCGATAATCTGCCGGATAAAATTTTGTATCCTGATGATACTCAAGTGCGGTAAAAGATTTTTTCATCGCGTTAACATTAAAAAATCATTCGCCTTTCTCTTTCTCAGACAGGCGTTTAAAGACAAAATAAGCACCTGCCTGAAAAAATTAAGTGTGCCGGCTGCAACCTATTTTATGGTTTTCACACCATCGGGGGTACCCATCACAACCACATTTGCACCACGATGCGCGAATAAACCATTGGTCACAACTCCAACAACATTGTTTAATTCTGATTCCAGCTTTACCGGATCAATGATCGACAAATTATGCACATCAAGAATCTGATTACCGTTATCAGTAACAAATCCTTCACGGTAAACCGGCTGGCCGCCCATTCTCACAATACATCGGGCAACATAACTGCGCGCCATCGGGATAACTTCAATCGGTAACGGAAATTGGCCCATGACATCAACCAGTTTAGTCTCATCAACAATGCAGATAAAATCTTTAGCAACGGCCGCGACAATTTTTTCGCGTGTTAAGGCACCACCGCCACCCTTTACCATGGCCATGTGTTTGGTGACTTCATCTGCGCCATCAACATAAACAGACAATTCGTTAACTTCATTTAAATCGAAGACAGGAATGCCATGAGACTTTAATCGCTCGGTTGATGCTTCAGAGCTTGAAACCGCACCGTCTATTTTATGTTTAATTGTCGCGAGCGCATCGATAAAAAAGTTTACCGTTGAGCCAGTACCAACGCCCACCATATCACCGGCTTTAATGTATTCCAGCGCGGCTTCGGCAGCTGCTTTTTTCATTTCATTTTGAGACATTTTTTACTCCTGATACCTAATTAGTTCTAATTAACTTCTAACGACTGATGCGAACCCTACGAGCCTGTCGGACTTAGGTGATCGTAGCGAGGGAAAGCCATTTTGAGGTAGATTTTTCGTTCATTTGAGGCGAAGAGTCATTCTACTCAACGATAATGAACGGAAAATATGACCAAAATGGATTTTCCGCAGTAGATTCATCCTAAGTCCGACAGACTCTTGGAGTCTTTGTTATGTTCTTTTGTGTATTTTAGCCAATTCCGCTTAATAAAGTGCTAAAATTTGGTTTTCAGTCGTGAATTTGGCCAATTTTACCGCCTTTTTCACTCATTATTGCGCACTTTAACAGGTTTTCACCATTCAGACGAATATGCCAGATTATCCTTATCTTGAAAAAATTATCACCGCCAGAGTTTACGATGTTGCCATCGAAACACCGCTTGACCACGCGCCCATGTTATCGAAGCGCACCAATAATCATATTTTTATCAAACGCGAAGACTTACAGCCGGTGTTTTCCTTCAAGTTACGTGGCGCCCATAACAAAATTTCTCAACTCAGCGAGGCAGAAAAAGCCGCTGGCGTTATCGCCGCATCTGCGGGCAATCATGCACAGGGTGTTGCGCTTTCTGCGCAAAAACTCGGCATCCGCTCAATTATCGTTATGCCAAAAACTACGCCTCAGATAAAAGTGTCAGCGGTTAAACACTACGGTGGCGAAGTCATTCTGCACGGCAATACCTATGATGAAGCACACCTGCACGCCAGAGCAATCGCAGCCGAAAACGGCCTCGCCTTTATTCATCCTTACGATGACCCTGAAGTCATCGCCGGGCAGGGCACCGTTGCAATGGAAATTCTCAAACAACACCCGGATCATATTAACGCGATTTTTGTTCCCGTAGGCGGCGGCGGTTTGTTAGCCGGCATCATTGCCTACGTTAAAAAACTGCGCCCGGAAACCAAAATCATCGGCGTAGAACCCGAAGACGCCGCCTGTCTTTACGCGGCGTTAAAAGCCGGGGAACGGGTAATATTAGACAGCGTAGGCATTTTTGCCGACGGCGTTGCCGTTCGCCAGATTGGTGAAGAACCTTTTCGCGTGGTGAAAGATCTGGTTGACGACGTTATTCTCGCCAGTACTGATGAGATATGTGCCGGCATTAAAGACATTTTCGATGATACCCGTGCGATTTCTGAACCCGCTGGCGCGCTCGCCATAGCAGGTATGAAAAAATACATCGCTACACATAATCTTAGCGGCCACACATTTGTTGCTATTGATAGTGGCGCCAATATGAATTTTGACCGTCTGCGGCACGTCTCTGAACGCACCGAATTAGGCGAAAACAGGGAAGCATTACTTGCCGTGACGATTCCGGAAGAGCCTGGCAGTTTTCGCAAGTTTTGCCATGCGATAGGGCAACACAATATTACCGAGTTTAATTATCGCTATTCTGACAAAACTCAGGCACACGTATTTGCCGGCATTCAAATGCCAAATTCACAGGCAGATACGCCTAAGCTGATCGATCGACTCAACAATGCTAGCTATAATGTGTTGGACTTAAGCGATAACGACATGGCAAAAACCCATATCCGTTATATGGTAGGTGGGCACGCAAACGGCGCACAAGACGAAGCATTATACCGGTTTATTTTTCCTGAGCGCCCCGGGGCATTATTACGTTTTTTAACTCACATCAGCCACCGCTGGAATATTAGCCTGTTTCACTATCGAAACCACGGTGCTGCTTTCGGCCGAATTTTAGTGGGAATTCAAGTACCTGAAGAAGAACAGACCGAGTTTAATACGTTTTTAGTCGAGCTGGAATACCCGTTTTGGGAGGAAACGAATAATCCAGCATATACCTTGTTTTTACGTTAAGCGCAGCTTATACCGCGGTCGCCTGACGATGAGACACAGCATATAAAAACGGCTCAGGTGGCTTTGCCGGGATTAGTTGTTTGTCTTCTATCCAGTTTATTAAAGCTGCCCATTCCTCTTTATCCTGCTTCACCACCGGGTGATCAAGCTCAAGTAGACTTACACCCGTTTCTGCCGCTTTAATGTAGTTATCATTTTGCGACAAAGTGGTAATAAACTCGATATCCAGGTTAACAAAAATCCGTTTCATCGATTGATATGCCGAAGAATTAACATTTGCCCGGTTAGCAACAATGCCAACTTCAACGTCAAAACGATGTACTTTGATAAACTTATACAATGTATGAACAAACATTGCCGTCGCACGAATATCGATCGGCGACGGTGAAACCGGTACCACAATCTTATCAACAAATTTGATCGTACTGATAAACTGAATCAAATCCACACCGGCCGGTGTATCAATAATCAGCCTTTCAGCATTTTGGGGTAATCTCATCGCAAACGCGCGGGTCATCACTTGTGAACTTGCCTTAAATGCAGAAAGTCCGTGTATTTTCGCCATGCTATAGGGGCGCTGTTTTAACCATTCACTGCTGGAGCCTTGCGGGTCGTAGTCTTTTATCACAGTCACCTGATTTCGTGCTGCATAAAAACCGGCAAGATTCGTCGCTATGGTTGTTTTGCCGCTACCACCTTTTGAATTTACCACCATTATTGTGCGCATATTGCCATCCTCCTACCGTGCTTTCGCTATGGGCAACCAAATCTACTAATTACATCGCCATCGCCACTCAATTCTTTAACTAAAATTGTCCAGCAAATCACACAGCGTCAACAATAAGGGGTTGTGAATTTTTTACAGCTAAAGAAGCCAGTTGTTATCACGATATATAGTAAGAGGCTGCTTAATGCCGACTAAATGCGTGACTAAACATAAAAGCCAAGGACAAACACCGGTGAGTGGGACAAAAGGAAATGTACTATTCTTAACATTAACCCCGATTGCAGCTATTGCAATCACCTACTTCAGTGTGCCTTTTCTCACCAAATTAGAGTCGGGAATGCTCGAGCAGCTACCCTACGTACCGTATTTAGTAATTTTAAGCGTGATAGCCTTAGGCGGCTTTTTTGGCAAGCACCGCGTCACGTTCATTTCCGTAATATTAGGCCTGGCGTATCTGATAACACACAATGTCGTGTCTGCGCCTGGACTGGCAAATGCGAACTTATTACTTAACCTTGTCAGCATTTTACTGCCATTGAATATTGCCGTTGTTTCCGGACTGAAAGAACTGCAATTGTTTTCAATTAAAAGTCTTATTCTCATCTCAGCCGTGTTTTCACAAGTGCTGGTATGTTCCTGGGTTACACAAAACTACCCGCAGGAAATCGGCAATATCGTGTTATTTACGCCGGAGGCGATTTCCAGTTTATTGCCCCAGAGTATCTCACTCGCGACTTTGATCGCATTTTTGCTTGGCTTCATACTCTTAATTCGACTGATCATAAAAAATGGAACCGTCTTTGAGTATTCATTTACCGGCGCGTTCATTTCCGTATTTTTTTTCTTTCAAGCGGGCATACAAACGCCTGCCGACGCCATTTTCATGGTCACCGCCAGTCTTATCATGGCCTGGGGACTACTGCATAACTCCTATTTAATTGCCTATATTGACGAGTTAACCGAACTTCCCGGCCGGCGCGCCATGACCGAAGAAATGTCGCATCTTCGCGGGCTTTATGCGATTGCAATGCTGGATATTGACCACTTCAAAAAATTCAACGATACCTATGGGCACGATGTGGGCGACCAAGTACTGCGAATGGTTGCCGGCAAGATTGGCAAAATTGGTGGCAATGGCAAAGCATTTCGTTATGGCGGAGAAGAGTTTGCGATTATCTTTCCGGGCAAAGGCAGCAAAGCTGCGTTTTCCTATTTATCAAACTTGCGTGAAACCATTGATCACAGCAGCTTAATTTTACGTAATCAAGACAGGCCGTCAAAAAAGCCGGACAAAATGCCACCAAAAAAAATACCCTGGCAGGAAGTTCATGTCACGATCAGTATTGGCATTGCAGACAGCAGTGAAGACTTAATTAACACAGATGAAATAATGAAAGCGGCAGATGACGCACTCTACCGCTCAAAAGAAAAAGGTCGTAATCGAATTAGTCAATATTCAACAAAAGACTATTCGCCAGAGTTTGAGGCAGTAGATGAAGAAGTGTAATTTAATGGAAACTCAAAAACCGCGTCTTCCATGTCTTCATCTGACATCTTCTTCTTTTTGTTCTGCTTGACATAAACATAAAGCACGTCCGTTTCCACATTGTCTACCCGCATCGCTTTTCGATACACACCGGTATGACCATCCTGAATAGCCTGATTCCACTTGCCGACAGGGCCTATTCGATAAGAGACAATCAAATCATAGGCACGAAACTTTTTCTTAAAATTACTGACTAATAAAAATTCATTCATACCCGGCTGTACATGTGGCGGTCGTGATTCCAGCCTGAACGAATACTCACCCCACTCCTGAAATTGAGTGGTGGGTATTTCATTCATGCATGAAGCGAGAAGCAAAAGAGAGACTAATAAAAATATTTTTTTCATTCTTGTTCTGCCGCATGTTTTTTCAAATAAGTGAGAAGTGTTTCTTTTTCACCATCGGTTAATAATTTATAGGCTTTTTTAAGTCGATGAGTCTGCATACGTTCAACGATATTTGTCCATTCATTATGTTTGTGGCTTTTTATGCGCGGCGGTGCATGACAATCACCACAAAAAGAAACAAATATTTTAGCCCCTGCAGACTCAGCGTCAGGTATTTCATGTTTTACTTTAGATTGCTGTGAATTATTACAGGCAAGTAACAGAAAACTAACCAAAAACACAACGAATAATTTGCTTATCATCTTTCTATTTGTTTTTTTTATCATTTACTGCTTTTTCGACTTGTTGTTTTTGTTCTTTTTCCACTGCTTCTTTTTTCTGTGCATCTTTCGCTTCCAGTGCCAGCCGCTGAGCTTTAGCAGGGCGCATTTCGACGAAATAATAAATCACCGCACTCATCACAACAACCCAGGCAACGCCTGCTGGAATTCCCCAGTCAAACCACGGTCGTTCATAACCCGGACGATTTCCCCAGAAAGGAAATGTTAACCCCACCGCTACAATAAGCAGCACGATAAAAATAGCAACAAACCAGAAAGGAATACCTACTGTTGACTGCTCCATCGAAGAAAGCATTTCCCAGTCTTCAAGACCACGCCGGTCTTTGCGCTCATCTTCATTTCGATAACCAAAACTCGATGACTCTCCCCACTGCGTTTCATCCGTTGCGCCCGGGTTTTTTTTCTTTTTTATTTTCTGAGTCGGTTGTTTTTGTTCTGACATTTTAATCACCCATTGTTCACAAAATGCTGCATTCTAATTTGCCGCTTCCAGCCATTGATAGATTCCGCTTTTACAATAAAGTGGTGTAAGCCTGCTGGCAGCCCTGGATTAATCTCAACATACGCATCCTCTCGACCAACGGAGTCAAATGAAAGTTCATTATTGCTCAGAGAATAATATTTTTTATCCAGGCCAGCAACAGACAATTTCACCTCACCGGCTTCATAAATTTTATGTGCGATATTGACGCGATATTCTGATATCTGTGCGCCCTGGTCTTTTTCAGACTTATAAACAGCAAGGTGATACGGTTGGTATGAAACCAGGCCCCAGGCAAACATGCCCGCACCTAACGCCCAAACAGGCAATACCCAGCGAACCCGCTCAGGCAGCGTCGCCATCGAGCGCTGGGCTAAGATCTTTTTATTTCTGCGTTTGCCAAATGTCAATTTTAGTAAACCCGGCTTACCTTTTTTTTCATGAATTGAGTTACAGGCAGTGACGCAAGCCCCACAATTTGTGCAACTATCATAAGTAGTGGTATTTCGCGGGTCTATGTCGATCATGCAAGCTGTTACGCAATAATTGCATTTTTCACAATCAGCTTTTCGGCTTTCATCGTAGTCCAGATGCAAACCATCGGTGGTTTTAAACAGAAACTGCCACATCCGATATACACACATATAACGACAAAAATAATGGCGTACTACACCAAAATTAACGGCAATAATAAAAACGAATACGGTGTAAATCCAATACAATGAGCCGGGCATAACATCGCTGGGCTGAAAGGTGACAAATGCCAAAATCGCCTCTGGTGGAATAAAGTACATCAGCGGTATAAAAGCGACCAGCATGGATATTAAAATGGTTTGGAGAACAAGAAACGACCAGTTTAGAGGATTATTCTTTTTATTAGCGACCTTTCCACTTTTTCCTTCCCAGTCAATTACCGCGCGTTTCCCCAGTAATTTAGTGGTGATATTGTCCATAATGGTAGAAAACGTATTTTGAGGACAAGCCCAGCCGCAAAATGCCGTACCAACCGTGGAGTAAAAAAGAATTGCGGTACTCGCCAGCGCCAGCCAGAAGCCAAACACCACAAAAAAATCGCCAAACCAGATTTCGCGCCCCATGAAAATAAAACCGGATGAAACGTCAATACGAAAAATGCCTAATATCGGAATCAAGAGTAATATCAGAATAAAACCATATTTAGACGCAGCCCGCTTCCACTTCAAGCCATCTTGTTTATAAACATTTTGGCCCGCTGCATCAACAACTGGTATTTTGCCCAACAAATCGTTTGCTTTCATCCCGCAATACTACCATAATTTTTCCAGTATCTGGGTTGTAATAACGGCATTTATGGTCGGCAATTCACTCGCCTACCTTCATCAATAAACTTACTTAAAGCACTTGTTTTTTAGAAACTGATTCGTTATAGTCAGTGGACGCTTTTCTGGGTTAAAGTAATATTTGCTGTAAAAACTGGCTGAAATGTCATATATAAATAATCTGAGGGGGATTAAAGAATGGTTACAGAGATCGGAATAAACATACTAGTACCAATCATCACTTTTGGTTTCATCATCGTTGGTGCATACATGATGGCTAACTGGGCGTTTGTTGACGTACTAGAGCGACGCAACAAAGGCGAGTAAATCTCCCTGCGTTTCGCACACAAAAAAAGCCTGAGAGGGCTTTTTTTGTGTGCGTATCTTTCTATGTTAAAAAGTATGCGTTTAGACATGCAACAAAAACCACAGCCCACAACCAATATCTGCTTATAATTTGTCCAGCGGCGATAACCCTGAGATCAATCTCTTTATATCTTCAACCAGCTCAGCATCCCCTTCCTGCTCTGCAATAGATAGCTTCCTTTTTAACACACCAAGATGATCAGAACGAATTAATAAAATTTTGTCCAGTGCATTTTTTTCAGAAATACCGCTACCAATTGCCTGCTCAAGTGAGGCAAACATCGCATCCGCCAAGCCAAAACCTATCCACTGATCATCCGGATTCATTGCATACGCAGCCAATAATAACTTCTGACTTTCCAGATCCTGGCCTGCGAAATAGGCAATCCAGCTTTGATAATAAAGATTAGTGGCCTGATAAGCCGACTCAAAAAACGGCTTGTCAGTCGCTGAAATTTTTAACTCATCAACCGCAACTTCGTAGTTTGACCGCAAGCCATACATAAACTTAAGCAACTTCTCGAGATCAAGCTGGCGGTTAAATTTAGCCCTGGGTAACTGAAACTCAATAACAGGCGCCCACTCATCCTGTATAGCCCAGTCACTCTCAGGCAACGGCCCCCAATATCGACCCAACCAGGTCCAGATTCCTTCGCCGCCGGTAATCTCTTTTAACCCCCTTGTATCGAGTTTTGAAATACTGCTTTTAAGGGCGGTCGCGCCACCGATCTCACCGCGAACACCAATCAAGGCTAGCCGAAAACCATCAACGAAAATATATGATGCGGGAAAGCCTTTTTTAAAGGTTGCCAAGACCACTTTAAGTGTTTCGAGATCAAATTGATTAAGCGCGATCCATTGAACAAAAACACCGTCAGCGGTTAAGCGCTGCCTGGCGCGAGTAAATTGCTGTAATGACAACAAGTTACTTCGACCAACCAAATCCGGATGAAATAAATCACCAACGATAACATCATACTGCTTATCGGTTGACTTTAAATAACGACGAGCATCGTCTTTAACGATAGACAATGTATTCATAACACCATTATTAGAATCAGCGAACCAACTCGATGCAGCAGAAACTGCACCGCGAGATAATTCAACGGCAGTTCTTTCAATTTGAGGGTAGGGTAATGAGCCGGATGCCGATATCCCCGTACCCAAACCTAGAAACAAGATACTACGCGGGTCGGGGTGTAGCATTAACGGCAGCCGAGTTTGATTTTTTTGCACCGTAATCGCGTCCGGCGCGGTAGACGCATCCATTCGCTGTAAATCTGCCAGCAATATACGCTGACCGGATTTGTCTTCTACCACATGAGTTATCATCAGCGCGTCTTCGTAAACCTGCAAATCAATGGAATCATTTTGAGAAACGGGTAGCAGATCTTTAACAGCGGGGAAAGATAATATCGGAATGAACAATACCAACGTCAATATCGGTGCGACCCTGAACCACTTATCTTTCACCCAGTACAAACTGGCCAACATCACGATAAGCGCGGAGACGGCAATGACCACACTTGTGCCGAAATACGGAATTAACAAAAAGCCTGCGATCAAACCACCAGCGGCGCCCCCAAGAGAATTCGCACCGTACAAATACGCCCCCGAAACCGCCGCGTTCTTATGTGACGACACCAGAATGGGCAACCATGCGCCAAAAGCAAGTGTCGCAGGCAAGGTAAACAAAGCAATAACACCACCTTGCTCTAGCATTGATGAAAGCAGAGAATTATATGAGACCGCCTCAGCCCAGGCCGACACCACCGGCAAAAAATACACACTTGATAACGCGCTGATTGTAATAACGACAGGCAGCAACAGTAACCAGCGCTTATTTGATGTTCTGGCCGCCAGCAAACTACCCAAACCTATCCCGAGCAAAAAGGTTGCTAAAATGATGGCCATGACATATTCGGTTCGTAACATTATCATGCCGTACAAACGGGTCCAGCCGATTTCCATCATAATGGCGGCAGCGCCAATCGCCCCGTACAGCGACAAGGTTTTCCAACCAAGCATGTCACCACTGCGCTTCTTACTCGATGTTTTTTCGCTAAATTTCGGCCGCACAAAAAACGATAAAAGCACTATCAAAACAGCCAGAAAAAAACCAAAAACAGCGACCAGTCTGTCTGACACAACCCAGCCAAAAACCGGCAACAGCATCAGCGGCAATAAGGCACCGAACATACCACCCAGTGTATTCAATGAATAGACAAACCCCAGCGATATATTATTATGCACAACGCTTTTCAGAATCAGCGGAAAACCAAAACCAAGACCAAACGCCGGTATAAACATCAGAAAAAAAGTCACAACTGCCTGAGTAAAAACCCACGCGCTGTATCCGGAATCGGCAGTCATCGACTGAATACCGGTGTCTACGCGCGAAAAGATACCCGGTAGATTAAAAGCAAACAGGGCGACTGAAAACTCGATCAGACCAAAAACAAGCAGTGGGTTCCGAATCTGGGATTGCAACCGTCCACCAAGCAGACTACCTGCGCCCAGCCCGGCCATAAACGCTGAAATTGTAACAACAGCGCCAAAAATGCTCACGCCAAAAATGGTGGACAACATGCGCGCCCACAACACTTCATAACTCAATGCTGTAACACCCGTAAAAAAATAGGCGAGACAAACAATTAGTGATAACGCGTAGAGAGAGTTTGGCTTAGTTAGCTGCATAAGAGTTAGCTGCATAAGAGTTAGCTGCGTGAGAACCCGGTATATTCTGTCACGCAGCTAAATAGAAATTTAGAAAGGATAAAACCATACCATCGCCACAATAGCATGAGCGACAGTGAGAAAAACCGTGATACCGGCACAAACCATATGCTGAACAAACACTTCTTTACCTAACATGCCCATGGCAATGCCAAATCCGGCAGTTAAGAGCACAAAGACAAGCAAGGTCACACCCATATAAAATAATATTTCGTGCTGAGCCTTTTGCTCGTCGTAAGAAGCAATTAACTCACCCCGATTAGAGCCGACAAAACTTTTTAATACACCGGCCCTGTCAGCGGCTTCGTTAACCGCTCTATCAACAGAACTTGAGACAGGGTTATCAGCCGGCCTCACGGCATTTTCGGAAGAACCCTCCGCGGCAAATGCCGAAGCAGGATGGGATAAAGCTAAAATAAAAACACCCAAAAAAAAAGAACTTGAAATCAGTTGCTTAAACGACAAAAACACCGTAATACCTCAATTATTTTTTTGATAACGCGTTTTGACGCTTAGTGTACCTGGAAGTTGTGGTTTCTTTACCTGCAAAACGCCAATACAAAATGGCCATTAAAACAACAGGCGCCAACACCATTGGCAGCAGAAAAATAAAAATCGCCCAAGGGGTGTCAATTGTCACATGCAACCAACGGTAACTGTCGGTTGCTGCAAAAGTGTTATTTGTAAAAAATAACGCAACAAGCGCAAACGCATACCTAGCCTTTAGATGAAACATTGTTTGTTACCTCCGTTTTCAGGGGTTCAATATCTTTAACACAGCGAAATCCGTAAAAATCACTTGTCATATTTGGCCACGAATAGCCGCGGTGATAAGAAGAAGTGGAGAATGGATCACCTTTCCATGAGCCGCCACGCATTACTTTATATTTTTCATCCGATTCGACAAACTTGGCGACTTTCTTTTTACGATCATCAGGGCTATCAGAAACAACCTGTTTTTTGCCCTGAAAAATACTGTCTGAGGCGCGGGATTTAGGATAAGGGTTAAAATCATCCTCGATCCATTGCAACACATTGCCAGCCATATCATAAATCCCATAAGGACTAACACCATTGGGGTACGCATCAACGGCTGTTGTAGAGCCAACGTTATAATAGGTATTTAAACGCTGAGTATCCATGACACTGCCCCAAGGCCAGCGGCGACCATCACCACCACGCGCCGCTTTTTCCCATTCGGCTTCGCTTGGCAGTCGTTTACCCATCCAATCGCAGTAACCTCTTGCGTCAAACCAGGACACCATGGTAACCGGGTGCATGACTTTATTCGGTGGAAAATGGCCTTCACTCCATCGCAAAGGGACACGGCGACCAGTTTGCGCAACGTATCTCGCATATTGCGCATTAGTAACAAGAAACTTATCAATAGCATACGTAGGTAAATCACGTTTATGTTCCGGCCGATTTTGAACATCGCTCTTTAAGCTATCAGTACCCATAATAAAAGGCCCCGAAGGAATAACAACCTGCTGTTCAAGAAAAATCCACTGTTTAGTGGGCAGCAAACCCTCAGCCTCATCCATTGTGTAAGTCGTGGTATGCGTTACCCCCCGTTCGTGATAGACATTCGTAAACAATGATTCACCAGCTGCCCGTATTTTTTTATGCTCATCTTTCAGATCGTAACCCGCAGAATCCCTGAGTTCCTGCATACGGTTCGAACCCAACTGAACAACATGAACCGTACCGGCAACAAGTGCGATTACTATGCAAGTGACAAAAGTGGCACCAATATATCGCTTTCTTACTGCAATTTCAGCTTTGCTTAAAGAAGGCCGTTTGTATTCTGATTTCGTGTTCATATATTAACTTTCAATGCTTTTTTGACGATAGCGCTTATGAACTTCGTGCCTGGGGCGGCGTCCGTAGGTCTTTTTAACAACGATCTCGCCAATGACTCCTCCAGCGGCACATGCCTCGACAACAACAATTACCAGCAATATCCAAAACCCAATCGGCACCAACGCCGCGCCTTCAGGCACCATATCAGGCGTCAGAGTATAGTAAGCATACACTTTCGCTATCAGGGCTGGAAGATGGGCAACCATCTTGCCGCCCAAACCATAAATGAGCGACACAACAAAACCCGCAATTAAAGGTACGACAATAAGATCGAGAAGCCACGCCGGACTATAAGTGCTCATTCCATGAAACACCTCTAATCGCACCCCCAGCAATCGATCTCCTAACAATATAACAGCAACCCCGGCCGCGGTAGCAATTGATACCCACATGAGGGTCTGAGCCATGTTAATTAGTTTTTGTCGCGTCATCAGCTTTGTAGTCTTTTCCGGTTAATTTTTCATATCGGGCTTTTTTGGTTTCTTCCAGATACCAGTCTTTTACTTTAAGGCTAAAAATATAACTCGCGAGATCCCTTCGTTCTTTTTCAGTCAGATAGGCCAGCGATGGCATTCTATATTCCGGCTTTAGTCGCGTAGACAACATCTCTTGAGGTTTCTCAGCGGAAAAATATGCGTATAGCCATTCTTCTGTTCTAAACACTCCCATGCCATCCAGGGAGGGCGCGGGAACTGACTGGCTAAAATTTTTGATCCCCCACATGCTGTGGCATTTATTACAGCCTACGAAGTGCATTACCTTTGCCGCGGAATCTGTTATTTCTTTATTCGCCGTTGAATAAAAAGGTATTCCTGGGTCTTCCCCCTCATTTTTCGAATTTTGATAAAACTTAACGCCGATTAAAATAAAAACCGATATTGCCATCACGACAAAAATACCTTTTTCACCTTTACGCATTATTTACTTCTTTTTTTGATTTTCTTTTTGTTTTTGCTTTAAAAACTCATCGCGTTCAGCATATTGCTCTTTCATCACGTCTTTATATTTTTCATACTCTTTTGGCTCCATTTTATCTTCATCATCGGAGTCAAATAAGACGTATTTAATATCTTCGTCAAATTGATTGTTTTTTGCTGCCCAACGAAGCATAAATCCTGCTGCAATCAAAATGAATGCTGCAACTACGAGCCAAAGGTAGATAGTCCAGCCATCCGGTAAGTTATTAACAAAATCGATCATAATTTTCCCTTTACATCAAATAGCCGTCTATCAGCTGAACATAGCCCATAATAACCGCCAATATAACCCCAATAATGATAGAAATGAACATTATCTTTTCGCCCAACTTCAGCTCACTCAAATTTTTAGGCAAATATAAATAAATTATATAGCAAAATAAAATTAGAGAGAGAATCAGGAAAACAAAAATATAGTCACTAAAGATTTGCGCACGAAGGCTCTCGATACTCATATCAATACCAAAAGCATATTGGTTATCAGTACTGGCAAGTATTCGATAGACGGTTTCGCTAATTTCTGTGTTTAATTGATTAAATAAATTTGATACTTGCAAGAACATCTCAACACCGCGTTACGATGACACGATAGCCATCTTTATAATTATTGTAATTTTTCTAAAACCGCCACACTCTTTAATATGCAAACACTTAATATCAGACTATAAAGAAGCTAGCTATATAGACACCTGTTACTCCAATGGTTCCGAAAATATATCCGCGTCGATGCAAACTTCCTGGTTTAAGACTTTTTCACTTCACGAATTCCACTTCTGCATGCCGGGCGATCACTGAACTGGCTTCGGGCAACGGATTTATTTAGAACCTGTTACGCAACACTAAAAAACGAACCGAACAACTCAGCCATACTACTACAAAATAAAAAGCCGCTCTACAAGAGAGCGGCTTTTTATTTGACTTAGATATAGCTTAGTTAAAAGCGTCATCCGTATCATTTGCTTCCTGGTGCTTCTTCCAATGTGCATCTACGAAAAAGATACCGTAAATTGCGGGTGCAATTACCACTAAGGCAATCCACATAGCAAATACACCTGGACTGTAATCAACATCTAACATAACTTAACTCCTCAGTTAATATTAAGCGATTAAGCGGACTTAGACATATCAGGCTTGCGCGTGAAATGTGGAAGCTTCTTAACAACCAGTACCATTAAAATACAAAAGTAAGCCACATAGAAAAGATCGATTGCGTAGCCCTTATCAAACCAGGGTTGCTTACGCTCACGAAGCCCGTTTGCTTGAACATAACCTTCAAAGTTAGCGAGTTGGATACGGTTCCCCAAAACGTTATAACTTGCCAGGTCATATTGTCCGCCACCAGCTTGAACTTCTTTAATCGCCGGCGCAACATTCAACAGATCGTTCCAGGACATAGGGTGCCTTTCGATATCACCTGGTGTACGACCTGTCGCTTTAGCCATTGCCTGCTGAGTGATGTATGCCATCTTTTCTTCGCCAGTGACCAAACGCTGCACTTCAGGTGTATCCATTAATGCAACAAAGTCCGTGTAAATTTCTGCATTCGGTCGCTGCCCCCAAAGCGGTTGGGTAATCATGAACGCAGTCAAGATTATCAATGCCATCAACCAGACTAACGGCATTGGCAACCTGTTATTACCTTCTGACAGCCCACCGAACCGCTCTTTCTCCCAGAGTTCAATGATTTCCTTTTGCTCTTGCTCGTCAGAAAGACAATAAAACGGTTGATCAAATTTCCAGCCCATTATTTTTCTCCCTTATCTTAAGCTCGTTAGAACCCAGTCAATTAAACTACGAACCTCTGAATCACGACGCGGCTCTGGCACTTCTGGCGGATAGATTGTCTCACCATGTACATACGCGTTGTAATCAGCACGCCATTTATTCATATCTATGGTATTTCCCTTAGCATCGGTTTTACCCCACAGATAATCATAACGCGGCATGATTGAGTTCGGCTGAACCAAACGAGGATTAAAGAAATGCATCGTCATCCACTCACGTGAAGAGTTTCGTGACGCTACGTGTAACAGGTCAGGCGCTTTACGATCAGAACCAAACGCTGTAGGCATTTCACCATTAAAGTCACCTAGGTATGGAGGTGCGCCAAAAAATTGCCAATCCTGAGTTTGTTCAGGTAACAATGTGTGACACCACCAGCAACCTTCAGTTACGAAGATTGTTTTACCCTTAGCGACATAACGCGTGTTTTCATCACCGGCAGCTTTCAATGTTGCTGCTGGAGTCCAGCCTCTAACAACAGAAGCGTTAACAATATAGTCAACTTCTTCGCCGTTAAACTCACCTTTTTCCAATGTAAAAACCGCACCAGACGCCATATTGGACTGATCAATTTTACCAATACTCTTACTTAAATCCTCTACACCGGCACCCAACATCTCTTGATGATTGATACCCGGCGAAAATTTAATTCCTGGATTGTAAACGTAAGCCCGTTGTGGCGGATCAATTTTAGCGCCGGTTTTTGGATCCTTATCCAAAATCACGGTAATTGGCTTACCTTCACCAGTTACCAACGGATCCTCATAACTGAAGCCGATTACACGTCCCAATGATAATTGCTTATCCAAACCTACCCAAGTTGATACTCCTGAACGGAAATCATTAGCTGGCAAAAGCAAAGTAATACACATTGAGAAACCAAACATTAAGCCGATGCCCGCAGCACCGAATTTATATTGTTGAAAACCCACTTGAGTTCCTCCTCCCTAAATTTTCAGGTTCTTTCGAGGCGAGAACGCCCCGAAAGCATATACAACACTTGCGAAATAATACTTATCTTTCGTAAGCCAACTCATGTGCGTAGCGACCTTTAGGTACGAGAGTACCTTCGCGAGCCGTCATCCACATGTTGTATAACCAAATTACGTTACCGGTAAATACCATAGTACCACCAGCCCATCGTGCGATCATGTATGGATGCTCTGCAACCACAACGTCGATGTATGGTACTTCGTAAATTTTACCAGCGCCTTGCATCAGGCCAGCAATAGTCATTGAGATCCAGTAAACACAGAAACCGATAATGAAGAACCAGTAATGCAAGTTACCTAAAGTCAATGAGTAAAGCTTTCTACGAAGCATCTGCTGTAGACCGAAGTATACGGCTGCTGCTTCCAGGAAGCTGGACATACCAAGAAGAGCCAAGTGAGCATGCGCTACAATCCAGCCTGTTCCATGAACATACCAGTTGATTGCACGTGTTTGCTGGAAGCCACCTTGCATATTCAAAGGAATCGCTAACAATACACCTGTGACAGAAAATTTGGTTTCCAGATTCTCTACGAACATGCTCCACTTACCTTTAAGAGTAAGAAGGATGTTAGCAACAAAGGCAACCGCCGGGATCAGGATCAATACACCTTCAACAGACGCAAATGACTTCAACCACTCTGGCAGAGGAGCAGACATCAAATGGTGCGAAGCTGGCGTTGAGTAGAACGCGATGATCGACCAGAAGTGCAGGTGACCAATACGATGCGAATAAAGTGGGTTACCCGTTAACTTAGGAATAGTGTAATACGCAATCGCGGCAGCAACCGGCGTAATCCATAAACCCAGTACGTTATGCGCAAACCAGAATGTCAGGTACGCTTCAGTTAGACCAGTCAAGTTAAATAACTCAGGGGAGTTACCTACCAGGAACACGATCATAAGCATGAAGATACAAGCGCCGAAGAACCAGTTCGTGATGTAGATACCCTGGGTTTTACGATGAGCAATTGTCATCCATACATTGATACCCAAAGGTAGCAAAACACCAAAGATTACAACAAGATCGATAGGCCAGATCAAATCACTGTACTCACGACCTGAAGTGATACCCATCCACAAAAGAATCAAACCAAGGCTCAAACCAATGTTCCAAAAGAACACAGTCCAAAGACCCAGTTTTTCTGACCATAGTCTGGTGTTACCCAAAGCTGGCGTCATGTACATCATGGTCATACCAAATGCCATTGAGATCCAACCAAGAATTACGGCAAGTACGTGTACTTGACGCATATGACCAAACGCAAACAATTCCGTACCAGTTACCCAGTCAGGAAACGCTAGCTTTGCCGCATTAAAGGAACCTAAACCAGTTCCAACTACAAACCAAAAAATTGAAGAAAAACCGAAAAAGATCGTTGCTGATCCAGCAGGAATTTCGTCATTTTTGGCGAAGAGAAATTTCATCAACATGAAACCACACCTCCCATTTTAATTTTAACCCCAGATAATTTATAAGATTTAAAAATCATTCTTTCATCTTATTCATTAAGTACCAAGACATCCACATACTCGAGAACGCTAAAAGTATTCCGCACGCTCCTGCAAATGTAGCCATAATATCCCCCTTATTATCTATTTAGACGCTTACCAACCAGTGTTGTCGCCGCGTACTTCCAATTCACCATGCTTGCTCATTGCAAGAGCAGTGATAATTGCGAAAGCAAGACCGAAAGCGAACATCATCCAGTCCACAAAGCCCGAGAAAGTTGAAGGATCGTAGGATTCAGCACCCCACCCACCCCAGCTTTCGTATGGGCCACGTCCTACGGCACACATTACTGCAGCGCCAAATACAGATCCATTTCCCATTCCAGTCGTAAACGCCGCAACAAGAAGAACCCAAAAGGTATTTCCAACTGTTAACTTATTTTTCATTTTTCCCTCCAAAGCGAGTTAAAACTCACAACCCAAAGTTTCTTCTAATGTGTAACTCTAATTTTATTAAGCAAAAGCTTTATTTAGAGAGACCTACTTAGAAACCAAGAAATCGTGACATAGACACCTCACAAGGTCAAGCCAAAACTCTAAAAAGTTAAAAGCCAATTTGATATTCAAACAGATTAACGGTTTTTTTTTAAAAAACGATTCCAAAGCGACCAATACACTATTAAAACAGTCGGATATTGCGCGTCTTTTTTCGCCAAAATAAATCAATGCAGGACTTGTAACAGCGCGCTGCTTTATTTATTCTTTCGTATAAAACATTTATGGACAGGAGTTTTTTATGAAAGCAGAAATTGCAATTTACCTATTGATCGCAGCAGGTTCAATGCTGATGATTACCTTTATTCCTCACATGCTCCTGGATGGCCTTGTGAGCAACGAACTAAAGGAAAGCATCACATGGGGTGTCTCAATTCTTTGGGCAATAGGACTGATTGCACTGGGAGTAGATATTGTTAAGAAAAGAACAGGGCTTAAAGAATAACTTTAACCCCATGTTAGTGCATCAATTGTACTGACTGATAGACGCGCGTTATTACACGCTCCCGCACCTTCTTTGAATACGCGTACAAGCATACACGCCAGCACATACGTAATTTAAATTCGGGAGCCTGCGTACACCATACACAGAGTTAAATACTCAAAACTAAATCCATAGTATTATTTAAATGCACGAAGGCGCGCTTTTGAGTCATCAAACTGTTGAATACTTTCGAACTGGCCCTTGTGAAATACAAATTGTTTTTTTGCGCCTTCCAGATCAACGCCTGTCAGCCCAAAACTTTTCCCGGCCATATCGGTAAAAAAACGAACATCTTTCACCAGCTCAACAATCGAGCCGCTTTTAAGCTTAACCTCAACGCCTTTGCCTGACACCGAAAATGATACTGGCGAAGCCGGCAAAATCATCAGCCGGGTTTTAAAGATCCGGTTAAATGCAATCAAGACAATAAAAGTCGTTAAAAACATCAGTAAATAAGTTAAGTTTTCATCTCCACTATACCAATATTTTAACGCCATCAATACCAGCACAACTGTCGTCGGCACATATAAAACAAGATCCCAAATCATGCCCCGCCTATCTTCAACAAGACTAAAATCACTTTGCGACGCCATGAAATTACCCTTTTTGATTAACTAAGGTCGATAAGGCGTGATCAAGCTCGCCATATAAAATACGACCGGCCCGTTTAAATACCACTTTTCCGTCGGTATCAACGAGAAAAGTCCAGGGGTCACCTTTTACCTGATAGGCAATAAAAGCCTGCGGATTTTTATACTGATCCATGTGCAAAAAAAGCACGTCATCACCATATTTTGAGATCATCGCTTTTAACATTTGGAGCTGCTTGTCACACACCGTACAGTGACCCGGCGTTGCGAACTCGATTAATACCGCCTTGCCGGTCGCGAGGGCGTCATCGACAGAGTATTGATACATTCTTTCATCCGGATAGCGATAAGATGTCAGCTGGGACATGTCACCTTCCACATCAACCAGGGAGCGCGTCTTCAGAGAGGGGGCCTGCGCACCCACTTGCAGCGTGCCTTCTGGTGCCTCCATGCCACACGCACCCAAAAAAGCGACCGCTAACACAACTAAAAACCATTTACGTAACATATTCTTTCTCCCAACCCTTGCAGGTTCGAAATAAATTGTAAGCCCATATTCCGTTGGCAATAAGGACAAGCGTGCCAAAAATACCCATTGTCGCCAGTAATGGCTTAACAATTACTTCAACTTCTTCCGGGGTTGAATACACACTAGCCATTCCACCCATTACCCCAGCCATAACAAAAAACACCACCATACCGATCAAGCCAATATTATGAACCCAAAAGTGAACGATAACTAATTTTAAGCTATAGATTGGCCGCCTTACCAGACGCGGAACGACGAAATAGACAGCAGCAAAGATGGCCATCTCTACCCAGCCCAGCAGATTAATATGCGTATGGCCACGCACAATTAAATCTCCATGAAGACGATGATCGACAAAATGACGCAACTCCGTCATACCACCCATGAGTGCGCCCCATGAAAAACCAATTAAGCTATAAATAATACAGGCATAGATAAACCATAATGTATATTTACGGTAAGTAACCTCGTTTTCATGATGCCACGGCTCTACTACTTTATCTGCATTCACTTCATCGTTTCCTCTACTGGTGGTCTGTCACGTATATCCGTGTATTTCTCACTCCACTCTTTTGGCGCCCACATCTTAACCATGGTGTCGATAAATTCAGAATGCTCTGGCGGCGGGCGCTTCGAGACTGACGAACCAGGGTCCGCTTTCAGCTCAGACAAAAATACGGCGATTTTTTTACGATGATCTTCTGATAGCCGACTTGTGTACGCGGCCTCTTTTGGCGGCAAACCATGATCAAGTGTCTCGCCGCCTTCATAAACACTCTCTGGATTCACCAAAAATGTTTCGATCCACTCCAGCGAACGCTTGTTGCCTATGCCGTCTAACGATAGACCCATACTTGTACCCGCCCGTAGTGCGCGATGACAAGAATTACACCTCGCCTCTCGGTAAATTTTTGAACCCTCTAACCCTTCAGGAGAGAAATCAAAAAAGGTATTTGGCTTAAACATCGGCTCATCCGCCGTTAATCGAACTGACTCCAAAACAAGGTAAGCAATCAAAGCCAGAACAAAAAACACACCGAAAACGATGAATAGAATTTTTTCCCCCGACTTTAATGGTTGTGAATTTTTCATTTTTTTGGCACCACATGAGAATAAAAGTTGACAATCATTATACAGATTTATTCTAAAATTTTAATATTATTCGAACGACAGGCACAAAAAAAGGCGGGTAAACCCGCCTTTTTTAAATACACGATCAATAACAAATTAATGGTCGTATGGTGTTCTGAAGTTACCCAATGAGTAATCAGAAGCGTTAGTCAAATAAGCTGCTGCGTTATTGATATCTTCATCAGACAGTTTTCTCGCGATGGCTTGCATTTGACCCATTGGATCGTTGGTACGAGTACCGTCTCTCCATTTTTTCAGCTGATTAACCAGGTAAACGTAACGCTGTCCGCCGATCCGTGGATAAATCGGTGGCGCACCACGACCGTTAAAGCCGTGACAAGAACGACACGCACCAACCGGATTCTCACCTCGCGCAGGCGAACCCCACTCAACCAAAGTTTTACCTTTGTGAGGAAGACCAACCGTGCCGCCATTTGCAGCAATGGCTTTTAAATCAGAACCAGCAAATGTCATTTTACCATTTGCACCCGGAGAAATCGTCTCAAGATACGTAGAAACATCTGTGCGATCTTGCGCGCTCAACCCTTTTGCATTGTCATTCATAACAAACATGGTTTCATCTTTACGTTTGTCAGTCGCATAGTCTTCAAGCTGCTTTCTCAGGAATACTGCGAACTGGCCAGCAATTCGCGGTGTTCCCAAATCATCACTACCGTTACCGTCTTCACCATGACATGAAGTACAAGCAGGTACCGAACCTTTACCATTTTCAAATATTGCTTTGCCGTTAGCGGCATTGCCTTTTCCTTTCGGATACATAGCTGAGCCGAATGCGATTGATGGAACAATCACAGCAACAACTAACGCAGCCGTCGAAGCGGCAGAAATAAAACGTCGCATGTTAAGAAGCCCTCCCAGTTTTAGCCCCTATACTCAGTTTAAATTTTTCTTTTTAGCGGCCCAAGCCACCATATTTAAAAATCTATCGTGAGTATTGATTAACAATCAAGAATTCAATTTAAGCATTGTCCACGCCAAAACAAATGCGCTAACAAACCATATAACATAAAGCAATGCTACAGAACTAGTATCTAACACGGCCAATCTCCCTCTTTATTTTTTAAAAGCCGAACAACAAAAGTGAGTAGAGTTATCTACACTACTTAGCACATCATTCAAACACTAATAAAAAAAGCTGTCAACTCGAAACCTAAAATATAATTAAGTTTCATCCACGAAATGCTATCAAAGAAATGAAATCATATCTTTACTCTTTGCGGCTGTCACCAAAAAACTAAAAAAACCGTTTATATCGCGGAGTAACCAACTAAAACCCTCGGATAAAATGCACTTTTAGTCTAGAAAATATGCCAATTCACGCTTGCTATATTTTTATATTTATAGAGAATCTACACTCCACATATTATTCTAAGAAGAAATAGATAAACATGAATCAATCAAATGCAATATTTGAAAAATACTGGGGCTATTTTGCGCTGTTTGCCTGGATAGGTTTGGCGATACTTTTGGATCTGGTCAGGTTTACACCATTTGCAATTGATGAAGAAGCGGCCAAAGGCTTATTATTAACCTGGACAATCGCCGACAACGTTGTAAATCCAATTGTCATTTTCGGCATGCCTGATTTTCGTGCGTTACTTTATGCCCCCGTTGGCGCGTACTGGTCCGGCAATATTATCGCCACGAAAGTGATGGCACTGACCATTGCGTTTATTGCTGTCACCATGTTTTTTCGCTGGTCACGCCGCACCACTGATCCGGAAGTTGCGCTTATTGCATCTGTGTTGTTGTTAATTTCACCAATTATGATTTCGCAGGTAGATTCGCTCAGTGCCGGCCCCTATATCCTCATGGGGTTTGCGTTTGGCGCGTGGCTCGATAAAGCTTACCGAAAAAATGACCTGTATTTCGGTGGCTGGTATTTTACTCAGATGCTATGGGTTGCAATATTGGCCACGCTTCATCCTGTTGCTTTAGCGTACCCGATTGCGCTCGCCTGGCACTGGTACCGCAACCCGCACCCGGTTAAAAAATCACGCCACCTGTACGTCGGTCTCGCAGTTACCGCATTGCTGGCAATTGCAATGAGAGCAGGCTGGAGTGGCATCGAATTTTTCACCAATCCTTTCGCTGCGCTCGCGGAAGCACTGCAAGGATCAATCATCTGGAGCGCTAGCGACTTAAACTGGGTTCCCGGTATTATTGCAGGCCTTTTACTTGCCCTGCTAATCGTCGTTGATTTTAAAGCCTTATCTAAAGACTTACTCAGTCAGATGATGTTGGTTGCGATTTTACTCGGCTTATTCATGCCGGACAAAAACTGGGCCCTGATTGCAATTACACTGCTAATTTATCGTGGCACATTTTTTATTGTTAAGCTTAATCAATCCAGAAATAAAACCGGGCGCATGGGACAACGGGGCATAGTCATCACTGCGGCACTTATTGTTAGCGCATTTTTTATGCTACAGGACAAAAACTACGCGCTGACTATTAGACACGCTATTCTTGCGCCGATAGATGAGATGATTCAAAGCCTGATGGTTGAAGCCGAAGACCCTCTTAAACCCTTTAGAGCTGCCAGCGAGTGGCCAGGCAGAACAATGTTAGCGACAAAACGGGATGTGCTGCCTTTACCGCCAGCAATTGAAGACCCGGAAAAAATGCTTGAAGCAGTTAAAAGCGTTACTCACATTATATTTAACCCATTCGTGGCGAAAAACAAGCCGCTCGCTAACTCTATCTCTGCGCTAGGCGGTGAGACAGAAACCCTGGCTTTATATCAGGCGGGTGCGATCATTAAGGTTCGTGATTCTAATGTGCCTTTGACCACCAGCCAGCGTCTCGCACGAGAACGAAAAGACGAGCAAAAGGCGAAAGAAAAAACTGCTCCGCAAGAAAACGCCGCGTTAGAGGCTGAGCCGGAGGAAAAGCAGAACCCAGCTGAATAAACTCACAGATTTTACCTGAATTCACCTAAAATTCAGATATATCTCATTTTACTTGACTCAAACAGATTCAGACTTTAGTTTACAGAACATTATGAGGGAGGAAAGTTTCTCAGGTGAGAAACAATTGACGAGTTCACATATAATAATAATGTGCATGCGAGAACCCAGAAGCTACATACACTTATCGTCTACCAATACACCATTTTGTCATTTAAATGTGCCGCCCTTATCACTAAACAAATGTGAGGTCATTCTGTCGCATTTAAATTATTTTCGTCGTCATTAGGCTCAGCGACTACAAATCTTAATAGGATTCAGACACCATAATGAATAACGCCTATCGCACCATCACTATCTGGTTTTTATGGGCCTCGATATCCGTCACTATTTATCTTGGTTTGTACCTTGATACCGATATTATTGAATTTTTAAGCAATGACAAAAGTAAAATCACCTGGATAATCACCGTGATGTTCGGCATTGGTGTTTTTAGCAGTTTCTTGCTCTCGATTAAAATTACCAGTGAATATATTGAAGCAACCAACCAGAATGTACTTGCGCAGGACAAAGGTTTAATGGGGCTGATTAAAACTCAGCGAAAACCCAGGTTAATCAACAAGTTTTTTGAATCACTTAAAGTTGTCGCTGCCTGCAATGAGAGCCCGAACATTGAAGTCCTGCTGGAAATGGAATATGCGAATTTATCCCGCCGCAGTCATGCAACAGAGGTAATGGGCAATTTACTCATCACACTCGGTCTGATTGGTACGGTAACCGGACTCACATTAACCTTGTCCGGTTTAACCGGCTCACTGAATGCGCTGGGACAGGATCAGGATTTATTACTCGCTGGTTTACGTAAAGCAATGAGCGGCATGGGCACCGCATTTTACACCACATTACTCGGTGCCGTACTGGGCGGTGTACTACTGCGTATTTTTGCGCTGATTACCGAATACGGCCTAGGCTCACTTCACGACTTTATTACCAAAACATGCATGGTTCACTTATCTGCGGATTTTAAACCCACCGTGGAACGTGATGTGCGTTTCCTTAATGTCGAAATTGACGCCCTGTCTGAGAAGGTCAGCGGCTTAAAAGATGCCTTTATTGACTCAAAAGACTCGATTAATGAATTTCAAAAAGCAATTAGAGCGCTGCATACCTCAACCGATGATGATGGTCATGGAACCTACACGCTGCGTGAAACACTGCGCATGCAAAAATATTATCGCGTGCTAATTCGCCAGGAGTTAACCTTGATGAACAGGCTAAACCGATCGTGGTGGCATAAATTTAAAGACTCGCTTGCCTCAAAGGACGAACAGCCTTAAAACATGGCCAGAAAACGACGCGCCTCTTACACGAGTATTTACGAAAGTTTTTCGGATGTATCGCTGCTGATGCTGGCAACGTTTATCTTCCTTATGGTGACCATCTTGATCACCTCGCGTATGGCGCAGGAATATGAGGTACCAAGGCTGAAGGATGAAATCCACGAACTTAAAAATCAACTTGCCTCTGCCATGTTAGACAGCCAGCGACTTACCAAAAACATGGACGAAATGAGCCTGATGGCCGAAAGCAACCCCATGGATCGCATTGTTGAGTCCGCTACTTTTGGCAAAAAAGACTTTAATATTTTCATTGAGGGTTTAAAGAACATACCCGGCAAGGATTTACACATGATTATTGATGCGTCAGGATCAATGCACGGGCTTGCCTCTTTTTTAATTCCGGTTTTACGAACCATCGTCGTGCGCTCTGGTAAAACCTTATCCGCATTAACCTGGTATACAGATAATCGGGCAGAAACCTATACCGGCACCATGGGCTCCATGTTTGACCAGCTCATGACAGGCGCGCCATTTGGCGGTAACCTCGAAACCATGGGCAAAGCCTTTCGGGTTGCGGCGAGAAACGCGGCACCACCGGGGGCATATTTGCTGATCGGAGATGAGCCTTCTGACGATAAAGTTTACTATTCTAAAATACCAAGTCCGGTATTTTCATTGCCACTGGGCAAATCTGACCCGGAAACCAGCAGAGACTTTCAAAAAATTGCGGACAAAACCGGCGGTAAGATGCTTCAGCTGGATTTCAAATAAGCGCTTGCGTCATTTTGACTCAGCGATTATATTGCGTTCAGGCATTAGGTAGGGTTAATCGTGATAAGAATACCGGAAAATACCAGCATCACTGGAGAATTACGTAGCGGCGGCGACATTCGTATAGACGGTGGCTTTCAAGGCAAGGCAAGCATCGATGGCGATTTAATCCTCACAAAAACCAGTGTCTGGAAAGGTAATGTTACTGCTAGCGTTATCGTGATTGAAGGTGTTTTTGAAGGTAATATCACCGCTAGAAAGAAGGTGTTAGTTGGCCCCTATGCGACGGTTTTAGGTGATATTAAAACGCCAGCCCTGAAGATAGCCAGCGGCGCCAAACTTTGCTGCCCCATTTACATCACTAATAGCAAATACCCCAAAGAAGCCATTGGGTTGTTAGAACACAGACCCGCAACAGATAACGTAGTGAAAGCTGAAGCTGTTAAAGATATGACAGACGACGCTTAAGCTTGTACTACCACCAATTTATGAGCAATAAACCAGCAACAATAAGCGAACCAATACTGGCCATTAACACGGCTGCAGCGGCAACATCTTTAATTTTACCAATCACTTCGTGATGCGCCGGCTGCACATAATCACACAATTCCTCCAGCGCAGTATTCACCAACTCCGCCATTAAAACCATTGATACCATAACCACAACTAATGCCCACCAAACCGGCTCGGGTTGAATGACTAACAACAAAACAAAAACAGATATCGCCGCGGCCACCTGAAATCGAAAGCTGTTTTCCTGTTTGATTGCAATCACAAAACCCGACAGAGCAAAACCAAGCCTTAAGTAAAACGGTTTATTTTTCAATATCTTCAATTCCTGTACTAGGAGCCTGTCGGACTTAGGATGAATCTACTGCGGAAAATCCATTTTGGTCATATTTTCCATTCATTATCCTAGAAAGATCAGTTGGACGCGAGAATAGAGTGCAAGTAATTGGTTTGATTGGCGTAATGAAAAAGTTTGCGTTCACCTGGTTGGTGAATCAAACCTTTATCATATAGCCAAGCGAATCAAGTAGTTGTGCTCTAGCTCGTGGATCAACTGATTTTTCTAGGATTATCGTTGAGTAGAATGACTATTCGCCTCAAATGAACGAAAAATCTGCCTCAAAATGGCTTTCCCTCGCTACGATCACCTAAGTCCGACAGGCTCCTAGCGTTCCTATCAGCGAAAATCAGCAAAAACTTTTCATCCGACTCACCCCCGCTTTTTATTTTTTCTGTCACCGTCATCTGCCAGTCATCACCAAAATCAGAAATGGGTAATAACTCAGTGACATTGCTGTTTTCAACAGAAAAATACGACAGCCAACGCTCACCGTAGATAAGTTGCTGCGCAGAAACGGAACCTGACCACAGCGGCAGCCCGTTTATCCTGATTGTTGTTGGCCAGAGCTGAAATACCCGCTGCTGTATACCCGTACCTTTGCCTGCATCATAGGATTTAACATACAAAATAGTTTCGGTTACACCATTTTGGGTTCTCGGTAAGCGCACGATTTTATCCAGCTCAGGTTCGGGCGCCATTCGATACAATAAAGATTTAAACGTGACTTCAGCTGACTTCCGCCACCCGGAATTTAGCAGGCTTTGCTCTATCTCTTCAAGCGTAGCCAACCATTGAATATTAAGCTGTTGTTTATCCCGACCAAGCACATCCGTGCGATGACCCGGCATGTTTTTCCATTGAGACGTTAACCAGTCCTGCTCGGTCATAACGGTAATTGGTTTTTGTGGCAGTGAGACAATCGTTCGCTGATAATCGCCCAGATACATCAAACTTGCAGAAAAAATCCAGACCACAAGCGTCGAAGCCGAAATTAATAAATAAGCGTTTAACTGATGTTGATGGCGCCGATAGGCAAGCGAAAATATCGACAGCCAGATCACCGATATGCTCAGTGCCAGAAACGTCAGCGAAAGCGGCAACAAGCCAAAATAAATATTACTGTATGCTAAAAAAGAAACCAGTAACCACGCGAAGGAATACACCATCCAGCGCTTACTGATATCCATTTTTTCACAGGATAGAACGGTATAAAACAGGCTTATGACTATAAAAAGAGTCAACTGAGTAAAGCCTAGCTGATTCACTGGCTCATTAACAAATAAACTATAAACAAGAATTATCAGCCACGAGGTAAATACGCTTAACGCTACCAGCAATAAAAAATAGCTCAGTGACTTCTGGTATCCGCTGACGTATAAACCAATGCTGATATTCAGAAACAACAACAGGATTACCGGCCAGGAAAAAACCACATGCGCCAACCACATCAGGTAATCGGCTGCGCCTGTTCGCATCAACGCTGACACATTTTCAACAAGCCGGTCTGATTCCGCAATCCACGGTGTCCAGAAACTTAAAATCAATATTGTGACAAACAAGAAAAACAGAAAAAAAACCGTCACAGTGTGAATTAAGGCATTTTTCACATCTTTGTCCGGGTCAACCAATGCGCCTAAGGTAAAATCAACAAATTTGAACCGTATTGACCAGCGAAGCACATCAGAAAATCCAGTTTCAAGCCTGGGTACCGTATAGGCCATGGATTTTTTTATAATGAAAATTAATAAGGCGGCGCCAACTACGAGACTTAAAAGGATAATCACTAATCGTGAACCGATCGCCGATGCAAGCCCGATTGATGTACCAAATAAAATACCCGGCGCAAGGTAGAAGGGCGCCCAACCCGCGGCAGAAAGTACATTAATCATAAAAAACGTTTTCACGGGCATGTGCATCATGCCCGCCACTGCCGGAATAACCGGGCGAACAGGGCCTACAAAACGACCAAAGAAAATACTTTTACCGCCATGACGGGTAAAAAACGCTTTGCCTTTTTCCAGCATCTGCGGATTTTTTTTAAACGGCCAGACACCGGCAATTTGCTCGCGGTAGTTACGCCCAATCCAGAAACTAATACCGTCACCCAGTACAGCACCGGCAAACGCGAGTAACAAAACCAGTTTAACATCAAGCACACCGGCACCAACCAGGGTACCAATACCAAACATTAAAACCGTGCCCGGTATAATTAAACCAACAATAACCAGTGATTCTGTTAAGGCAATGAGAAACACAAAAAGGCCCGACCAGGCCGGGTGGTCTGATAACCAGTTAAAAATTGGCTGAATGGCCTGCCAATCCATAGAAAGGGTTCCAGTTTTAGTGACTAACTTTAATAGCTAACTTAAGTGGCTCGCTTCAATAACTAACTTTTTAGCGGCTAAAAATCCGGGAATAAAATATTCCCGGATTATAAAACTTCACAAATTTACAAGCTGGCAAAAACTTCACCTGCGACTTTAATGGTTGCATCAATGTCATCGTTTGTGTGCATTGATGAAACAAAGCCCGCTTCAAACGCAGAAGGTGCTAAATAAACACCTTTGTCTAACATCGCGTGATAAAAGGTCTTAAAACGCTCACCGTCACATTCACAAACCTGTTTAAAGCTTGATACATTTTCTGCCTCGGTAAAAAAAACACCAAACATACCGCCAACCTGATTTGTTGTCAGCGCAATACCATTCGCTTTTGCCGCGGCTTTTAAACCATCACATAAGCGAGTTGCTTTTGCGGCAAGGTCAGCGTGAAAACCCGGCTGCTCAGCAATAGAAAGCGTCGCAAGCCCGGCCGCCATGGAAACCGGGTTACCCGACAATGTGCCGGCCTGATAAATCGGGCCCAACGGTGCAATTTTTTCCATGATTTCACGTTTGCCGCCAAAAGCACCTACAGGCATGCCGCCACCGATCACTTTTCCAAGTGTCGTTAAATCCGGTTTAACCCCGTAGTGCGACTGTGCACCGCCAAGGGCAACACGAAAACCGGTCATGACTTCATCAAAAATTAATACCACGCCGTACTTATCACAAACAGCACGTAAACCTTCAAGAAATCCCGGCGCAGGCGGAATACAATTCATGTTTCCCGCAACCGGCTCAACGATAATACACGCAATTTCTTCACCGACTTCTGCAAATATTTTTTCTACTTCATCAAGATCATTATAAGTCAGTGTCATGGTGAGTTCGGCCAGTGCTGCCGGCACGCCCGGTGATGTTGGAATACCTAATGTTAAGGCACCTGAGCCGGCTTTCACTAATAGAGAGTCAGAGTGGCCGTGGTAACAACCTTCAAATTTGACAATTTTGTCCCGGCCGGTAAAACCACGGGCTAGACGAATTGCACTCATGGTTGCTTCGGTGCCTGAACTCACCATTCTCACCAGCTCAATTGACGGTACCAGTTCGCAGACTTTATCTGCCATAACAGTCTCAATTATAGTAGGCGCACCAAAACCCAGGCTTTTACCCACAATCGCCTGCACCGCAGAAAGCACATCCGCATTTGCGTGACCGGCAATCATCGGTCCCCAGGATGCAACGTAATCGATGTAACGATTATCGTCTTCATCCCATAAATAAGCACCTTCGCCCTTTTGAAAAAAGACAGGATCGCCGCCCACGCCATTAAATGCTCTAACCGGAGAATTTACGCCACCTGGAATGTGTTTTTTTGCTTGCTCGAACAAGTCACTTGAAAGTGTCACGGGGTTTCCTTCTTCTATTTTATATAATTAAGTTATGACTAATCACTCGGTTCCCAAATCAGCAAAGTGAATAGTTATATTAAGTGTTAATATTGTCAAAAAGGGCACAATACGCTTGTGCTGTTTTCCTTATCTCGGGCTGTGCAAATAAACCATTTATAACCGCAATTGAATCAACACCGGCCTTTATTAATGAGCCCGCATTATTCACGGTAATGCCACCAATCGCAACCACCGGCACAGATAATGACTTTTTTGCCTGAACGATTAAATCAACCGATGCCTGAGCTGCATCCGGCTTAGTAGACGAGGTAAAAAAACGGCCAAATGCGACATAATCAACACCAGCGGCCTGGGCTGCTTCTGCCAGCGATAAGCGGTTATAACATGATACGCCAATGATTTTATCGCCCAGTAAAGCACGTGCACGACCTATATCGGCATCATCTTTTCCCAAATGAATGCCGTCAGCAGCCGCGGCTTTTGCCAGTTCAACATCATCATTGATGATAAATAACGCCTTGCCAGCACACAGTTGTTTGAGTTTAGTGGCTATTTTTCGCTTTTTTTCACTCGATGAAGACTTATCTCGATATTGAATTACCGACGCACCACCAGCCAGTGCTGCTTTTACATTAACTTCTATATCCGGATCATTATCAATCGTAATGCCATACAAGCCATCGATGCCGGAAATCAATGCAGCTCCTCATCATCATGCGACAGATCTTCAGTGGTCTGCGCCCAGAAAAAACGGTCGGGTAATAATTGACCCATGCCGACACGATAACCACTTTGCAGACTCTTCCAGGTAAATTCCTGAGCTTCATGCACGGCAGATAAAGGATCAAGTCCCTGCGCCATCAAGCCAGCAATGGCCGATGCTAATGTGCAGCCGGAACCGTGATACGAGCCTTCAAGCCGATCCCAGACGAATGTGTCTAATACACGCGCATTGCCATAAAAAATATTCTCGACATGTTCAGTTTGCTCGTGACTGCCGGTAATCAGCACATATTCACAACCCGCATCCATTAACTCGTGCGCACAGGCATCCAGCACATCGGCCTCTCTTGCCAACGAACGCGCTTCAAGGCTGTTAGGCACTAAAATGGTTGTTTTTGGTAACAATAAGCTGCCGATTAATTCGATCATTTCTTCGTCAGCCAGTTCAGCGCCACCACCAGACGCCAAAACCGGATCAAAAATCACCGGCAGGCCGGGATAGTCTTCAAGAACGGTGGCGACAGCTTCAATCGCATCAACACTGCCCAGCATTCCAATTTTCACTGCGGCGACGGGCATATCTTCAAGCACGGTACGAGCCTGTTCAACAATCGTCGACATATCCAACGGAAAATAACCTTTTACATCTTGGGTATCTTGAATGGTAATTGCGGTGATGACCGGCGCAGCATGGCACCCCATACTCGCGAGTGTTTCGATATCCGCCTGAATACCGGCACCACCGGTAGGATCATTTCCAGCGAATACCAATACCACCGGCAAAGCTTTTTCATTTTTCACGTTATACTTCTCTTATTTCTCTTTTGATTTTTGTTATTCTACCATGCTTAATTTTTATTTTTTTCGGAAACTCAATTTATGACCGTATCACCCAGTATCAACTGGCAGTCTGTCGACACCGTGCTTTTAGACATGGACGGCACCCTGCTGGACTTACATTTTGATGACCATTTCTGGCAGGAATATCTGCCCAATCGATACGCAGAAATTAATCATCTGCCAGCTAAAAGTGCTAAACAGATTCTTGAACCAAAGTTTAAAAAAATGGAGGGCACACTTGAGTGGTACTGCCTCGATTTCTGGAGCAAAGAGCTGCAAATGAACATTCCAGAACTCAAAGCCGAAGTCGCACACCTGATTGCCATTCACGATGGCGTAATTCATTTTCTGGATGCCTTGCATAAAAAAAATAAAAACATATTGCTGGTCACCAATGCCCACCCGGATGTGCTCAGCATTAAAATGGACAAAACCGCATTAGCACACAAGTTTGATCAACTTGTCAGCTCTCATGACTTTGGCCTGCCAAAAGAAAACCCGGAATTCTGGCACAGGTTGGTCGACAAACATTATTTTGAGCCCAAAAAAACCCTTTTCATTGACGACAGCCTGCCGGTGCTTCGCTCGGCAAAAAGTTTTGGCATTGAGCATTTATACACCATTAAAAAACCATCAAGCCACAAACCCGCGCGTAATATTACGGAGTTCCCGATGATTGATTCATTTTTCAACATCTAGCCCTGAAATCATATTTAGTCTAGTCCTATAAACAGCCATTAGAGAATATTCAATGACAGCACTGTTCACGGAAGCGAAACGACGACTACGCGAAGCAGCAACTCACATTGCCGTTGACCCTGACGTACTGGAAAAACTCAAATACCCGAAAGAGACGCTCGCCGCAAGCTTACTGGTGAGAATGGATGATGGATCACGTCATTCGTTTAAAGCCTGGCGCTGCCGCTACGACGACACGCTTGGCCCCACAAAAGGTGGCATTCGTTTTCATCCCCATGTGCGGCTTGAAGAAGTCATGGCGCTGGGGTTCTGGATGACATTTAAATGCGCTGTGGTAAACCTGCCTTTTGGCGGCGCAAAAGGCGGGGTTGCTGTCGATGCGTCAAAACTCTCGAAATCAGAACTGGAACGCTTATCCCGCGCTTATGTAAAAGCTTTTCACAATTTTATTGGCCCCGAGAGAGATATTCCCGCGCCGGATATGTATACCAATGCCATGGTCATGGGCTGGATGGCCGATGAATACAGCGCCATTGTTGACCACCCGAGCCCGGCCGTTATCACCGGCAAACCACTTGAACTGGGTGGCTCAGAAGGTCGGGCAGATGCCACAGGGCGGGGCGGATACCTTGTGATCCGTCATCTTGAAAAGGAGTTTGAAATCGAACCTGATAAAACTCGCGTCATCATACAGGGTTTTGGTAACGTCGGTTTTCATTGTGCATGTCTGATGCACGCTGACGGTTATAAAATCGTCGGTATTTCTGATTCCAAAACCGCCATTTATAATGCCGAAGGATTAGACCCGCATGCGATTCATGGCCACAAACTCAGCACCGGTTCGTTATCCAATGCACCGAGCAACGGTACCCTGTGTGAGATGAGCAACGCAGAATTACTTCTTGAAAAGTGTGACATTCTCATACCCGCCGCCCTGGAAAACCAGATAACAGAAAATAATGCGAATCACGTTCAGGCCCGCATCATTTGCGAATTGGCCAATGGCCCGATGACTTCTGCGGCTGATAAGATTTTGTGTCAAAAGGGCAAAATTGTTATCCCGGATATTCTCGCAAACGCCGGCGGTGTTATCGTTTCGTATTTTGAATGGGTACAAAACAAGGCCGGGTATTATTGGCCCCTGGCCGACGTGCATTCAAAACTAAGAGAGCGCATAGAACCCGAAGCACGTACAATATGGGAGATAAGCATGGAAAAAAACATCGACATGCGAACCGCCGCTTATGTTCATGCACTGAGGCGTTTAAGCAAAGCAGTGACCGCACATGGCACAAAAGCTTTTTTCTCCTCCTGATCTTTTTCAATAACCAAATAATGAGTTAAAATAATGTTAAGAAACTTATCAATTACCTTAGGCGCTTTTTTCGCCATCGTTATCGTCGCCGGCGCGATTATGTCATCGGATTATGATGTAAAACGCTCTATCGAAATAAACGCCTCAGCCGCACAAGTTCACAAAGTTGTGGGAGACTTAAACCAATGGTCAGAATGGACGCCCTGGCAGAAAAATGACCCAAGTACAAAAATTGAGGTCAGTGAAATGTCTACCGGCGTAGGTGCAAAACAAAAATGGATCGGTGGCAAAAGTGGCCAGCTGGATATTACCCGTTCATCCGAAGATTATGGCGTGGATTATAATCTCTCATTTACTGGGGAAGGCACACTTACCAAAAGCAGCATCACCTATTTACCCGCCGGAAACGTCACCGTAGTTACCTGGAATATGGCTGGAAAAATGCCAATGCCGGTTATTGGTGCTTATGTTGCCCTGATTATGGATGAAATGTCAGGCCCAACACTGGAATTGGGGTTGAAAAATTTAAAAGAAGTAGTTGAAAGGAAGAAATAATGTTGTTAGTCGGCTTATTGATTTAAGTGTCTCGCTTGTCATTAGTTCCGGGCTTCGAGCCAGCATAGATACCGGATCTGATCCGGTATCTATCACTCAAACGACTCACTAACCCCACGAACCAAGAAAACCAAAAAAACCACCCAGTAAAATCAAGGCATAAGCGCCTGCCCCGGTAAACAGAGCCACTGCTATTGTCTGGTGACCTGACTGTTTTGCCTGAATTGCAAACCAGATCACTACGCTCAATATAAGAATACTGATGATTACCACTCTTGGCATAAAGACTCCCGTGAAAATATTTAAATAACGACTTGCCGTATCTAACTTGATGCAGCAAGCACACGCCTTTTTCTAATGCTATTAAACAGGATAGCGAAGATAATAACCAGCAAAGGCATCAACGCAATATTGATGACCTTTAACACGGTACCCAAGCCTTCAATGCTTTTTACCAGCCCATGTTGAACATGGCGTAGTTCTTTACGTGTTTGTAACTGCTCACGCCTGAAGTCGGCAATTTCCTGCTCTTGAGCCGGTGTCAGTATCGAGCCGCCAGTATTGTTCTGCTGTAACTGGGCCAGCTTCTGTTCGGTTTCGTCCAGTTTGTTTTGTAAAGCGCGCTCTTTATCCTGAAAACGTTTTTCTGCTTCGGTCTTGAGTTCAAGCACTTTGGTAAAAATGCGAGTTGATTTAGTTCGGCTTCTTAAGCTGATTAGGTCATTACTGCCACTGAGGTTTTCAATCGCGTTTAAGACAAACACATCATTATTCGCATGAGGCAAGGCAACCCGGTTTCCGAAAAAGTTTTGCACCTGCACCCAATGTTTATCCTCAAGCATATCGGTGTCTGCAACGAGAATAACGTTTATCGATTCCTTTGATTGCTTTAGGGCACTACTATTCTCCCCGTCTTCTAAACCTTGAGGGAAGGCCGAATGTACTTCTCCACTTAAACGCAATGCCAGGGTCAGCTTTTCACCGCCGGATTCATATTTTCGTAATAATTGATCTGGGTTGGCTCCAAACTGAAACTGCATACCGTCGATAGCCATTGCCTGCGTACTGGTTTCAATCAACGGGTATATTTCCGTTTTAGCACTCGGGCTTTTTACAAAATAGCCGGGGGTTGCAAGTGACACTTTCTCCAAATCGCGGGTAATAAAATCGGAAGAATTCATCTGAGACTGACCAAAGGACATCCAGGCAACATACTGCGTCGCTTTTATTCGACCGCCCGCCTGTATCTGGACGTGCTGCGCGTTTGTTTTATCCGCCGCAACTTTACCTTCAACCAGGCTCACGCCCCAGGTTTCAAACAACTTGCTCAAATTAGAGCTTCTATTCGCCTGCAATGCTGCCATCGGATTAGCGGGATCACTTTCCGGTTGATCGGCTTCCGAAAACGGATCAACAAAAGCGATAAGTCGACCACCGGCCAATACATATTGATCGATGGCAAACTGTGTTTTTTCAGAAAGTGATTTAGGGTGCACTAGCATTAAAACATCAATATCCGCAGGAATTCCCGTTACATCAATCTCAAGTGACTTAACATCAAAAGACTGGTTTAGCTGATTTAAAATAAACCATTGTGGTGCGCCGCCACGACGTGACATAAAAGGCTCAGCAAACGCAGCACTCATCGGCAAACTCGTCATCAGCCCAACAACAGGCCGTTTGGGGTGCGCCAGCGAATAAATTAAACGGCTTATGTCATATTCCAGCGATTCTTCTTTATCCGGCTGTAGAAAAGTAATAACTTCGCGTTTACCTGATGCATTTAAGCCAACCAGACCAAAATAGGCCTGGTTGCCCGTTGAATCAACGGGTACACCTTGCAAACCGTATTCAACAGCCTCGTCTTCTGTTTCAGAAAACGGCTCTGGATCTGCGACAGTCAGCGTTAATTTCATATTTGAGCGCGATACATATTCTTCAAGTAAATCTTTTACCCGGGTGCCATAGGTTGATACACCGGGCAAACCCGTAAAAAATTTCTCTGAGAAATAGAGGCGTAAGGTAATCGGCTCGGATAAATCTGCGAGTATATTTTCTGTGCCTTTTGAGAGGGTATATAACTGATTTTCGGTTAAATCCACACGCAGATTTTTAACAAACAAGCCTGAAACCAAATTGATACTGAGCAATAAAGCCAGCGCGAATAAAAGACCAGTTGTCGATGACAATTTATTTTTCATTTTCAGTCCGCCTTCTTCATTTCAACAAGAATGACATTGGCAAATAACCAGGTGCCAATAAAAGACAGAAAATAAATGATGTCCCGCAAATCAATAACACCCTTGGTGATCGAGTTAAAATGCGTTAAAAAACTCATGGAACTGATGGCATTCACTAATACCTGTGGCGCCCAGCCGGTAAAAAAGTCCAGTACCAGAGGAAAACCACTGAGGATAAACCCAAAACACACCACAATTGAAATCACAAACGCGACAACCTGGTTACGGGTGATTGCAGATATGCAGGAACCTATCGCTAAATAAGCACCTGCCAATAAAAACGCAGCAATATAACCGGAAAACACCACTGGATTATCCGGCTCACCCAAATAATTAATCGTGATCCATAGTGGAAAAGTTAAAAACAGCGCGATGCCAATAAATAGCCACGCGGCTAAAAACTTGCCGACTACCGCCTGCGTAACAGAAACAGGCAGCGTCATTAACAACTCGATAGAACCGGATTTTCGCTCTTCGGCCCACATGCCCATAGAAATTGCGGGTACCAGAAATAAATACAACCAGGGTATGTAACTTAAAAACGGTTGTAAGTCCGCCTGCCCCCGCTCAAATAAACCGCCGAGATAAAACGTAAATATGCCGGAAAGCATTAAAAATATGACGATAAAAACATAGGCCACCGGCGTTGAAAAATAACTGAATAATTCCCGTCGATAAATCGTAATTATGTTTTGCATCAGGCGACGTCCTCCGCAATCGAAACGCTGGACTCGTCAAGCGGTTTAGTTAAACGTCTAAACACATCATCCAGCCGGCCTTTTTCAACAACCAACTCATCCACCACCCAGTCTTCGGCTTTCGCAAGTGCGTTAACGTCTCGTGAAATCGGTTTTCCATCGATGGAAAAAATTTGATAGCAGGTTTTCTCTTCGCCACTAAATACCAGCTCTACGCTGTTGACATCTTTTATCTGATGAATCAGTCTTTCAGCATTAAGCGACGGATAACCATCAAGCGTTAAGCGCACGGAATTAAAATAAATCGATCTGGTTTCAAGCTCTCTTGGGGTGCCGTCGAACTGCAGGGCACCTTTTGCAATCACAATGACACGGTCACAAATCGCATCCACTTCTTCAAGAATATGAGTTGATATAATAATCGCCTTGTCTTTGGCCATTTCTTTTATCAACTTCCTGACCTCGTGTTTTTGATTAGGGTCAAGTCCATCGGTGGGTTCATCTAAAATCAGTACCGGTGGGTCATGCAAAATAGCCTGAGCCAAACCCACCCTGCGTTTAAAACCTTTTGATAAAGTATCAATGGTTTTATATAACACTTCTTTCAAATTGGATTTTTCGATCGCTATGTTAATTCGGTTTTCTTTTTCAACACCCGTGAATCCGCGAATACTGGCAATAAAACGCAAAAAACCCAGTACAGTCATATCACCATAAGCAGGGGCACCCTCAGGTAAATATCCAATTCGCTTTTTTACTGCAATAGGTTTTTTTGTGACATCATCGTCACAGACAGTAATGGAGCCACCACTAGGACTCAAAAAACCCGTGATCATTTTCATTGTGGTGGACTTTCCCGCACCGTTGGGACCAAGAAAACCGAGCACTTCACCTTTGTTCACACTAAAAGAAACGTTATCTACCGCAACAAAACCATCAAAATTTTTTCTTAATTCTTTTACTTTAATCATTGTTTTTCTATCTGTTATTTCTCATCCATTGCATCGCTGTTTTACCCGCCTGAATAATTTGCTCCGGCGTCAATTCATTACCAACACGTTCCCGATGTCTGACTGCGACCGCATCGCCAAGTTCCACCGCAATATTAAACCAGACATACGCTTTTACATCATCCCGTGCTGTACCATTACCCATGGCATAACAAATTGCCAGATTATTTGCCGAGGCAGCGTGTTTTAAATTTGCCCCCTTTTGATACCAGATGAAGGCTTCATCAGGATCCTTTTTGACACCGCAGCCATCGGCCAGGGATTTTGCATAATTGAAAAGCGCTTCCGGGTGATTATTTTCTGCTGCAAGAAAAAACCAGTGAGCGGCTTCGACTTCATTTTTTGCAACACCTTCGCCATTGGACAGCATAACCGCCAGATTAAACTGCGCATCAGTGAAACCGTTTTCGGCAGCTTTTCTAAACCACATCGCCGCTTCCCAGGGGTTAGCTGGTACGCAATCTCCGGCATCATAAAGTACACCAAGATTGTATTGTGATCTTACGTCACCGTTTTCCGCCAGATTTGTCCAGATCGCAATTGCACCGCTAATATCGCCGGACTGATATGAGTCAATGGCACGATTAAAGTTCGTCATTATTCAATTACCTGTTTTTAATTGCTCTATACCTGCTAATCCCTGCAGGCCACCGGTATGTAGGGCGACAATGGTTGACCCCTCGGGAAAATCACCTTTTTTGATTAAATCAAAAATACCAAACATCATTTTTCCGGTATATATTGGCTCGAGCTGGATAGAAAATTCAGTCTTAAATTTTCGGATAAATTCAGTTACGACTGAATCATATTTTGCGTAACCACCAAAGTGATAGTCAAGTTTCAGTGACCAGTTTTCGATTTCTACTTTATTTAACAATGCGAGTATGTCCTGATACATCCAGCTGGCATTTTTTAATACGGGAAAACCGATAATCGATCGTTTTCTTTCAGTCGAGACAGATACCAGCCCAGCCAACGTACCGCCAGTCCCGCAAGCACTGCAAACGTAATCAGCACCTGGTAACTGCCTGTCAATTTCATCGATTACCTCGTTTACGCCCGTCAATGCCAGCGCGTTTGAGCCACCCTCCGGAATCAGATAAAAATCACCACAGATATTTTTTAAATTCGCAACAAAGTCATTTTCAGCTTTGTTATTATATGCCTGCCTTGTCACAAAATGTAGCGTCATTCCTTGCGACTCGGCATACACCAGTGTCGGGCTTAACACCGGTGCACGTTCGCCCCGGATAACCCCGATGGTTTCAAATCCGAGCAGGCGACCAGCTGCAGCAACAGCATGAATATGATTTGAATAAGCACCGCCGAAAGTCAGCAATCTTTTCTTTTTTTCCTGCTTTGCCTGCAGTAAATTATATTTTAGCTTTCGCCATTTATTCCCGCTCAACGTCGGATGAATGAGATCGTCGCGCTTAATATATAAGCGGATTTTTTTTCGCGTTAGCAGCGGCGAAGATAATCGCTCAACGGACGAGGGCAGATTTAAATTGAGTGAGGAGAAAATGGAATAATACCTACGATTGTTCTATAAATTTTAACGCAGCGGAATTAATACAGTATCTTAACCCCGTGGGTTGGGGGCCATCATTAAAAAGATGACCCAAGTGTGCACCACATTTCTGGCATAATGATTCCGTGCGGGACATGCCATGGCTAGTATCAACCTCATCTTTCACCGAGGCCTCAGTTGCAGCCTGCCAGAAACTTGGCCAACCGGTACCTGAATCAAATTTCGTCGATGACTCAAACAATAAATTACCACAACAGATACAAAAGTATTGACCCGGTAGTTTATTATCATAAAATTCACCACTAAAGGGCCGTTCCGTGCCTTTTTTCTGAGTAACATGATATTGCTCTGGTGTTAATTTTTTTTCTGACATAGTTACGCCTCCGCGACAATATACGTTAGCCACGATTCCTGTTGTGGCACCTCAGTAACTGCTCTGTAACGTCCAGTGCCTTCCATGTATTCATTTTCCGGGTCATCATCTTCAATAAACTCTTCCCAATAGACAGACACGCTCGAAAAGCCCGCCTCCCTTAACAACTCGGTCACCTCAGGAATCGACCAAAGTCGCCAGGCATAAGAAAAGGCTTTATCTATTCTAGAGCCATCATCAAATTCAAAATGGATATAACATTGCAGCTGATGATTAATCGGATTATACGCCGTTTGCTCCCAGATATAGGTCGCATTTTCACCCTCAATTTCGTGTGATTCTTCACATTCGTCGATGGTTTTCGTGCCACCCATAAGATCACAAATAAAAACTCCGTCAGACTTAAGCCCCCTTAACGCATTCACAAAATAGGCTTTTAACAACGCTCTTGTGTCGAAAATACAATAGCTGAAGTTCATTGCGCAAATGATGTCCGCTTTTTCAGCCATTACTGTTAATACATTTTCATTCAGTAATGCAATGCGATCGGCCACTTTTTTCCCAGCCGGTTTTATGTTGTGCTCCACGGCCCAGGCTAACGTCTCGGCACAAAAATCCACACCAATTGCCTGTCGCCGGGGATGAGAGAGACACCAGTCTTTAATGAGTTGTGCCGTGCCGCAAAAGTCCTCTCGTAATATCCACGGCTTTTTTCGTCGACCCCGAATATCTTTATAGCGATCCAGATAAAATTCGATCTCAAATTCTGACGACTGCACAGCTTTTTGATATAGCACATGAATATCGGCTGTTTTCGCCATTGCTGCAGATATAGTAGTCGTACGTTTTGCCATTAAAGCCTCGAGACATTAACTGATATACTCAACCCGCGAGTATAAACGCAATCATTCACAAGTTAGAAGCTTTTCCACTAAACCATGAAATACATCACCGACCTGAAATCCGATGAATTAGAAACCCTGCTAGGGCGTTTTGGTATTCAAATCGAGCATTTAAGCGAGGATGCAGCAATTCCGGGAAGCTTCTGGGGTGCGCCGGAGGCGGGCATTATTAAAAATACGCTGTACGTCAGACCCGACACCCCGGTGCATTCTGCACTTCACGAATCCTGTCATTATATCTGCATGGATGATACTCGACGACAGACCCTGCATACCGATACCGGTGGTGATTACGATGAAGAAAACGCCGTGTGTTATTTACAGATTATTCTTTCCGCGCATTTATCCGGCATTGGCTCCAAGACCGCTTGCGATGACATGGATGAATGGGGTTACACTTTTCGACTGGGTTCTGCCAAAGCCTGGCTTGAGACCGATGCAGACGATGCGCTTCGCTGGTTGCTGAGCCGCCGCTTATTAGCTGAAAACCAGTCACCCACATGGAAAACGCATTTTTAATGACTGAGTTTGTGATCGGGCAAATTATCAAGGCCATTATTTTTCCGCCGGGAATTTTTGTGGTTTTAATGCTTGTCACCCTATGGCTACTTAAAGATCATATGCTGGTCGCAAAACGCCTGTTAATCGCCACCGCGCTTTCATTATATCTGCTCAGTTTGCCCGTCATTTCCGCACTGTTGATGATTCCGTTAGAGCCTTATCCCGCATTAAGCTCACAATTTATTCAAAACAGTCCGGCGCAAGCCATCGTTATTTTATCTGCCGGAAGAATGACATCTGCAGCGGAATACGACAACCAGGATGTTAGCGGCGACAATACCACTGGCCGTTTAAAGTATGGTGCCAGACTTCAGCGCATAACTCAGTTACCTATATTAGTCACCGGTGGCCTGGCAGATGAGGATAGCCCGCCGTTAAGCCGGATAATGGCGGCGGATCTGAAAACTAATTTTGATATTGAAACAAAATGGTTAGAAGAGAAAAGTAAAAACACCGCCGAAAATGCAATATTTAGCCGTGAACTATTGCAAAAAGAAGGGATAAACCACATATTTCTGGTAACAAGCGCCTGGCATATGCGCCGCGCCGTTGCCATATTTGAAAAACAGGGTTTTATAGTCACCCCTGCACCAACCCGGTTTGAAGGGTTTAATTCAAATCGTTTCGGCTTTGAACTCAGCGACTTTCTACCCGGTACAAATGCGCTAAGATATAGCTACTTCGCTTTGCACGAGCTGCTTGGCACACTCTGGTACAATCTCCGTTATTAACTCCCGGATTTTTCGTCACCCGGCGCTTAGGCCAGGTTTATTAGCCTAGAAAGATCAGTTGGACGCGAGAATAGAGTGCAAGTAATTGGTTTGATTGGCGTAATGAAAAAGTTTGCGTTCACCTGGTTGGTGAATCAAATCTTTATCATATAGCCAAGCGAATCAAGTAGTTGTGCTCTAGCTCGTGGATCAACTGATTTTTCTAGGATTAGGGCTAATCGACGTTTTTGACTAAAAAGGGGACGAATAAAACAAGAGGCCCTGAACCAGGCCTCTTTGGGCATCCAAACACATCTACAAACGACGCTTAAGAACTATGTAGAAAACAAATACGATTAAGCCTCTTTATAAATTTTCGAACCAGCATTCATAAATTGAATGGATTTTTCTTCCATGCCTTTTTGCATTGCGGTATCAACGTCGGTTCCCAACTTAGCGGCATAATCACGTACATCCTGAGTGATTTTCATGGAACAGAAATTCGGCCCGCACATTGAGCAAAAATGCGCCACTTTATGCGCGTCTTTTGGCATTGTTTCGTCGTGATATTCACGCGCACGATCAGGGTCTAGCCCGATATTAAACTGATCCTCCCAGCGGAATTCAAAACGCGCTTTTGACATAGCGTTATCACGAATTTGTGCGCCGGGATGCCCCTTGGCTAAATCAGCTGCATGGGCCGCAATTTTATAGGTAATAATGCCTTCTTTTACATCATCACGATTCGGCAAACCCAGGTGCTCTTTTGGGGTCACATAACACAACATCGCACAGCCAAACCAGCCGATCATCGCCGCACCAATACCCGATGTGATGTGATCATAACCCGGTGCAATATCGGTGGTTAACGGGCCTAACGTGTAAAAGGGCGCTTCATCACATTCTTTCAACTGCTTATCCATGTTTTCTTTAATCATGTGCATTGGCACATGACCCGGGCCTTCGATCATGGTTTGCACATCATGTTTCCAGGCGATTTTAGTTAACACGCCGAGTGCTTCCAGCTCACCAAATTGTGCTTCGTCATTGGCATCAGCAATGGAACCGGGGCGTAAACCGTCACCCAGAGAGAAAGAAACGTCATACACTTTCATAATTTCACAGATTTCTTCAAAATGCGTGAAAAGGAAGTTTTCTTTATGGTGCGCCAGGCACCATTTCGCCATGATAGAGCCGCCACGGGACACAATGCCGGTGGTACGTTTCGCCGTTAAAGGCACATGGCGTAACAAAACACCCGCATGAATCGTGAAATAATCCACGCCTTGCTCGGCCTGCTCGATTAAGGTGTCGCGAAAAATTTCCCAGGTCAGATCTTCTGCTTTGCCATTGACTTTTTCAAGCGCCTGGTAAATAGGCACTGTGCCGATAGGCACCGGTGAATTACGGATAATCCACTCACGGGTTTCATGGATGTTTTTACCAGTGGACAAATCCATGATGGTGTCAGAACCCCAGCGAATACCCCAGGTCATTTTGTCAACTTCTTCTTCAATGGAGGAGGAAAGTGCCGAGTTGCCTAAATTACCATTAATTTTTACCAGAAAATTACGGCCAATGATCATTGGCTCCACTTCGGTGTGATTGATGTTGGCTGGAATAATTGCTCGCCCACGGGCAATTTCTTCTCTGACAAATTCGGCAGTGATTTCAGCCGGCAAATTTGCACCCCAGCTATTACCTGGGTGCTGCACTTTCATGGCATTTTTGTATTTTTCTAAACGCAGGTTTTCACGAATAGCGACGTATTCCATCTCCGGGGTGATGATGCCCTGGCGGGCGTAATACATCTGGCTGACATTTTTTCCCGGTTTTGCCTTGCGTGGTTTGCTCACAAAATTAAAACGTAATACATCCAGTGAAGGGTCTTCGGCACGTTTACGACCGTATTCAGAACTTAAGTCCGTTAGCTCTTCAGTGTCATCCCGGTCAAGAATCCACTGTTTACGCACTTCCGGCAACCCTTTGCGAATATCGATTTGAACTTGAGGATCGGTATAAGGCCCAGATGTATCATAAATAGTTAATGGTGCATTTTTTTCCGTGCCGATGTGGACTGGGGTATCTGAAAGCGTGATTTCTCTCATCGGCACGCGAATATCATCACGGTTGCCGGTCACATAAATTTTTCGTGACGCAGGAAAGGGTTGAATAGAGGCGGCATTAACTTTCGCCTTCTGGCTAAGGAATTCTTCTGGTACTGCGCTCATGGTCTTTTGTCCTTTTATCATACAGGGTGGTAACTGCCGAGCGTTTTTTAAATACGCTGGAGATTACACTGGGTGAAGCATTTACTGGACGTAAAGAAAGGCAAAATACAGAAAGGCAGGTTGCATCTTTTGCACTTTTCCCTACGTCGGTACTAACCGAATCAGGTTCAAAGGGTAATTCTCAGCCGACGGCGAATTCAGTCATCTATCTGGAATCTCGCGGCACCCCCAAGTCAGGGTTAAAAATAACACAATTTAACGACATCAGACAGTAAACTTTCGTTAGGCTTCATGCTCACCCAGACATAACGACCTCACTAATATTTCATGTCTGAGCAAATACTGGTACTATTTCTGACCGAATAAAAACTTTTTCTTTGATTAGCATGTTTTTTCGCCAAAAAGAAAACCAATAAACACGCCTGACAATCTAATTATTTAGATAATAAACAGTCGGGTATGCTCTCAGACACTGTCAGTTACAAAAAGTGAGATGAATGAAATGAATTTTGAATTAGCCCGTCATAATATGGTGGAACAGCAAATCCGCACATGGACCGTACTTGATTTACAGGTGCTCGATACGATGGAGCAGTTTCCAAGAGAGAATTACGTGCCTCAGGAATATCGCCGCATGGCCTACACGGACATCGCCATTCCACTTGATCATGAGCAGGAAATGATGCACCCAAAACTGGAAGGACATTTGCTTCAGGTAGCAGCACTGCAACCAACCGACAAAGTACTGGAAATAGGCACAGGCTCGGGAAGCGTTACCGCGATGCTGGCGACTTTGGCTCAGCACGTAGACAGTGTTGATATTTTTCCTGACTTTCAAAAATCAGCGATGGAAAAATTAAGCGCACAAGGTCTGACTAACGTCACCATGATTGAAGGTGATGCGTCCAAAGGCTGGGGAGACACTGATCAGTATGATGTTGTTGTCATTACCGGCTCATTACCCGAATTACCCCAACAATTTGTTGATGCACTTGCCATCGGTGGCCGCTTATTTGCGGTAGTTGGCGAGGGTAAAACCATGCAGGCAATCAGCATCGTCCGCACCCATGGTAATAACTGGAAAGAAAAAAGCTTATTTGAAACCGAGTTGCCCATATTAATTAATGCGAGCAAACCTGCCGAATTTGTTTTTTAACAACAGCTAATGATACAAATTCCCTGTGCGTAAATTCAATCACCCACAGGGAATGCGCTCAGTTGTTCTCCTCTCAAACATTGCCCAGCCATTTCAATCACAATCAGAAGATATGAATCACTTCACGCCAACACAACTCAAAGAACATTTACAAAATACTTTATCACCGCCTTTGTTACTTGATGTGCGTGAACCTTGGGAGTACGAGATTTGCCATTTGGAAAACTCTATGCTCATTCCCATGACACAAATTCAGACCCAGCACGAAGCACTGGACAAAAATCAGCAAACCGTCGTGATTTGTCATCATGGGGTTAGAAGCCGCCAAGTGGCCATGTATTTATTACACCTGGGATTTACTGATGTCATCAACCTTAGTGGCGGCGTTGATGCCTGGGCTCAGGATGTTGACCTTGATATGGCGAAATACTGAGCGCTAAATCCTAAATCCTAAATCCTAAATCCTAAAGTTATCGCTCAAAATGCTGACAGATAAAATGCAAAATGAAAATATGGGCTTCCTGAATACGGGATGTGCGATTACCCTTTACAACGATGGCAACATCCACCACCTTTGCTAACTCACCGCCATCGCGCCCCAGTAAACCGATTGTTTTAATCCCGTGTTTTTTCGCCTGAGAAACTGTTTCCAGCAAATTTTCAGAATTCCCCGAGGTGCTGATCACCAGCAAAACGTCATTTTTTTGGCCGATAGACTCAAGTTGTCGGGCAAACACCCGGTTAAAACCATAATCATTGCCAATTGCAGTTAACGCCGACGTATCCGTGGCGAGTGAAAATGCCGGATAGCCTTTACGATCCATTTCAAAGCGGCCCGTTAATTCAGAGGCAAAATGCTGAGAATCAGACGCAGAGCCGCCATTGCCACAAGACAATACTTTATTATTTAGTTTAAATGCGGCATCGATTAACAACACCGCCTTTTCGATTGGCGCCAACAGGCCATTTACCTGCTGTAAAACATCGACATGCTCAGCAATCGCCGAGCGCAATTTTTGCTTCATTTATTATTCCTGGAAATTTAACCTGTTAACACGAGCTATGCGGTATAATAACACAGCCCTTTTTTAACACTGAAACAACAAAGTTGAATACTTCTTTTACCCAGCCCCGTTACTGGCCCATCTGGATTACCGTTGGTTTTCTGCGTTGCATCGTGCTTTTGCCTCATGCCCAACGAATGTGGGTGGGGCGATTACTCGGTAAATTATTTTACCTGTTTAGTCACAAACGCCGACGCATTGCAGCAATTAACATCGCCACCTGCTTTCCTGAATTTTCATCAGCGCAACAAAAAAATGTAGTCAAAAAACATTTTGACTCATTAGGCATGTCAATTATTGAGTCCGCCATGACCTGGTGGAAACCCAGTGAGTCATTGAAAACTCTGGCAGATATTGAAGGTAAGGCGAACCTCGACGAGGCGATTGCTTTGCAGCGAGGCGTTATTGTACTTTCCGCACATTTTAATTCGCTGGAAATTGCATCACCTTTGGTTATCTCGAACACCGGTTACGCGTTTCAGGCGGTATATCAGGCAAATTCTAACCCGCTACTGGAAAAAATCATTACTGATGGCCGGAAAAACAATTTGGGTGCCTTAATTTCACATAAAGACATTCGCCAGATGATTCGCGCACTAAAGCAGAAAAAAATGGTCTGGTATGCACCTGACCAGGGTTACACCGGCAAATTCAGTGAAATAGTGCCGTTTTTTTCAACACCGGCCGCAAGCAATACGGCGGTATCCCGACTGGCAAAAATCAGCGGTGCGGCCGTTGTGCCATTTTTTATTCGCCAAAAGACAGACAACAGTGGATATGTACTAACATTTTTACCTGCACTGGATAACTTTCCCACCTCAGACAACGTTGCAGACACCGAACGTTATCACCATCTGCTTGAAAACGAGATCAGAAAAGCACCGGAACAATATCTGTGGATACATCGAAGATTTAAAAATAGACCTGCACAATATCCTGATCTATACAAGGATATTGTTTTAAGGAAATGAAGCCTGGATAATTCACCCAGGTAATATTATTAAACCAGTTTATTTCTCAGAATATCGGCCCAGTGCGTTTAGATATTATTTCAGGCCAGCCGCTATTTCGCACACAAGGCTCGGGGTATCGATGCCCGTTATTAGAGCATGCAGGAACAATTGCCGAAGGAGCATATGTGACCCGACTGAGCGCGAAATAATGGCTGATCTGGGACAAAAGATGAATGCCCTGAGGCGTTATTTAGATTCTTTTTCGACTAAGAAGTTAATCACCTTCAGCATCTCAGCATTGCTACCCGCGGTTTGCGCTGACAAACGGTATTTACCCGCCACAATAATTGCCGGTACACCACTAATGCCATAACGTGATGACATGGTTTTTGCGCGACGCAAACGTGTGCCAACCGCAAATGAATTGTAGGTTTTAATAAAGTCTTTTTTATCGACGCCGTTCTCTGCAAAAAAGTCACGCATTTGCTCCTCGGTGTCGAGTCGACGTTTTTGTAAGTGAATCGCATTAAGAATGGGCTTGTGCAACTCGTCAAAAACACCCAGTAGTTTTGCGGTGTAAAAAGCACGTGCACCGACTTCCCAACTAGGACGGAATATACCGGGCAAACGCACAAACTGTGCATTCTTTGGTTTTTTCCTTAACCAGCGTTCAATATACGGCTCAAAACGAAAACAATGCGGGCAGCCGTACCAGAAAATCTCCAGCACTTCGACTTTGTTTGCCGTGCTTGTGGGTTGCGCGGGCACAATCCGTTCGTAATGCACCCCTTCTTCGTACACCTCGGCCAGTGCAATTGAACAGCCTAATAAGCCGGCGACAGCCAGCATCCATAATTTGTGTAATTTATTCTTCATTTATCACTCTCCTGAAAGCAGCTGTGAGATTATCGAAATTCGTATAACAAGACAATTAAAGTTTGTTATTATCTAGCTCGGATATCTAAACACGACAATTCATTGCATTAAAACCGTCGCAAAAGTTACCTATAATTCGAAACTTAACAATCATCCCAAATATAATGTGGAGTTTAGCGGAATGACCTCTGAAAAGATCAATCTCGTTCAGTTTATCAACCAACAACGGCTGTCAGAATCACTAACCATCAAAGAAGTTCAAACTTTTCTTGATTACACCGAAGTTGTTACTTACGACAAAGATGAAATTATTGCTGACATCGGTGACGTTGGTGAAGCTTTGTATTTTGTCATTAAAGGCAGCACGGGATTATTTCATCAGGTCGGTCCTGACCAGACTCAGGTTGGCACCGGTGAAAGCGGCGAATTAATGGGTGAAATGTCATTTTTTGATCGGCAGCCACGCTCTGTCAGCATCAAAGCCACAGAAGATGACACTCAATTATTGAAGCTATCCCGCACGATGTATTCCCGCATCCGCGTTGAACATCCTTACATTGCCGTTAATTTACTTGAACACGCTATTGTCAGCCTTGACCATCTTTTTCGACGCGTTAGCTCTGATGTGGCGACATTTTCAAATTTTCTTTACGGTAAAGGTAAACACTAATCACTACTATGAACCCAGTTTATCGAAGAGCCAAGTTTTTAATTGCGGTTCAGCACGCTGAGCAGTTACCCGAAGATGTGGTTGCCGAGGTAGGATTTGCCGGACGGTCTAACGCCGGCAAATCCAGCTCAATCAATACCATCACCGGCATCCATTCACTGGCACGTACCAGTAAAACCCCGGGGCGTACTCAACAAATTGTGTATTTTAGCCTCGACACGGAAAAGGCCCTGGTCGATTTACCCGGTTATGGATTTGCAAAAGTACCACCGAGTGTCAAAAAACACTGGCATGCCTTAATGGAGAGTTACTTCACGAATCGCGAAGCACTTAAAGGACTGGTATTGGTGATGGACATCCGCCACCCCATGCGTGAGTTTGACGAACAAATGCTGGACTGGTGTCAGCACGCCAACGTACCTGCCCACATTCTGCTCACCAAGTCAGATAAATTAAGTAATGGTGCGGCGAAAAATGTCATGCTAAAAATCAAAAAAATGCTTAAAGATCAGCAGCTCAACAATGTCAGCGTTCAAACCTTCTCATCCCTTAAACGCACCGGCGCCGAAACAGTAATCGAAAAAATGGATGAATGGCTAGGTTATTAGCCCGAACAGCATAAAATACAGGCATAAAAAAAGCCCCGGCAAGAATCCGGGGCTTAAGAAGTAATCACCAGCTCTGGGAAACTGGGTTGCACAATCATCTACTCAGGGAGGGAGAATAGAAACAGTACAACAGATACTCAATAATTATGACTGAGGCTTATCGTATTAGTTCATAATTTATTCGAAATAATTGAGTTGCCAGGAGGCTGTCGGACTTAATGTGCTTCATCCCAGTTCACACCAACCCCAATATCGACGATTAGCGGCACATTTAACGTCGCTGCGCTTTCCATACTCTCTCGAACATGCTGTTTTACGCTGTACAGCTGATCTTTCGGTACTTCAAATACCAGTTCATCATGTACTTGCATGATCATTTTAATGTCCGCATTTGCGTGCGTATTCAACCACTTATGGGTTTTTATCATGGCTATTTTGATGATATCTGCAGCGCTGCCCTGCATGGGTGCATTGATCGCCGTGCGCTCTGCATATTGTCGGCGCATGGCATTTTTTGCATTGATCTCAGGCAAATATAATCGACGCCCAAACAGAGTTTCAACATAACCTTGCTCACGGGCCTGCTCTCGGGTTTGTTCCATGTAGGTTTTTACCCCTGGATAACGCTCAAAATATTGATTCATATAATTTTGTGCCTCACCACGCTCAATACGCAGCTGTTTCGCCAGACCAAATGCAGACATACCATAAATTAAACCGAAATTAATCGCCTTTGCACGTCGACGCTGCTCAGTTGAAACCTCAGCCAGTGGCAGCTCAAAAATTTCGGCTGCGGTGGATTTATGAATGTCTTTTCCGTCTCTAAATGCAGATAACAGGCCTTCGTCACTGGAAAGATGTGCCATGATACGCAGCTCGATTTGGGAATAATCCGCAGCAACAATGACGCTATTCGGCGGAGCAACAAATGCCTGACGAATTCGACGGCCTTCGGCACTGCGAATGGGAATATTCTGCAAATTCGGATTAGTTGAGGACAAACGACCCGTCGCCGCCACCGCCTGATGATACGAGGTGTGAACCCGACCGGTTTTTTGGTTTATTTGTTCAGGTAAACTATCGGTATAGGTTGATTTAAGTTTGCTTAAGCCGCGATGCTCCAGTATCAATTTTGGCAACTCATAGCTTTCGGCCAATTCCTGTAATACCGCTTCAGCGGTTGATGGCTGACCTTTGGGGGTTTTCTTTAAAACGGGCAGTTCGAGTTTTTCGAAAAAAATGCGTTGAATTTGTTTCGGTGAATTCAGGTTAAATTCCTCACCCGCCACCCTGTATGATTCTGCCTGAATAACATCGAGCTTTTTTAACAGCTCGCCACTTTGCTCATGTAATAATGCCGCGTCCACTAATACACCATTTCGTTCTATGCTGGATAATACCGGCACCAATGGCATTTCAATTTCGCGAAATATTTTTTGCTGAGCATCGCGTTTGCTTAGCTCACCCCAGATGGCCTCATGTAAACGCAGCGTGATGTCGGCATCTTCTGCGGCATAAGGCCCAGCTTTTTCCAGGTCAATCTGATTAAATGTTTTCTGTTTAACGCCTTTGCCGGCAACATCTTCAAAATGAATCGTTTCCTGTTCCAGGTATTTTAACGCCAGCGAATCCATATCATGACGGGTGGCAACGCTGTCAAGTACATAAGACTCAAGCATGGTATCGAACTCAGTGCCTTTTAGACTAATGTCATAATTCGCGAGCACACTCATGTCATACTTTAAATTCTGGCCTACCTTTTTTCGTGATTCATCTTCAAGCAGAGGTTTGAGTTTTGCCAATACCCAGTCTCGTGCTAACTGTGCTGGTGCATTTTCATAATCGTGAGCGACTGGAACATAGGCAGCTTCACCGGCTCTTACCGCGAAAGAGACACCGACAATTTCGGCATTGATATAGTCCAGACTGGTGGTTTCTGTATCAAAAGCAAAAAGAGATGCCTGGCTCAGTTTGTTCAACCAGATCTCAAATTTGTCTTCTGTAAAAATAATTTGATAATCTGTGTCTATATTATTTACGGCTTTGTTTTCGACTTCGACCGTGTCGTCACTTTTCGTTTGTACCTGAGTTTGAGAATCGATTGCTGGCGTTTCATTGTCCAGTTCACGAAACCAGGTTCTAAATCCATAATAAGCAAACTTTTCTTTTAGCGTTTCTTTATCCGGCGCATGCAAGACTAAATCTTTCGCATGTATGTCCATCTCAACATCACATTTTATGGTCGCCAGTCGATACGACATAGGCAGCATTTCAAGACTGTTTCTCAGGTTTTCGCCGACTTTGCCTTTAAATTTTTCAGCGTTATCAATAATTGATTGCATTGAGCCGTATTCTGCTAACCACTTTACCGCGGTTTTCGGGCCCACTTTCGGGACGCCCGGAATATTGTCAGCGGTGTCGCCGATCAATGCCAGGTAATCAATAATTTGCTCGGGCGCCACCCCAAATTTTTCCGTCACAGCCGCCACATCCATTGCGGTATTTGTCATGGTGTTAATTAAACTGACGTGCTCATTAACGAGTTGCGCCATGTCCTTGTCGCCGGTTGAAATAACTGTTTCAATAGCTTCTTCGCTTGCCTGGCTGGAAAGGGTGCCAATCACGTCATCGGCTTCAACACCCGGCTCTATGATCAATGGATATCCCATCGCCTCTAAAATTTGATGTAGCGGCATAATCTGTGCAGCGAGATCTTCAGGCATAGGCGGTCTATTCGCTTTATATGCCGGGTACATTTCGTTTCGAAACGTTTTTCCTTTTGCATCAAAAACAACGATAATTTTATCGTCAGGATAAGCGCGACGCAGACTTCTCATCATGTTCAACACGCCATATATCGCCCCGGTGTGTTCGCCTTTGGCGTTATTTAAACCCGGCATTGCGTGGTAGGCCCGAAACAAATAGGAAGACCCGTCGACTAAAATTAATTTTTGTTTATTGTTCAAATCAGTGCTCATGGCGTATTAAATCATTTTTTTATGTTATTTGAATTAACTTGCTTTAACCTAGAAAAATCAGTTGATCCACGAGCTAGAGCACAACTACTTGATTCGCTTGGCTATATGATAAAGATTTGATTCACCAACCAGGTGAACGCAAACTTTTTCATTACGCCAATCAAACCAATTACTTGCACTCTATTCTCGCGTCCAACTGATCTTTCTAGGTTTAATAAAAAGGATGTCCCAATGTCAGACAAACCAAAAATCCCACACCCCAGTCTAAGCCCGATTAATGATTCAATGTTGACACGTGAATCATGGAAAATATTCCAGATCATGGCTGAATTTGTTGAAGGGTTTGAACGACTGGCGAGAATTCGTCCTTCGGTCAGTATTTTCGGTTCGGCTCGAACACCAGTTGATCACCCGTATTATAAACTAACCGAGGACATAGCCAGAGAATTATCTGATGCTGGCTTCAGCGTTGTCACTGGTGGTGGCCCGGGTATCATGGAGGCCGGTAACAAAGGGGCTTTTGAGGGCAAGTCGCCCAGTATCGGTCTCAATATCCAGTTGCCCGACGAGCAATCCGGAAACGGCTTTCAAAATATCTCGCTGAGTTTTCGCCACTTTTTTTCACGTAAAGTAATGTTTGTTAAATATGCATCCGCCTATGTTGTGATGCCGGGTGGTTTTGGCACACTGGATGAGCTGGCCGAGATATTAACCCTGGTTCAAACCAACAAAACCCGTAAAATCCCCATTATTCTTGTCCATAAGCCCTTTTGGGAAGGGCTGCTTAGCTGGTTTGAAAACACGCTTGTCGCTGAAAAAGTTATCGACCCGGAAGACATGGACCTACTACAGATAATCGACTCCCCCCAAGAAATCAGTGCTGCAATTTTTAATCACTACGAAAAAATGGGCTTTGAACCAACACCCGAAGAAAAAGAATCGATGCTGGATCTGTAATTCATATCCGCTGGCAACTTTCAAAATAGCAAATTTTAACAATGCGTCATATAATGAGTTTATGAAAAAATTATCACTGACATTTCTTATGGGGTTTTCACTATTAGCCACGACACAGTTTGTGACGGCTGATGAAGATCAAACTTCGGGCCCTGACGTTGAAATCAAACCGGATAAACGCCAGACAGTTGAGGAATTTCGCTCTAATGGCAGGCTTTATATGATTAAAGTCACACCAAAAAAAGGCCGACCTTATTATTTGATTGACGCCGATGGTGATGGTGACATGGAAATCAGAAAGAATGACCTGGACTCGGGTTTATTGATTCCATCATGGGTATTATTTAGCTGGTAGCCTTTGTTTTTGCGCAGCAGCTATTCACTATTCAGCGCGCCCATCTTTTGCCATATAAACACAATGTCATAAATTGCAGGCAATAAAAAAGTCGACCTAAGTCGACTTTTTTATGTTTCGCGATAAAGCGGATTGATTAACCGACTAAGCCTATAGGCTTAAAACGAAATCAACCAACTCTCCGATATTGGCATCGTTTACACGAGGTGAGTAAGGAGGCATTGGCACACCCTTAGTCACAGCAGTCCAGTTACCTTTTCCGCCTTTTTTCACTTTAGCGATCAATGCAGCTTTAGCACCCGCATCGCCTTTGTAACGTTTTGCAACATCTGCCCAAGCTGGCCCAACAACTTTACGATCAATTGCATGACAAGCAGTACAGCCGCTTTTTTTAGCCAATGGTGGCATGCTAGCAGCGTTAGAAGCAGTTGAGATACCCATCGCTAACATTGCAGCAGCTGGTAATAAAATTAATTTTTTCATTCCGTAAATTCCTCCCGAGGAAATTTTTTTTAAAATCAGGTTCACATCCCCCACCTTTAAAAGTCCTGAAACAATTAAAAGCCTTTGATACAAACCAACCGTTTTTGGTTAAGAACAGCTCCCAGACCAAATGGATGGGCCTTTTATGCCATGCTGAATAATCCATGTCAAGTTTATTGAATAAATTAGGCGAATATATTCAGTGTACATTCAGAAAAGATAGGGATTGTTATGCGAGCCTGTATTTTAAGATATTGTTATTTATGAATATTTGCTGAACATATGTTTGAAATTTGATTTTATGCCTTATCAGGGCGCTTGTATACTTGAATATAAATAAGCAAAACAGTATACGCTAACTTGATGTTTTATTAGGCAGGAGATGTCGCGCATAAAAAAACCGCAATCAAATATTTTCGATTACGGCTTTTTAAGCTGGCTTAATCTATGAAGATTTTTCTAGGTTGATGTTACTGCGCAGCCCCGCCACCCCAGGAAACTTGCTCACCACCTAAATCAAAGTAATATCCGCCAGTTTCATTTGGTTTTACTATCACCGGCTGAAAAACGCCCGTCGTTACTTCGATATTCATCATCATAGTATAGGGGTCAACTTGCTCCCATGTTCCGGTCAGTTCCAACGGAGCTGGTACACCGGTATCAGGGTCAGTTTTGGCAAAATCACCACCAATTAAAGTTGCATCAATGGTGAGTTTTCCACCCGTGGCGTCGGGTGCCGCACCCATAAAATTAACAGACACCTCATCAGCAGCCGATTGCCCTGAAGGTGTATTGTTTAGCGCCAAAGTGTTGCCAGCAAAACCTTCGGTATTAACTGACGCGCCTGTCGCAGTTGGTGTAAAAGCAGAGTCAGTCTGACTTCCGAATAATTCACCAAACGCTTTGCGGCCAGAAAAATCTGCATCTGCCGCTACGACGGTGCCAGGGTTTGCAATAAATTTTTTCTTCAGGCTCGCCATATCAACCGAAGCCAAACGCAAGTTATCTAAGTAAGCACCGTCGCTTACGAGTGAAACCGCGTTATCAACCGCACTTCCAGCTTCACCATTTCGCGTTAATGACACAACTGCGTCGATTGCACGCATGCGCGAAGTAATATCCAGCGGTAACGTGTTGGTGCCGTCGGTCTGCCCCGTTACCGACTCATCCAGCGTCACGCCGGAACCAAATACCGTATCAACCGTGTTGGCGATTTTTACCACCAGTGCGGCATGCGCAGCAGACGCTACCGCGCCCGCGCCCGGCGCAACTAATTGCACTTCGTTAACGTCAATTTCACCGGTTTCAGGATCAATTGACAATCGCGCGTTATACGCCGCAATCGGGCCGTCTTCTATTGCTGTTCTTGCCCGATTAATGACCGATTCAAGTGTCGAGGCACTCGATAAAATCGTGCTTAGACTCGTGCCACTTGATTGCCGCCATTCTTCAACCATGGCCCGATAAACATATAGTGAGCCATCAACAGGCACGCCATCAGCAACACCAAAAAAACCGCCTTCTGCGGTACTACCTGACAACGTACCCTGATCAAATTCTTCATCAAGCAATACCGCGACCACATCAGCAGTTTTATGTGCTTTTAAGGCCAGGCCCAGGAGTATTTTTCGCTCATCTGCTGTTAGTGAATTATCATAATCTAAAAAATCCGAAGCCGCTATGGTAGTGGTAAGACCTTCATCCACAAAAAACTGTGCCTGCTCCTCGGCCGTCATCTCTGACATCAAGCCCGTAATTGGTGTCGCCGCAACCGGTGTCTCTATCACGACAGATGTTAAATTCATCTTCATTGAAATAGTGCCGTTAAAGGGCTCTACCGTAGCCAGGTCATAACCGCCGGTCATACGTACCATCACTTCGTCATAACCCGCCGGCGCTTTTAGGCAATGAATACTTTTTGAGTCTGTTTCCGGTAATTCACAATAGTTAACACCGTCTATCGGGTTGTAGGAGTAATAACCCTTAGTATCGGTTAACGCACGATTTTCCCAGGCGTCTAATGTATTATTCTCGTTAACATCAACAAACACCGTTGCACCGGCTAAATAGCCATCAACCACCACTCCACTCATGGCTTTCGAACTTGAGTCACCTAAACCTTCGTCCTGAGGGGTGATACCACAGCCCGCGATTACTAACATTGCGGCACTAATTGAAACTGTGTAAATATTTTTTCTGAAATTCATTTTGTTTCCCCTACCGGATTAGAACAATAAATCAAGGCCAAGATTAACCTGCGCCATACGAGGTTGCGGTGTGCCATCAACGTCGATGGTTTCCAATCCATAAGCTGCATCAAGGTGTAATAGTTTTAATAATGTAAAACCGACGGTCGCTGCACTTAACTGGCTACCAGCCAGATTTTTACGATAACCTACTCGTACACCAGGAATAATCCAGCTACTGGTCGCATAAGCTGCGCTCGCTGACACCCATTGCACATCATTTGCGACAAGGTCATGCACCGGTGATGTGTCTGCCGAAAAATTAACAACCAGATTCCGGCTCGAATTATAAAATGCGCCTTCAACCGTTACCTGAGCATCCATCACATACTTTTCTTTCGTATCAATCTCATTGGCATACGATTTTGCGATATAACAACTGTCCTGCTCTACGCCGGTTTTCGTCGCGCATCCTTCACCGACCGTGTCATAGTTAAAACTCGGTGAGTTCACGTTTTTAAATGTTGCGCCAAGACGATAACCGGTAGATACCCACATCAAACCCAAGTCGACGCCGACACCCGTTTCCGGCTGAAAATTGTCTTGAACATCCTTGACCTTGTTATTAATCGCGGCTTCAGCATTATCCATTTGAGCGATACCAACCAACGTTTTGGTTAAGCCCACCATATAATACTTGGCGCGTAAACCCGCATAAAGCTGTCCGCCACCGCTCTCGAAAATAGGTCGACTGTAGCCCAATGATGTCTCGGAAACCGCGCCTAATTTAATATAGGCCGCCGTATTGGTTTGCAGGGGGTTTTCTGAATCCAGGGGGTTATATTCAATCGGACTGTCCAGAATTGCCAGTTTTGCCTGCACGCCCAGGTTAGAATCAAAAACCAGGCTACCACCTAATGTCTCAGCAGAGCTCCAGACTATCGGTAAAAAGGGCACTTGCATACCCACATTTAATCCCAGATAACCATTGTTACCGGCTTCAATTAAAAAATCATCAAATTCCGTTTTTATCGCATTAACTTCATCAATACCGGAAGTCGCCGAATCAAAACCATTCAATCTGGACGATAAATCATCCACTTTCTGCGCCATGCTATCAACCGGCCCAACCTCATAACCAATACCGACCGAACTAATCGGCGCACCCATACCAAAATTCCAACTGGTCATGCCTAAACTGGTCGCACCCACCGCCGGGTTATTGGTGTAAGCAGAGAGACTTTGATGATTACCGGTATCACCGTAGGTCAGGCTTTCACCCACAGGTATCGAAACCGGTGCAGCCGTGAGAGAAAGGCTTGCGCCAAATAACGCCAATGTCAGTAGCGATCGCTTCATAGTTTTACGTCCTTTTAATTACAACACGCGGCAAGTTTTTTCTATTAAATAAAGCGAGAAAGCATGGCGCGATGGATTTAGTATTTATTAGCTTCCCTTCCAAATCGACCGTACCATCGAAAAGTTAAGGTAAATGGCCAAATAAGGGGAGCTTGTGGCAGAATATGGAATCACGGTCACATATTTACAAAAAAAGGATGAGCCACAGCGTTCAACAAGCCGTGGCTCATAAAACCAACAAGATAAGTCGAACATTGGACTTAAATGAAATCCGCCCGAAAATAGGGTAAAATCAAATAAACTCGAGAACTCTGAGGTTTTTCATGGAAAAGATTGAATGCCCACAATGTAGTCGGCAAACCATTACACTCAAACAAAAACTTAAAGCGGGTAAATGGGCAACCATTTATTGTGGCGATTGCGACGCCCGTATGTGTGCAAATCCCGTCATTCTTGCCCTGCTTTATTTTGTGCTCACCTGGAATTTTTTATTTTTCGGCTATATGGCCGTGCGTGAGTCAAGCCTGGGTTATTTCATTGCAATGATCGTCGGCTGGGCCATTATTGAATTATTTATTTACTACATTCCACTCAACAGAATGCGCCCACTTAATAAAAACAGTAGTACTTGATGACTAAAATCCTGGGCATTGGTATTGCAACGCTGGATATCATTAATAATGTCGATAGCTACCCAACAGAAAATACCGAAGTGCGAGCAAGCGCCCAGCGTTTTTGCCGGGGTGGAAATGTAACGAACACCTTGACGATTTTATCCCAGTTTGACAATCAGTGTTTCTGGTCCGGGGTTTTATGCGATGACTATGACGCGCAGTATATCCTTGATGATTTAAAACAGCACAATATTGATTTTCAGTTTTGCCAAACTCAATCTTCCGGCAAAATGCCCACCTCTTATATTCTCTCAAATCAGCAAAATGGCTCACGCTCCATTGTACATTATCGTGATTTACCCGAGCTTAGCTTTGATTTTTTTAAAACACTTAATCTCAATGGTTTTAATTGGATTCACTTCGAAGGCAGAGCAATAAAAGAGACAAAACAAATGCTCGACTGGTGTAAAACCCAATATCCAGATATTCCTATCTCCATTGAAATAGAAAAATCCAGAGAGTCATTGTGTGACATTTTTAACCTAGCTGATGTTTATTTGTTTTCAAAAGTATTCGCTAACCATCGTGGCTTTCAGCATGCCTTCGACTTTTTAAAAGCCATGCAAAAAACGTCACCAACAGCCGATCTCGTCTGTGCATGGGGTGATGAGGGTGCGTATGCATTAATAGAAAAGACTGAAATCCACTCGCCAGCCGTTCCGCCGGAAAAGCTGGTTGATACGCTGGGAGCGGGGGATACCTTTAACGCCGGAGTCATTCAAGCCAGGTTAAATAATTTAAGTTGGGATAAGTCCCTTGATTTTGCCAACCGCCTAGCAGGAAAAAAATGTGGTCAGATTGGGTTTGAGCATCTAGCACAACTGTGAATAACGATGAGCGTAACAAAATAATACTAACGTGAAAATAGAAGTGACTCAAAACCGCTCAAGTCATATCCAGGTGCTGTAATACATCATTAAGATGCTCAAGTCGCTGCATGGGCTCTTCCAATTGTAAAAAATACTGCTTTTGAGACAAGCGCAGCGGTAAAACTTCGGCCAATCGATAACTCACCCAGGACGCATCCGAAAATTTTAATTCCGTCTTTGCATAACGTTTTCCCATTTGAGAAATGCGCCCCTCCAGTAAATCAACCAGATTCATATACTCCGGAGGCACTTCCAGTAATGGCTCGTCAGCTAAATATTCAATCTCTGCGGTTAACAATTGATTTGACGCCACACTCAGGTTTTTCGTCATGAACTTTTTATCGCCTTTGACTTCAATGCCCAGCAAGCCGTCCCGACGCATGTGCCAGTCTTCTATCTGAGCGATAGTACCAACGTCGTGAGATGCGGCGGCCGGCCCGGTTTCAGTTCCTTCACGAATTAAACAAACACCAAAACCATGGCCTGATTTTAAACACTGGCTGATCATGTCGGTATAACGGGGTTCGAACACTCGCAGCGGCAATGGGCCGCCCGGAAACAATACCGTGTGTAACGGAAAGAGAGGGATATGACTAACTGTCACGGCTTAGTCGCCCCAACGAGGGACGAGGTGCTGCTCAACTCCTAAATGATCAAGAACTCTGGCGACAACAAAATCGATTAAATCAGAGATTTTTTCGGGTTTGTTATAAAACGCGGGACTGGCGGGCATAATAGTCACACCCATTTTTGCCAGCTTTAGCATATTTTCCAAATGGATTGCAGATAACGGCATTTCTCTTGTCACCATTATCAGCTTTCGTTGTTCTTTCAGCATTACGTCAGCGGCTCGTTCAATTAAACTACGACTCATCCCGCTGGAAATTGCAGAAAGTGTGCCGGTAGAACACGGACATACCACCATCGCTGCAGGTGCGTTAGATCCACTGGCCACCGGGGCCATCCACTGATCACGCCCAAACACCTTAATTTGCTCAGGTTTTGCTGAAAATTTTTTTGAAAAATAGGCTTCTATTTCGGCCGGTCGACCGGGCATATTTAAATCTGTTTCCGTCGCAATAACCACTTTGGCCGGTGATGAAATCATTAAGTAGACTGTTTTGTCTGCCCTTAACAAGCATTCCATCAAACGAATACCATACATTGCACCGGAGGCGCCCGTTATTGCAATTGATATTGCTTCTTTTGACATTTAACTACCAACTTCCAAACCAGCTTGCAGGGTATCAAGTAAACGCTGATGAATATTTTCAAAGCCGCCGTTGCTCATAATCAAAATATGATCACCAGACGCGGCCTGTGCCAGAATTGTCGAAATAATATCGTCCGTTGATTTATATACACTTACTTTCCCCGCCAGTGAATCCATATACACGTCGACATCCCATAAAATATCAGACGATTGAAAAAGCAATATGTGATCCGCCCGTTGAAGAGAATCGGCAAGGCTGTCTTTATGCACGCCCATCTTCATCGTATTCGAGCGAGGCTCAAGAATCGCGAATATTTTTTCCTCACCGACTTTATTACGCAGGCCTTCAAGCGTTAGCCTGATAGCGGTAGGGTGATGTGCAAAATCATCATAAACGGTAATACCCTTCACAGTACCACGCACTTCGAGACGACGTTTGGTATTAATGTATTCGCCTAAGGCGTCAATCGCATATTTTGGCGCAACACCTGCGTGCCTGGCAGCGGCAATGGCGGCAATGGCATTATTTACATTGTGCTCACCAATGAGAGTCCAGCTTACGGTGCCAAAACTCTGTTGCCTATAACCCACGTCAAAATTGCTGCCATCGGTTTTATTGAGTTTTACCCACCAGCCTAACTGATCACCGTAATCAATGCCTTCGCTTTCTGACCAGCAACCCATCGCTAGCACATCATTTAAGTTGTCATCGTCTTTAAAACTAATCACTTTGCCACTAGCAGGCAAAATTCTCATAAGGTGATGAAACTGTTTTTTAATATCATCAATATTATTAAAAATATCAGCGTGATCAAATTCCAGATTATTTAAAACTAAAGTACGTGGCGAATAATGAACAAACTTGGAGCGCTTATCAAAAAAGGCTGTATCGTATTCATCCGCTTCAATTACAAAAAACGGTTCACTACCAAGTCGAGCTGAAACCCCAAAATTTTGCGGAATGCCCCCAATTAAAAAGCCGGGATTTAATTTTGCGTATTCCAGAATCCAGCTCAACATGCTTGAGGTAGTTGTTTTACCATGAGTCCCGGCAACCGCTAATACCCAGCGTTTTTTTAAGATATGGTTCGCAACAAATTCTGGGCCTGAGCAATACGCGATTTGTCGATCAAGCACATACTCGACCGATTCATTACCGCGTGACATTGCATTACCAATCACCACAATATCTGGGCTGTTTGTTTTAAAATAGTCCACCGAATAACCTTCGGTAAGATGAATACCCTGAGCCTCAAGCTGGCTACTCATCGGCGGATACACACCGGCATCCGCACCGGAAACCGTAAAACCCAGTTCACGGGCGAGCAAGGCGACGCCGCCCATAAATGTGCCACAGATACCCAGGATATGAATGTGCTGGGCGTTATTCATGTTAACCAATTGTTCACGTAAACCATTTGTTCATGTTATCCATTCACCTTAACCAATTGACATAGACATGACTTTTAAGAGGCGAAGTGTAATCGCAAATGACAGATACATATAAACGAACGCACCGGCCAGACCAGCCATCATCGGAATATCCATCGAGTGTTTTAAAATATGGGCAACAACAAGAGATTCCCACAAAATCAATACCAGCCAGATTATAAAACCGAATGATAAAGTATCCGTATCAACCCCGCCGCCAGTAGCGCCACTGTTTGCAACAAAACTCATCAATGGCATTGCAATAATGCCAATAATAGCACCGGTTGCACACAGGGCGGTTAATGTCTGATGATATCTTCCAGGGGTTTTTTTTATCCATAAAACAAGGTTAGCCAGAAACATCAGCAGTGCGGTTTGCACACCCGAAAGAAAAAGTCCGGTTAATACAGACTGAGTGATTGCAATAACAAAAGCACCAACCAACAAATACGCAAAGATACTCACATAATACGCGTTCGTGGATGCGGGCGCGTCTTGCGGAGCTACTTTCAAAAAACAAAGCTGGGCATAAAATTTGATATAACGAAGCATGTTACATGTCCTTTTTTATTTGGCTGTTTGTTTTACTGCTTTTGCTATTAACTTTGTTATGAAAACCACCGCTGTATCTATTCAATCAATAATCACTTACTCAACTGTGACAGACTTAGCCAGATTTCTCGGCTGGTCAACATCCGTGCCTTTTAACACCGCAACATGATAGGATAATAACTGTAACGGCACCGTAAAAAGAATCGGTGCTACCCATTCATGTACGTTACCAATTTCGATGATTTCCATGCCCTCAGACACTTCGACTTTTGAGGCGGGGTCAGCAAATACAATTAACTGACCACCGCGGGCGTAAACTTCATGCATATTTGACTTGAGTTTTTCCAGCAACTCATCGTTTGGCGCAATCGTTATAACGGGCATCTCTGCGTCAACCAATGCAAGCGGCCCATGTTTGAGTTCACCCGCCGGATAAGCTTCTGCATGAATATATGAAATTTCTTTTAGTTTAAGTGCGCCTTCCAGCGCGATCGGAAACATGGTGCCACGACCAAGAAAAAGTGCATTATGTTTCTCCGTAAACATTTCGGATAAGTTTCGAATTTTTTCATCAACGTCACCCAGCATTTTTTCAATTTTGGCGGGTATGCGAGACAACTCTTCTAAGATTTTCGTCTCGTCATCTTCGCTTAAATTTCGACGGCGACCAAGTGCAATCACTAGCAACATCATGGCAACAAGTTGTGTGGTAAAGGCTTTGGTTGATGCAACGCCAATTTCAGGCCCGGCTCTTGTCAACAAACATAAATCAGATGCACGCACCAATGCGCTTTCCGGTACATTGCAAATAGACAGAGTCTGCCCGAAACCCAATCGCTTTGCTTCTTCAAGCGCGGCGAGGGTATCCGCGGTTTCACCTGACTGGGACAGGGTTATAACGAGGCTATTTTTACGCACAACCGGATTTCGATAACGAAACTCACTGGCAATTTCAACACTGCAGGGAATTTTTGCAATTGACTCAAGCCAGTATTTTCCAACTAAACCGGCGTGATAACTGGTGCCACAGGCGAGTATGTGCACGCCGTCAGTTTTATCGAAAATCTCAGGCGCATTTTGTCCAAATGCCTGCTCAATTAATTTACCATTTGATATACGGCCATCCAGGGTATCAGCGATTGCCTGTGGTTGTTCGTATATTTCTTTTAACATGTAATGCCGATACTGGCCCTTGTCAGCCGAGTCCGCAGTTAACGTTGATGCCTTGATTTCACGCTGTACGATATTGCCTTTAGCATCATATATGGTGAGTTTATCTCGTCTGATGTCAGCAATATCACCATCTTCTAAATACATGAAACGATTTGTTACTGGTAAGAGTGCAGCCACATCGGAGGCAATAAAATATTCCCCCAGACCAACGCCAATCACCAGTGGGCTGCCTTTTTTGGCGACAATAAGTCGGTTAGCATCGTTGTGCTGCATGACGGCGAGAGCAAATGCACCTTCAAGCAAGGTAACGGTTTTTTGAACCGCTTTTAACAGGTCTTTTTCGGCCTTTAGCTGATGATGAACCTCATGTACCACGGTTTCGGTGTCGGTTTCCGAGGTGAAGGCATAACCCTGTCTGGATTGTTTGTTTCGCAATTCGACGTGATTTTCGATAATGCCATTATGTACCAAGGCAACCGAGTTGTTACAAATATGCGGGTGAGCGTTTGCTTCCGTTGGTTTGCCGTGAGTCGCCCATCGCGTATGAGCGATGCCCAGGTTACCTTTCAGTCCGGTTTCATCAAGCAGGGGCTCTAATTCTTTTACCTTACCAATCGCACGCACACGACAGATATCGTTATCCGCAGTGACAGCCGCGATACCTGCCGAGTCATATCCCCGGTATTCTAAACGGCGCAAACCCTCTAATAAGATGGGAACTACATTTCGTTCTGCTACAGCCCCTACGATGCCACACATACAAACGTCCTTATAAGTTTTCTATTCATTTGAAACCGGGTTTTAGTAAACAACTTGTTATGACTTTAAAGCGCAAAGTTAATTAAAAGCTCACTTAATTTTTTTGGCCGGCCGCTGCCAGCCCTTTATCGTTAATTGTTTTGGGCGACTTAACGTCAATTCAGCCGACGGTGCATTTTTGGATATAGTTGAACCTGCACCGATAGTAGCACCATTTCCGATTTTAACGGGTGCGATCAACTGGGTATCAGAACCGATGAAGACATTGTCGCCAATTTCGGTTAGTGATTTGTTAACGCCATCATAGTTACAGGTAATTGTGCCCGCACCCACATTCACATTAGCACCCATTTTAGTATCACCGACGTAACTTAAATGACTTATTTTTGAGCCGGTGTCGATGTTTGATTTTTTAATTTCAACAAAATTACCCACTTTTACCTTATTCGCCAGTACCGTGTCGGGGCGGATTCGAGCAAACGGCCCAATCTCACAGTCATCACCAATCGTCGCATTCTCAATAATCGAGTTTGGGGAAATTCGGACCCCGGCACCTATTTTTGAGTTTTTAATTATCGAGTTTGCACCCACCTGCACTCCATCACCTAAGCTGACATCACCGATAAAAAGGCTATTGATATCAATCAGACAGTCATTACCAACCGTTAACGCACCCCTAACGTCTATGCGTGCCGGATCCATTAAAGTAACGCCTTGCTCCATGAGTCTATCCGCGATCAAGCGTTGATGTTGTCGCTCCAAACTTGCCAGCTGACGTTTGTTATTAACACCTTCGACTTCCCACAAGGCGTTTGAGGTAATAGTTTGAACAGTAAAACCACATTGAGCGGCCATTTCAAAAATGTCCGTCAAATAATATTCACCTTGTGCGTTTTTATTGCTCAGGCCTGACAGCCAGGTCTTTAACTCTTTAGCTGGAGCAACTAAAATACCGGTATTAACCTCATTAATTTTCTTTTCGGTATCACTGGCATCTTTTTGCTCAACTATACGTTGCACAATGCCCGTGCCATTTCTGACAACTCTGCCATATCCGGTCGGGTTATGCAGCCTGGCGGTTAACAGTCCAATTGATGTATCGGAGTGAGACGCTACGGATAATAAAGACGAGAGCGTTTCGGTTGTGGTTAACGGAACGTCTCCATATAAGACCAGCACCATTGCGTCATTGTCAATTTCCTTCATGCCCTGTTTTACAGCGTGGCCAGTGCCTAATTGCTCAGCCTGCTCAACCCAGCATACGTCGTGTTTTGACATTTGCCTTGGCACAGCGTCACCGCCATGTCCGAAAACGCCAATAATTTTTTTTGGGTTTAATGATTTTGCAGTACAAATAACGTGCTCAATCAGCGGAGTATTGGCAATTTCATGTAGTACTTTAGGAAGGCTTGAACGCATACGCGTTCCCTTTCCGGCTGCAAGAATGATGACTTGAAGATTCATGAATACAAAAACCCTTAAAAGTTCGGTAACGCTAATATAACGGAAAGCAGGAAATAATCCCAAATCTCCTGACACAAACAAAAAAAGGGCTAAAAGCCCTTTTTTTGTTACTAACTTAATGCAGCGTAATGCCGATCAACGATGAGCTGAACTTTTCAACTTTTTAAGCATGTGCAATTGTGCAACTGCTTCAGCTAATTGCGACTCCGCTAATGCGAAATCAATTTCGCCGTTTTTGTCTTTCAGTGCATTTTCCGCTTTTTCTTTTGCTTCTAATGCCGCTGCTTCATCGATGTCTTTCGCTCTCACTGCTGTGTCACTCAATACAGTCACAACATGAGGTTGAATTTCAAGCATTCCACCTGAAACATAAATGTACTGGTCTTCGCCGCCTGGCAGCTGAAGACGCAATTCACCTGGCTTCAAGCTAGTAAGCAAAGGAGTGTGACGTGGCAAAATACCAAGATCCCCCATTTCCCCCGGTGCAAACAGCATTTCTACTACACCGGAAAAAATTTCTTCTTCTGCACTAACTACATCTACATGAAATGTCATAGCCATAATTCTAATACCTTTCGATTATTAACTAAACGAAGTGCTTAGTTCATGCCTTTCGCTTTTTCTACCGCTTCATCGATAGAACCAACCATGTAGAAAGCCATTTCAGGTAATGAGTCATACTCACCAGCAAGAATGCCTTTAAAGCCACGGATTGTGTCAGCTAATGAAACGTATTTTCCTGGAGAACCGGTAAATACTTCAGCAACAAAGAAAGGCTGAGACAAATAACGCTGAATCTTACGCGCGCGTGTTACTGTCTGCTTGTCTTCTTCAGAAAGCTCATCCATACCAAGAATTGCGATGATATCTTTCAATTCTTTATAACGTTGCAAAGTACCCTGAACGCCACGAGCTATATCATAATGCTCTTGACCGATAACCAAAGGATCCAACTGACGTGAAGTCGAGTCTAAGGGATCAATCGCTGGATAAATACCTTGTTCGGCGATGGAACGCGAAAGTACAACTGTTGCATCCAAATGAGCAAATGTAGTCGCTGGAGATGGGTCAGTTAAGTCATCCGCAGGTACATACACCGCTTGAATCGAAGTGATCGATCCTTTTTTGGTAGATGTGATACGTTCTTGAAGCACACCCATTTCTTCAGCAAGTGTTGGCTGGTAACCTACTGCAGAAGGCATACGTCCTAATAATGCTGATACTTCTGTGCCCGCTAGCGTGTACCGGTAAATATTATCTACAAAGAAAAGTACATCTTTTCCTTCGTCACGGAAATATTCCGCCATGGTTAAACCAGTCAAAGCAACACGAAGTCTGTTTCCTGGAGGCTCATTCATCTGCCCGTAAACCAACGATACTTTATCGATTACGTTTGAATCAGTCATCTCGTGATAAAAATCATTACCTTCACGAGTTCGCTCACCAACACCAGCAAATACAGAATAGCCGCTGTGTTCGATTGCGATGTTACGGATAAGCTCCATCATGTTAACGGTCTTACCAACACCGGCACCACCAAACAAACCAACCTTACCACCTTTAGCGAAAGGGCAAACAAGATCGATTACTTTGATACCTGTTTCCAACAATTCTGCTGATGGAGAAAGCTCATCATAAGCAGGTGCTTTACGGTGAATTTCCCAACGAGCCTCTTCGCCGATTGCGCCTTTCTCATCGATTGGATCGCCAAGAACGTCCATGATACGACCAAGTGTTTGTGTTCCTACCGGAACAGAAATCGCCTTACCTGTATTTGAACATTTTAAACCACGTTTCAAGCCATCACTGGTACCCATAGCTACGCACCGAACAACCCCGTCACCTAGTTGTTGTTGAACTTCCATCGTTAAACCAAGTTCGTCAACTTTTAGCGCGTTATAAACTTTTGGTACATCAGTACGTGGAAATTCCACGTCAACTACCGCGCCGATGACTTGAACAACTTTACCTGTGCTCATGTCTATATCCTCTTACAATATTATATTCTACTAAACCGCTGCTCTGCTATACCGCTGCCGCGCCGGCTACTATTTCAGAAATTTCCTGAGTAATTGCTGCTTGACGCGCTTTGTTATAAACCAGTTGCAGGTCGTCGATAATGTCACCCGCGTTATCGGATGCACTTTTCATAGCGACCATACGAGCTGCCTGTTCACATGCGATGTTTTCAACTACACCCTGATAAACCAAAGACTCGATATAACGCATCATGAGTTTATCCAATACAACCTTAGCTTCAGGCTCGTACAAATAATCCCAATGATGTTTCATTTCCGCTTCAGGTTCAGCAACCGAAATTGGCAACAACTGATTAACCTGAGGATCCTGAACCATGGTATTAACAAAATCGTTATTTACTAAATATAAACGATCGATTTCACCTTTATCATAAGCATCCAGCATAACTTTGACCGAACCAATCAAGTCACTAACACCGGGCGAGTCACCCAAATGAGAAGCGGTTGATATGATATTTGCGCCAATACGTTTCATAAAGCTTTCACCTTTTGAACCAATGACGCATACGTCTGCTTTGTAGCCTTTTTCATCGTTTTCACGCAAACTGACAACTGCGGCTTTAAACAAATTCGTGTTTAAGCCACCACACAACCCACGGTCAGATGAAATAATAATATATCCGACTTTTTTAACGTCCCTATCAGCAAGATAGGGATGTTTATATTCAGGATGGGCGTGTGCCAGGTGAGCGATAACGTTACGCATTTTTTCAGCATAGGGCTTAGATGCCTGCATACGAGATTGTGCTTTACGCATTTTACTCGCAGCAACCATTTCCATTGCACGCGTAATTTTTTGCGTGTTCTGGATGCTCTTTATCTGGGTACGTATCTCTTTACCAACTGCCATCTCAAATCTCCTTAATAACTCAGTTATTTACCAAGTACTAGTTGATTTGAATTTTTCGATGGTTTCGCGCAGTTTGCCCGCGATATCATCGTTGAATCCGCCAGTAGAATTGATATCGTTCATCAAGTCAGCTGAATTTGAGTTAGCAAAAGAATGTAATGCTTCTTCAAAATCAACAATCTTGTTTACATCGACATCATCAAGAAAACCTTCGTTAGCAGCGAATAGTGATAAACCCATTTCAGCTATGCTTAATGGAGAATATTGCTTTTGCTTCATTAACTCGGTTACACGCTGACCACGTTCGATTTGCTTGCGCGTTGTTTCATCAAGATCTGATGCAAACTGTGCGAAAGCAGCAAGTTCACGATATGTAGCAAGGTCAAGGCGAACACTACCGCCAAGCTTCTTGATGATTTTAGTCTGCGCTGCGCCACCTACTCGAGATACTGACAAACCAGCATTTATTGCTGGACGAATACCAGAATTAAACAAATCAGTTTCTAAGAAGATTTGACCATCAGTTATCGAAATAACGTTAGTCGGTACGAATGCAGATACGTCACCGCCTTGAGTTTCAATGATAGGCAATGCCGTCAAAGAGCCCGTTTTTCCTTTGACTTTTCCGTTTGTGTGCTTTTCTACATAGTTTGCGTTTACGCGAGCAGCGCGCTCTAATAAACGAGAGTGTAAGTAGAAAACGTCACCAGGATAAGCTTCACGTCCCGGAGGACGACGAAGTAACAAAGAAACCTGACGGTATGCCCAAGCTTGTTTTGTTAAATCATCATATACAATCAATGCATCTTCGCCATTGTCGCGATAATACTCACCCATCGAACAACCAGTATATGGTGCGATGTATTGCATTGCAGCAGATTCAGAGGCACTAGCTGAAACGATAATAGTGTGTTCCAGAGCGCCATGCTCTTCTAGTTTGCGTACAACGGCTGCAACAGAAGAGGCTTTCTGCCCGATTGCAACGTAAATACATTTAATGCCTTTGCCTTTTTGATTGATAATTGCATCAATGGCAACAGCTGTTTTACCTGTTTGACGATCACCGATAATAAGCTCACGCTGACCACGGCCAACTGGAACCATTGCATCAATTGCTTTGAGGCCCGTCTGTACTGGCTCATCAACGGATTGACGTGCAATTACACCCGGTGCAATTTTTTCAATCGGTGAAGACTCAGTGGTTTTAACAGGGCCTTTACCATCAATCGGATTACCTAGTGAGTCAACAACGCGGCCCAAAAGCTCGTTGCCAACAGGTACTTCCAGAATTTTACCTGTACATTTTACGCTGTCACCTTCAGTGATACCTTGGTAATCACCTAGGATAACGGCGCCAACAGAATCACGCTCAAGGTTCAAAGCCAGGCCATAAACGTTACCCGGAAATTCTAACATTTCACCGGACATAACGTCAGACAGGCCATGAACACGCGCAATACCGTCTGTTAAACTAACTACAGTACCTTCTGTTCTGGCTTCTGTAGTTGCATCAAAATTTTGAATTTTTTGCTTAATCAGTTCGCTGATTTCTGCAGGATTCAGTTGCATGGGGTTTCCCTCTTTAAAGCCGATCAGTGAGCTAGGTCACTTGATAAACGATCCAGCTGAGCTGTAACGGTGCCATCTATAATCATATCGCCGGCGCGTATAATTGCGCCACCTAAGATAGATTTGTCTACACGGCTGGATATTTCCACTTCACAACCCAGGCGTTTTTTCAACGCAGCTTCAAGTTTTGACTTTTGTGGAGCGCTTAACTTAAATGCTGTCACAACATCTGCTTTCACAGTTTTTTCTGCTTCGGCTTTCAGTTCGTCAAAATTTGCCGCGATTTCGCTTATCACATTTAACCGGCCGTTTTCAGTAAGTACTTTTAAAAAGTTCTCACCTTCTTGATCCAGTTTATCTGCACAAATACTCATGAGTAACTCTACTAACTTGTCACTCGCAACCTTCGGGTCACTAATAAGTCCGCTAATAGATTTATCACTTGTTACCGCTGCTAGTAAATTTAATGACTCAGACCAGCCGGCTAATTTGCCGGTTGATGATGCCAAATCAAAAACAGCTTGTGCGTATGGACGTGCTATCGTAGTCGCTTCTGCCATAGGATCACCTTATATTTGTGCTGCCAGGTCATCTAACAAAGAAGCATGCGCCTTGGCATCCACTTCTTTCTTCAGAATCTTGCTAGCACCAGCTACTGCTATTGATGAAACTTCCTTACGCAATGTTTCTTTTGCGCGGTTAATTTCCTGATCAATTTCAGAATTAGCTGCAGTGATAATACGATCCGCTTCTTCACGTGCCGCGATTTTTGCCTCTTCCACAAGTTCGTTACTGCGTCGTTGTGCTTGAGAAACAATCTCGGTTGCTTGAGCTTTCGCTTCACTGATTTTTTGCTTAGCATTTTGTTCTGCCAGCTCTTGCTCATGTTTGCCTTTTTCTGCTGCTGCTAAACCGTCTGCAATTCTTTTTTGACGGTCTTCCAGCATGCCCGACATCGGCTTCCACAACAAAGAGTTGACGAAGTATATCAGGGCAACAAAGGCAGCCATTTGAGCAATCAGGGTCAATGTAATATTCATCGCTAAATTCCTCTTTGGATTCCTCTAGGTGTTAATACACGCATCGGCTCGATTAACCGCCGATTGCAGACTGTGCAGCACCAATGAAAGGATTCGCAAACAAGAACCACATAGAGAAAGCAAGGATGATAAACGGGAATGATTCCATCAAACCAGCAAAGATAAACATGTTAGTCATTAATGCAGGTTTCATTTCTGGTTGACGTGCGATTCCTTCTAATGTTTTCGCACAGATTAAACCCCAACCAATTGCAGAACCCAGACCAGCTGCCGCCAAAATCACACCTACACCTACTGCAGTGTATGCATAAATCATAGCAATCATATCAGGCGTCATATTACTTCTCCTTAATTAACAAAATGATAAAAATTAAAAAACAAACAAATAAAAACTTTTACTACTAAAACCCAAACGTACTTTTAACTAATACTTTTTTACGAATTTAGTGCTGATCCGCTTCCGTATGAGCCATACCCAGATATACAATCGTCAACACCATAAAGATGAAGGCTTGAAGGGTAATAACCAGGAGATGGAATATTAACCAGCCAAGATCCAATAATACCTGTAATGGAAGGATGAAAAACAAACCAAATCCAATTGCAGCCGACCCACCGATCAACGCAATCAATAAGAACACCAGCTCACCCGCAAACATGTTACCGAAAAGTCGTAAACCGAGACTTAATGGCTTAGCCAGCTCTTCAATCGCTGTCATGATGATATTAATAGGCATTAAAAACTTGCCGAAAGGATGGAATAAAAATGATTTTCCGTAAGCCGCCGCACCCTTAACTTTAAAGTTGTAGTACAGAATCAATGCAAACACCGTTAATGACATTGCCATTGTGGTATTTAGATCTGTTGTTGGTACAACTTTAAGGTAAGAAATACCGAGAAAACTACCAATTAATGGTAATAAATCAACTGGAATCAAATCCATAAAGTTCATTAGCCAGACCCAGACAAAAATCGTTAGTGCCAACGGGGCGATTAACGGATTATGCCCAGGAAACGTGTCTCTGACCTGTTGAGAAACAAAGTCAACGATCATTTCCACAAAATTCTGGAAACCACCAGGCTTGTCGGCATTTAAATTTTTACCCACTCGGGCTGCGACAATAATAATCAGTGCAGCTAAGGCAAAACTAAAAAAGATAGTATCGAGGTGAAGAGACCAAAAACCTGCTGCTTTATGAGTAACCGGATCACAGTTTCCCACACAGATATTGGTTAAATGGTGTTGAATATACTCAACTGTTCCACCACCTGAAGATTGTGCTGATTCGCTCAAGACGACTCTCCCTAAACATAAAGCTAAAAAAATCGTTTAATTAACCCGCGCTTGCTGGCGCAGATTAATGACATATCCTATTTGTGCTAAACCGAACCCGGCCGCCGTGGCTAGAGGTTCAAGTTTTAAAATGGCCAGACCGACGATAAATAATCCGGCCACCATAATGAATCTTTGTGCTGCGCCGAAATATAAAATTCCCAGACTTTTTTTCGGATCTGATTGCGCTGTTTTTTCTGCTTTAACAACACCATACGCTAAGTAGGCACTGACCAACACTGTTACTAAGCTACCATAGGCTGCTGACAAACTTTGCCAGGCTGTACCAACGATGAAAAATAAAGCGGTGACTATTACGCCAATAATTAGTTGGCTAGTCATCAGTCGTCGTGTGTTTTTCACGACGTCGCTTTTCATCTTGTTCAATTCTTTTCTGCCCTGGCACACTCATTAAAAACTTATGGGCTTTCATAGTGCCACCAAGCACCCCGAGAAAACCAAACAACAACAAAAATAATGGTTCCGTGTCCGCTATCTGGTCAGTTGCAAACCCCAGTATAAAACCTGAAATCGCCATCGAACTTAATACCGTACCTACGCCGGTTTGTAATAACGGCAACGGTTCTCTGTTTTTATCTCTCATTTTCACGCCCTAAAAACGGCGCGCAATTATAGCCCGCGCAGATAGCTGCCTGCAAGTCTAAAAAATTAATCCAGGCATGTCGCTGAGTTAATTAGTCAGATAGAGGGGGCGTAAAACCGGAAATCACTTAATATGTGCCAATATTCCGTCTAATTCATCCAGACTATTATATTGGATCTCAAGCTTTCCTGTACCTGAATCTTTGTGGGATATTTTCACCCTGGCACCTAATGTCTCGGATAATTTACCCTGCAAATGCATAACATCCGGGTTTTCTGCCCTGGGTTTTGTTTTTGTGTGTTCAAAGCCGTTGATGATTCGCTTTACCAACTTTTCAGTTTCTCTGACCGACAAACCTTTCGCGGCTACCTGTTGCGCCGCCTTTACCTGCTCAAGTCCTTCGAGTGCAAGCAAGGCACGAGCGTGACCCATTTCAAGATCACCATTGCCTAACATGCGTTTTACATCGTCAGACAATTGCAACAGTCTCAACAAGTTAGTGACTGCAACACGGGATCGTCCAACTGCCTCTGCGGCCTGCAGATGTGTCATTTCAAACTCATTAATAAGTCGTTGTAATGCGGCTGCTTCTTCAATGGGAGTTAGTTCTTCGCGCTGAATATTTTCAATCAGCGACATAGCGATTGCCGCTTCGTCAGGCACATCTCGCACTATGACAGGAATCATATCCAGACCCACTAGTTGGCTGGCTCGCCAACGTCGTTCACCGGCAATAATTTCATACATAGTCTCACTGATCGGGCGAACAACTATCGGCTGCACGACACCCTGGGCTTTTATTGAATTAGCCAGGTCTTCAAGGGCTTCCTGATTCATATCAATCCGCGGCTGATATTTACCGCGCTGAATAATATCTAACGGTAGCTCTGTTAAATCGGCATCAATCGAACGATCAGCGCCATTACTATCATCTTTATGGCTGACGGGTGAACTTCCGAGTAATGCATCCAGTCCGCGCCCTAATCCTCGGTGCTTTTTAGCCATGAAGAAAAAATTCCTTATTTAGATTTGATCGGTTTCTGCTCTGCGCAACATTTCGCCTGCCAGTGCTAGATAAGCTTGCGCGCCTTTCGAGCTATTATCATAATGTAATGCCGGTAATCCATGGCTGGGCGCCTCTGCCAGACGTACATTTCGCGGAATGATTGTACGGTAAACTTTATCCCCGAAGTATTTACAGAGCTGTTCGGTTACCTGTTGTGACAGCTTATTTCTGGGGTCGTACATCGTCCGCAATAAACCTTCGATTACCAGCGTAGGATTTAATGATGCACGAATTTTGTTGATGGTATCCATCAATGCAGACAAACCCTCAAGCGCATAATATTCACATTGCATGGGAATCATAACAGACTCTGCGGCTACCAGTGCGTTGATAGTTAACATGTTTAGTGATGGCGGGCAGTCAATAAAGATAAAATCAAACTCGTCCTGGAGTTGATCAATTGCCGACTTTAATACCTGCTCGCGGTCGCTTTTATCCAGTAAGTGTACCTCAGCAGCTGATAAATCGACATTGCTGGCAACCAGACTATAACCGACTTCTTCCGGTACTATCACCGCTTCGGTGAGTAACATTCCGTCAATCAGAACATCATAAATGCTGTTTGCGACTGAATTTTTGTCAACGCCACTACCCATACTGGCATTGCCCTGGGGATCAAGATCGATTAATAATACTTTGCGCTTGGTTGCTGCCAACGATGCTGCAAGATTAACAGAAGTGGTTGTTTTTCCAACGCCGCCCTTCTGGTTTGCGATTGCGATAACTCGCGCCATCAATTTCCCCTAGTGGTTAGTGTGTCTTTCCAAAACGTTTCATGCTTAGTGTTTTTTCAAAATAGCCAATGCTCGCGGCGCGTCTATGCCCGGTACGTTTAGTGAAATTATCTCTTTATCGAATTTGCTATTTACTTTTGCCAGCTCAGCCTCAGTTGTATTTGATTTCATAAACAGAATTCGCGCATCCTGGAGCAAAAAATGTTCAATTATTTCAAGGGTTTCAGCTATGGTCGCAAACGCTCGGGTGGTTATACAGTCAAAATTATCTGACGGTATATACTTTTCAATTCGGGTATGAACAACCCGCACGTTGTTTAACTTAAGCTCAATAATTGCCTGTTTGATAAAACGGGTTTTTTTACCATTACCATCAAGTAAAACAAATTGCCGTTCAGGCTGTAGGATCGCTAACGGTATGCCCGGCAGTCCCGCACCACTGCCAATATCCAAAATTCGTTTCGCATCTGCAAGATAAGGTAACAAACTCAAACTATCGAGTACATGCAAAGCTAACATATCACGTTTATTACGAATCGCGGTTAAGTTGTAAGCTTTGTTCCATTTATCCAGCAAGTCAATAAAAGCCAGTAAACGAGTATGTTGTTCAAGGCTGGCCTCAATTCGCATGGCTTTTAAGCCCTGCTGCAGCTCAGTTTCCATGTTGCTCCCTGCTTAGTTCAACTGTTTTTTTCGATGAAAAACCGCCTTTTCTTTTCAGGTATACTAGCAACAGGCTAATTGCAGCCGGTGTGAGACCGGGGATACGACTCGCCATGCCGATATTTAACGGTTTTGTTTTTTTCAGTTTTTGTACTACCTCGTTCGACAATCCCGAAATATTGTCATAATCAAAATCTGCCGGGATCAGGGTTTTCTCCTGAAGCTTACTTTTTTCTATCTCTTCATTCTGTCGATTAATGTATCCGGCATATTTTGCCTGAATTTCAACTTGCTCGGCGACTAATGGTGCGATGTTTTCTGCAGGGTCTGAATCTAGCGTCATCAAGGTCTTGTAGCTCACTTCGGGACGTCGCAGCAACTCCATTAAACTGGCCTCTTTTGACAAGGTTTTACCGAGCACGGCCTGCACTTTTTCCACATCCACTTTTGACGGGTGTAACCAGCTTGTTTTTAATCGTTGCGTTTCTTTTTCAACCAACTCCCGTTTTTCGTAAAATCCCTGCCATTGAATTTCATCAACCAGACCCAGTCGATACCCAATTTCGGTTAGACGCATGTCCGCATTATCTTCACGCAGCAATAATCTGAATTCTGCGCGACTGGTAAACATCCGATAGGGCTCTTGCGTACCACGGGTAATCAGATCATCAACAAGTACGCCGATATAAGCCTGATCCCGGCCGGGGCACCAGCTGTCTTTTTCCTGCGCGGACAAAGACGCGTTTAATCCGCCCAGCAAACCCTGGGCAGCAGCCTCTTCATAACCGGTTGTGCCGTTAATCTGTCCGGCAAAAAACAAGCCGGAAATAAATTTTGTTTCCAGCGAAGGTTTTAAGTCTCTCGGATCGAAAAAATCATATTCGATAGCATATCCCGGACGAATAATATTAGCGTTTTCAAACCCTTTTATGCTTCTGACAAAATTGTATTGCACGTCAAACGGCAAACTGGTTGAAATGCCATTGGGATAAACTTCATGTGTAGTCAGGCCTTCGGGTTCAACAAATATCTGATGGGACGACTTATCAGCAAAACGCACAATTTTATCTTCGATAGAAGGGCAGTAACGCGGGCCAACACCTTCGATAACACCAGTGTACATTGGCGAACGAGATAGACCCTCTCGAATAATGTCATGCGTATGTTCTGAGGTCTCGGTGATGTAACAGGAAATTTGCTGGGGATGATCTTCTACTTTTCCTGTATAGGAAAACACCGGTAACGGTCTATCACCCGGTTGTGCCTGTAAAATATCAAAATTAATCGTGCGACCGTCAATTCTGGGTGGTGTGCCGGTTTTTAATCGTTCTACATTAAAAGGTAATTCTCTCAGGCGTTTTGACAATGCATTCGACGGCGGATCTCCGGCACGTCCGCCCTGATAATTTGATAGACCAATGTGAATTTGTCCGCCTAGGAATGTACCAACCGTTAGCACCACGGTTTTCGCGCGAAACTTCAAGCCCATTTCCGTCATAACACCCACAACCTGATCATTTTCAACGATCAAATCATCTACTGATTGCTGGAATAAACTGAGGTTTTGCTGACTTTCTAAAGCGAATCGAATTGCTGACTTATACAAGGCACGATCGCACTGCGCGCGTGTCGCTCTGACCGCGGGGCCTTTTCGTGAGTTTAAGGTGCGAAATTGAATACCGGCCAGGTCGGTTGCTTTGGCCATATACCCACCAAGTGCATCAACTTCTTTTACCAGATGACCTTTGCCAATACCTCCAATCGCAGGGTTACAGCTCATTTGGCCTAATGTGTCGATGTTATGCGTCAATAACAGAGTTTTTGAACCTGATCGGGCTGCAGCGAGCGCGGCTTCTGTGCCGGCATGACCACCGCCAATAACGATGACATCGAAGGATTCTTGATAAAACATAGTGTTAACTCTTAATACTCTTCTCTTAGTTAGTGTAGTTAGTGCTTCTAGTAATGTGCTTCTAGCATAGCGTTTTTCGTGCGGCTTGCACGTGGTAGTAATTACTTACTTGTTAACTATTACCTGCACCTATTTTCCAATGCAGAAACTGGAGAAAATTTCGCCCAGTAAATCCTCGTTATCGAACGTGCCAGTAATTTCATTTAGGGACATTTGCGCCTGACGTAAGTCTTCCGCCAATAATTCACCGGCCATGTGGGACGAGAACTGGCTATAACCATCTGCCACGAATGCCTGGGCTCGTGCTAATGCATCCAGATGACGGTGGCGTGCGATAAACAATCCATCTGAATTTCCCTGATAACCCATGCTTAGTTTTAAATGCTCCAGTAAAAGCCTAAGGCCATCGGCGTGTTTAGCGGATAAATAAACTTCGGCATTTGTATCGGTTTTAATGATTTGTGGTTTTTTCTCTCTAAGATCAATTTTATTATAAACAATCGTCACCGGCAGATGTTTGGGCAACTGCTCCAGTATTTGCTGATCCTTGTTCGTTTTACCCTTACTATAGTCAACAACCAGAATAATGTGATTAGCAGATTCGATTTCTTTCCACGCGCGTTTTATGCCTTCTTTTTCAACCGTATCGGCATCTTCACGCAAACCCGCAGTATCAATAATGTGCAGCGGCATGCCGTCTATGTTAATTGATTCTTTTAAAACATCACGAGTGGTTCCCGCAATGTCCGTCACAATTGCCACATCGTATCCTGCAAGCTGATTTAACAAACTGGATTTTCCCGCATTTGGCTGGCCGGCGATAACAACACTCATCCCTTCATTTAAGACACAACCCTGTTTAGCGACGGAGAATATTTGCGCTAGATTATCAACCAGGGCCTTCATTAATTTATCCAGCTCACCATCACCCAAAAAATCGATTTCTTCTTCAGGAAAATCAATCGCCGACTCGACATACATTCTGGTGTGAATAAGTTGTTTCAGCAATTCATCAATTTTTTTTGAAAAATCACCTTTTAATGATCGTATTGCTGAGCGCGCAGCCTCTTCCGTTGAAGCATTAATTAAATCAGAAATCGCCTCGGCCTGAGCCAGGTCAATTTTGTCATTCATGAATGCGCGATAAGAAAACTCACCCGGTGCGGCGATGCGCGCGCCACTACTCACCACCCGTTTCAACAAAACATCCATGATTACCTGACCACCGTGACCATGCAATTCAAGCACATCTTCACCAGTGAACGAATTCGGGCCGGGAAAATAGATAGCCAGACCAATATCAATAACGGTCTTATTGTTATCTAGAAAAGGTAAATACTCCGCAACACGGGGCGATGGCGTTTTCCCTAATAAACGATGAGTTATATCGGCAAGGTTGTGGCCAGACACACGAATAATACCCACACCGGCATTTCCCGGTGGGGTTGCTTGTGCTGCAATAATATCTTTCTGGCCTTTTAACATCGTTTATATCGGTTGTTATGTCGTTTGATTTTTAAATCGTAAGAAACGAAAAACCTCAGCAACAGATGTTGCTGAGGTTTTTCAACTCAAGTCAGTTTAAATACTGGTTTTTACTAAGCGTATCTACTAGGTTTGAGCCTCAATTTGTCGCGTAATATACCATTGCTGAAGAATGGACAATATTGAGTTAACAACCCAGTAAAGTACCAAACCAGCAGGGAACAGCATAAAGAAGAACGTGAAAATGATCGGTAAAAATTGCATAATTTTCTGATGCATCGGATCCAGCGACGGATTCGCGCTCAGCTTCTGCTGGAACCACATGGATATACCCATCAATATCGGCAATATGTAATAAGGATCTTTTGTTGATAAATCTTCGATCCATAACATAAACGGCGCCTGACGTAACTCAACACTTTCCAGTAATACCCAGTACAAAGAGATAAAAACTGGAATCTGAACCAGCATCGGCCAGCAACCACTCATCGGATTTACTTTTTCTTTTTTATACAGTTCCATCATTGCCTGACTCATACGCTGACGATCGTCGCCATAACGATCACGAATGGCCTGAAACTTAGGTGAAATTTTACGCATATTTGCCATTGAGCGATAACTTGCCGCAGACAACTTGTAAAATAACAGCTTGATAATCAAGGTCACAAAAATAATCGCCCAACCCCAGTTGCCGATATATTCATGGATAGTCTTAAGTAACCAGAAAATCGGTTTGGCAATAAACGTTAAAACACCATAATCAACCGTTAAATTAAGATTAGTCGCGACTTCTGCCATACGCGCCTGGTCTTTAGGACCAACATACAAACTGGTGCTGAATGTTTTAGTCGTATTCGGTGCAACAACAGTTTCTTTACCTGTTATGCCGATAATAAAACGGGTGCCATCAATATCACGTGTATAAAAATGATTTACACTGTCTTTTCCCGGTACCCATGCGGCAACGAAATAATGTTGCAACATGCCAACCCAGCCGCCTTTGGTATAACTTTGCTCGGCTCGCCAGTCTTTCATTTCATCAAAATCAATTTTTTCATAAGCGTTATCAGGTGTGGAAAATGCGCCACCGGTAAAGGTATATAACAAACGAGATTTTCCAGGTTCGTCATATTCATTACGCTGCAGTTGACTATAGGCCCGTCCGCGCCATTCCTGATCACTGTTGTTTGTCACTTCGTGAATAATATCAAGCAGGTAGTCATTACTTCTGAAAACGTAAGTTTTCTTAACTGTAATTTTTCCGTCTTCACTTGTCCAGTAAAGTGGGACTCGCAACTCCTGGCCCGCCTGCATGCGGTAATCTTTTTTATCGATAACGTACGTTGCATGATGATCTGGGGCTTCATTGTTTGATAACAATCCGGACTGTGCAATATATAACTGTGGTAAATTATCATCCATAAACGGATAAGGCTGGTCTTTCTGTTCCTGCGATATCGCATATTTCAGTAAAAAAGCGCGACGTAAATCGCCACCTTTTGACTCAATATCCATATCCAGTACATCGGTAACAACACGAATACGTTCACTACGACCAGCCGCTGTTTTAGCATTAATCGCAGGCTTGCTTGATGTTATCTCCACTTCAGGGATGTCGTTAATAACCTGCTCAGTATGCACTGTATGCACTGAAGGAACGGTGGTAGAATTATTAACAACAGCTGCCTGCTCTGTTGATTGCACAATACGTTGTGGTGGCGGGTTAAATTTTTCTTCCCAGGCATCCCACAGTAGCAGGGTGACAATTGCCAACGCTAAAAATAGTATAAGTCTCTGATTATCCATTATTATTTCTGTTTTTTGTCTCGTTTATTAGTATTTTCCGGCACGGGATCAACTCCTCCCTCATGCCATGGATGACAACGAAGAATTCGCTTGATCGCCATCCAGCCTCCTCGTAATGCGCCATGTTGCTCCACGGATTCCATTGCGTAAGCAGAACACGTCGGATAATACCGGCAATTCGACCCTAAAAAGGGACTGATAAAATATCGATAGGCCCAGATTGGCCCTGTTATCAATTTCCGCATCATGACTCTAATCGTTTCCAGACTTTAGCTGTTAAGACTTCCAATTTTGATTTGGACATTTGCGGCGCCGCAAAGCGCGAAACAAAAACGATATCCCAACCTTTTAATTTTTTCCGTCTCAATCGAAAACTGTCGCGAATTATACGCTTTATGAGATTTCTGGATACTGCTTTTTTTACCGTTTTTTTAGATATTGCCAACCCCAGGCGTGATTCAATTCGATTATTTTGTAAAACGTATACCGTAAACTCTTTAAAATTCAGCTTATGCGCTTTTTTAAAAACGGTTTTGAACTCTTCTGGGGAAGTGAGGCGGGCAGACCGGGGAAAAGTTTGGTCGTTATTCATAGACAGGCGATCATACCCATCAATAGGGCTTAGTTGTTTCGAATTAACTTCTAAAAAACAAAAAAAACCTGAAAACAGGTTTTTTTGTATACGTTCACTATTTTTTTGTATACGTTCACTAACAGTATTTAGATAGACCAATGCTCAGATAGACTAAAACTGTTTACACCACGTTTATTGCTTACGCGGTATTACGCGGTATTACGCAGAGAGCACAGCACGCCCACGAGCACGCCTAGCATTGATGATTTTACGACCTGAGCGAGTACGCATTCTTTCACGAAAACCGTGAACACGTTTACGCTTTAGGTTACTTGGTTGAAATGTTCTTTTCATGATAATTCCGCCGTATTATAAATTCAGTGTCGCTAAAGATGCCCAAAATATCGACAGTCCTTCAGCAAAGGCGGTTAATGATACGTAGATTTAGGAGCAAAGTCAATACAAACGCGAATAAAACATATTCTCTCTCCGGCTGATTTTGTCAAGCAGAGAAAATATAAACGCGAGTTCGATATAAGCGGTAATGGTATACTTAGGCTATTTTATAAACTTAAGCCAAAACAACCCTAAGCACCTTCAAAATTATTAACAAAACGGTTAAATAAACGTGACACAAACTATCTGGAACAAATGTAACGACCGATTAGCGAATCTGCTAACGCCACAACAATTTCACACCTGGATTCGGCCGCTTTCGGTTGAAATCAAACATAACGAGGTAACCGTTTACGCGCCAAACCGATTTGTACTCGACTACGTCAGCGATAAGTTTCAAAAACAGATGTTTGAAGCCTGTGCTGACGTGATTGGTGACGATGTCAACATTACATACAGTGTACTTGAAAATATTTCAACCCGCGATACAAGCCAAGCAGGCAAGTTATCAACACCTGTTTCGATTTCAGAGCAAACCGAAGCCGCTGATATTAACTCAGACAATGTCCGCGCCAGCTCAACATCAGCTGATAAAACCCGCCGCCGTGAAGATGCTCCCGGTGTGCTCGATGAAACTCGCCTTAATCCGACATTTACTTTTGATTATTACGTCGAAGGTAAATCTAACCAACTTGCCCGTGCTGCTGCGCGACAGGTTGCAGAAAATCCTGGCCCGGCCTACAACCCCCTATTCATCTACGGCGGCGTAGGTTTGGGTAAAACTCATTTAATGCATGCCATTGGTAATTACGTGGTCCAACAAGATCCGCGCGCTAAAGTCGCCTATCTGAATTCACAGATGTTTGTGCAGGATATGGTCAAAGCCCTGCAGCACAATATGATTAACCGATTTCAGTCCTATTATCGCTCATTAAATGTACTATTAATTGACGATATTCAATTTTTTGCCAAAAAGGAACGTTCTCAGGAGGAATTTTTTCACACATTTAACGCACTTCTTGAAGGAAATCAACAGGTTGTAATGACCTGTGATCGATACCCTAAAGAGGTTGAGGGCCTGGAAGAGAGGCTTAAGTCTCGTTTTGGCTGGGGTTTAACCGTTGCAGTCGAACCGCCTGAACTTGAAACCCGTGTTGCCATACTCATGAACAAAGCACAGCAGTTTGACGTAAATATTCCCAATGATGTGGCATTTTTTATTGCACAACGGGTGCAATCAAACATTCGAGAATTAGAGGGCACACTTAAGCTACTAAAAGCCAACTCGCAGTTCCGTGGCCAAGCCATTGATATTGAGTTTACTAAAGCGACGCTAAAAGACCTGTTATCTGTTCAGGATAAACTGGTCACGATAGAAAACATTCAGAAAAACGTCTGTGAATATTACAAAATTCGCAGTTCTGACCTGTTATCAAAAAAACGCTCCCGCTCCATTGCCAGACCAAGACAGATCGCCATGGCCCTGGCAAAAACATTAACAAATCACAGTTTGCCTGAAATCGGCAATGCGTTTGGCGGCAGAGATCATACAACGGTGATGCACGCCTGCAAAAAAGTACAGGAATTGCGCGACGGTGACAGCAAAGTAGAGGAAGATTTTAACAACCTGTTAAGAATCATGACAACATGATGTGTGTAAACTGTGGATAACTTCTGATCGAAATACATGTCAATTTACATACACAAGTTATCCACAGGCTTTACCCCCTTATAAACATAAGTTATCTTCAGGGTAAATGATATATAAGTAGTTGTATTTACAATAGATATTCAGTTCCACTAACAAAAAAATCGTCACCAATAACAACAATAAGTAGTTTTATATATATACTTATATTATTTATAAGCATGATTAATTTATTTTAAATTAGTAAATCCTAATATTTAATTAACGATAAGTTGATACAGAAATTAAGTTTCAATATTTAGCGAAAACAAATTTTAAATTAGTCTATTATGTTGTGGATAAGTTGTGTGTAACAATAGTTATAGAATCTCGATGTTGGAACCTAATAAATATTTATCCAGTACAGGGGTTTTACCTAACATATTGAAATTTAAATAATTATTATAAGTTTTTAATTCTTATTTTAAGTCAAAAATCAATTTTTAGTTTACATATTTTAATTGCAAAGTTATCAACAGGAAGAGAAAAATGAAGTTTGAGATTTTGAGGGAAGCTATCTTAAAACCATTGCAAATAGTGAGCGGCGTGGTAGAGAAAAAACAAACATTACCGATCCTTTCTAATATTTTGATTAACCTGGATGACGGACAGTTGGTTATTACTGCTACCGATCTTGAAATGGAAGTCATTGCCAGGACATCAATTGACAGCAATGCGTCGGGTTCTACTACTGTACCTGTGCGTAAATTTCTTGACACCTGCAAAACTCTGGCAGATGGTTCGCTGATTAAATTTAATCAGGACGATAATAAGGCCGTTTTAACCAGTCGTAAAACCCGATTTAGTTTAACCACCATGCCTGCTGAAGATTTTCCGATTATTGATACAAAGTCTCAGTTATTCAACTTTAAAATTGAACAAAAAGCATTTAAAAAATTAATTGAAAAAACCAGTTTTGCAATGGCGTTCCAGGACGTGCGGTTTTATTTAAACGGTTTATTATTGGAGATAACACCAGATTTCATTAGAACCGTCGCGACTGATGGTCATCGTTTAGCGATTTGCACTAAAAACATGGCGACAGGCGTAAACGAAGATAGCAGTATCATTATTCCAAGAAAAGGCGTGTTAGAGATTGCCCGTTTACTGGAAGACAGTGACGAAGAGGTGGAGGTCATTGTTGGCGAGAATTTCATCAGAGTGATTTTCAGTGACGTAACGTTTACCTCTAAACTCGTTGACGGTAAGTATCCGAATTACGATAGCGTTATTCCTAAAAACACGGATAAACAAATTCATGCGGATAAAAGCTCCATTAAACAATGTTTGATACGTACATCAATACTCTCAAATGAGAAGTATCGGGGTATTAAACTCGAGATCCGTCCAGGTTATTTGAAGGCCACAGCAAATAATCCCGATCATGAAGAAGCCGAAGATGAGATCCCCATTGATTATGATGGAGAGTCTGTTGAAATCGGTTTTAACGTGAATTATTTGTTAGATGCTATTTCAGCCCTGGATACCGATACTATTGAGCTTAACATTACAGACTCTAATGGTAGCACATTAGCCAAAGCAGTTGATGATGAAGACTGTCAGTATGTCGTGATGCCAATGCGGCTTTAAACAGTCCGCATTAACGTTACTGTAGAGTTCGAGTATGTTGTCAGAAATACGTATCACGAATGTGCGAAATATTACATCTGCTTCAGTGCATTTTGGAACAAAATTTAATATTTTTTTTGGCGAGAATGGTAGCGGTAAGACCAGCGTTATCGAAAGTGTTTATTTGTTAGCCACAGCCAAGTCATTTCGTTCTACGCTCGTAAGAAAAATCATTAATGAAAACAATCATTCCCTAACTGTTTTTGGTAGAATACACGGGACTACTGATACCGAGTTGATAAATATCGGTATAGAAAAAACCCTTGATGCGAACACAATCCGTATCAATGGAAACAGTGTCAAACTGCTCAGTGAGCTAGCGGAATGTTTGCCGGTTTTAGTGATCGAGCAGGATAGTCATAAACTCCTGGAATCCGGCCCTCAGTGGCGGCGAAAATTCGTTGACTGGGGATTGTTTCACGTGAAACGTGATTTTACCTCGATCTGGAGTGATTATCGTCAGTCACTAAAGCAACGAAATGCTTTACTGATTCAAGGTGCTACCAGCGATGTTATTCAAAGCTGGACAGAGGGCTTGGTTGCCTTGGGGGAAACATATTCCTTAATGCGAGAAGAGTACGTTAAAATACTTAGTCCTTATTTTATTAATCACGTAGCATTGTTGCTTGGCGAAGATGACTACTGCATTAGCTATCGTCGCGGTTGGCCTAAGGATATCTCTTTAAAACACTGTATGGCAATCCAGTTGGAAAAGGATCGTGCTAGCTGTCGAACAAATTACGGCCCACATCGTGCTGATTTATTAGTTAAAAAAAATGGTAAAGACGTGAGAGATTTTGTCTCTCGTGGCCAGCAAAAACTATTGGTATATGCATTAAACCTCGCACAGGTGAGTTTATTAAAAGACCTTCAAAATAAAGAGACTATGTTGTTGCTTGACGATTTGGGGTCAGAGCTTGACTTAACCCACTCAAGTAAGTTACTTGCCTTGCTTTCACAGTCGTTCGGGCAAGTGTGCATAACTACAGCAAATCTTGAGACAATTCCCATAGCTGGTATGGAAGATGTGAAGTTGTTTCACGTGAAACAGGGTTTAATTGTCGAAAGTTCAATTGAAGAAATTAACAAGTTGAGTACAAATAATGACTGACAGCAATAATATTTATGATTCATCTAATATAAAGGTACTAAAAGGTCTGGATGCTGTTCGTAAGCGCCCGGGTATGTATATTGGTGATACTGATGACGGTACTGGATTGCACCATATGGTGTTTGAGGTTGTTGATAATTCGATTGATGAAGCCTTGGCAGGGCATTGCGATAGTATAAATGTGGTCATAGAGTCAGATGGCAGTATTACGGTTTCTGATAATGGTCGCGGTATTCCGACAGACATTCACGAGGAAGAAGGCATTTCTGCCGCAGAAGTTATATTGACGGTATTACATGCTGGCGGAAAGTTTGATGACAACTCATATAAAGTCTCTGGTGGTTTGCACGGTGTTGGGGTGTCGGTCGTGAACGCACTGTCAGAAAATCTCGAAATTACCATTCATCGTGCGGGTAAAGTGCATTATCAGCAGTACAAGCTTGGTGTACCGGTAGAACCGATAAAAGTCATTGGTGATACCGGTAAGACAGGCACAACAGTTAAGTTTAAACCCAGTGTTGAAATATTTTCAGACGTTGAGTTTCATTACGATATCTTGTGTAAACGATTAAGGGAGCTTTCATTTCTGAATTCGGGTGTGCAAATAAACGTATCTGAACCGATGAAAGAAAAACAGGATACGTTTGAATTCGAGGGTGGAATTAAAGCCTTTGTAGAGCACTTAAATGTGGCGAAAACTCCAATTCACGAGAATGTGATTTATTTTAGCGGTGAAAAAGATGATATCGGTATCGAAATCGCCTTACAGTGGAATAACTCCTATCAGGAAAATATATTCTGCTTTACGAACAATATTCCACAGCGTGATGGTGGCGCGCATCTGGCGGGCTTCAGAAGCGCTCTAACGCGATCTCTCAATCAATATATTGAAAGGGAGGGCGTGGCTAAAAAGGCGAAGGTAAGTGTTTCCGGTGATGATTCACGTGAGGGTTTAACTGCAGTACTGTCTGTTAAAGTACCGGATCCTAAATTCTCCTCACAGACAAAAGATAAACTGGTGTCATCGGAGGTTAAAAGCGCGGTTGAGTCCATGATGTCTGAGCGTTTGCAAACATTTCTGGCTGAGTGTCCTCAGGAAGCAAAAGCGGTGACATCAAAAATTGTTGATGCAGCCAGAGCGAGAGAAGCTGCGAGAAAAGCGCGAGAACTGACACGGCGTAAAGGTGCCCTGGATATTGCTGGGTTACCCGGAAAGTTGGCAGATTGCCAAGAAAAAGACCCGGTATTGTCTGAAATATTCTTAGTGGAAGGGGACTCTGCCGGCGGTTCGGCAAAACAGGGACGTGATCGAAAAAATCAGGCGATACTACCACTCAAAGGTAAGATCCTTAACGTCGAAAAAGCTCGTTTTGATAAGATGATTTCCTCTGTGGAAGTAGGCACCTTGATTACTGCCCTGGGTTGTGGAATAGGCCGTGATGAATTTAATATTGAAAAATTACGTTACCATAAAATTATTATCATGACCGACGCCGATGTGGACGGATCACACATCAGGACTTTATTACTTACCTTCTTTTATCGTCAGATGCCAGAAATCGTAGAACAGGGTTATATTTATATTGCCCAACCGCCATTGTACAAGGTGAAAAAAGGTAAACAGGAGTCATACGTTAAAGATGATTCAGAGTTAAATAATTATCTATTGCAACTAGCGTTGCAAGGTGCGAGTTTAGTGACGGATGCTGATAGCCCCGTAATCGGCGGGCAGGCCTTGGAAACACTGGCTTATGAATATCAGGCAGTGCAGGCGACGATAGGCCGTTTGTCTTCGCGTTACAGCCGGATTGTTCTGGAAAAATTGATTGATTACAGACAATTTGAGCGCGAATTTACTGAAAATGACATTCAGCTAAACGACTGGCTGAAAGGCCTGGAAGAAGCCTTGAATGAAACAAGCAATAAACACCTGAGTTATGTGTTAACGGTATGTGAAGAAGCCGATGAGGGGCTATTTTCTGTTGAAACTACAAAACATAATGTGACAAGTCGCTCGACGGTGAATAAAGATTTGTTCTTTTCAACTGAGTATCAAAATTTTAAAAAGCTGGGTAACAGCCTGGATGGTTTGTTTTCAAAAAATTCGTTTGTTAAGCGCGGTGAAAGAGAATATCCGGTTAAGTCGTTTAAAGACGTACTAAATTGTTTGTATACCGAAGCGAAAAAAGGCCAGCACATTCAGCGTTATAAAGGACTGGGTGAAATGAATCCGGATCAGTTGTGGGAAACTACGATGAATGACGATACCCGGACTTTGTTACAAGTACGTATAGAAGATGCAATTTCAGCAGATGAAGTATTTTCAACACTCATGGGTGATCAGGTTGAGCCACGACGTAATTTTATTGAACAACATGCGTTATCTGTTAGTAACTTAGATATATAAAACACATATAATTCAATATGTTATAAAAACCCCGATAGATATTTTATTTATCGGGGTTTTTATTATTTGAGAGTTGTTGCTTTGGTATTGTCTAGCTTTGTTTTTAATTTAATTAACATCGCTTTCCTAATTTCCCCTTTTTCCAGTTCGCGTGTAATCTGAATTTTTGCTAACGCTAATATCTCATTGTAGTTTGAACTTGAGTCCTGATACCAGTCCATTGAAAAATTTCTTAAGAGTTTTTCCTGCATAGCTGGAAACTGGATTATTTCATTTGCCCAGAATGAAGCGTCAGTAATAATAATGTCCAGTACGGCCAGTTTCAGTGTTTGCCAATGAGCACCAGGTTCTGCGAATTCATTCGCTAAATTGGAAAAAGCCTGCTGGCGCGTAATAAGTGGTCTGGCTTTATCTTTAATAATTTCAATGCGTTGCAATATTTCAAAGTACTGGTTGTTTGCTTCTGTTACTGCCGGGTCAACGCCATAAACGTTTAATGGCAAGATCAATACTAAACAAACTAATAATTTTTTCATCACGGTTCCTTTTTTGTACTATTTAAAGACAAAAAAAAGCCCGGTAGACTCTACCGGGCTGATCTAATGTTAAAGCGTATTATTTACTTGTGGTAAGAGATAACACGTTCAACTTCATTTTTAGAACCCAGGATAACAGGCACACGCTGATGAATAGCGTCAGGTGTGACGTTCATAATACGTTCACGACCAGTAGAGCTTACGCCACCGGCTTGTTCAACGATGAAAGACATCGGATTGGCTTCATACATTAAACGCAATTTACCGGCCTTCGCTGGATCCTTTGTGTCGAAAGGGTACATGAAGATACCACCACGGGTCAAAATGCGGAAAACTTCACCTACCATAGAGGCAACCCAACGCATGTTGAAGTTTTTATCACGCTCGCCGGTTACACCGTCCATGCACTCCTGTACGTATTTTTGAACAGGTGCTTCCCAAAAACGCTGGTTGGACATGTTAACTGCAAACTCAGCAGTATCTTCTGGAATAGTGATGTTTTCATGAGTTAACTTGAATTCACCGGTGCCTGGATCCAGAGTAAAACCAACAACACCGTTACCGGTAGTTAAAATCATTAATGTAGAAGGACCATATAGTGTGAAACCAGCGCAAACCTGGTTAGTGCCTGGGATTAAATAATCGTTTAATTTTGGATCTGTAACGCCTTCCGGACACTTCACGATTGAGAAGATAGAACCAACGGTGATGTTAACGTCAATGTTAGATGAACCATCTAATGGATCAAAATACATCAGGTAAGGGCCACGTGGATGCTGAGAAGGAATGCTATAAACGTCTTCTTCTTCTTCAGAAGCCATTCCGGCAAGATTACCGCTGGACTCGGTACGGCGAATAAACATCTCGTTAGACATGATGTCTAGTTTCTTTTGAACTTCACCTTGCACGTTTTCAACGTCTGCAGAACCCAAAACACCGTAAAGTGCGCCGTGGCTGATAGCGTCATGAATTTCTTTACAGGCTGATCCAACATCATCAAGTAAATCGATAAGGTGTGCATCAATCGCCTGGCCAGCGCGTTGTTCGGCGATTAAATACTGCTTGAGTGTAACGGTATTTTCCATTGTTTTTCCTTAATCTAAAGTTTAAATCTGTAAATTCTGTGGCGAATCATAGCACTTGAGACAAAATTGCTCAATTAATTAGCCCGAACCAGCAAATGCATGCTCCGTTTAGCTTAATGTGGTAATGACCTGCATTTCGTTTTCAATGCTGGTCTCAACCAGCTCACCGATCTCTGCGGCGGTTTTGCCGTTCGGATCAATTGGGCATAGTATCGAAAGTGTGATTACCCCGGGGTTTTTTCTCATGCTGTGTTTTGGCCAGAATTCGCCGGCGTTATGGGCAACGGGTACAGCCAAATGACCGGTGTGTTCTGCCAGGCGTGCACCGCCTAACTTGTAATTACCGCGTTTCCCGGGTGCGATGCGTGTGCCTTCAGGAAATAAAACTACCCAGCGACCGTTATCTAACCGTGTTTTGCCCTGTTCGAGAATTTGTTGCATGGCTTTTTTACGCACTGAGCGATCGATTGCAATGGGTTCGAGCAAACCCAGTGCCCAGCCAAAAAAGGGTACCTTTAACAAAGCCTTTTTTAATACCCAGATCTGCGGTGGAAAAATCAACTGTAAGGCATACGTTTCCCAGGTGGACTGGTGTTTACATAAGATAATGGATGCTTCTGCGGGAATATTCTCGGCTCCTTTAACAACAAAGGTGAGGCCGCAAATTTTTCCCAGTGCCCAGATGTTGTAACGAGCCCATTGGCTGATAAACGCGTAACGTTTCTCAAACGGCAGTGGAAACGTGAGCAGTGCAGGTATAGAAAATATAATGGCTGAAATCACCATATTAGAAAAGAAAACAAAAGATTTTATTTTTTGCATGAGATTAGTATATCAAATGATGGGGTGGCCAATTATCCAAAGATACGGCGGGAGTTCAAGAACTTATTATTCAGCTGGGTAAAATGTAATCAATTACGGCTCGTAAGTTCGCAAAAACGGGAATTTTATTATCATTTAGCTCTTTTTGGTGACTATTGAGTGTTTTTAGGCCCTTTCCAGTTTTAACTAATATGGGTTTGGCATTTACTGCCATTGCGGCTTCAAGATCTCGAAATGAATCGCCAACAACATATATACCCTCAAGCGAAACATTAAATTTTTCTGCTATTTTGAGATAAAGGCCGGGTTTGGGTTTGCGGCAATCGCAGTGATCATTCGGCCCATGAGGGCAATAAAAAATGGCGTCTATCCGGCCGTTAAAAGGCTCAAGCAATTTTGCCATTTTATCGTGCATTTTCTGCAGGGTATCTTTAGAATAGTAACCGCGGGCAATGCCGGATTGATTGGTTGCCACGGCGATGGTGTAATCATGTTGAGTCAGTCTTCCAATGGCTTCGAGGCTGCCAGGTATGGGGATCCACTCCTCAGGTGATTTTATATAGTTATCGGAGTCTTGGTTTATCACCCCGTCACGATCAAGAATAATCAGTTTCATCGCGCACTAAGACAATTTTGAAATATCAGCGACCCGAGTAAATTGCTGATACATGGTTGAAAGCAGGGCCAGGCGATTATTTCTAATTTTCTCGTCGTCTACCATTACCATGACGTTATCAAAAAACGCATCTAGGGGCTGTTTTAGTTGAGCGAGCAAACCCAGTGCGTCTTCATACTGGTGTTTTTCAGTAAATGATTGTACGTCTGTTTTTAACACGTTAAGTAGATCGTTTAAGGTTGTTTCCTGCGTTGTTTCAAATAAAGTCGAATCAACGGTGTCTGATAAAGCTGCTTTATTCTTTTTCAGAATATTGTGGATTCGTTTGTTTGCTGCTGCGAGGCTTTCCGCCGCGTCAGATTTTTCAAACTCAGCAACGGCTTTCATTCGTGTATCAAAATCAAGTGGTGATGTGGATTTTGCGTTTAAAACGGCTTCAAAAACCTGAGGACGAATACCCTGTTCGTGATAATAACCCTTTAAACGCTCCATCATAAAATTGAACACAGATTCAATAATGGATTTATCAATTCCACCGTAGTTTTTACCGGCACTTAGAATTAAGTCGTGTAAATCCAGTGGCAGCGATTTTTCAATTAAAATGCGTAAGACTCCCAGTGTGGCGCGGCGTAATGCGAATGGGTCCTTATCACCGGTAGGCACTTGCCCAATTGAAAATATACCAACTACTGTATCGAGTTTATCGGCGATGGAGACTATCTGACCTGTAGCGGAAGGCGGCACGTCGTCACCGGCAAAACGCGGCATATAATGTTCGAGTATGGCTTCAGCAACTTCAGGTGCCTCATTATCGTGCAGGGCATAATATCGTCCCATTACCCCCTGTAACTCAGGAAACTCACCTACCATTTCGGTTATTAAGTCACACTTCGACAATTCGGCGGCGCGTCTAGCGTGACCGCTGTTTTTGCCTAACGCATCTGCAATTGTTTCACTTAAACAGATAACGCGCTTGGTTTTATCCAGCACGGTACCCAGTTGCTGTTGAAAAACCACGTTTTCAAGTCGTTTAAGTTCGGCGAGCAGAGGTGTTTTACGGTCTGTATTCCAGAAAAAATCCGCATCACCTAATCGGGGGCGTATGACTCGTTCGTTACCCTTTTTAACGGTATCAATGTTATGACTGTCGATATTTGACACTGTAATAAAATGCGCCAGTAACTCATCGCCGGACATAACGTGAAAATATTTTTGATGACCTTTCATCGCTGAGATTAAAGCCTCTGATGGAATTTCGAGAAATTGTTTATCAAAGTCACCGAGCACGGCAATCGGCCATTCGACCAGGCCAGTTACCTCGTTGAGTAAATCAGGGTCGATAATCGCTGTACCGTCAACTTTTAATGCTGCCTGCTCAACCTGGGCCTTAATGGCGAGTTTTCGTTTTTCGAAGTTGGCGATGACGTGCCCTTCGATTTCTAACAGCGTTTCATAATCTGTCGGGTTAGGAATATCGATTGGCTCAGGCCGGTGAAAGCGATGGCCTTTTGTTGTACGGCCCGCTTTAATTTCCATAATTTCACAATTTATAATCTCGTTACCTAATAACATCACTAACCAGTGAACAGGGCGAACAAACTGCGCTTTTCTGTTACCCCAGCGCATTCGTTTGGGAATCGGTAATTTATTAAGCGCGTCTTCCACGATCTGGGGTAACAGGGTTTTAGTTTGCTTACCTTCAACCACACGTTTAAAAACCAGCCATGCGCCTTTGTCGGTTTTCTGTGTGTCCAGATCGCTAACACTAACGCCGCAGGACTTTGCAAAGCCTTCCGCAGCCGGTGTCGGGCAGCCATCTTCGTTGAATGCGGCCTGGACGGCGGGCCCCTTTCTTTCGCTGGATTTGCTTTTTTGTTGCGTGGCTAAATCGATGATTTTCACCGCCAGGCGCCGGGGCGATGCAAAGCTTTCAACATCAGCGAAAGCCAGGCCGGCTTTTTCCAGGCTTTCAACAATACGTTTTGTAAACGCATCAGATAATTTTGACAGGGCTTTTGGTGGTAACTCTTCAGTACCCAGTTCAACCAGAAAATCTGCAACCGGCACGTTTGCTAGGTCACTCGTTAAATCACTCATTTAGACTCTCCTTTTTCTAACATAGGGAATCCTAATGCTTCACGTCCATCGTAATAATTTTGTGCAACTGCTTTTGAGAGCGTGCGTACACGACCAATATAACGAGCACGTTCAGTGACCGAAATCGCTTTGCGCGCGTCTAACAAGTTAAAGGTGTGTGAGGCCTTTAAAACCATTTCATAAGCAGGCAGTGGCAAGTTATGTTCAATTAAACGTTTGCTCTCTGCCTCGTAATTATCAAACTGGACAAACAGCTTTTTGACGTCAGCGTGTTCAAAATTATAGGTCGACATTTCCACTTCGTTTTGATGAAAGACATCACCGTAAGTGACTTTACCGTGCGGGCCATTTGCCCACGTGAGGTCATAAACGCTGGCTACGCCCTGAATGTACATTGCGAGACGTTCAAGCCCGTAGGTAATTTCACCGGTAACGGGTTTACATTCCAGTGCACCTACTTGCTGAAAATAAGTAAACTGAGTCACTTCCATGCCATTAAGCCAGACCTCCCAGCCCAAACCCCAGGCACCAAGTGTCGGTGATTCCCAGTCGTCTTCGACAAAGCGGATGTCATGCTCTAAGGGATCAAAACCCAGCATGCGTAAAGAGCCAAGATACAAATCCTGAATATTATCCGGTGATGGTTTTAACGCCACCTGAAATTGGTAATAATGCTGAAGGCGATTGGGGTTTTCACCGTATCGACCATCGGTTGGCCGTCGTGATGGCTGAACGTAAGCGGCATTCCAGGGCTCTGGCCCGATGGAGCGCAGAAACGTGGCCGGATGAAAGGTGCCTGCACCGACTTCCATATCGAGCGGTTGCATAATAACGCAGCCTTGCTTGGCCCAATAATGTTGTAAGGCCAGGATTAAACCCTGGAATGTGGATAGATCGATGTCTGAATGCGGTTTATACATGTTTTTAGGTTTGATTCGCCGAAAAAACGCCAATTATACCCGCGATCTATCTGATTTTTATAGCTAAAGCGCACGAAATGCGGATATTTCTGAAAGATATGAAAAATTGGTCTGTTTAGTGTCTTACTATCAATTACTTAGATTAAAGCTATAATGAAATACAGCCGATATAAGTTGCAGAGCAGTAGTAAAGGGGATGTGTATGTCGAGAATTGTCCTTGAACCAAGCAGCACCGCACAATGGTATAAACTGGTCAATGAGGCTGAAGCCACATGTCAGTTGCCGTTAAATCACGAACTTGAAAGTTATCTGGTGTTTTTATTGATGCGGCACACCCAAAAGCCGAGTATCACTTCCAATATCATGGCGATGGAATACCTGCAAAGTCTGACTGCCAACGGTCAGTTGAAGCAAGAAAACTTACGCGACGTTGGCGACCAATGCCTTATTTTTTCCGGACTTTTTCCAAAAATAGCGGAAAAGCGTATGGTGAAGGTAAGTTATTATGTGAATATCGGAGTAAGTGCTTACCATGTGCTTGCGGAAACCTGCAAAGCACAACTTAATGAATTTTATCATCTACTTGCAGATAATTTTGTGCATTTAATGGATATTTTACATGTTATCCGAAAAATGAATCGATCTATTGATGACCTTTCAACAATAGAGGCACTGGAACTTTGGGGCGAAACCGGCAGCAAAGTCGCCTTACAAGCCGTTCAGTCAGAGACAGACGCAAACATCTGCCTTGATACATCGAGTTTCAAGCACTAGGAGCCTGTCGGACTTAAGATGAATCTACTGCGGAAAATCCATTTTGGTCATATTTTCCGTTCATTATCGTTGAGTAGAATGACTATTCGCCTCAAATGAACGAAAAATCTGCCTCAAAATGGCTTTCCCTCGATACGATCACCTAAGTCCCACAGGCTCCTAGTAACAATCACCATTAATTGCTGTTAAAATGTGCACCCCGAGTACCCTGGCCTCGGGGTTTTTTATGTCTATTATTTATTGACAATATAATTTTTCGCCTATGTTTAAAGAATAAAGTGAGTTTGTATGAGTAAGTCCCTCGTGAGTAAACAACCTAAGGCTGTGGCCCTGATATCAGGAGGGCTGGATTCCCTGCTGGCCGCAAAAGTATTGCTGGAGCAAGGCGTTCATGTTGAAGGTATTAATTTTTATACCGGTTTTTGTGTTGAAGGCCATACTCATGCAATCCGCGCAAAAGATAAAAAGAAAGTGAAACGCAACAACGCGCTTTGGTCTGCCGAGCAATTAGGTATTAAGTTACACATTGTGGATGTCATTGAAGAATACAAAGACGTATTAATTAATCCAAAACACGGTTACGGCGCAAACATGAACCCATGCCTGGACTGCAAAGGCTTTATGGTAAAAAAAGCGCTGGAATGGATCAAAGAAAATGACTTTGATTTTATCATTACTGGCGAAGTCATGGGTCAGCGACCGATGTCACAACGCAAAGATACCATGCCGATTATCGCTCGTGAGTCAGGTGCGAATGATTTATTATTAAGACCCCTATGCGCAAAAAATTTACCTGAAACAAAACCGGAAATCGAAGGCTGGGTCGACCGGGACAAGCTCTATGGTTTCAGTGGTCGTTCACGCAAGCCACAAATTGCGTTAGCCGAAGCCTTCGGTTTTGAAGAATGGGCTCAGCCCGCCGGTGGTTGTTGTTTTCTGACGGATAAAGCCTATTCAACCAAGTTAGTTGATTTGTGGCAATCGCGCAACGATCAGCGTGATTATGAAATGGATGACATCATGTTATTAAAAGTTGGCCGGCACATTCGACCGCGTAAACATTTTAAACTCATCATCGGTCGAGAAGATGGTGAAAACAAATACATGGAAGGTTATCGAAAACAATATGCGCACCTGCACGCAACCAGTTGTGTGGGGCCTTCGGTATTAATCGACGGAGTATTAAAGGATGAGGATGATTTCAAACTGGCGGCACAAATTACTGCACGTTTTAGCAAAGATCGCACAAAAGACAGTGTCACCATTGAAATGACCGACTTAAATGGCGTTTCAAAAGCAATCGATGTGAAACCTTTGGGCTCACACGAAATTCAGGAGGCATGGCAGGTATGAGTCATTATCAATTGGACGCGCGCCGAATGCTTTGCCCTATGCCGGTGATTCGTACCCAGAACAAAGTTAAAACCCTGCACGTTGGCGATACGCTGGAAATTACCTGTACTGATCCCGGTGCGATAAACGACATACCGGCCTGGTGTCGTATTAATGCTCACAAGTTTATTGATTATCGTCAGGATGGTGACGAAATTATTTTAAACGTCGAGGTTGGCGAGGGCTGATGGTTGAGCAAACTGCTAAAGCAGTTGACACAGAAGCGGAAGCGCATGAGTTTCGTTATCAACAGATAAAAAAAGTCACGCTTGTTGGCGCAGTGGTCAATATTTTTTTAGCGACGGGTAAAATCACCCTGGGTTATATCGGCCAGTCGCAGGCACTGATTGCAGACGGCGTACATTCGCTGGCCGATCTGGTGAGTGATTTAATTGTTATTGTCGCGGCGAAACACGGTAGCCGCAAGGCAGATGCAGATCACCCTTATGGTCACGGCCGGGTTGAAACAGTTGTTGAAGTATTACTGGGTGTGTTTCTTATTGTTGTCGCTGTCGGTATCATGCTTGACGCAGCATCGCATTTATCTGGCCCGACGATTGAAACTATCCCTACCTGGTTTGCACTGTTAGCCGCATTTGTTTCCATTGTCGCAAATGAAGGCCTTTTTCACTACACCATTCACGTCTCCAAAAAAGTAAAATCCCAATTACTAAAAGCAAACGCCTGGCATCATCGAACCGATGCTATTTCCTCAGTAATTGCAGTTATCGGTATTGGCGGCGCGATGCTGGGTTTTCCTATGCTGGATTCTATCGCCGCAATTGGTGTGAGCCTGCTGATTGCCAAAGTTGGGTGGAATATTAGCTGGCGTAGTCTGCGCGAGTTAATTGATACCGCAATAGCCCCGGAGCAGGTCGCCAAAATTCGCCAGATTATCTTATCAATAGATGGCGTAAAAGCGGTTCATTCGCTTAGAACCCGAAGCATGGGTGCCTATGCATTGGTTGATGTGCATATTCTGGTTTCGAATTCCCGCATCAGTGTTTCCGAAGGCCACCAGATAAGTGACCGGGTAATGAGACGCCTGATTAGTGAAGTTGATGAAGTCTCTGATGTTACCGTACACATTGACCCGGAAGATGACGAAATAAACTCAGCCTCCGCAAATTTGCCTTTACGTGGTGAAGTGCTGGAAATACTCGGGCGTCAGTTTGTAGATAACCCGTATTACAAAAAAGCAGATAGCGTTGTTTTGCATTATCTGGACGGCAAAATAGTGATCGATCTTATTTTGCCGCAGGCATTGTTATTGGGTACTACAACACCGGCTCAGGTTGTGGCAGCATTTGATGTTGAGTTTGATCCGGCCTTGAATATATCGGAATTAAATATTCTATTTGCTTAAAAACCCACCTAATCAAAAAGAAGGCGAAAAGAAAACAACGGCCTCAATACAAACAATCGCTCTTGGCGCAAAATTAGTGCAAAACTCACTCGTGGCGCACAAGCACAGTGCGAGCGAGACTTAAATTACCGGTAATTTTCCCAATAAAGCGGACAGTGATACGTTTTTCTTGCATCTCTATAGTTGAGCGTGTTAAATGATTGTTATGAATTATTATTATTCTATTCGCGCCTGTTATTTAAAATAATGGCGGGGTAGATTAGTCATGTTTGTATATAAAATAACCATATGTATGGAAAGGATGAATAAATGTCTACAGTATTAGATATGATAAAAGAAAACGAAGTGAAATGGGTTGATTTTCGTTTTGTTGATACACGCGGCAAACAAATGCACCTTACATTTCCAGCATCGGCAATTGATGAAGATGCACTGGCCGAAGGTTTCATGTTTGATGGTTCTTCAATCAACGGTTGGAAAGGAATTAACGAATCAGACATGGTGATGATGCCCGATCAGTCAACTGCGGTTATTGATCCTTTCTCTGAAGAATGCACGTTGAACATGAACTGTGACATTCTTGAGCCTAACACTATGACAGGTTACGAGCGTGACCCGCGTTCAGTGGCTAAGCGCGCCGAAGAATTTTTGAAATCTACCGGCATCGCTGATACCGCATTTTTTGGTCCTGAGCCAGAGTTTTTTGTACTTGATGATGTTCGCTGGGGCTCAGACATGTCCGGTAGCTTCTGTAAAGTAGATTCAGAAGAAGCGGACTGGAACTCAGAAAAAGTCTACGCCGATGGTAACATGGGACATCGTCCTGGCATTAAAGGCGGTTATTTTCCTGTTGCTCCTGTTGATTCACTGTATGACATGCGTTGTGCAATGTGTGGAACAATGGAGGATATGGGTATTGAAATTGAAGTACATCACCACGAAGTTGCTACCGCCGGTCAATGTGAAATCGGTACTAAATTCGCCACCATGGTGAAAAAAGCCGACGAAGTATTAACCATTAAATACTGCGTACAAAATGTTGCTCATGCTTACGGCAAAACAGCGACTTTCATGCCTAAGCCAATTGTTGGTGACAACGGTAGCGGAATGCACGTTCACCAGTCATTAGCCAAAGACGGTGTGAACCTTTTCTCTGGTGATGAGTACGGCGGGTTGTCAGAAACAGCGCTTTATTACATCGGTGGCATTATTAAACACGCTAAAGCGATTAACGCTTTTACCAACGGTACAACAAACAGCTACAAACGTTTAGTGCCTGGTTTTGAAGCACCAGTAATGTTGGCTTATTCAGCACGTAACCGCTCGGCTTCTATCCGAATTCCTTTTGTTAACAATCCAAAGGGCCGTCGCATCGAGGTTCGTTTCCCTGATTCAGCAGCTAACCCTTACCTGACATTTGCGTGTATGTTAATGGCTGGTATTGATGGAATTAAAAACAAAATCCATCCTGGTGATGCAATGGATAAAGATTTGTATGATCTTCCCGCTGAAGAAGCCGCAGACATCCCAACGGTTTGTAGCTCGCTTGACGAAGCTTTAGAAGCACTGGATAAAGATCGTGATTTCTTAACAGTCGGCGGTGTTTTCACTGATGACATGATTGACGGTTATATTGACCTGAAAATGGAAGAAGTGACTCGCTTACGTATGACAACTCACCCTGTTGAGTTTGATATGTACTACAGCGGCTAACTTACATTTTAGTTTTGTTATAGTATGTCCAAAAACGCCTCATTTACTGGGGCGTTTTTGTTTTCTCTGCAAAAGAGCAAGTTTTAGCCTGAAGGGAAATATAATGCTGAATCGTTTATCTGTATTTTTGATTTATTTTTGTTTAAGTGCGCCAAGCAGCGCTGCAATTTATCAATATACAGATGATCAGGGTAATGTTATTTTTTCAGATAAACCGATACCCGGCGGCACACAAATTAGACAAAGCAAACCCTCGGTGGTGCCTGCCCCGCAGAGAAAACCCAACACAAACCCGGCCGCGACATTCACAACAGAACAAAAACTTACACAGGAAAAAACCCAGCCAAAAAAACCGGAAAAAGCAAAACAATATAAGCGTGTTTCTATCGTTAGTCCTGAAGACGACCAGGGCTATCGAAGCAATGACGGAACCGTAAAAATAAACGTTTCTTTAAAGCCGGAACTGCAAGTCAAATTTGGACATCACCTACAGCTCGTGTTGGATGGAAAAAAACTAAAACAGGAATGGGATAGCGCTTCCATCGAGTTGCTTAATGTTGATCGAGGCACGCATACAATTTCGGTTATTGTTGTTGATGGCCAGGAGAAAAAATTAAAACAAAGTAAGCCGATCACCTTTCATCTTCTGCGTTACTCCATGTTGTTTAGGCCTTAGGCTATTCGCTGCGTCACTTTTTCAGGGACACTTTCAAAAACTCTTCAATTAATACACCTGAATTCAGGACAGTCTTTAATACCTATAAAGGCGAAAACCCCATAGTTTTCCATTCGCACCACATTAGTGCATAATAAAATAAGTTTACTATCAACAATGTTGAATACAGCGACATGAATTAAATTAACTCATTGATATTACTAGATATTTATCTATTCATTTGATGCCAGAAAAAGTTGGGTGGTTTATTGCAGTATGTCTGAGATGAATCGAAAAACAACGTGTGAAATCGACAAGATATTTGAAAACTTATCCACTTCACTGCTTGTGGTTGATACCGTGCTGAATATTATCTGTGTTAATCCGGCGACAGAAAATTTGCTGGCGATGAGCGCAAGGCGCATAGAAGAATACGCAATTGATACCTTATTCTCCGGCTCCGATAAATTTATTCAATTGGTTAAACACGCGATTAAAAATGAATTCGGCTATGCAGACAGCAGTATTGAATTATTTGTACCACATTCACAAAAGCATTTAAAAGTGGATTGTATATTCACCTCAGTATCTAATGAGGGCTGGTTGATTATTGAGTTAACCCGGGTAGATGAAAAACTCAAAATTGAAAAAGAAGACAATATCGTCGCGCAGCAAAACGTGATGAGAGTACTCGTGCGAGGTCTGGCCCACGAAGTTAAAAATCCGCTGGGAGGCATTCGTGGCGCGGCCCAATTGTTAGAGCATGAGTTACCCAGTGCCGAGCTTAAAGAATATACTGAGGTCATCATCGGTGAAGCGGATCGATTACAAAAACTGGTCGATGAGTTATTAGGCCCGAATAAGCCGCAAAATAAGGAGCGGGTCAATATTCATGTGGTGCTCGAAAGGGTAAGACAGTTAATTCTGGCTGAGTCCGGCACAGGCATCAATGTTGTGCGAGATTATGATCCAAGTTTACCTGACTTGAATGCAGACAAAAATCATTTGATTCAGGCAGTTTTAAATATTGTCAAAAATGCAATTGAAGTGATGTCGGGACAAGGTGAAATCAAGCTGAGGACGAGGTCGCGGCGTAATGTGAAAATAGGTTCTGAGTATTATCGGTTACTGGCACAAATTGACATTAGTGATAACGGCCCGGGTATTGATCCGAAAATTATTGATCAGATATTTGTCCCGCTGGTAACCGGTCGTGCGGATGGTAGTGGATTAGGTTTGTCAATTTCGCAAACCCTGGTTGCAAATCACAGCGGACTGATTGAGTGTAGCAGCGAACCGGGTAATACAGTTTTTACTATCTTATTACCCTATCGGCACGATTGATAAATGAAATGCCTGCTATTAAAATTCTTTTTACTAAAAGTTAAATGAAATCTTATGAACAGAAAGGAACACATCTGGGTTGTTGATGATGATAAAGCGATTCGCTGGGTATTAGACAAAGCCCTAAGCAAAGCAAATATGCATGTCGAAAGTTTTGAAAGTGCCGTCGGCATCATAGAAAAACTGGCAAAACGACAACCGGATGCTATCGTCAGCGATATTAGAATGCCGGGCATTGATGGCCTTGCCTTGCTAGCGGATATTTCAAAACAATATCCGCGTATCCCCGTTATTATCATGACAGCGCATTCTGATCTCGATAGCGCTGTATCGGCATACGAGGGTGGTGCTTTTGAATATTTACCAAAACCGTTTGATATAAATGACGCGGTAGAATTGGTCAGGCGCGCCGTTGAACAAGCCCAAAAAACCAACGCCCCAGTACTTGAAAACACAGAAGACAGTTCGCCTGAAATTATTGGCGAAGCGCCTGCTATGCAGGAAGTATTTCGTGCAGTGGGACGTTTGTCACGTTCAAATATTACGGTGATGATCAATGGTGAATCCGGTACAGGAAAAGAACTTGTCGCCAGTGCCTTGCATCGTCATAGCCCAAGAGCGAACGAGCCGTTTATTGCATTAAACGCAGCGGCAATCCCCAAAGATTTATTGGAGTCAGAATTATTTGGCCATGAGCGTGGATCTTTTACCGGCGCACAACAATCGCGGCAGGGACGTTTTGAGCAGGCGAACGGCGGTACGCTTTTTCTTGATGAAATTGGTGATATGCCGGCAGATTTACAAACCCGGTTATTACGAATTTTAGCGACCGGCGAGTTTTATCGTGTTGGCGGGCATGATCCGGTAAAAGTGGATGTGCGTATTGTCGCCGCAACACATCAGGATCTTGAGCAACGTGTAAAAGAGGGGCTGTTTAGAGAAGATCTTTTTCATCGTTTGAATGTAATTCGAATAAACCTGCCACCGTTAAGAGATCGGCAGGAAGATATTCCGATTTTACTGAATTACTTTTTAAAAAATGCGGCAACCGAACTCAGCGTAGATGTAAAAAAGCTCAAGCCGGATGTAGTCAAGTTTCTAAGCAATTTGATCTGGCCGGGAAATGTTCGCCAGTTGGAAAATCTCTGTCGCTGGTTAACCGTCATGGCACCCGGCCCGGAAGTACATGTTGACGACTTGCCTGACGAATTAAAAGGCAGTGAAAGCACTCAGGTAAAAACCGATAACTGGCAGGACGCACTAAAAATGTGGGCCAAAGCGCAATTGAATAGCGGCGAAGAAGGCATCATGGAAAGAGCATCACCGGAGTTTGAAAAAGCCCTGATCACAACCGTGCTTTATTTTACCAGCGGGCGTCGGCAGGAAGCCGCAAAATTACTGGGCCTGGGTCGAAATACCTTAACCCGAAAAATTAAAGAACTGAATATCACAGAATCATAAATGTTTAAAATTGTATTATTTGAACCTGAAATACCGCCAAATACGGGTAACATCATTCGCCTGTGTTCTAACATGGGTGCCGAGTTGCATTTGATAAAACCCCTTGGTTTTGAGCTTGAAGACAAAAAATTACGTCGTGCTGGATTGGATTACAGTGAGTGGGTTGATGTAAAACAGCACGACGGTTTTGATGACTTTTTATTAGCCGTTAAACCTGAGCGAGTTTTTGCGTGTTCAACCCATGGTACTGAACGTTACTGTGACGTAAATTATAAAGCGGGTGATGCCTTTTTAATGGGGCCTGAAACCCGGGGTTTACCAAAAAATCTGATGGCATCCCTACCTGAAAATCAAGTTATTACGCTACCCATGTGTAAAGATAATCGTAGTTTGAATTTATCCAACGCGACAGCTATTATTTTATATGAGGCCTGGCGACAAAACGATTTTTACGGGGCCTCATAAACACCGGTGTTAAAGCGACTAACGCTCACAAATAGCGCTCATAAATAACCCTCGTAAATAAGCAACGGGAAAAGTCATGGAAGAAGATTTACAGGAAGAGGGAAAAACAGATAACCCGTTTATTGTGTTCCTTGTCGGCTTAACAGCAGGTTATATCGCGACCACGCTGCCCCCGTTGATCACCTATCTTTCTGTGTCCGAACAAAGTCTTGAGCTGAGTTTTTTTAGCGGCGAATACTTTTACGCATCAAGTCTGTTTGCCGTTGTCATCGGCATATCCATGGTCTGGTTAAATTACGGTAAAAAAGAAACAACAAAAAACCTGTTTATGACGGCACTGGCTCTGCCTTCGGTGATCAGCGGCGCGGTTAATATGTCGAGCACGACAGTGAATGGTGAAGCATCTTTAAAAGAAATGGAATCGCATTCTCTGGCAATAGAAAAATCCTTACAGGAAGTCATGGGTGTATCGGATGTGCCGGTGCTGAATTTTGTTGGCCAAATATTTGAAGAGGTCAATTCTTTAAGCCAGCCAAACGAACCCAGGCAATCAAGTTTTGCCATCCCGTTTATTAATGATGCCTATGCTGCTGAAGACAGGGAGAATGAAAGCGCATCAATGGCAATGGGTATTCAGTTTGATTCGAGAACACAGCAAAAAAACTATATTGTAATTGTTGATCAGTCTGATGATCTTGATTTAATGAAAACCCGACTGGAATCGTACTCACAGGTATTGTTAATATCTAACTTGAAAATTAAACGGACAAAATCTACTTATTATATTATTCAGGATATACCACGGACAAAATCGTTTTCGCTTATTGAAGTTTTGCGGTTGAATAAAAACTATGGCTTGCAGGCAAGTCTGGCTAAAATTAAATAATAACAGTTAGCAAAAGTTTAATTAATGACCTGTTTGATCGAAGCGCCGTTTTCATTGGTGATAAAATCAAAGTTGTAGTCCACGAACTTACTACCGGCTTTATTTTTTAATCGCAGGGAAAAAGAGTATTCACCTGGCGGTAACGTTAGGCTCGCACCCTGAGTTTGTAAAGTTGTAAATTCCATTGCCACTCGATCAAATATAGTATTTAAATTATCGGCGTTCGGGTTTTTCTGGAACGTGCCGCCGCCTGCTTTTGCAATTTGGCTGAGGTCCTCTTCAACAATGGTATTACCAAGTCCAATGACATGTACGGTCAAATTTTCGGATTGTTTTATATTTGGAATTAGGTCTTTATTGAGGCTAGTTGATTTGTAGCCAACCGTAGTGTACGCCGATCCGTTGTCTGTGAAGCTATACTCGGGTTCGCTATTTGCATTTTTACCACTCCAGCTGAATTCATCTTTTCCATCGGAAAAAACCAGTATAATATTTTGATCGGCAGGAGTTTTTTCACTTTTGTTTGCTTTTGGTAATGCATTTAGTTTGTTTACCATAAAATCAATAGCAGAAAATAGTTTTGTTGAATTATTAACATTGGTAACCGGTGCGGAAATGCTTTTAATATCTGCTGCGGACCAGTTTTCATCAGCTGAGGAAATAAAATCATTAAACCAGGTGGTGTAAAAATTAAACTCCCCTGAATTTTTCTCCCAGATGCCGATACCTGACTGCACGCTTCGGCTGGCAGCATTTAACATTGGTGTAAAAGCCTCACGGGCAACCATGGAGTAGCTGGCGTCGAGCACCAGGCCAAAGTTAACATTAAACTCCAGTTCGCTGGCGGTACTTTCAAGGCGTGATTCAACGCTAATACTTTTGCCATTCACCCTTAATTCGATGTCAATTTGATTTGAGGACAAAGGTAAGCCATTGCTATCGCGGGGAATAAACTGAAGTACGACATTAGTTCGATCATCGGGTTGCACAGATAGCGTTGGGCTATTTTGTAATATGTCGATGGCAACATCACCGGCATATCTACCGTTAGCATCGATAGGTGTGGATCTTGTTTGGCCTTCATCCAGTAAATCAGTAATATTACCGCCACCACACGCTGAAAGAAAAATGCTGGAAGTGAAAAGGCCGATGTAGGTTAGGTAATGTTTAAACATGATTTTCCTGCGATAGCTAAAATTCAGAGCCGGCATCTCTTGCTAATAACTCACGCACGGCTTGAACGGGTTCTTTATTTTCATAAAGTACATAATAAACTTGCTCGACGATCGGCATTTCGATATCCAGCTTTTTTGACAACGCATAAATTTTTTTGGTTGTTGAAATTCCCTCGGCAACCTGCCCCAGTTCGATTTGTATTTGTTTGAGCGATTTACCTTTTGCGAGGCCCAGTCCAACGCGTCGGTTACGACTCTGGTTATCGGTCGAGGTTAAGATCAAATCACCGAGTCCGGTCAGGCCCCTGAATGTTTCCGGTTTACCGCCGAGTTTTTGCCCAAGTCGCGTGATCTCGACTAGCGCGCGGGTAATCAACGCAGCGCGAGTATTCGCACCAAAACCTAAACCGTCGGCAATTCCTGCTGCAATCGCCATGACATTTTTTACTGCGCCGCCAACTTCGACACCGATAACGTCATCACTGGTATAAGTTCGAAAATGGCTATTCGATAAATGGGACGCGAATTGCCGGGCAAGGTTCAGATTGCTTGATGCAATGGTAATAGCGGTGGGCAAACCTTTTGCGACTTCCATCGCAAATGTAGGCCCGGAAACGATGCAGACGTTTGTCTGGTGTCCGAGTACATCATAAACAATGTCGTGTAATAACTTGAGGCTACTTTGCTCAAGCCCTTTGCTGGCGATGGCAATGTTGACAGGACGACTGGCAACGAGTGGCTGAATATGTTCAAGCGTTTGACGAATGCCGCTGGAGGGAATGACGAGTAATATTTCTGTTACGTCCAGTAAGCAGGATTCAAGCTCGGTTTGAATTTCAAGTGTATCGGGAAATGGAATGTCAGGCAGGTATTTTGAGTTAGTGCGGGTATTTCTCAATTCTTCCAGATGTGTTTTGTTACGCCCCCAGAAATTAACGCGTAAGCCATTTTGGGCCAGGAGTACGGCCAGCGCCGTACCCCATGATCCGGTGCCGATAACGGCAATTGTAGAATTGCCGTTATCGTTGACAGTGTTGATGATGTTTTTGGGCATGAGGTTAGTGAGTTGTTTCTGCCCCGCCTGACTCTGCCTGCGCCTGCTGCAAATGCTGCTGATATAAACCGTCAAAATTAACCGGCGCTAATAGCATTTGCGGAAAGCCGCCTTTAACCACAAGATCAGAAATTGCTTCACGCGCATAAGGGAACAAAATGTTCGGGCAGTATGCGCCGGCCATGGCACCCATGTCGTGATCGGTGTAACCGGCAATGGAAAAAATACCGGCTTGTTTAATTTCACACAGGTAAGCGGTTTCTTCGCCGAGTTTGGCCGTCACAGTAACGGTTAAAACGATCTCATGCACGTTGTCACCCAGCGTTACTGCAGAGTTACCCAATTGAAGAGCGATTTCTGGTTTCCACTCTTTTTGAAAAATAGCAGGTGTACCAGGTGTTTCAAAAGAAACATCTTTTAAATATATTTTTTGAATTTGAAATTGTTTTTCATCGTTTGTCTGAGTTGCTACATTTTCTTCGCTCATTTGGTTTTACTCCATTTAATTCTTTATTTGTGTTGTTAATTTGTAGCTATTCGCCTTTCGTGGCTCAAATCCGTGCCTGGTGTTTATCGGTTCACAAATAGGCAGGGCGAGTAGCTACATTAATTTTTAAGTTTGTTTTGTATTACGTTGTTAGTCCACTGCTGCAACTGTGTTAGATTCATCGCGCCTGACATTCGGTCGATTTCTTTACCTTTAAAAAAAAGCACCAGCGTAGGAATGCTGCGAATATTAAACTGGCCGCCAAGCATTTGCTCCTCTTCGGTGTTGACTTTGCCGATACGAAGCTGAGGTTCAAATATCTTGGCAGCTTCGGCGAGTACGGGTGCCATCATTTTACACGGGCCACACCACGGTGCCCAGAAATCAACAAGAATCGGCAACTCGGACTTAATAACATGATTTGAAAAATTTGCCTGTGTCAGGTTAAGTGGCTCTTTTTCAAACAGGGTGGCTTTACAGCTGCCACATGCACCATTAGCGGTGAGCTTATCTTCTGGTACTCGGTTTAATTTGCTGCATGCCGGGCACGCAATTATCAGGTTTGTCATGATTATTCGTTATTTTGTGCTGGAAAAAGTAATGGATCCAGTTCGTCGTCAAGATCCATCATGTACAGGTCGTCAAAGCCACCAACATGATAATCACCAATGAAAATTTGCGGCACGCTGAAACGTCTGGATAACTGCAACATTTCTTCACGTAAAGCCTCATCGGTATCAACATCATGTTCGATATATTCTACGCCTTTTTTATCCAGTAATATTTTCGCGCGAATACAATAGGGGCAACTCTGGGTAAGGTAGATAACAATATTAGTCATTTTTTGACTTTTTATTCTTTTTCTTGGTTGCTTTATTGATGGGTAAGTTTGCCGCAGCCCAGGCACCAATTCCGCCATCAATACTGAACATGTTTTCAAAACCGTGTTTTTTGAGCGTATTACCAGCCTGCTTGGAGCGCATGCCTGTCTGGCAGTAAATCACAACCGCATTGTTCTTATATTGCTCAAGCTCACGAACTCGGGAATCCAGCGCGCCAAGCGGAATATGCACAGAATCTAGAATGTGGCCTTCCTTATATTCTTTTTCAAGACGAACATCGAGTACCAGTGTGTCGTCATCGTTCATTAAGCGCACGGCATTCTGGGCTTTAATGCTTTTTACACCGGTAATTAACGGTTCAAGAAATGAACGACCGATCAGGATGACTATGAATAAAAAAGCCAGTGTTAGTGGCCATTCGTCGAATAAAAAATTAGTAAACTCTTCCATATTTTCCTGTATCTATTTTAGTTGATCGTTGTTATGAATTTTCCCGAAGGCATTTTACCCGAAAATACGTCAAGAATGTAAGCCTGGACAGGAATTATACGTGAGCTGGAGAAAATGGCGTTATGTTGAGGGGGATGGCTAAAAAACACTATAGAACTGGTTTAGTCAATCGAGTGATGATAAACTGCGCGCCACGAAAACGCAGGCAAACACAGTTTAGCGGCGAGAGCTACTTATTATTATTATTATTATTAGTAGTATTAGCAGTGCTAATAGTCAGGGAGTTTAGTGGTCAAGGATAGTAGCGAGGCCCTGGTAATTTATTCGATGGTGCAAAATACTTCGCGCATCATGCCAATTAATCGAAGTGTTCTTGAGTCGCCAACTTTATAATAGACACGGTTCGCATCTTTTCGCGAATTTAAAATGCCTTTATCTCGTAAAATAGCGAGATGTTGTGAAATATTACTCTGTGAGGTGCCGACAAGTTTTACGATTTCCTGAACGCTAACTTCACTGCCGCCCAGTGAACACAGAATTTTCAGGCGTAAAGGGTGGGCCATGGCTTTCATGGATTGAGCAGCTCGTTCTATATCTTCATCTTTGGTGATGAGTGGTTCATCTATTGCGTCAAGTGTATCAGGCATTGGATTGATCTCTTGTTTTTCGAGTACGGACAGTCGATTATTGTAATGTTACTGCGTTTATAATTAAAACATTATACAATAATACTCTTGTAGAAAAAGGTATTTGTTGCCAAAACCCCGTTTTAAAAGGGCTTTTGGCTTAAGTTGGTGGGATTTTCATCAATGCGTGGATATCTGAGTTAATTTAATTGGTAAATGCGATATATGAGCGATATTAATAAACCAGTAGTACTACTTATTCTCGATGGTTGGGGATACAGCGAAACAGAAAAAAACAACGCAATTTTTGCAGCGAAAACACCTAACTGGGACAAGTTATGGGACACATACCCTCATACCTTAATCCGAGCCTCTGAATCAGCGGTGGGTTTGCCAGCTGGTCAAATGGGTAACTCTGAAGTCGGACATCTTAATCTGGGTGCGGGACGTGTCGTTTATCAGGAAATTTCAAGAATTGATCACGCCTTAAAATCAGGCTCTTTTTTCACAAACGGCGTTTTGACCAAGAGTGTTGATAGTGCGGTTGAAAAAGTCAGAGCGGTTCATATCATGGGCTTGTTGTCTGATGGTGGTGTGCATAGCCATAATACTCATATTCATGCGATGGTGAAACTGGCTGCAGATCGCGGTGCGGAAAAAATTTATGTTCATGCCTTTCTTGATGGCAGGGACACATCACCAAAAAGTGCAGAAAAATATTTAACCGAGTTAACTCAGTATCTTGATGAAATAGGAAAAGGACAGGTAGCTTCTATTGTCGGGCGTTATTTTGCTATGGATAGAGATAACCGATGGGACCGGGTGAAGTCGAGTTACGAAGCGATTGCACATGGTAAGGCTGAATTTCATGCAACGTCGGCTTTAGAAGGTTTAGCGCAGGCCTATGCGCGTGATGAAACAGATGAATTTGTTAAAGCAACATGCATTTATGCAGATGGCCATGATCCGGCAAAAATAGAAGATGGTGATTCAGTTATTTTTATGAATTTCCGATCTGACCGGGCCAGGCAAATCACTCAGCCATTTATCGAGCCGAATTTTAATGAATTTGAATCCGGTGCCATTCCAGTGTTAGGTTCGTTTGTGAGTTTAACTGAATATAAGTCAACATTTGACGTTGAGGTGGCTTTTCCGCCGAAGCGTTTGCGTAATGTGTTTGGTTCGTACATCTCTGATTTGGGTTTAAGACAGCTACGAATCGCCGAAACAGAGAAATATGCACATGTGACGTTTTTCTTTAATGGCGGGATCGAAGAGCCGCTGCCGGGCGAAGATCGTATTCTGGTGTCCTCGCCGGATGTTGCAACTTATGACCTGCAGCCTCAGATGAATGCACCCAGCTTAACCGAAAAGCTGGTTGAGGCGATTGGCAGTGAAAAATACGATGCCATTATCTGTAATTTTGCTAATCCCGATATGGTTGGGCATACGGGCAAGTTTGCCGCTACGGTAAAGGCCATTGAAGCGCTGGACGCTTGTGTGGGTGAAGTGGTTGACGCCATACGGGCAGCGGGTGGCGAAGCATTAATCACGGCTGATCATGGTAACGCCGAGCAAATGGGTGATGAAGAAAGCGGTATTCACACGGCTCATACCATTAATCCGGTGCCTTTTATTTATGTGGGTAGAGAGGCGAGTCTTGCCGATGTTGGTACTTTGTCTGACGTGACGCCAACCATGTTATATTTAATGGGGCTTGCTAAACCGGCTGAAATGGGTGGTCAGTCGCTGGTTTCGCTTAACTCTGATGCTTCTTCCGACGCCTAATCCAATTATTCATAGAATTTCCTGATAAACAGGCGCTTATATTTAGTCGGGCAGTGCGAAGTTAGAAAGCGCAATAGGCAGTAAAAAGCCAAGCAAAAGCACAAGGGGCGAGATGAAAAACCACGGTATTATTCTGAGTTGTGTTTTTTTTGTCTCGTTCTTTATGTTTCACGTTTTACCAGTTTATTCCGCAGAGCAGTCTTTAAACTCGTCCTCAAAATCGTTCTCAAAACAATCTTCAGTCTCAATAAAGGCCGACAGTCAGCGCCTCAAATCCAATATTCGCAGTATCAGTAAATCTCTAAAATTAAAACAAAATCAACGAAGTAAGTTACAGAAAAAGATATATCAATTCGATTCTCAAATTCAAAAACTGGGTGACTCTCATCTTGAGTTAAGCCAAAAACAAACCCAGGCGAAAGCCAGGCTGGCTGGGTTAGCGCAGGAAAAATCGTTTTTACTAAAAAATATAAAATCCTCAAACCAGGCCATGGCCGAACTGATTCGGGCATTTTATTTAATCCAGAATCAACAACCGCTTAAGGCGCTTATTAATGGCGAGAACAGCAGTAAAACTGCACGGCTTAAAATCTACCACGACTATCTGATTAAGGATTATTTGAAGCAATATCAGGTGCTTAGCGAACAATATGAAACGTTGAAAACGCTTGATGTAAGACTGAATAAACGTTTGTCGGTGCTTGAAGAATTGGAAGAACAGAACCGGAAACAAGCGCTAACTTTACGGAACCGTTATAAACAACGTGGTTTAGCACTGAATAAACTGGAAGCGGAAATAACGTCAGCAACATCAAAAGTGACGCGATTAAAGGCGGATCAAAAACGCCTAGAAAAGCTCGCCAGGGAGATAAACAGGATAAAAAAAGCAAAACCATCCGGCATGTCTTTCGCAACGCATAAGGGTGGATTATCGTGGCCGGTGAAAGGCCACGTTACTCAAACGTTTGGAAGACTCCGTGCAGGCAGCAAATTAAAATGGCGCGGGGTATTAATTCGAACGCAGGCAGGTGCCAGCGTCACATCGGTTGCAAACGGTCGTATCGTGTTTGCAGACTGGTTGTCGGGTTACGGCTTTGTGATTATTGTCGATCATGGTCGCGGTTATATGAGTTTGTACGCGCATAATCAGCAATTGCTTGGAAATGTAGGTGATTCCGTACGGGAAAACCAGTTAATTGCACTGGCTGGCAGTAGTGGCCGTAATGGTAAGCCGGCGTTATACTTTGAGATTCGGTATAAAGGTAAACCAGTTAATCCGGCAAAATGGATTGCAGCTAAAAAATCCCATAAATAGTTATTTTTTCGAGAAAAAATGCCGGTTAATTGAATCGCCTCGTTTGATTGTCAGATTATTTTTGATAAAGTTATCTTTAATTACGTTATACCGGCAGGCGCCGGGGAGCAAGGAATGAAACCTACTTTTAAAACAATTTCAGTACTCAGCGTTGGGCTGGTTCTTGGCGTTATGCTTGCGATCGCCCAGGGCGTTTTCGCTGAGCGAAATGTGCCAAGCACTTTTTCTTTGCCGGTAAACGAATTAAGAACATTTACAGAGGTTTTTGCGAAAATAAAAAATGATTATGTTGAGGACGTTGACGATAAAACATTGCTCGAAAACGCAATTCGAGGCATGTTGTCCGGGCTTGATCCGCATTCAACTTATCTCGACCCTGAAGGTTATAAGGAGTTACAGGTAGGTACAACCGGCCGATTTGGTGGTTTAGGTGTCGAAGTTGGTATGGAAGATGGCTTTATCAAAGTGATCTCACCGATTGATGATACACCGGCGAAAAAGGCAGGTATGCAGGCGGGTGATTTGATTGTGAGATTAGATGAAACCCCGGTGAAAGGTTTATCACTCAGTCAGGCTGTAAAAATCATGCGTGGCAAGCCGGGCTCTGACATTATCTTGACAGTGGTACGAGAAGGTCAGGACAAACCCTTAAAAATTACCATTACCCGGGACATTATTCGGGTGAAATCGGTTAAGAAAAAAATGTTAGGCGATGATTACGGCTATATCCGTATCACCAGTTTTCAGTCAAAAACCGGTGAAAGTCTATTAGAAGAAATTGAAAAACTGCAGGAAAGTGCCAAGGGTGGTCTAAAAGGCCTGGTACTTGATTTACGCAATAATCCCGGCGGTGTTTTAAGTGCAGCAGTTGATGTATCTGATGCCTTTTTAACCAAAGGACTGATTGTTTATACAGAAGGGCGTGATACGGAGTCGCGTTTAAAATTCAGCGCCACGCCGTCAGATGTGCTCAGTGGGAACCCCATTGTTGTTCTGGTTAACGGTGGTTCAGCATCTGCGTCGGAAATTGTTGCGGGTGCGTTACAGGATCATAACCGAGCAATCATCATGGGTGAAAAAACCTTTGGCAAAGGCTCGGTGCAAACCATTTTACCCATGAATACAAACTCAGCATTAAAATTGACCACAGCGCGTTATTACACCCCGTCGGGCCGATCAATTCAGGCTGAAGGCATCGTGCCTCATATCAAACTGGAGTCTTTGAGGGTTCAAAAAATTAAAACCGAATTTAAACGCCTGAAAGAAGCAGATTTATCCGGGCACCTGGATAATGGAGAGCAGGAAAAGAAAAAAGCCAAAAAAGAGGAAAAAGATTCGCTGGAAGATTTAGCTGATACCGATTATCAATTGTACGAAGCGCTGAATACATTAAAAGCGATTAATATTTCTAGGCTTCCAAATCACTAATCTGCCTTAACGCTGTATAGAAAGGCACCTTCCTGAAGGTGCTTTTCTTGATGTTAGACTTTGTTACCCTCACCCAATAAGTGTCATAATATGGCGTATCTACTTGCTTGCTTATTCGGGGAGAAGGCAGCTGCGTTATTTCCAATTTATTATTAAAGGCCTGATAATATTACAGATCAGCGTTTTTTCCTGTGTGCTTTTTGCGCAGGGGCAATCACGTTTTGTGGCAATTGTGGTTGATGACTTAGGCAATGATTTTGACATTGGGGAACAGGTTCTGGCTTTGCCGGCAGCGCTTACCTACTCGTTTTTGCCACATACCCATCACTCAAGCACATTAGTTAAGCTGGCGCATCAACAGCGCAAAGAAATTATGTTACATCTGCCGATGCAGGCAATTAGCAATAAAGCCATGGGGCCGGGTGGTTTAAGCAGCAACATGCCACGCTCACAATTTTTGAACATATTACGGCAGGATATTCGCGCCATTCCCGGTGCAATCGGCATTAATAATCACATGGGCAGCCTGTTGACCCAGAATCAGCGAAAAATGCAGTGGATAATGGCGGAACTAAAAGAAAACAAAAACCTCTATTTTCTAGACAGCAAAACACATGCGTCAAGTATTGCTGCGGCTCAGGCAAAAGCTTATCGTATACCAACTGCGTCACGGGATATTTTTCTTGATCATGTGGTTGAAAAGCGGCACATCGACGAGCAGTTTGAGCGTTTACTGAAACGCGTAAATAGCGTAGGTTATGCGCTGGCGATTGGTCATCCCCATGTTGAAACGGTGGATGCATTAAAGACTTGGCTGCCGCGAATAAAAGCGAAAGGCATAAAAATCGTCACAGTGAGTCGTTATATCGCGTTAATAGAATCCAGGAGATTATTGTGGCAAGCGTCCTTATCCCCCTCGCACAAGGTTGTGAAGAACTAGAAGCCGTCACCATTATTGATTTGTTGCGCCGCGCAGAAATTAATGTAGTGACAGCAGGTCTTGACGAAAATAACATAAAAGCAAGTCGGGGCGTGGTACTGGTGCCGGATGTTGAACTAAGTAATGTGTCAGCTCAATCGTTTGATATGATCATTTTACCCGGCGGATTACCCGGTGCTGATTTTTTAAATGATGATTGTCGAATACATCGTTTGTTGTGTGAAATGAATGAACAGAGAAAATGGGTAGCAGCAATTTGTGCAGCACCGAAAGTATTAGCCAGCGCGGGACTACTGGAAAACAAAAAGGTCACGAGCTACCCCGGTAGTCTGGAAGACTATGATGTCAGCGGCATGGTGATTACCAACGCATCGGTTGTGGTTGATGGTCATATTGTTACCTCTCGTGGGCCGGGAACCGCCATGGATTTTGCACTAACGTTAATTGAATTATTATGCGGTGAAGAAAAACGTAAGGCCGTTGAAAAGCCGCTTTTAAGGCCTGAATATTCTGGCGAAAATCAGATTAACTAATATCCGTTTTAAGCCAGTCGAATTATCTGAAATTTATTTTTCCTCAACGCTAAATTAATTTGTGTAAATCAGTCACTCTCAGATTTTTTATCTCATAAACGAAAACGATCAAAAATATTTTTAAACTGGAATTTCAAACTATGTCATCCCCATTTGAACTCATTAGTGCTTATCTGTCGCATATCAATAAAACGATTATCGGCCAACCGGACTTAACAAAAAAATTAATTGTCGCGCTACTCTCTGATGGGCACTTACTGGTAGAAGGTGCGCCGGGTTTAGCGAAAACAACTGCAATCAAAGTATTAAGTGAAGGCTTGGAAGGTGATTTTCACCGGGTTCAGTTTACCCCGGATTTATTACCTGCCGACTTAACAGGCACGGAAATTTATCGACCGGAAGAAGGCACGTTTCATTTTCAGCAGGGCCCCTTATTTCATAACTTGATGTTGGCAGATGAAATCAATCGGGCACCGGCAAAAGTACAGTCCGCGTTGCTTGAAGCCATGGGTGAGCGTCAGATAACGGTAGGTCGCACAACTTATCAGCTGCCAGAATTATTTCTGGTGATGGCAACCCAAAATCCTATCGAGCAGGAAGGCACCTACCCCTTACCGGAAGCACAACTGGACCGGTTTCTGATGCACCTGAATATTGATTACCCGGATATTGAATCGGAACGAAAAATTTTGCATCTGGTACGTGCTCAGGCAAAAAAACAACAAGTCGATGAACTCGAAAAGCCGGAAATAATTTCACAGCAAGCCATGTTCAGTGCGCGGGATGAGGTATTAGAAATGCACATGGCGGATTCGGTGGAAGATTATATCGTGCAGTTAATTGCCGCGACGCGAAATCCCAGTGCTTATAGTAACGAGCTGTCGCGCTGGATAAATTATGGCGCCAGCCCACGGGGTACTATCGCATTAGATCGATGTGCGCGTGCAAACGCCTGGTTAACTGGTCGAAACTATGTCGGACCGGACGACGTGCAAAGTATTGCTTATGACGTATTGCGCCATCGAATCTTGCTTACCTTTGAAGCCGAGGCAGAAGGTATCACCGCCGATGATGTGATAAAACGCTTAATTGAACTTGTCCCTGCACCGTAAGGTGGTTGCACGGTAAAGGCGCATATAAAAATGGTACAAACAGACATTCCAGATTCCGTTCTCGTCAGCATGCAAAGTTTAATTTCTTTGAGATTGCTCGCGGGTAAATCCATCAATAGTACTCGTAAAAAAAGCGCGGCTCAGCAAGCTGGAAATTTTGCATCACCGTTTCGTGGTCGCGGTATGGATTTTTCGGAAGTGCGTTTGTATCAGCCGGGTGATGACATTCGCAGTATCGACTGGCCGGTAACCGCTAGAACCGGGAAAACTCACACCAAGTTATATACCGAAGAAAGAGAACGGGCAATATATTTTGTGGTTGATACGGGCGCAAGCATGCAGTTCGGTACACGTGTTTCATTCAAATCGGTGGTTGCCGCCAAGGTTGCCGGTTTACTCGCCTGGTCGTCAATGTCACATGGTGATCGTGTTGGGGGCATTCTTTTTTCGGGCCACAAACATAAAGAACTAAAACCGATTGGTGGCAAGCGAGGGGTATTAACCTTTTTTAAAAGTTTGGTGGATTGGAGTCAGGATACTTTTGCCTATCAGGCGTCGGCTCCACATCATCAGCAGGAAAAAACAACTGAGACAGGTTTTGTGGATGTAGTTTCCCGACTTAAACGTATCGCGAAGCCGGGCAGCCTGGTTTTTATTATCAGTGATTTTGATTCATTGGGTGCCACCGCAAAGACTTATTTATCTCAAATTTCACAACACTGTGACATCGCCCTGATTAACATTTATGACGAGCTGGAAAAAAATGCACCACCAAGCGGAAACTATATGCTTTCAGACGGATATCAAGCCGGACGGTTTGTTGTTAACGGCAAAAAAACACATCAGGTAATTTTATCTGACTTTCTCGCTTCAGAAAATAATCTAAAACAGTTTTGTCTGAAAAGCGGCATACACTTTTTTTCTATTTGTAGTACGGATGACCTTGCCGGACACGTAACAACACACATGCGCCGCAGTGCCGGTGCCAGGTAATGTTGTTGTGAATGATCTGAACGATACATTGCAGAGCCAGCTGCCGTCACAATTGCCAGTGCAGCTACCAGAAAAATTAAATGAGCTGAGGGATATTCACCTTCCTGATCCGGTATCAATCTGGCCCCTGGCGCCGGGCTGGTGGGCGTTGATTGTCCTGGTGCCGATACTGTACTTTGTTATTCGTTATATTGTTAAACAGATAATGATGCCAAAATATAAAAAATTGGCATTGCAGGTCTTATCAAATATTGAAACTGAATTTTTAATTTCAAATAATGCCCACGAAACCTGCGGCGAAATTTCATTACTAATTCGCACCGCACTGGTTGCCAAACTGGGTAACCAGGCTGTCGCCGGGTTGGTAACGGAGGAGTGGCTTGATTACTTGGATGAATTGAGTAAAACAGATTGTTTCACAAAAGGTGCAGGTCGGCATTTAGTGACGGCGCCTTATGCAAAAGAGAGTGATGTCAACATTGAAGAATTGTTATCTGCGACGAAAAAATTGTTGCGGCGATTGTAATTATGGATTTCGCAGTTGAGCGCTCAGAGGTAATAACAATATTGTGAAATTATTAATACTTATGACTTTTCGGCAAGTTGCTCTAGCATTGAGCTATCTCCGACATTCATGTCGGCGACGAAGCTCAGCGCAAAATGGCGCACACTACAGGCTACTCAACTGTGGACTCGATGATAATGTTTGAGTTTGAGCTAATCTGGATTCTATTATTTTTTCCATTGCCGTGGATAATAAAAAACATGATACCGCCAGTGGAGAGTAGCACGCAGGCATTAAAAGTACCGTTTTTCAAAAAGTGGATTAAGCTGCAGAAAAATACCACTGGTTTAACTCAGTCACAGGGAAAATCGGTGTGGCTATTAAACCTGGCCTGGGTATTTTTGCTTGTCGCTGCGGCGAAACCCATGTGGATTGGTGATCCGGTGAACATACCTGTCAGTGGCCGTGACTTAATGTTAGCCGTGGATTTGTCCGGCAGTATGGAAAGTGCCGACTTTGTGATAAACGGGTCAAGAGTCGATCGTTTAACTGCGGTTAAAAAAGTCGCCGGTGAATTTATCGAGCGCCGCGAAGGTGACAGAATAGGTTTGGTGCTTTTTGGTAAACGGGCGTATGTGCAAACGCCATTAACTTTTGACCGAACAACCGTTCGTTACATGTTGAATGAAGCCGAAATAGGGCTGGCCGGAAAAGAAACCGCCATTGGTGACGGCATCGGCCTCGCGGTAAAACGTTTACGCAAACGGCCGGAAGAAAGTCGGGTACTAATATTGTTAACTGATGGTGCCAATACCGCCGGTGAAATTACCCCGTTAAAAGCCGCTGAGCTCGCAAAAACCCTGGGCCTAAAAATTTATACCATTGGGGTTGGTGCTGACAGTATGGAGGTTCAATCATTTTTCGGTACACGTCGGGTCAATCCATCGGCTGACCTTGATGAAGAGACCTTAACAAAAATTGCGGCGTTAACCGGCGGTGCGTATTTCCGAGCAAAAGATACGGCTGGCCTGGAAGAAATATACAAAAAACTGGATGAGCTAGAGCCGACGATTCAGGCGTCTGAAACTTTACGCCCGGAGAAGTCTCTTTTCTATTGGCCGCTAGGATTTTGTATCGTGCTTCTAATTATTTATGGTTTTATAAAAACACGCATCAGTTCGGCGTATACATCGGTCACATCAACAAAGCAAAGCAAGCGGCAGTTATGAATATTGATATAAACCAGTTTCATTTTTTAAGACCGCTTTTTTTATTACTGTTTGTGATATTAGCCTGGTTTATCTGGCGGACATATTTGTATTCAAAAAATGTAAACGCCTGGAGCAAGGCCTGTGATCCGGGGCTGATGTCTTATTTGCTTGTAGGCGTAGAAAAAAACAAAGGCTGGTTACATTTGTTTTTGTTATTTATTGTCGGCTCATTGATAATTTTAGCGATGGCCGGGCCGACATGGAGCAAGTTGCCCCAGGCGGTTTATACTAAACAGTCTGCCAGCGTATTTGTGCTGGATTTATCTCGCTCGATGAATGCCGCTGACTTGAAGCCAAGCAGGCAAAGCCTCGCAAAATTAAAATTGATTGATTTTCTCAGCGAAACAAAAGAGGGTCTATCCGCGTTGATTGTATATGCGAATTATCCTCACATTGTCTCGCCGCTGACCGATGATAGCCAAACTATAATTTCCATGGTGCCGAGTTTAAGTACGCAAATCATGCCTAGTGGTGGAGGCAGGGCTGATCTGGCAATTATGAAGGCGGCCCAGATGTTAAGTCAGGCCGGAAACAATGATGGTGATATTGTGCTCTTAACTGACGGTGTTGATTTATCTCTGGCAGGTGATGTTGCGGAAAAGGTCGCGTCAGCCGGTTATACCTTAAAGGTCGTTGGCATTGGCACCGAGCAAGGCGCACCGATACCAACCGGTGCGTCAGGGTTTTTAAAGGACAATGTGGGAAATATTGTTATTCCAAAACTTAATCGGGCCGATTTAAAGGCACTGGCCTTAGCCGGTTCTGGAATTTACACAGACATCAGTGTTGACAATGCAGACATCGAAAAAATACTAAAAATGGATTTTAATCAAGATTTAGATAAAGGCTTAAATAAAAATATGCCATTTGTCAGGCAGGTTGACCTGTGGCGTGACCAGGGTCATTGGTTTTTATTGCTGGCCCTGCCTTTTGCGGCACTGGGTTTTCGAAAGGGCTGGCTCGGTATGTTGATTGTGGTAACAATGATTCTGCCGCAGCAAAATGCTTATGCCTTAGGCTGGGATGAGCTGTGGATAAATAAAAATCAACAGGCGAAAAAAGCGTTAAACGAAGGTGATGCTTCATCGGCAGCTGCATTGTTTGAAAATAATGAGTGGAAGGGTGTTGCTGAATATAAGGCCGGTGATTTTGAAAAAGCAGAAGCCCAGTTTTTAAAATCAGACACGGCCGACTCATATTACAACTTAGGCAATGCACTTGCCCGTCAGGGAAAATTTCAGGAAGCACTGGAAGCGTATAATAATACCCTGGAGCGTGATCCGGAACATCGAGACGCCGGGTTTAATAAAACACTGCTGCAGGAAATAATTGATAACCAGAAATCCGATCAGCAGCAGTCGGACGAAAGTTCATCGCCTAACGATGAAAGCAAAAATCAGGCGCTTAAAGATTCTCAAGACAAGGATTCTCAGAACAAGGATTCCCAAAACAAGGATTCCCAAAACAAGGATTCCCAAAACAAAGACAAGCAGGATAAAAACCAGCAACAGGACAATGAAACCGGCGACCAGGAGTCAGACGAGAATGGCGAGCAAAACCCTGAGACTGAGAGTGAAAAAAATCAGGATCCCAGCGAGCAGCAAAAAGAAACCGAGCAAGATGATAAATCCAAAAACAAGCAAAACCAAGACGCTCAGGCGAAAGGCGTAAAACAGCAGGAAAACGAAGACAAAGATAATGACCAGAAAAAAGAAGCTGAGAAAAAAGAAATAGAACAGGCAACCGAGCAGTGGTTAAGGCGTATTCCTGATGATCCCGGCGGATTGCTGCGAGAAAAAATGCGTCGACAAAATATACGTGACAGGCAAAGACAAAGAACAAATACGGAGAATCAATGGTGATTCGTCAATTTTTAATTTTAGTATTTCTCTCACTATTGTCATTTTCTGTATTTGCCAAAGTCAGCGCAAATGTGGACAGAGCGATTATTGAAGAAGGGGAAAGTTTTATACTAACCATTAAATCAGATGGTGATAGCCCCGAGCTCGAGATACTGGAACAGTTTTTTGATGTATTAGGTACCTCTCAAAGCAGCAAAATCAGTTTTACAAATGGCAAAGTTAACAGCGAAAAAGAATGGATAGTGACGCTATCTCCAAAAAATATAGGCATCAGTGTTATTCCTGCCGTTACAGTCGGGGATGAAACAACGCCACCGATTAGCATACAGGTAGTAAAACCCAAAGCCGTTAATGCCGCCCAGGGCGCTGATATCTTTTTAGAAGTGTCGCTGGATACCAATAGCGTTTATGTTCAGGCCGAAGTCATTTACATCGCCCGATTATATCGGGCAGTGGAGATTCGCGAAGGCTCATTAACCGAGCCGGAAATTAACACCGCGATTATTGAGCGCATGGGTGAAGATGTGACGTTTCAGGCAACCCGAAATCAGCGCCGTTATCAGGTCACCGAACGTCGTTTTGCAGTGTTTCCTCAACAAAGCGGCAGTTTAGTCATTCCACCGACAGTTTTTGATGGCCAGGTGGTTTCAAACCGTTCGACCAATCGCTCCACTGACCCGTTTGATCGATTTTTTCAATCACAGCAGCGTTTGCGACGGGTACAGGTGAAAAGTGATGCGCTAGTGCTGGGTGTAATGCCTCAGCCCGCGAGTTTTAATGGCGATATCTGGTTGCCGGCTAAGCGTCTGGTATTAACCGAGTCCTGGTCGGTTGATCCACCGGCATTTAAGGTGGGGGAGCCGATTACCCGTACCGTGACTATTCAGGTTATTGGTCAGACCGGCGCGCAACTCCCGGAATTTGAAATACATCCGACCGACGGCATTAAACAATATGTTGATCAGCCCAGTGTTGAAACGGGATTAAGTGAGGGTTCGCTGGTGGGCGTACGGGAAGAAAAATTTGCGGTCATTCCCAGAAAGAGTGGCACGTTGGTATTACCGGAAATTCGTCTCTTCTGGTGGGATACCGAGATGGATAAAGAGCAAATGGCGACGATTCCACCAAGGGTCATTGAAGTCGCACCGGCAGAAATTAGTGATCAGCTCAGTCAGGTAGAAACAAGTGTGCCGGAAGAAAAAGAGCCAGTGGTCGAGACGCCATCCAAAGGGCCGGTTGATTTGGCATTTGTGGCAAAGTTCGGCTATTGGCCCTGGCTGGCATTGGCGCTGGGTTCAGGCTGGTTATTAACAATATTCGCCTGGGTATATCGGGCGAAAAAGAAGAGATCATCGGCAAAATCAGGTCAAACTTCGTCAACAAGTGATGAAATAAGCCTTAATGAGGCGAAAAAACAGCTAAAATCTGCTTGTGCCCTTAATGACCCCAATCAGGCTAAAGTCGCGTTAATAGCCTGGGTGAACAGCGCCTGGCCAGAAAACAAAACCCACAGTGTGCTTGTTGTTGGTGAGCGCTTACATGACTCTACGGTCAAACAGGCCGTGGCTGAACTGGATGAGATACTGTATTTTCGGGCCGGTGAAAATTGGGATGGTGAAAAATTCTGGACGGATGTGGGTCCAAGGCTGAAAAAACCTCGGCATACAGAGCGCGACAAGCTAAAATCTTTACCTTCGCTGTACCCGAAATAGTGCTCACAAAAGTGCTCACAAAAGTGCTCACAAAAGTGCCCACAACAAAGTACTCATAAAAGAGAAGAATAATGGCTGTAAAACAAAAAAATAAAAAAACCATCAAAAAAGAGGTTGTGCGCCTTTATAATCGCTCTTTTGATCTGGAAAAGCTCAACTATAAAAAACGCAGCATTCCACTAAAGCCAAAATCCGCACTGGTCGGCCTGGGTGTGGCGACCACACTTTATATTATCGGATTCATGTTATCTTACTCCGCCATGCAAAATAATATGTTACCGCTGGAGGCCTTTGCGAAACTGGTTTGGATTATGATGATACCGACTACCATTTTAGGTGTGTTTGCCTGGCAAATTGCCAAAAACCGGATGGAATATCCGGTTCGCCAGGACGTGCGTGAATACATGAACAAGCTCGAAGAAGGTAAGGGTTTATTGTGGAAATTTGAACCACTATTGGACATTGTGCCTGTTGAGGATTTTAAGGCAAAAAAAGTCCTGGCTAAATCCCGTGAAGGTAAAATCGACAAGCTGGATATTGAAGACTATACGGAAACGGTCGAGAAGTTAAACCAGTTGTTGGTTGATACGGAGGCGCGTCGGTTTTCGACGGTTATTGCCGAAGGCGTGTTAGATAATTTTGGTAAGTTGGTTGACTAATATAGTTTCTGGGTTTAACTCATAAGTGCAACCGCGCATTTTTAAAATACGCTGAAGAGTTACGTTTTGATTACATATTCAATTAGAAAAAGCGCCCGTACCAAGCGATTGCAGCTGAAAATAAATCGTCTGGCTCAAGTTGAGGTTGTATCGCCGTTAGTGGTTGGTAAAAATGAAATAGAGACTTTTGTACAAAGTCATACCTCATGGATAGAAAAACACAAAAACAAGATATTATCTCGGCTTGATAAACACGAAAATTTATCAGCCTCCCCTCCTGACACAATTTTTATTTCATTGTTAGCAAAAACCTATCAGGTCGAGTATTTTTCACCCGCCAAAAAAGCCCGATTTTTGATTGAGGCGGATGTATTGCAGATTTATGCAAACACGGATGATGAAAAGAAAACCGCGTTGCAGGCGTTTGTTCATTCTATCGCCAAAGAAGAATTAACTATATTGTTGAACGAGACCAGCGAGAATTACGCTTTGCCTTATAACAAGGTGTTTATTAAATCTCAAAAAACCCGCTGGGGCAGTTGCTCATCAAAAAAAAATATAAATTTGAATCGAAACATGATATTTTTAAGGCCTTGTCAGGTCGAGTATCTGTTGTTGCATGAACTTTGTCACACCGTTCACTTAAATCATTCTTCACGATACTGGCAGCTGGTTTCGCAGTTTATGCCGGACTACAAAACACGAGATACTTCATTGCGGAACGCAACCTTGGATGTGCCGCTTTGGGCGTTGAGTTAGTCGCTTTTTACTGAAACCACCACCTGCGTTAATGTATAAACACAGGTGATAATTTTATAAATCACAAATTAATAAGAATTTTTCCATCTTTAATTTTAGTTTCGTAAGTGGTCAGGTTTTTTTCGCCGCGAAAAAAGTTCAGGGCCTGAATGCCCGGAGGAAAGCAGGCCCATTGTTCCGCTTTGCCGGTTTTTATGTTAAATTCGGCACGATGATATTTACATTGCAGTGTGCTGTCGTCTAGCAGGTCACCTTTTTCCAGTGGCGCCCCAAGATGGGGGCATTTTGCCTGGGTTGAAAAATAACCATCCGCTGTTTTAATCAGCAGCACTTTTTGATTCGATATTTCAAACGCCTTTTTTTCGCCATCGCTCAGCGCCCCATCCGGGCACACAAATTCATATCCCATTTTCTAATCTCCCTCATTTTTTTGCTACTGTAAACTATCTGTTTTAGTAGTTTTCCAGCTCTTCGGTAAACTCAGTTTTTAATTTGGTTATAACGGCATTATGTCGGTCTTTAAAGGACTCAAGCGCCGATGATGGTAGTGCCCCGGCGAGTAGCCAGCGAGCTTCCGTGTTGATAAACGCCTGCCATCGATTTTCTTCATTTTGATTTTTTAATCTGTCGCTTAAACGTTCGGCCTGAATTTTTAAGCGTTCTGCTGAACATGTTTCAGGTGAATCAATTTCTGCGATAATCTCCAATTGTATGGTGGCGACTTGTTTAGCTAATAAGTTGTGAGTTGCCTGTTCTGCAAGCAATTTTTTTGAAGCACTTGTTTTTAGTATATCGTAGCGAGTGCTAATGTCGCTTTTCCAGTGAGTCGAGAGCGCTGATTTTAGCTGTTCGTATTCTGTGGAGGCAGCGCCCCAGTCTATTGATTGGCTGGTTTCAAGGTTGGACTCTAAATTCTGTAAAAATTCAACGTTGGACCTCAAAATAGATAAGGTGTTAATTTTATCTATTCGTTTCGAGGTGTCTTCTTTAAGATTAAACGTGTGTATTGCCTGGTCAACTCTCTCATTGATCTTTTTATTTGGTTTTTGGTTGACTGATCTGAGTTCAGATATTTGATTTTTTAGCTCAAAAATATGACTACGGTTTTTAGTGCTGTCTTTTGTTGGCGCATTGCAGAGTGATTCAAGTTCAGCGCATAAGTTCTGGATCTGTTTTGATGTTTGCTGTTCGGCAGACAATTTTTCCTGTTTGGCCAAATCCCGGCGTGAAAAAATTTTATCGCAATACTGTCTGAACTCGGCCCAGAGTTTTTTGTCAACGTGATGCTGGACACGGCCGGCATTTTTCCACTGGGATTGCAGGCCCTTAACGCTAATAATGGCATGTTCTAAATTATCGATCTCAACTAAGGCTTTGGCTTCACTAATAATGTTTTCTTTATTTTTCTGGTTTTTTGCCCATTCAGAAATTAACTGTTTTTTGAGGGTGTTTTGAACGGTATTAAATCTTGTGTCAACCGGCTTGCGTTTATTTTTGTCGATAACACCCATATTTTGCCATTCGACGCGTGACTGCTGGTACAGGTTTTCTACCTTATTCCAGTTCACATCCTGCCAGTTCGCATTTTTTAAAAAAGCTTCAAGGTCGTTTAAAAACGCAATGCGTTTTTCATAATTTTCATGGCGAATTTTTGATTCATTATCAAACATCGCTTTGCAGGGTTCATACGCCTTGTCGCAGGCATCGTTAAAACGTTTCCACAGTTCCTGTGAGCTGCTGCGCTCCGGTGGCCCGAGTTGTTGCCAGTCTTTCCGGGCTTTGCTGACCATAAAGGCGATTTCTTTCGGGTCAATGTCGCTGTCGATCAGAGCTTCAATTTCATTGATGAGGCGTTCTTTTTGTGGTGTGCTCGCCCAGCTTCGCCATTTGTTTAACTCAAACAGCTGACTGGAAAGGTCACTAAGCTGATTTTTTAAATCGGCAAGATTGTCATGGTCGGGCTGGTAATAACTGAATTGCTCAAGCTGTTTAATATCAGTTTGAATTTTTTTCTGAGCATCATTGGCCTTGCCGATTTCACCTTTGGATAAGGCGTATTCAAGAGTGCCGAGCAAGTTGATGCTCGATAGGGTGATTTCATCTGCTTTAATTTTATTTTTTTCGAGCACAGATTTTGCGTTATCAATTAAGGTTTTTGTATCTGATTTTAGTTGGTGTAAATCGCCAGTGCCTGAGCTTATCTCATTGAGTTTTTTCTCCAGGCGAGAAATTTTTGTTGGTGTTAATTTGTAATTTTGTGACAATAAGTTTTTAGCTTCGTTATTCAGTGTTGTTAATGTATTAGCTGTGCGGTTTTTCTGCTCAAGATTATTCAGGTAAGATTTAATCTGATTTATTTTTTCCTTAAACTGAGAGTCAAAATCCTGTTCGATATCCGCAGGTAGTTGCGGTGTTGATTTCCAGTGTTGCTCTGCCTCCTTCATTTGCTGGTAAGCATCTTCAGTTTTGTTGTTAGACAAAATCTTATTTGATAATTCTAAAAGCTGTTCGAGCTGTTTTTGCTTTTCCTGTTTAATCGGTAGCAGTAAGGCTTCTTCTTTGAGGCGGGTTTCATTTCGCTTGAGGTACTGCTTATATTTTTCCTGAAACTGCGTTGATGCGGAATCAAATCGAGATTGCAGATCGGTATTCAGGCTTTGCTCTAGCGCTTCCCATTGCCTAATAAGACGATCAAACTGGATTTTATCGCGCTGCCATAAGCCTTTGTTACCAAGTTGTTCCATGTTTACGCATAGTGATTTTTGTTGGGCGAGTATTTTTTTCGGTTTTTGTTCTTCAGCGATTAACTGTTCAAGTTTGGCCTTTATTATCTGCCGACTTTGTTTGTCTCTATTTTTTATGGCTTTAAGAACACGTTCTAAAGTGGATTTCTGGTGTAATTTTTCAGCCACGTGTATCCTGATTTCAGGGTCAGGGTCTTTAATTGCCAGGTCACCAAGTAAAGACTCTCGGCTGACTTTATTGATGGCAGCCAAACGAACAGCGGCGCTGTCACCCTTTTTGGCGATATACTCAAGGCATTTTTGCTCATCTATCTGGTCAATTTTTTTTATACGATCTGATTCGTCAATTTGCTCGCCGTGCTCTGGGTCATGGGTTCCAGCAAGGATCCGGCCACTAATTTTACCGGCCAGCTCCCGTACTTTCGGGTCGCTGTTGTTATTTGAAACAGCGAGTAGTTCGTCGAGGTGGTTGAGTCGTTTTACCGCTAACTGGCGTAGTTCAGATAGTTCGTCATTACTGATTATTTCGGAAAATATAGCCTGGTTGTCATCCCGATTTAATGCAATGAGCGCCTGTTTTCGAATCTCCGGATTTTTACTTTTCCATTTTGGTGAGAAAAAGTTTTGAAATAATTTCATGAAGCTCTCATCTTTTTGACGGTGTCTGTGGCGTGATAATAGCGGGTTATGTTGCAGTGTTTCGACCGTGAAATAAACCTTTGATAACACATATTTACGCATATAATTGAGAATTATTTCAGTTATATGGCATTTTGATTAAAATTGTAACATTTTTGTCATATTCTTCCGTTGTAATGCATTCTCTAACTTCAAGAAAAAGATAAAAATACATGGTTCAAAAAGTACTATTAGTTGAAGATGAGCTATCGATAAGGCAAATGTTGTTATTTGTGCTGCAGGATTGCGGATTTGAAGTTCTGCAGGCCGAAAATACGCAGGAGGCGATGGAGTGCATTTCAAACAATAATATTGATTTGCTGGTGCTGGACTGGATGCTGCCGGGTATCAGCGGCGTTGAATTATGCGGTCGATTAAAAAAAGAGAACGAATATAAACACATCCCTATCATTATGCTCACTGCTAAGGCGGAAGAAGACGATAAAATTCAAGGTCTTAATGCCGGTGCCGACGACTATTTGACCAAGCCGTTTTCACCGCGAGAATTAATCGCGCGAATTAATGCGGTATTGCGTCGAGTGAACAGCAATAAAATGGTTGATGAAATCCTGGAATATGAAGGTCTGGTATTAAATGAAAAAAGCCATCGGGTCACCAGTCATCAAAAGCGAGTGATTGTCGGGCCGATTGAATATAAGTTATTACATTTCTTTATGTCTAACCCTGAGCGGGTATTTTCGCGGACGCAATTACTGGACAATGTCTGGGGAAACGACGTATACGTTGAAGAAAGAACCGTTGATGTGCATATTCGCCGGCTTCGCAAGGCGCTGGAGGCGGATGGACATGACCACATGGTGCAAACCGTTCGCGGTTCCGGATATCGCTTTTCTACGCAATAGGTTTATAATCCGCAGGTCTGATTAACTGGAGCAATGGATTAATGCTTTTAGCTGAATATTGGCGACTTTTACTCATTGTGAGTCTTGGTGGGTTTGCCGGGTTTCTGTTTGGTAACACTTCTTTTGGCATGCTGATCGGTATGTCGATTTATCTTATTCGTCACCTTATCTATATTAAACATCTCGCCAAATGGCTTGATCAGTCAAAAAGCAATATTGAGCCACCAGAGGGCAACGGCATCTGGTTTGGTATTTTCAGTCGGATATTCGAGTTGCAGAAACGCAACAAAAGCCAGAAAATCAAGCTCGCTTTGGCCTTAACCCGGTTTCAGGAAGCGGCTTCGGCCATGCCCGACGCGATGATTATTTTGACTCGTGAGGGAAAAATAGAATGGTTTAATCAGGCTGCGAAGCGCTTGCTTGGTTTAAAATCACCCCAGGATATCGAGCAGCACATCACCAATCTTATCCGTTACCCCGCGTTTAAAGAGTTTGTATCAAATTACCTTGATATTGAGCGTGACATGGAGATATTGTCACCTTTTGATGAGTCTTTAGTGTTGCAGTTAAGAATCGCGCCTTACGGCAAGGGCAAAGCGCTGCTGGTTGCCCGGGACGTTACCCAGGTAAATCGACTGGAGCAGGTGCGCCGTCATTTTGTGGCCAATATATCCCATGAGTTACGCACGCCGTTGACGGTGTTGACCGGTTATATGGAAACATTAACCAGCGGCCAAAGTCAGGATAATCCCTGGTTTGAGCCAATGCAACACATGTACGCACAAACCAGTCGTATGCAGGGCATTGTCAAAGACCTGCTATTGTTAACACGTCTGGAAAACTATTCCGAATCGGTGGTTGGCAGTGAGGTTGAAGTGCCTGATCTCATTGAAATGTTGCTGGAAGAAGCCCGCATGCTTGGGCACGATAAAACCCAGGCGCTAACTGCTGATTATGATTCTGGCTTAAAAATAACCGGGCGTCGTGAAGATATTCAAAGTGCCTTTTCAAACCTGGTGAGTAACGCGGTACGTTACACGCCCAAAGGTGGTCGAATTCACATTAAATGGTATCAGGATAAAACCGGCGCGCATTTTGTTGTGGAAGACTCGGGCATGGGTATATCCAGCATGGACATTCCGCGATTAACCGAGCGTTTTTTTCGCGTTGATGAAGCGCGTTCACGTGAAACCGGCGGTACCGGACTTGGTCTGGCGATTGTAAAACATGTTTTACAGCGACACGACGGCCGTTTGTCTATTACCAGTCGATTGGGTAGAGGCAGTCAATTTTCCTGTAATTTTCCAGAATCACGAATTGTTAAATCAACGGATGTTCGGCGTGCATGATTTGACATTTTATAGAAGCGTCAAGACCCCATCAGGCCGTCTTTGTTTTTTTCCATAAAATCAGCACTTACTTTGGTCTCTCCCGCCGCTTTTGCAGCTGCTTCAATTTTTCCTCTGGCTATCGGGCGAACAAAAGCCGGCATAAATTCTAATAACTTTGTGGCATCTTCGTCCCAGGGAAATTTTTCTTCTGACATTGTTTTTCCTTTGTAATAGTTAGACCCGCTGAGCGAAGTCAGATAAGGGCTGTAAACGATATAATCATAGCAAAAGTGTTGCAAGTTATTTGTCACGATACGTGATCTTGCCCGTTAAAAAACAATAAACACAGGGTATTAAGTCTTGTTAATGTTGTATTGCTGAAAAAAATAAATGATGATTGAAAAATCGGCATTTGCGTGTTGAAATGCAAAAAAGACAATGTGGAATTGAATGCACCGCTAAGAAAAAGACAACTGGACGGCCGAAGCACCGAGAGCGATAAATTTAACAGCCCTTTATCTAAGATATTAAAGGAAAAAACAAACAAATGCAGGTTTACCTGACGTGGAAAATTAAAGCATTATACGATGTTTATTAGCGTCCTTGAGCTTTACAAAATTGGGGTTGGTCCTTCGAGTTCCCATACCATGGGGCCGATGGTAGCGGCACAGGCATTTATATGCCTTACTAAAAAATATCTTTCTGCGCATCCCTGCACTGAAAATATCTCTATTCAAGCGACGCATCGCGCGGTGGCACGTCTCAACAAATTGAAAATGCAGCAGAGATTGCACTGGAATATCATCTTGGTATGACTTGTGATCCTGTCCGTGGACTCGTACAGGTTCCTTGTATTGAGCGCAACGGCTTCGGTGCAATCAAAGCGTATACTGCTGCATCCCTTGCAATACGAGGCAGTGGTGAACACTTCATGCCATTGGATAATTGTATCGCTGCGATGAAGCAAACAGGCGAGGAAATGTCGCATAAATTCAAAGAGACATCGTTGGGCGGGTTAGCGGTAAATATTACTGAGTGTTAAAAAAAATCGCACAACCACCAGAACCGGAAACATCATCAGGCTGCGGCCTGGAAAAAATTATCAGGGCGAGTTAAAGCTGCCTCTGCCCCTGCTGACCTCAACGGTCTCCTGGCTCGACTTTTTCACAAACTTGGTCAAAATCACAATTTGCTGACCATTAACGCGGCCTTCAATGTGCTCTGCATTACCTGCAACCAGTGAAATACCGCGCACAGCGGTGCCTCGCTTGGCGGTAAAATTGGCCCCTTTTACGGTTAAATCCTTGATTAATGTGACGCTGTCACCGGCTTGCAGTGTCGCGCCATTGCTGTCCAAGTGTTTAATGGCGTCGTCGTCAGACTGGCCTTCACCGGTTGCCTGTGCCCAGGTCAGTGTGTCATCATCTAAATAGAGCATATCCAGCAACTCCTGCGGCCAGCCTTCTGCACTTAAACGGCTGAGCATACGCCAGGCCATGACCTGCACGGCGGGTACCTGGCTCCACATGCTGTCGTTGAGGCAGCGCCAGTGGTTAACATTCATTTTATCCGGGGTGTCTATTTGCTCCCGGCAGGTAATACAAAGCAGGACACACTGGTCGGCACTACCATTTGATTCCGGCGGCACTTCATATATGGTCAGGCTGTCGCCGGCACCGCAGAGTTCGCATTTAGATTCGCCGCGTTTTAACAGCTCTTTTTCTGTACTCATTTTGGGGTTTTCCTGAAAAAAATTTTCGTATTATGCCAGAACTCAGATGCTTCGCCTATTTAGCGAATGAACTCGCTAACAGTGGGTTATATGGTCGATTTCAGGCCTTGTCATAAAACTGTCACATTAATGTAATAAAACTGTCAGGAAGTCTCAGCATAATTCATTCATATTTTGAAAGCGGGTGGGCTGGTTTAGGCTAGTTTAGGCTATATTTGGATATAACTTAATCATCACCCCAATATTTATCAGGAGTTTAAAATGAAATCCTTCTCAAAAATTGTCATCGCACCTTTTATTGCCAGCGCACTGACATTCTCTTTTGCCGGCAGCAGTTTTGCCGGCGCACAGCTTGATTCAGGACTAACGGAATATAAATCGGTGAGTGGTGTATCCGGCAACATATCCAGCGTGGGTTCAGATACCCTGGCTAACTTAATGACGTTATGGGCAGAGCAGTTTAAGCGTTTTTACCCGAATGTGAATGTACAAATTCAGGCGGCGGGTTCCTCAACTGCGCCACCGGCTTTAACTGAAGGCACCGCAAACTTCGGCCCCATGAGCCGTAAGATGAAAAGTAAGGAAATTGAAGCTTTTGAGCGGCGCCATGGTTATAAACCTATGGCGATACCGGTTGCGATTGACGCGTTAGCGGTTTATGTACACAAAGACAACCCGATTAAGGCTTTAACCATTCCTCAGGTGGATGCGATTTTTTCTTCTACCAGAAAATGTCATTACGATAAAGACATTCAAAACTGGGGTGACCTGGGACTAACCGGCTCGTGGAAATCGCGCAGTATTCAGATTTTTGGTCGCAACTCGGTATCCGGTACATACGGTTATTTTAAGAAAAAAGCCCTTTGTAAGGGGGACTTTAAAAACAATGTGAATGAGCAGCCTGGTTCTGCATCGGTGGTTCAATCTACGGGTACCTCTTTGAATGGTATAGGCTATTCTGGTATTGGTTACAAAACCTCAAGCGTTAAGGCAATTCCCTTAGCCAAAAAACCGGGCAGGAAGTTTGTTGAAGCCACACCGGAGAATGCGATTAAAGGCGCTTATCCGTTATCACGATTTTTGTATGTTTATGTGAATAAGCAGCCAAACAAACCATTGTCACCGATCGATTTGGAATTTATTAAAATGGTCATGTCGAAGCAGGGACAGGAAGTTGTGATTAAAGACGGCTATATTCCATTACCGGCGAAAGTGGTTAAGAAGTATTTGAAAAAGCTAAGGTAAAATAAAGCTGATAGTTGTCGATAAAGGGGGAAAGCGAGAGGCTTTGCCCTTTTTGCATTTAAGGCGGCGAGCTCTATAATCCTAGAAAGATCAGTTGTGCTCTAGCTTGTGGGTCAACTGATTTTTCTAGTCAGCTATTCTAAAGGCATGAAAAAAGTAGTGGGAACCCTCAAAATAGTAATTTAACCATAACATTAATTACTATGCCTTAGGAGGTGTTCCCACTATGAAGAAG